>Ga0334722_10006871_pt1 | contig 11149 bp, 6 predicted proteins | sample C3_bottom_MG_FD_207210 | JGI IMG/M metagenome (GOLD analysis project Ga0334722, IMG submission 207210) | Sediment microbial communities from Yellowstone Lake, YNP, Wyoming, USA - C3_bottom | ecosystem: Environmental > Aquatic > Freshwater > Lake > Sediment | place: USA: Wyoming | collected...
GAGTTCTACCTGCTGAACTACTTCAAGCCGGGATTCGGCGAGCAGACGCAGAGCGTCAAGAACGGCCTGAAAGTCTTCAACAGGATTGGCTGCGCCTCCTGCCACATTCAAAGCCTGCCCATCAACCGAGATCGCCGCGTGGCGGATGTGAATACGGTCTTCGACCCCGTCAACGGCATTTTCAACCGCCTGTTCGCCACCGCGTCGTTGCGCCTTACAACCACGGGCGACAGTGGCGGCACACTCAAACTCGCAAGCCTCCAGCCGTTTACAGTGGACAACATATTCACCGACTTCAAGCGGCACGATATCGGGGCCGGATTCTATGAGCGCAACTACGACGGGTCGCTTCAGACGGAGTTCCTTACCCGGCCCCTCTGGGGTGTCGGTTCGACGGCTCCCTATGGGCACGACGGCCGCAGCATCAACTTGGAAGAGGTCATTCTTCGCCACGGCGGAGAGGCACAGGCGTCGCGAAACGCGTTTGCCAGCCTGGGCGCGGACGCGAGGCGCCAGTTGCTTGATTTCCTGAACTCGCTCATCTTGTTCCCGCCGGACGACACCGCGTCGAACCTCGATCCGGGCAATCGAAATGCCCCAAACTTCCCGCAATTCGGCCATGGGAGTATTCGGTTGACTGGGCTGTTCAACGACCCAGCGGACGTGGAGTAGGCAGGAAGCCACGCGCCCGGGCCACAGACTTCCCTGCTCCGCGTGGTGCTTCGTGGAGCAGGGATCCCACGCGCGCTAACGAAACGCTTCCTTATTCACCACGTACGGCATATCGGCGGGATTGCCGCCGTAGTTGCCTTCCAGGACGTCAATCAGGCCCTGGACGCAGCGGCCGGCCATGCCTCGGTTAGGGTCGGTCGAGAGGCGAGTGACGCGCGCGGCGCTGGCGAAATGGCTGAACAGCCGCACGCGGTTTTCGATTTTGGGGTCGAGCAGCGGTGAATCGGCGGGAAGGGGTTCGACCTCGAAGACGTCAAGCGCCGCGCCGGCGATCACTTCTGCCCGAATCGCCGCGACCAGCGCCTGTTCGTCCACGACCGGCCCGCGCGAGGTGTTGATGAGATACGCCGTGGGCTTCATCAGGCGCAGCGTGCGCTCGTTGATCAGGTGGTAGGTCGGCGTTCCGCCTTCGCCCTGGCGAATCAGCGGCACGTGCAGGCTGACGAAATCGCCTCGCCCCAATGCTTCCTCAAAACTCACGTAGCGAATCGTCCGGCGCTCGTTGGTGAAGCCGTTGCGGAAGCGCAGGTCCATGGTCGCCTGGATTTTCGCGGCGAAATCGTGCGCCTGGAATCCTGGGTCGTAGCACAGGAAATCGACATCAAACCCCACGGCCTTCTTCATGAAGGCCTGTCCGATGCGGCCCGTGCCGATGACGGAAATGGTCTTGCCCGTGACCTCGTCGCCGAGGAAGGGCAGGAAGGGATGCCAGGTTCCCCAGCGGTGGTCGCGCACCAGGCGCTCGCTGGGGCAGAGTTTGCGCGCCACGCTGCCCAGTATGAAGAGTGCGAACTCCGCGGTCGCTTCGGTCAGGACGTCGGCGGTGTTGGTGAAGGGAATTTTGAAGCGGTTGGCATCGGCGCGGTTGATGTTGTCAAAGCCGACGGCGTCCTGCGCCACGACCTTGAGCGTGCCCCGCCCGGCTTCGAAGACCTCGGCGTCGATCTTGTCGCGCAGCGTGGTGATCAAGCCGTTGATGCCGGAGCGAACCTTCTCGATGATCAAGCTCTTGGGCGGCGGTTCGAGTTGATCATACACCTCGACTTCGTAGCCACGCCGGCGCAGGAGTTCGAGCGCCTCGTCGCCAATGTTGCAGGTAGCGAACACGCGAAAGCGGGATTTGGTTTCAGGATTTGTCATGGGAGAAAGAGAAGATTGAAAAACAATTATGAATTATGAATGCGGAATTATGAAGCAGAAAACGAAACACCCGAACCGAACGCCCGACACTCGTCTCAGTCCGCGTTCTTCATCCGCAATTCATGACTCATCACTCATAATTCAGGAATTCTTCCTCACCCAGGCCCCGATTCTCTCGAGCGCCTTTTGGATGTTCTCAACCGAATTGGCGTAGGAGAAGCGCAGGTAACCCTCGCCCCAGTCGCCGAAGGCGGTGCCCGAAAGGCAGGCCACGCCCGCCTCGTTGAGCAGCCCGTCGGCGAGGGCCTTCGAGCTCTTTCCGGTGCCAGTGATATTGGGGAAAACGTAGAAGGCGCCGTGCGGGGTGTGGCAGCGGAAGCCCGGAATCTTGTTCAAGCCTTCGACGATCACGCCGCGGCGCCGGCGGAACTCTTCGCGCATGCAGTCCACGCCCGACTGGTCGCCGTGCAGCGCCTCGACCGCGGCGATTTGCGCGAAGCTCGCCGTGCAGGAATTGGAGTTGGTCATCAGCAGCGCCACCTGCCGGGCAAGATCCGGCCGCATGATGCCATAGCCCAGACGCCAGCCGGTCATGGCGAAGGTCTTGGAAAAACCGTCCAGAATAATCGTGCGCTCCTTCATGCCGGCAAACTGCGTGATGCTGGTGTGCTCGCCCTCGAAGATCAGCCGGTTGTAGATTTCGTCGGAAAGCACGAACACCTCGCGATCTGCGAGGCCGCGCGCGAGCGCGGCGATCTGCTCGCGGGACATCACGCCACCAGTGGGATTCTGCGGCGAATTGAGAATAATCAGGCGGGTGCGGTCGGTGAGCTTGCCAAGGAGTTCATCCACATTGACGTCGAAGTCGCGCTCTTCCGGCAACGCGTAGGGGACCGGCCGGCCGTTCACGAAACGAATCATCGACTCGTAGATGGGGAAACCGGGATTGGGATAAAGCACTTCGTCGCCGCGATCCACCAGCGCCAGGATGGTGAAAAACATGATGGGCTTGCCACCCGGGGTGACGACGATTTCGGCGGGGTCGATGTGAATCCCGCGCCGCGCCCCGGCGTCTTCGGCAATGGCCTGGCGAAGTTGCGGCAGTCCGGCGGGCGGACCGTAATGCGTCCAGCCGTCGCGCAGGGCGCGCGCTGCCGCTTCCACAATGTGCGGAGCGGTGGGGAAATCCGGCTCGCCAATTTCGAGATGAATGATCTCTTTTCCGCGCGCTTCCAGTTCCCGCGCCCGAACCAGAACTTCAAACGCGCTCTCCGTGCCGAGGCGCGACATGCGCTCGGCAAGGCGCAGCTTGCTCGTGACCGTGGACATAGGAGGACCTTTCGTCATAAGGACAAACTGACCTGCCATGCGGGCAACACAAGAGGCAGCATATTCTGAGAGCACGAGAATGTCCAGACCGGGCGGGGAACGGGCGAAGGGCGCGCGCCGCGCGCCCCTACTTCCGAGCTTCCTCCAGGCGGTGGTATTTCTTAAGGACTTCTTTTAATCGGTCGTGGGGCAGCGCGATCACGGTGTGACGGTCGGCGCCGGTCATGGTCTGGGCAGCGATGAGCGCGTTGACGATGGCCTCTTCGGTGGCCTGGACGGTGGCTTCGAAGAGGGGATTCAGCTCGTCGTTGGCGAGCATTCGCAGTTCGGCGATGCCGGACTCTTTCGCGGCGCCCGGATTCGCAGTTGAGAAAGCGATGAAGATATCCCCCGAACCGTTGCCGGAAGTGCTGCCCGTCCGCGCCAGCCCCATGGTTGCCCGCCGCGCTAGACGCTTGAGCTGATGGGGCAGCAGCGGCGCATCGGTCGCAATGACAATAATGATCGAGCCGTTGTCGCCGTAGGCGGGATGTTCGGGAATCTCGCGGCCTACGGGAACGCCAGCAATGGTGAGCTGCTTCCGGCCGCCGCAATTGCATTGCACGAGCACGCCGACGGTGAAGCCTCCGGACTTCTCCTCCAATTTTCGCGAGGCCGTTCCGATGCCGCCCTTGAATTCATAGCAGACCATTCCCGTGCCGCCGCCCACGCTGCCTTCGGCGACCGTTCCGGCGCGGGCGCCGTCGAGCGCCGCGAGCGCATGCTCCGGCTTGACGTGAAATCCGTTCACATCGTTGAGCAAGCCGTCCCAGGTCTCGGCGACGACAGGGAGCGACCACCAGTAACCGGTTGAATCCGGTCCGCCACGCTGGACCCGCCATTGGATGACCGCATCGCGCACCACGCCCACGCTGTGCGTGTTGGTGATCATCACCGGCCCTTCGAGGAAGCCTGACTCCTCCACCCAGGTGGTGCCGGTCATCTCGCCGTTGCCGTTCTGCGAAAACCAGCCGGCAAACACCGGATCGCTCGGCGATTTGCCGCGCGGCAAGATGGCCGTAACGCCGGTACGCACCGGGCCCTTGCCGGTCTCGAGCTTGCCTTCACCGGAAATCAAGGTTGTGTGGCCGACCTCGACGCCCTTCACGTCAGTGATGGCATTGAGCGGGCCGGGCATCCCTTCAAAGGGAATTCCCAGATCGCGGGCGCGCGGCTTGGACTGACTCCAGGCGGTCGGGACCACGGCCAGCAGGATAATCAGAATCGCGATGCGCAGGGTTGGTCTGGTCATGATTGTCTCCAAAGTGGGGCGCCCATTCTAGCGGCCGCTGAGCCTTTGCACAAGCTCCGGAACTCATGCAGAACAGGCCGGTTGAATCCCCGCCGCGTTGCCTCTATGCTGCTTCGCCACGCAGGGAACTTCGATGCAGAACCGCCAACATCCCGAACTCGTGCGCGCCATCGGGCGCTGGACGTTGGCCGGGCTGGTGTTGAATGGCATCATCGGCGGCGGGATTTTTGGAGTGCCATCGCTGGTGGCGGCGGAGTTGGGGCGCGCCAGCCCGTGGGCGTTTCTGATGGCCGCGGCGGGCGTGGGCATTATCATCGCCTGTTTCGCGGAAGTCGGCTCGCGCTTTCGCGAAGCGGGTGGGGTGTATCTCTACGCGCGCGAATCTTTCGGCCAGTTGGCGGGAATTCAGATTGCCTGGGTGGCGTGGCTGGCGCGGCTCACCGCGGTCGGCGCCAATTCGAATCTTTTTGTCAGCTATTTGGCGGAGTTCTGGACGCCCGCCGCGGAGCGCATTCCACGCTTTATCATTCTGACGCTGCTCATCGGTCTGCTCGCTGCCGTGAACTACCGAGGAGTGACCGGCGGGGCCGGGTTGAGCAGCATCTTTATTGTCGTGAAGCTGCTGCCCTTGGTTCTCTTCGTCCTGCTTGGGATCTTCTTTCTGCGCGGGGCCACGCTGGCGGGGGCTTCGCCCTCAGCCGGCGCGTCGTGGCTGGATGGGATTCTGATCCTGGTCTATACCTTCGGCGGATTTGAAACCGCGCTGGCTGCGATGGGCGAAGCGAAGGATCCCCAGCGCGACGTTCCCTTCGCGCTCTTCACGGGCCTGGCGGTGACGGCCCTGCTTTTCACCGGGATTCAGATCGTGGTCGTCACAGCGCTGGCGGCCCCGGAAATGTCCGACCGGCCGCTGGCCGCCGCGGCCGCGCAGTTTCTCGGTCCGGCGGGCGCCCTGATGATGACCGCCGGGGCGCTGGTTTCCATTTACGGCAACCTGACCTCCAACGTCCTCAATTCGCCGCGGTTGACCTATGCGCTCGCCGATCGCGGGGATTTTCCGAAGGCCCTCGCAGCCGTGCATCCTCGCTTTCGCACGCCCTATGTTTCGATTGTGGTATTCGGATTGGTGGTGTGGGGCCTGGCCGTGGCCGGAAGTTTTCGCTGGAATGTGACCCTCTCCGCCGTAGCGCGGCTGCTGACCTATGCTGTAACTTGCGCGGCGGTGATTGCCTTGCGAAGGAAGCAGCCGGGCAGGGAAGTGTTTCATCTCCCGGCGGGAAGGCTGGTGGCGCTCGTGGGCATCGCCTTTTCACTTGTCCTGGTGACCCGAATGGATTGGAGTGCGGTGGTTATCCTCAGCATCACCGTCGCCATCGCGCTTGGGAACTGGGTCTGGGCGCGGCGTCGGGAATGACTCACACGCGCAAGGAGAGCTGTTCGCTGCTGGTCTGGGCGTGGACCACGGCAATCGCGGCCATGTTGACGATGTCCTCGACCTCGCAGCCGCGCTGCAGGACGTGGACGGGCTTGGCCATGCCCACCAGGAGCGGCCCGAGAGCCTCCGCTCCCCCGATGCGCATCATCAGCTTATAAGCGATATTCCCGGACTGGAGGTCGGGGAAGACGAGCACGTTGGCGCCGCCGCGCAGCGTCGAGAAGGGATAGTCCTGCTCAATGATCTCGGGCACGACGGCGGTATCCGCCTGCATTTCGCCGTCCACCATCAACTCGGGAGCGCGCCGCTTCACGATCTCGACGGCGCGACGCACTTTGTCGCACGCCGGATGTCGGGTGCTGCCGAAGTTTGAGAAGGAGAGCATGGCCACGCGCGGCTCGACGTTGAACGCCCGCGCTTCGCTGGCGGCCAGCAGCGCGATCTCCGCCAGTTCCTCGGCGGTGGGGTCGATGTTCACCGTGGTGTCGGCAAAGAAATAGACCTCTTTCTTGGTGGCGATCACATAGATTCCCGAGACCCGGTGCACGTCGGGCCGCATGCCGATCACCTGCAGGGCGGGTCGGATGGTGTCGGGGTAATGCTGCGCCACGCCCGCCAGAAAGCCGTCGGCGTCGCCCATGTGAACCATGAGCGCCCCGAAATAATTGTGGTTGAGCACCAAATCGCGCGCTTCGCTGCGCGTGACTCCGCGGCGCTGCCGTAGGCGGAAGAATTCCTCGACGTAGGCGTCCAGCTTGGGCGAGCGCGTCGGCTCGATCATCTCGGCGTGGAGTTTGCCCAGGCCCAGCTCCTGCAGCTTGCTTTCGATGACTGCCTGCCGGCCCAGCAAAATAGGCTGGGCGATGTTTTCCTCCACCACTCGATAGCTGGCGCGCAGGATTTTCTCGTGCTCGCCCTCGGAGAAGACGATGCGCTTGGGCTGCGACTTCGCCTTGTGCCGAACGTTTTGCATCACCTCGTAGGTTCGCCCCAGTCGCCGGGAGAGCTGCTCGCGGTATTCTTCCAGGTCAATCTGAAGTTGTGCCACGCCGCTCTGCATCGCGGCCTCGGCTACGGCGGCTGACTGGCGGATGAGTACGCGCGGGTCGAAGGGCTTGGGAAGGATGTATTCCGGGCCGAACTGCAGGCGGCTGCCGCCGTAGGCTCGCAGCACGGAATCCGGCACGTCTTCCTTGGCCAGCGCCGCCAGCGAACGGGTGGCGGCGATTTCCATGGCCTCGTTGATGGCGCGGGCACGGACGTCCAACGCGCCGCGGAAGATAAACGGAAAGCCCAAAACGTTGTTCACCTGATTGGGATAATCGGAGCGGCCGGTGGCGATGACCGCGTCCGGGCGCGCCGCGCGCGCCTCCGGATAGCTGATCTCCGGGTCGGGATTGGCGAGGGCGAAGATGACGGGCCGCTCCGCCATCTCCCGCACCATCTCCGCGGAGACGCAGCCGCCGGTCGAAAGGCCGACGAAAACGTCCGCCCCCTTCAGAGCCTCCGCCATGGTGCGCGCTTTGGTCTGGACGGCGAAGCGGGAAGCGTATTCGTTCATGCCCTCCACGCGGCCTTCGTAGAGCACGCCGAAGATGTCGCACATGGTGATGTTCTCGCGCCGCACGCCGAGGCGGACGAAGTGTTGCGCCGTGGCCAGCCCCGCCGCCCCCGCGCCGCTGAAAACTACCTGGACCTTGCCGATATCTTTCCTGACGATCTCCAGCGCGTTGAGCAGCGCCGCCCCGGCGATGATCGCCGTGCCGTGCTGGTCATCGTGGAAGGCGGGTATGGAGAGCGTCCTGCGCAGCGTCTCTTCAATGTAGAAGCAATCCGGCGCCTTGATGTCCTCCAGATTGATGGCTCCCACTGTCGGTTCCAGGCACTGGCAAAACCGGATGACATCTTCGGGGTCGGCGGCGTTGATCTCCAGGTCGAACACGTCGATGTCCGCCAGCCGCTTGAAAAGGACCGCCTTTCCTTCCATCACCGGCTTGCCGGCCAGCGGGCCGATATTCCCCAGGCCCAGAACGCGGGTGCCGTTGGTGACCACGGCAACCAAGTTGCCGCGCGCCGTGTATTCGAAGGCCAGACTGGGATCGCGTTTGATTTCCAGGCAGGGCTCGGCCACGCCGGGCGTGTAGGCAAGACTCAGGTCCCACTGCGTCCGGCAAGGCTTGGTGGAGACGACTTCGATTTTGCCGGGCCGGCCCTGGCGGTGATAATCGAGTGCATCCTGTTTGCGGATTTCCACGGCGTGCCCCCTTAGGACAAACTGTCGTTACCGCGGCTGCCCGCCAGGCGGCGGGCTGGCGACTGCAATCTAGCACAGAATTTGAGCCGCCGCGTGGCGCGCCTTGCGAAGCTCTAGCTCGGGGTGCTAAGGTGACTGCGAGAGACTCCAGCGCGCCGCGAGCGCACGCAGGCGCAGCGAAAGACGCTTATGCGTTGGTCATGGAAGATCGGCGAAGTGGCGGGAATCGGCGTGTACATTCACGCCACGTTCTGGCTGTTGATCCTGTTTATCCTCTACGTTCACTGGCGCGAGGGCCACAACCTCGCCACGGCGGTGGCGGGGGTGATTTTCATTCTGGCAATCTTCGCCTGCGTCGTGCTGCACGAACTCGGCCACGCGCTCACGGCGCGCAAGTATGGCATCCGCACCAGCGACATCACCTTGCTTCCCATCGGCGGCGTGGCGCGACTGGAGCGCATGCCGGAGGACCCGCGGCAGGAACTCTGGGTGGCGGCCGCCGGACCGGCGGTGAATGTGGTGATTGCCGTTGTGCTGTACGGACTTCTGACTGCGGCCGGCGCGCAACCCGATCTCAAGAATCTGGAATGGGTGGGCGGCAATTTCCTTAACAAGCTGATGGTGGTCAACATCTGGCTGGTGGCGTTTAATCTGCTTCCTGCCTTTCCCATGGACGGGGGTCGCGTGCTGCGTGCTCTTCTCGCCTCGCGCATGGAATACACCCGCGCCACGCAGATTGCGGCGCGCATCGGACAGATGATGGCGTTCCTGTTCGGCTTCGTCGGCCTGTTCACCAATCCCTTCCTGGTCTTCATTGCGCTGTTCGTCTGGATGGGCGCCGAGCAGGAAGCCGTCATGGTGCAGATGAAGAGTTCGCTGGGCGGCATTCCCGTGTCGAAGGTCATGCTCACGGAATTTCGCACCCTCCAGCCGGATGACACGCTCGCCGGAGCCGTCGAACACATCCTGGCGGGCTGGCAGGAAGATTTCCCGGTCACTTTTGGTGACCACGTCCTCGGGGTGCTGACGCGCGAAGATCTCTTGAAGGCGCTGGCGCAAGGCGGCGCCGCCGGCCGCGTGCGCGACGCCATGCAACGCGAATTTCAGGTGGCTGATTCCCACGACATGCTGGAAAAAGCTCTGGGTTCGCTGCGCAGTTGCCGCTGCCGCTCGCTTCCTGTTCTGCATGACGGCCGCCTGGTGGGGATGCTCACGCTCGAAAACGTCGGCGAGTTCCTGATGATCCAGTCGGCGCTGCGCCAGGCCGCGCAGCCCGCCCGCAACCGGTAAGCCGAGGAGACGTTTCCAGACGCTTTGAATTCGCCCGCCGTTCCCGCACCACGGGTCACGGTGATTTGGTGAGATAAACCCGCCGCTCCTCGGATACAATCCCTGCGACCTCTCCCGCGGTCCCTCGCCATCCAAAGGAGAAGCCATGCGCCGCGCCATCGTGTTCCTGGTCTTCCTGTTTTCTGTTGTTTCAGCCGCCGCACAGAGTCCGGCGTTTCCCCGCAAGATTTCCCTGAACGGAACCTGGGACTACCGCGCCGTGGCCCGGACGACGCTGAAGGCCGACGGTATGATTGCGGAAGACAAGTCGAACCTGCCGCCGCCCGGGCGGATGGCCGTACCCTCGAACTGGCACCTGAGCGGCTTGCCGAACTTCAACGGCCGGGTACGCTTCGAGCGCGATTTCGATTTCGCCGAACCCCTCGCGTCCGCCGATCGCGCCTTCCTGGTCTTTCAGGGTGTGGATTATTTTGCCGAGGTGGAACTGAACGGCGTTGCAGTGGGTCGCCACGAAGGGTACTTCCAGGCGTTCGAGTTTGATGTGACGCCGCAACTCAAGCGCGGGCGAAATCACCTGGCAATCATCGTGGATGCGCCCCTGGAAGAGCCGGGGGCGGTCTGGCCTGACCACAAGCGAATGATCAAGGGCGTGTTTTCGCACTGGGACTGCAAGCCGGGGAACGTCTTCAAAACCACCGGGCAGGACGGCACCACGGCGGGCATCTGGAATGATGTGAGCCTCGAAATTCGCCGCGGGGCGTGGCTGGGGAACGTCAAGATTCAGCCCGTGCTGCACGAGCGCAAGCTGGCGACCGGGAAGACCGAAGAGCGCGGCTTCGATGCCAATATCTTTATCACCGCAGAAGTCCACGCCGTCCGGCCAGGGCGCTACGCGCTGACCGCAGAAGCCGGCGGAGCGAAGGCGACGACAACGATCGAGATGACTTCAAGTGATGCGACCGTCGTGCTTGTGCTGCCCATGGAGCGGCCGCAGTTGTGGTGGACCTGGGACTTGGGCGAGCCGTACCTCTACGACGGCAAGTTGACTCTCGCGGCGGAGAACGAAATGCTCTACGCGCGCGGCGTCAAATTCGGCGTGCGCTCGATCGCGCTCGATGAGAAGACCGGCGAGTGGCGGCTGAATGGAGTGCGCTTCTTCATTCGCGGGACCAACATCGTTCCCGACTTGTGGCTCTCGCGCTACTCTCCGGGTCGCATCGCAGAAGATATCAAGTTGCTTCGCGGCGCTTACATCAACGGCGTGCGCGTTTGCGTGCATGTGAATCGCGAGGAGCTCTATGACGCGCTCGACCGCGCCGGAATCGTCGCTTGGCAGGATTTCCCCCTGCAGTGGGACTACACCCACACCCCGGAGTTCATGGCGGAGGCGGCGCGCCAGTTGCGCGACATGATTCGCCAGTTCTACAACCACCCGTCCATCATCACCTGGGTTTGTCAGAACGAATCGACGGCTTACAACGTCAACGTGCTCGACCCGTTCCTGGCGCGCGTCGGGGCACAAGAGGATTCCTCGCGGCCGGTGCGCCCCACATCGGTTTTTGCCGAGCACCACTATCAGGGCTGGTATGGGGGTGATTATCACAACTACATCGCGACGCCCGGCGGGCCGATCATCTCCGAACTCGGCGCGCAGGCGCTGCCCTCGCTGGAGGAGGCA
>Ga0334722_10006872_pt1 | contig 11148 bp, 10 predicted proteins | sample C3_bottom_MG_FD_207210 | JGI IMG/M metagenome (GOLD analysis project Ga0334722, IMG submission 207210) | Sediment microbial communities from Yellowstone Lake, YNP, Wyoming, USA - C3_bottom | ecosystem: Environmental > Aquatic > Freshwater > Lake > Sediment | place: USA: Wyoming | collected...
CGTCCGTCCGGGGGGATTTTTGTGCGCTTGGACGTTTTTCTCAAGCAAAGTCGCCTCATCAAAAGGCGGTCGGTAGCCCAGGAAGCATGTGACCGGGGTCTTGTGTTGCTGAACGGCCGTCCCGGCAAGCCGGCCTCCCAGGTAAAAGCGGGCGACATCATCGTCCTGAATCTGGGAAGCCGCCAGCTGGTTGTCGAGGTCGTGTCTGTGGAGGCGCCCCGCGATACGAAACAGGCCGGCAGCATGTACCGTTCCGTCACAGTCGGTCCTGCCAGTGATAACTGAGTCACGGCGGGCATATGGTATGGGGACAGGATCACCGGCCAGGGGGCGACGCTCATGGCAGAAAAAGATGCCCGGGTGCCACAAGCCGACCATGTACTCACCATGCACAACCGCGAGCGGATCGAACTCACCGGCGTCGTGGGGGTAGAAAGCTTTGACGACCAGGAGATCGCGGTGGTGACAGACCTCGGGCAACTTGTCTTGCGTGGTGAAGACCTGCACATCCAGCAGCTCGATCTGGAGCAGGGCACCCTGCTGGTGGAGGGGCTGTTGGACGGCCTCCAATATACCGGCGCCACCCGGACCCAGGGGAAAACGCACGGCGGTTTCTTTGACCGGCTTTTCCGCTGACCGGCGAGTATGGTACCGCTCGACGTGCAGCTGGCCATGCTTGCGCTGACCGCCGCGGTGGGCGTGGCTTTTGGCATCGTGTTTGACGTTTACCGGCTTGGACTGCGGCCTCGTTCCCACCCGTGGCTACGCCTGGGCACGGACGTTTTGCTGTGGCTTCTGCTTGCCCTTTTGGTCTACGGGTCCTTGTGGGTGAGTTTTTTCGGGGACGTGCGTCTTTATGTCTTTTTGGGGTTGGCGCTCGGCTATGCCCTTTACGTGGCCATTTTTCGCCCGCCAGTGGAACGGGCAATCCGCATCGCAGTAGGTGCGTGGGAAACGACCAAAACTGCGATGCGGTCTTTTGCTTCCAGATACATGACAGTGGTCAACCACGTTGTCCGCGCCTTGTACACAAGGGCGAGCGCGTGTTTCCGGCGCCAGCCACCGCGCGGATGACCGGGACCTAGTGGTTATGTTCGTGTCCGCCGCTGTGCATGAAAAGAAACGACGGTGGCAGCTTGGCAACTGCTCCGGTGGTGAACTTGTCTGGATCGGCCACCACGGCCGAGAAGCGGCTGCCTGGTTCCAGGGTGATGAACCTGATGCCGTGGGTGATGGCAGCCTGTTGGGAGTGTGGGCAAAAGCCTCCCGGCACCGCACAGGCGAAGTCGGTGTCCTGGCGGGCCATAAATTCGACCACGGCGCGTCTGCGTTCGCTTTGTGCCGTGATGGCGGGGTTTGGGAATTCCCGCGTGTTTTTGGCCTCGGTATCGTAAATGACCACGGTGGGGCCCTGGGTGAGGCCCACGATGGTATTGCCATCCTCGGAAACCACTGCGGCGATTCGCATGCTGGACTGATACTCCCTTCGTGCGTTTCTTCGCCAGTATAGGCCCACAACCGCCGGGGAGTAAAGGCTGGAACGATGTCGACGCGGGGACGGCATTCCCTGTGGCCCAGCAGGAATTCGCCGCCGGAGAGCGAAGGAGCTTGATCACAACTCATGCAAAAGTTGTCCACAGCTTGTACACATCTTGTGGACAGGAGCGGTGAGGCCAGGTTGCGGGTCGAGATCAGGGGTGCGGAGAGGCTGAGTTTCCGCGAGCGACAGGTGGTGGCGTTGAAGGAAATGGGCCTGCGTTCGTCTGTGATCGCGGCCAGGCTTGGCCTTTCCGAGTCGACGGTGGCGACCTTGTACAACCGTGCCCGCACGAAGGGGTACGAAGTGGTACTGGTGCTGGAGGGCGATCCCCTGAACGTAATGACACCTCCCGAAACTGACGACGAATTCGATGCGGAGGGCACGCCGCAATGAGAGGGAATATGAGCAGGGATAAACGTGCGCCGAGCCTGCGTCCGGGTCCGGCGGCGCCGCGGCGGAAGTTCAACTGGCGAAGGTTTTTGGCGTTTTTGGCCGTTTTGTACTTTGTGGTGATGGGCGGTCGCGCCCTCGTGAGCATAGTGGTGGTGGAACGCCAGATCCAACAAACCGAGCAGGAGCTCAGGCTGGCGAAGGCCCAGCAACAGGCATACCAGCAGGAGATCGCTTATCGCCAGACCGATGCATATGTGGAGAAGGTAGCCCGCGAGGTCCTTGGCATGGTAAAACCCGGGGAAGTCCCGTACCTAACCGTGGCGCCGTCATCGCAGCAAAGCACCCAGCCATGACCTGCGGAAGGCCGTTGCGTCTGCAGTTGGCTTGACACTGCGTCGCCGGTCAACGTATAATGCGCGTGTTATAAAAGTGCAAGGAGGTCTATTGTTTGCATGGCTGACCTGGAGGTCGGCAGCATCGTCGAGGGTACGGTCAGTGGCATTACAAGCTTTGGTGCTTTTGTGCTTCTTCCAAATGGGCAAACAGGGCTTGTTCACATTTCAGAAGTTGCTGACCAGTACGTACGTGACATAAAGGATTTTCTCAAGGAAAACGACGTGGTGCGAGTCAAGATCCTGTCGATGGACGGCAAGGGCAAGATCGGCCTGTCCATACGCCAGGCCAATGGCTCCGGCCCGCGGCGCAATTTTCGTGAGCGAAGCAAGTCTCTGGAAGAAAAAATCGAACGCTTCATGAAAGAAAGTGACGCCCGTCTGGCGGAGGCGCGGCGAAATACCGAAGCCAAGCGTGGCGGCCGCGGTACACGTCGCGCATCTGCCCTTTAGCACATGGCGGCGTAGCTCAGCTGGTCAGAGCATACGGTTCATACCCGTAGAGTCGCTGGTTCGAATCCAGCCGCCGCTACAAGGCCTTTCGGCTGTCGCACGGGCCATTAGCTCAATTGGTAGAGCATCCGACTCTTAATCGGGCGGTTACAGGTTCGAGTCCTGTATGGCCCACCATCAAGGCCCCGGGATCCATCCCCGGGGCCTTTTTGCACCCCCGGCTTTTTGCCAACACACCGGTCGGCAGTTTGTGGCGCCTCAAGCCTGCTTTTGTCGTTAAAAAACTTCGTACCACGGTTTCATTACGACACATCCCGCGTCTGGTCTTACCGTACAATAACTCGCACATGCGGCATCCGGAGGGGGCCGGTGTTGGGGTGGCACGGCTGGCGGACAAAAGGCGGCGTCCTTTGCGGTGGCAGTCTCTGCACGGAAGTTGGCCGGCCCAAAAAGGATCCATCATGGCGGCTTTGGCAGGACTTTTGTGGTCGCGGGCTCTTGTCATGGGCACGTTCAAGCCGTTCGGCATAGCCAGTGTGGCGGGCTTCGGCATCGCGGTACCCGGATACGTGCCAGCGGCTGTAGTCGGCGTAGTGGCCGGGAGCCTTTTGCCTGGCGCCGGCGGACGGGCGTGGCCGTACGTGGCGGCCGCATTGGCTCTTGGCGTCCTCGCTTACGCGGTTGGGCATAAAGAAAAACCACGACACTGGATGCTGCCAATGCTGGCGGCCGTACTCCTCGTGGCGGCCCGCGTGTTGGAGGCGGCGCGATGGGGGATAACGCCGTTTACGTGGGCGGCGGCGGGCGTGGAAGGCATACTTGCCGGTGCCGGCGTGTACGTTATCGCTGACGGGTTGCCGCGCGTATTCGGGTTGCGGTCGGGCCGTACGAGCGCGGACGAAAGCGTGTCCTTGGCGTTGATGGTGTCTATGACGGCGGCAGGCCTGCCGCCTATCGGGGTGGTGCCGTGGCGCGAGGCTCTGATCGCCGGCGGCGTGATGGGGCTTGCCGGCGCCGGTGGCCTTGTGGGCGGCAGCGTGGCCGGGCTGGTCGTAGGGGCGGCGGGTCTATGGCTTTTGGATTTGCCGTTGGCATGGGCGATGGCACAGGCGGCAGCGGGTGTGGCGGCGGGCTTCTTGCAGGAGCTCGGCTGGTGGGCGGGCGGTCTGGGTTACGTCCTGGCAGAGATCGTGGTGCTTTTCAGTTTTTCGGCCGGTGAATTCCCGCTCAACGCCGTGGCAGCGGGGGCGGCCGGTTACTTCGGCGTGGCCATCTGGCACTGGGGAGGCAGACGCTCGTCTCGCGGCTCCGGCGGCAGGGGGCCGACCGTCACAGAAGACACCGGCGTGTGGGAAAAGGCCGCTCTTCGCATCGGTGACTTCGGGCATACGTTTTCGGAGCTGGCCGCTGCCTTCGAGGAAACCCTGTTTGAGGACGACGGGCATGCCCTTGCGAGCGCGGCTTTTGCCACGCGGCGGATGGTACTCGGCCAGATGAAAGGTCTGGCGGCGGTCCTTGAGAGCATGCGGGGCTCAGTGCAGAGGCACAAGGAGCTCAAAGAAAAGGTCCTGGACCAGTCGCGTGCCGTCCTCGCTGATTTCGGCCTCGCGCCAGGAGACGTCAGTCTCGATGGCGACCACCGCCCATCATGGGTGGTGCAGGTGCGCGGCCGCGGCTGTGCGGATTACGCCTTTTGCCGGCGGGTGGTGTTGCCGGCTCTGGAGGCCCGAATCGGCGTCGGGCTTCAGTTGACAGCGCGGCGATGTACGCTACCCGGCGTCAATCGCAACTGTGAATTTGCGTTCAGTCCGGCACCGCGATGGCAGCTACGGTACGGTGCCTGCCAGGTGGCGGCGGACGGCCACACTCCCGGGGACAGCTTCGTTTGTGGCGAGTTGGACCAAGGAAGGGCTTTGATGGTGGTGAGCGACGGCATGGGTATCGGCCCGGCGGCCGCCAGGGAAAGCAGGGCAGCCGTTACGCTTGTGCAGCGGCTTTTGGCGGCCGGGCTGGATGTAAAGGCGAGCCTGCAGGCGGTGAACAGCCTTCTCATCCTCGGCGAAGCCGGCGGCGACACGTTTGCCACTCTCGACTTGATCCTGATCGACACGTACACAGGCCTGCTGGAATTCGCCAAAATTGCCGCTCCGCCCGCCTATCTTGTCCGGGGAGGGAAGGTGCAGTCACTGGCTGGCTCCGGACTGCCCCTCGGGGTGGTATCGAACCTGGAAGCTTCGGTAAAGACGCTGCGGATATCTCCCGGAGACGTGCTGGTCATGGCGTCCGACGGATTATGGAACGGGGATGACCAGAAAGACGAGTGGGTCAAAACCATTCTTTCCCGGGCAGCCGGCCAGGACCCGCAGATGCTGGCAGAGCTTCTGGTGACAATCGGCCAGGAGCGTAGTGGCGGCAAAGACGACATTACGGTGCTCGTGGGACGGGTGGAAAAGGTTTTTGAAAAGTGACGTGACCCTTGCCGGAGTCATTTCCGGGCTCCGGCAGTGACCTCCCCTAACCCCTTTTTGGGAGCATGATCACCGTCATGCTCCCTCTTTTTTCTGTCAGCGCCTGGGATAAAGTTATAATGGTCTGGCCGGAATCGTCCAGCGAAGGAGGCCGCCAGTTGCCGGATCTGGTCTGTCGAGTAAAAGACACCATACGTACCTACGACATGATCCGCCCCGGGGCGGTGGTGGTGGCCGGTGTCTCCGGCGGCCCCGATTCCGTGGCCATGATGCACATTCTGTGGCGACTGCAGGAAAAGCTCGGATTTCGGCTGGAGGTCGCCCACTTCCACCATGGGATCAGAGGGGACGACGCTGACGCTGACTTGGCTTTTGTGGAGTCGCTGTGCGCGAGCTGGGGCATACCTTTCCACGTGGGACGAGCTTCGGACCGTGCCCGCGGCGCCTCGCTGGAGGCACTGCTGCGGGTGGCCCGGCACCGTTTTTTACGCGCGGTGGCGAAAAAAGCTTGTGCCAGTGCAGTGGCCTTGGCCCATACGAGCGATGACCAGGCGGAGACAGTGCTGATGCGGCTTGGGCGCGGCACGGGCTTGCAGGGACTCGGCGGCATGGCACCGGTGGCGGAACTGGTTGGTGATCGCCCCTGGCCGGGCGCGCCTGGTGACTGGAACGGCACAAACGGGCCGTGGCCGAACGGTGACCACGTTCGGGTTATCAGGCCGCTACTCTACGTATCTCGCCGCGAGATCCTGTCCTACCTGGAAGACCAGGGCTTGCAGTGGCGGGAAGACTTATCCAACCGGGATGAACGTTTTATAAGGAATCGTGTCCGGCACCGGGTGTTGCCGTTTCTTGAAAAGGAGCTCAACCCGCGTATCCGCGAGCTCCTCGGCAACTTGGCCGAGCAGGCACGGGTGGAAAACGCCTGGCTCGAAACACAGACCGACCAAACCTGGCAAAAGCTTGGCGGCTTACACACGGTTCAGGTATCGAACGGCCGCGAAGCGATAATATTGCCGGTGGCCACGATGCTGAGTGTGCCGCTCGCCATCCGCCGCCGGCTCTGGCGGCATGCCGGCCGCCAGCTGGGCGTGGTGTTCGAGTTCGCGGCGGTAAGTCGTCTGGAAGAGTTGCTGCGAGGCCAGCCAGGGATGCGCGTGAGCCTGCCCGGGGCGGTTCTGGCGGAACGTGCCAAGACTGAAATCCATTTGTGGCGGCCGGGTACGGCGGTGGAAGCGCTACCAGAGGTATCGCTCGTGGTGCCAGGAGTCACCGCGGCGCCAGAGTGGGACGTGCTGTTCCACGTGGAAGAAAGGCCGTGGACCGGGGGGGATCCGCGTCAGCTCGTCCGGGTTTATCCTGGGCCGCTACTTGTGCTGGATGCTGATCGTGTGCCGGGGCCCGTGTCGATTCGTCCCCGGAAACCGGGCGATCGCTTCCGGCCGCTGGGCGCGCCTGGTGTGAAAAAACTGAAAGATTTTTTCATCGCCGAGGGCGTGCCAGCGTCAGAGCGGAACCGGGTCCCGGTGGCAGTGTCTTCCGGGGCAATCTTGGGTGTCGTCGGCTTTCGTCCGGACGATGCATATAAGGTGACAGAAAAAACAAGGCGCATCATGGTGATCTGGACAGAAGCGGCGCCGGACGTGTAGGAAACGATATAATGAGCGGCGTAGCTTTTAGCACGAGAAGCGAACTGGCCTCGCACGACACCGTCCGCCGTGGACACCAACAACCAGGGATGGCAATAGTTGGGTTGAGGGCGTACCGGCTTCATGATAGAATAGGTTGATTTACGGCGCACAGCAGTCCGGGAGAAAGGAGGGTAACACGTGAATACCAGATACATCAGGAGTATAGCGTTTTACCTGTTGCTCCTGTTTGCCGCCATCGCTTTCGCCCAGCTGCTGGGCTCGCGCACCTCGCCGGTACAGGAAGTCGAAGCCAGCCAGGTGTACAGCCTGGTCGACCAAGGCAAAGTCAAAAATGCCGTGGTGAGCAGCAACAAGGTTACGCTTACGCTGACTGACGGTTCCCAGGTATTTGCCTATTTCCCTGATGCAAGTACCGCCGGGAACATGCTTACCGAGAAAAATATACCGTGGCGGTATGACCCGCCGCGGGAGTCCATTTGGCCGACTCTGCTCAGCAGCTTGATCCCGACCATTATCATCATTGTGGCCCTGTTCTTTATCATGCAGCAGACCCAGGGTGGCGGCAGCCGGGTGATGCAGTTCGGGCGTAGCCGGGCGCGCCTGGTGACCAACGACCGGCAGCAGGTGACCTTCCAGGATGTGGCCGGCATCGACGAAGTACTACAGGAGCTGCAAGAAATTGTTGATTTCCTGAAGCATCCCAAAAAATACATGGAACTCGGTGCCCGCATACCCAAAGGCGTCCTGCTCATGGGGCCGCCCGGTACCGGCAAGACGCTTGTGGCGCGGGCGGTGGCTGGCGAGGCCGGTGTGCCGTTCTTCTCCGAGAGCGGCTCCAACTTTGTGGAGATGTTCGTCGGGGTGGGTGCCTCGCGTGTCCGGGACCTGTTTGACCAGGCCAAGAAAAATAGCCCCTGCATCGTCTTTATCGACGAGATCGACGCGGTGGGACGTCAGCGTGGTGCCGGCTACGGCGGCGGCCACGATGAACGTGAGCAGACACTCAACCAGCTCCTGGTGGAGATGGACGGGTTCGGTATCAACGAGGGTATTATTGTCATGGCGGCCACCAACCGGCCGGACGTGCTCGATCCGGCTTTGTTGCGGCCGGGACGGTTCGATCGACAGATCGTCATCGACAGGCCGGACGTGCGGGGCCGGGAGGCCATCCTCAAGGTGCACGCCCGCGGCAAGCCGCTTGACAAAGACGTGGACATCAGCGTGCTGGCCAGGCGCACGCCTGGGTTTACCGGTGCCGACCTGGCCAACCTGATGAACGAGGCGGCCCTGCTGGCGGCCCGGCAGCGGAAAAAGCGCATTGGCATGGCCGAGCTGGAGGAGGCTATCGACCGGGTCATCGGCGGGCCCGAACGCAAATCGCGTATTCTTTCCGAGCGCGAGCGTACCATTGTGGCTTGGCACGAGTCGGCGCACACGCTGGCGGCTCATCTTCTGCCCCATGCCGACCCGGTGCACAAGGTCTCCATCATTTCGCGGGGAGCGGCCCTCGGGTACATGCTGCAGCTGCCAGCCGGTGACCGCTACCTGGTAACGAAGGCTGAAATCATGGACATGATCACTACGGCGCTGGCCGGACGGGCGGCGGAAGAGATCATCTTCCACGAGATCAGCACCGGCGCAGAGGACGATCTCGAAAAGTCCACCAAGATGGCCCGTCGCATGATCATGGAATATGGCATGAGCGAAGAGCTCGGGCCACTGACTTACGGCCGCAAGCAGGAACTTGTATTCCTGGGCCGGGACATCGCCCGTGAACGTGACTACAGTGAAGAAGTGGCGGCCCGGATCGACCACGAGGTAAGCAATGTGGTGTCAAGTTGCTACGAGCGGGCCAAGGCCATCGTCTCGGAGCACCGCGACCAGCTCGAAAAGCTGGCCATGGCACTTCTGGAAAAAGAGACGCTGGAAGGCGAAGAGCTCCAGAACCTGCTCGCGGACTTGGCGGGAGCCAAGGCGCCGGAGCCTCCCCTCATCGGGCAGCCTGGGGCGGGGCCCAAGACGGCACAAAAGCCCCTGCCACCTCAGGAGAAGCCCGGACTGGTGGGAGCGGGTGCCTGACAGGCGGCAAAAAAACCAGGGCCGCGGGCGAGGCGCTCGCGGCCCTATTTTTGACTCTGGTGTGATGTTGGATGAAACTGCCGGTTACGCTGCGGCTATGGCTGGTGCGGTTTGGGGCCAGGTTTATGATTCCGGGGCCGGTGCGCGAGATCGCCCGCACCCTGTCTAGCTACGGCCACGAGGCTTACGTGGTGGGCGGATGCGTGCGTGATCTCGTCTTGGGCCGTATCCCGCACGATTGGGACGTGGCCACCGACGCGCCCCCGGCCGAGGTGATGCACGTATTTCCCGACGTGCGGCCCACGGGCGTGAAACACGGTACCGTGACGGTGATCATACGCGGCATGCCCGTCGAGGTCACCACCTACCGCGTCGAGGGCCGGTACACCGACCGCCGGCATCCCGACGTGGTGCGGTTCGTACGCCGGCTCGAGGACGATCTCGGGCGGCGTGACCTGACCATCAACGCCATTGCCTTGCACCCTCGCGGCCGCATCGTCGATCCATACCGTGGCGTCGACGACCTGAAACGCCGCCTGGTGCGGGCAGTTGGTGACCCCCTGGCACGGTTCGACGAGGATCCCCTCCGTATGCTGCGGGCCATCCGTCTGGCGGCGGAGCTCGTCTTCGACATCGACGAAACGACCTACGAGGCCATCAAAGCCAAGGCGAGCCTCATCCGCAATGTGTCGATGGAACGGATCGGCGAGGAGATCGCCCGGGCACTGGTATCGCCGAAACCGGGGTTCGCCATGGAACTTATGCGCGAGACGGGCCTTTTGAAATACGTCATACCTGAGCTTCTGGAGGGTTACGGCTTCCCCCAGAACGAGCATCACGCCTATCCCGTCTGGGAACACAGCCTGATCGCCCTGGAGGAGATGCCGCCGGTGTTGCACTTGCGCTGGGCAGGCCTTCTCCATGATGTCGGCAAGCCGCGTACGGCCTCAATAGTTGACGGGGAGAGGCATTTTTTCAACCACGAGTACGTGGGCGCCACCATGGCGGAAAACATCCTGCGCCGGCTGCGGTTCGACCAAAAGACCGTGGAAAAAGTGACACACCTGGTCCGGAATCACATGGCCTTGCACTACCAGAACGACATGACCGATGCCGCCATCCGGCGTTTGATCAGGCGTGTGGGGCTTGAAAACATGCCGGACCTTATTACCCTTCGCCGGGCTGACCGGATTGCCTCAGGGAAAAAAGAAGGGGAACTGTCGCGCGGCACCGAGCTCTTGCTCGACCGCATCCAGGAAGTGCTGGCGCAAGAGGCGGCCTTCAGCCTCAAGGATTTGGCCGTCGATGGCCACGACGTCATGGCAGTGGCCGGCATTGGGCCGGGGCCGACCGTGGGCAGGATTCTTCGTGCCCTGTTTGATGATGTGCTGGAAAATCCGCATCACAATACGCGCGAATATCTTCTGCCCCGCATAGTGGCACTCAAATCGGAACTGGCACAGATTTCCAATACGGCAGGAAACGGACGGGTAAGTGCCGAAATGGACATCCATGACCACCCCTCTTGACCGCGAACCGGAAGACTCCCACGAAACCGGGCCTATAACCGCGACGACTTGGGACTTCGTCCAGTGGCTCGTGGGCGGAAAATCTGCCCTGGCCGGCTTCATCCTCGCGCGCCTTGGCACCATTGCCGCCCAGGCGGGACTTGACAGCGTGCAGATGGCGGTATTGGCCGATCTGGTATCCCGGGCGGCGGCGGTGCCGGAGTGGGTCGTACCACTGGCCGAGGCGGGAGGGTATGAGCAGGAGACCCTGCTCGTGGTGGAGAGCCTGGACAGGCAGGGAGTGGTGCGGCTAGTAAGCGGCACCACTATGGCGGTGGATTTGGGGCCGCTTTTGGCGGCCGTCGCCAGCCTGTGGAGCGGTTCCGCCCGCCGGTCGCCGTCCAATGTGGTGGCGCCTGCGGCCGACCACCTCGAAAAGGTCTACCGGTATGCCGAGAAGTTGCTCGGCCGGCCGCTTACGATATCGGAAATCGAGGCGTACCGGCGGTGGCATGAGGAGTACGGGTTACCGTTGCCGGTGATCGTAGCGCTATTGGAAGAGGCCTACGTAAGACGGGACAAAAAGCATCTCAGCTACGTCGAGACCATCGCCCGGTCGTGGTACGACCGTGGTGTTCGTACCATGGACGATGTCGATCGGGT
>Ga0334722_10006873_pt1 | contig 11148 bp, 8 predicted proteins | sample C3_bottom_MG_FD_207210 | JGI IMG/M metagenome (GOLD analysis project Ga0334722, IMG submission 207210) | Sediment microbial communities from Yellowstone Lake, YNP, Wyoming, USA - C3_bottom | ecosystem: Environmental > Aquatic > Freshwater > Lake > Sediment | place: USA: Wyoming | collected...
ATACAGCAGATTCAGAATACTTGTATCATAAAGATGAACTTGCTGAGGTAGGTGAAAGAGGAGCTATTGTGCCATCTAAAAAGGCACCAAAATCAGATGCACCAAACCCTAAACCTGAAGGTGAAGGTACAGCAAAAGGTGATGCTTCAACAAGTAGAGGTGCTAAAGTTAGTGAAAGAGTTGAAAAAATATTAAAAGATAAATCTGATGATTTTAATGAAAGATATAAAGAAAAACTTGGGTATGGTGTTAATATTGGAATGTTAAAATCTGTTTATCAAAGAGGTCTTGGAGCATTCAATGTTTCACATTCTCCAAGGGTTACTTCTGCTGAACAATGGGCACTCGCAAGAGTAAATGCGTTTTTATATATTATTAAAAATGGTAGACCTGAAAACCCAAAGTATGATACTGATTTTGATTTATTACCAAAAGAACACCCAAAATATATTAAATAAAAAACTAAATGGCAAACTTTGAAAGTGAATTACGTAATGACCTAAGTCGTTTATCGGATATGCTGACTGATATGTTTCAAAATGAAATAATTCGTCAAAACCTCATCGATACAGGGTTAATGTTACGTACCACAAGAGCGGTAGTTATTTACACACCAACAGGTTTTACCTTTAGAGTAGAGTCAACAGATTACTTTGTCTTTGTGGATGCAAGATTCGGTGTTACAGAAAATGTTTTAGCATCACCACAATACGATGAATTTTTAAACGAAGTGGCAGTAGTTTACGAAAAATATATAATTAATGAAATAACAAACTAAATTATGGCATACACAGTACAAGTATTACCTGATAAATTCTCACCAGTATATAACCCTATTTATTTTTACCCTTTAAATTCAACTAACTACACGCTTGAAGGTTATAAATATATTGTTGACGTTTATTCTGGAGATACATTAAGCAACAGAATCGGCAGGTATAAATTATTCCCACGACCAGTAGATGGTTATGGTATCGCTGACATAAATCAACTGTTGTCAAATCAAGTTGGTTATTACATCAACCAAAACTTATATACCATTGCAGACGCAAGACCAGATTATATTCGTTACAACGTTAGTTTCGGTGAGGAGTATACTTATTTTTGGGATTTCAATGACAACGAATACGTTTTAAGTGGACCTTATACAGGTAAGTTAAAATTTGTTGATTCTGGTACATTACCCGCATATGTTGCTGGTGATTATGTTTTGGTTGAACAAGACCCAGGTTTTGATAACCCAAATTATAATGGTATATTTTTGGTATTAACAGCATACACAGGTAATGTTATTGTAGATTATCCACACGATGTAGATACTGGGGTAGATCCAGGAACTATGTACTTCAACGACAGAAGAAAAGTTGAGGTTTTAAATATAGCAAGACAAACAGGTTATACTGCTTTCAATGGTGCGATACCTCATCAAGACTTTTTGGATTATACCTCAAACACTTATTTAATGTCAACAGGTACCACTGGCCAATTCTTAACCAATGTACCACAAAACTATAGATTAAAGCCAACAAATTCAATGTGGTTAAATTTATATACCGATAACTATAAAAATACAACTTATTGTTTATTAAATACTAGATATGGTCAATATGTGTTTCAAAACTTTTTAAGTGGAACACCAGGTGTTCAGATATTCGCAGTTGGTCCTGGATTACTTGATGTTAGTGCACAAACTATAAATCAAATAGGTGCTTTTACTTGGAATAATGAACAAGGTACTTATCCAATAATAAAAAATAAGTGCTGGTGTTATGACCAGGCTGTCCAAAATGGTGCTTACACCAACTTAATAAATAGCAGTGGTGAAGTTTCACCTTGGTATAATGATTACAATGACCAAATAGTTGATTTTAATTACGGTGGTTATGGTGATTATTCACAACAAGCAACTTTAATCAATACTTTAAGTGGTAATTCAGTAACCGTTAACATAGGATTCACACCAGAATCCGCAATACCATCATCAGGATGTATTAGACAATTAACCGAATCATTCGATATTCAATGGTTCGACCCTACAGGTTTAAATGCTACAAGTGAAAAGAAAAACTTCTTAATCGATTGGAATACAACTCGTTATGGCAACGTTGAATTAGTTTTTATCGATAGATTAGGTTCTTTAATACCAGCAAACTTTGAACTACAAAAAACTGTTACCATCAACATATCTAGAAGTGAATATCAAACGCTTTTAGGTGATAAGATTGGTAATACCAATAAATGGGGTTATGATTCAACAGAAAGAGGTCGTAATACTTTAAACACACAAACAGTTAAACAAATAGATTTAATATCCAACTGGATTACCGAAGAAGAAAGTGAATATCTTAAAGAACTATACACTAGCCCAGTTGTTTATATAAAAGAAAACGGTAAGTTATGGCCAGTTATCATTAAAACAAATAGTTATAAGGTAGTCTCAAAAAAGAACCGAAAGAATATTCAAATCCAGATATCAATTGAGATGGCTAATAATGACCGCGTACAAAACTTTTAAAATATGGCTTTTACAACACAAATACAATTAGGAACTAAAGGATATTTAGATATCAGTGAAGATGTTCCAGTACCATTAAACTTTAGTGTTGCTGAAATCCAGGACATTGCTAAAAGACAAGGTGGTTTTTCTAAAACAATAGAACTACCTGGTACTGCGAATAATAATAATTTATTCTCTAACCTTTTTGATGTTAACATTACTGATACCACATTCGACCCGAATATTCGTGAACGTGTTATTATTCTACAAAATGGGGTCCCAGTATTCGAAGGTAATTTACAACTTTTAAGTGTTAAAAAAAGAAATCACGCACAAGACAATATCGATGAGATTGTAACTTATCAGGCAGCAGTTAAAGACAATACTGGTGATTTTTATAGTTCATTAAATGAAAAGTTTTTAGAAGATTTAGGTAACTGGGATAATTTAAATCACCCTTATAATTTAGCATCAATACTTGCGACATCAGGAAATACCTCTGATGATGTTTATAAATATTTTTTAACAAAACACGGTAATCAAAAAAATTATTATTACATTAAAGATTTTCAACCTGCAATATACGCAAAAGCATATTGGGATAGAATATTTTTAGAGGCGGGTTATACATATCAGTGGAGTGGTTTAACTGATAACTTTTTTGATAAATTGGTTATCCCCTATAATGGTGAACAACCTTTAATCAATAAAGGTGAATTAACATTTAAAGCTGGATTTACTGGATCAACACTTTTAAATACTGTTAATGCTACACCACAAAATTTTATTATTTTTAATAATGATATTACTAATGGTTATTTTGATGGTTCAGCAAATAATTATAACACCTCAACCGGCTATTATAATTCAAATGATTTTATAAATAAAGCTGAATTTAAAACCAGATACGCATTTAAAGTTAGTTTATTTTTTCCTATAGAAACTACTTTTCAAGTTAAAACAACTACTACTGTAGGCCAGTTTGGTCAAATAATACCAGGTAATTTTAAAAGAAGTTTTAGTTTTAAATTAGATCATTTTTTCGGAAGTTTTAACCCTTTTTTAACACCACCACAAAACCAAACATATCTTTACGAAAGTTTAAATAATTATTTTTGGGATTCTAGTACACCAACAACAGATATTATTTTTACTGCTGGTACAACAATAGATTTCTTTACAGGTATATCACCAGAGTTTTCAACAACAATCCAAAATATTACACCAGGTTTTAATATCACAAATTGGATATCTTCAACTGTTGATGTGGTAGGTATTTTATTTAAGACAGCAGTTGGTGTTACCAATGGTAAATTACTTAATGGTGATCCTAACTTCCCATCATTAAAAGTTGAGGTTGGTTTAAACGCTACCGCTAGTAATGCACAATCTTTTAACTATTTTACTATTTCACCTGAAGGTATTTTAAATACAAACCAAACTGTTGAGGTTCAAAAATTTATACCAAGGAAAATAAAGCAAAAAGATTTTATAAGTAGCATTGTTAAAATGTATAACTTATATATTCGCAGTGATAAAGATAATGATAAACGTTTAATTGTTGATACAAGAGATGAATTTTATGCAGGTGGTAAACAGTTAGACTGGACTAATAAACTTGCTATAGACAATGAAGTTGATATTAAATTTTTACCTGATTTACAAGACAAAAAGATTTTATTTACTTATAAATCAGATACTGATGATGCTAATAAAGATTACACTCAACAAACAAATGAAATATTTGGTCAACTTGAATATACGTTTAGTAATGAGTTTGTAAAAAATACCAAACTGGTTCAACCGATGTTTAGCCCAACACCATTGGTTAAAAACCAATCTGGTCAAATTATACCTTCAATATTATCTGTATCACCAAAAAATAATATCCGTATTTTATATGATGGTGATTGGATTGATACCGAAGCTGATGGTACCTGGGAGTTTGTCGATTATTCCACCAATTATAATGGTGATGTTGTTGCATACGCTAAATACCCTTATATGGGTCATCTTAATAACCCAATTACACCAGATATTGATATTAACTTTGGTTTATGGGATGCTTATACCTACGATGAATTCCAAAACGTAACAGATAACAACCTTTATAACCGTTACTACAAAAGATTTATATCCCAAATAGAAGCAGGTAAATTAATGACTGCTAAATTTAGATTAAATGAATATGATATTTTAAATTTAGATTTTAGAGATCAGATTTTTATTAATGATGCATATTGGTATTTAAATAAAATTACTGATTACAATGGTAATTCAACAGAAGGTTTAACAAGCGTCGAACTTATTTTAGTGGATGAAGGTATTAAATTCTCACCATCAAAAACATCTTTTAAAGACTGGGTTTTTGAAAGACCAAGACCAGGTATTAAATATAACGGTACTATAACTAAATTTATAAATGATAGTAAATATGATGTTAACACATTCGGTAATTCAGCTGTATGGGTTGATGTTTTAGGTTCTGGAAATGTTATTCAAGCTAATAGCAGAAATGATATTATTATCGGCGATAACAATAATGTTGGTGGTAATAAAAATTTAATACTTGGTGACAATAATATAGTTCAAGGTAATAGTAACGCTGTTCTAGGTCGAGATAACATAACTGTTAGAGGTGACAATTTAGTGGTTGCTGCTGGTACCTTTGTTCAATACGCAAATAGAATTGATGCGGGTCGAAATATAGTACTCAGTCAATTCGGTTCAGCAAAACCTATAACCAACCTCAACGGTGGTAGAAACTTAATTAGGAGTTATTATTCCTTTAGTTTGGAACAACAAGTTGATGCTGGTCGTAACGTAATCCTTTAAAGCATATATTTATTTTTAAATAATTAATACAAATGTCAGAATATACTACACAATACTCCAGGATATCACATCACACGGTTGCTTTATCGGCAACAACACTATTTACGGGTTCCACATTCACGGTTCCAGGTTCCGAATTAATCGATGATACCTGGTCAATATATGATTTAGCACTGAGTGAAATAGGTGTTGATGAATTTAGAGATAAGGCATATATCAGGATTGGTTCTAATATTAAAGAAATAAATTTAGGTACTGGTACGACAGTAACAACACCAACTTTAACTCAAGTTTTAACTGCGGGTAATACAACTAGTGGTAAAGATATTGAGGTAACATTAGGTGATATTATTAAAGGTCAAACTCAAGGTGTTATAGAATTTGATTTAGGAAGTAGATTTTTATTAGCATATGATACAAGTTATATTTCTTTTATAAATATAGAAAGTAATGGTATTGGTTTAGAGGCTGATAAAATCAACATAGAAACTTTAGCGGAAAGTGATTTTACATTTAACGCTTATGCATTTAAAACAATAGATATTGGTCCTTGGGATATTGCAGCAGGTGTTGGTATAAACATTCCACACGGTTTATCAGCAACAGAATGGAAAACAATTATAGATTTAAACGGTTTTTTTAGGAATGATGCTGATACAAATTATAGTAATTTAACTCAAAGTCTCGCATTTATCCCTAATTTACCAGCTACCGGTACTCGTATACCTTACATTGCAAGTTGGGATGCAACAAATATACCTTTAAATGCTGGTACTTTTTTTGCGGGTGACCCAGATTTTGATAGTACTGCTTTTAATAGAGGTAGAATAAGATTTCAATACATACCAGATTAAAAAAATAAAATAAAAAAATATGGCGATAATATCACAATTTTCAAGAATATCACATCACACGGTTGCTTTATCGGCAACAACATCATTTACCGGTATGACATTTACGGTACCAGGTTCCGAAGATTTTACTTTAGGCGGTTGGACAATATATGACCTAGCATTAAGTGAAATAGGTGTTGATGAATTTAGAAATAAAGCATACATCAGGATTGGTAATAATATCAACGAATTTAATTTTGGAACAGGTGGAACCTCAACATCAACAACCTTCACAGGAAACACATCTGCAACTTGTATCACAGATTTATATGTTTCAAATATATTTGGTTGTTCACCAATAACAATCCACGATTCAATCCAAAGCGTAGGTTCTACTGCTACTGGAATTTTAAGTTATGCTTTTGGTGACGGTACAACCGCTACAGGTCTTAATTCCTTCGCGGAAGGTTATACTAGTACTGCTGGTGGTGATTATTCACACGCAGAGGGTCAGGCTTCAGACGCTAAAGGTATTGCTTCTCACGCAGAGGGTAGTTCAACCGCTACCGGTAATTATTCACACTCTGAAGGTACTGCTACAAACGCTTTTGGTGATGCCTCTCACGCTGAAGGTATTACCACATCATCTATTGGTGTTGGTTCACACGCGGAAGGTGACAGTACACAGGCTACTGGTGATTATTCACACGCTGAAGGTACTTCAACACAAGCTAATGCTGATTATTCACACGCTGAAGGTAGTAAAACACAAGCTAACGGTGTAGCTTCACACGCTGGTGGTGCTGGTAGTAATGCATTAAACTACGGCGAATTCACCACAAGTAGTTCAAATACCGCGACTCTTTACGGTCAAAATGGTATGTTTTCATTATACGCTACATCAACGGTAATTGGTGGTACCCCAATGTATTTTGGTGATGCTACCACTGAAATATTATTAATTAATAATAGTGCGTATCGACTTGATATTAAAGGTGTGGCTATCTCTAGTACAGGTGAATTAGCGACTTTTGATGATTATTTATTATTAAAAAAACAAAGTGGTGTTATTAGTTTTTGTCCATCTGGAACCTCAAAAGATATTATTTCATTATGTGGTACTATGAGTGGATCTTCCATTACACTTTTAACAGGTGTATCAGGTACAACACTTACCGCTAGATATAATTCAAGTATTACGGGAAACACTACCCTTAACGCATCATTTCATTACACCCAAGTTTATAAACCATAATCTTTTTTTTAATAATTATAAATAAAAAATGGCTGAAAAAAAAATAGTTCTAGATGTTGTAATAGAAACTGCTGATGCAGCAAACTCACTTAAAGATATAAAAAATTCTTTAAAAGAATTAAACGATATTCAAAAACAGTTTGGTGAAGGTACTGAGGAATTTACAAAAGCTGGTAAAAAAGCCGGTGAACTAAATAAAAAATTAAAAGATATTGGTGATGCTGGAAAGAATGCTGAAAAAGGTTTATCAGGTATTGGTGCTGGTTTTAATAAAATAGGACTTGCTATTAAAGCTTCTGGTATTGGTTTGGCTATTGCGGCATTCGCATCGGTAAAAAAAATACTGGAGGAACAACAACCAGTATTGGATGCTGTTGATACAGCATTTACCGCTATTGGTTTGGTGATTAAAGAAGTCACAACAATACTTGGTGATGTATTTGAATCAACATCAAAAGCTAACGGTGGGTTCGATGCAACAAAAAAGGTTATCAACGGGTTAATAACAATTGCTTTAGCACCATTTAAATTATTAATTGATGGGATAAAAGCTAGTATAACATCGGTTCAGTTACTTTGGGAACAATCATTTTTTGGTAGTGGTGATGAACAAAGAATTGAAGAATTAAAAAAAGAATTATTAGAAATAAATGAATCATTTATTAACACTGGTAAAAATGTGGTTCAAGCTGGTGTTGATATTGCAACGAATATCGGTGAAGCTACTTCTGAGGTTGTTGATTTCACAAAAAAAGCAGTTGATGAAATTTCTAAAATAAATACTGCTGCTATTATAGCTCAGGCTAAACGTACAACAGAATTAAAGAACCAAGCTGAGATAGCTCAAGCAGTTAACAAAGGTTTAATTGAACAATATGATACTTTAGCAGAGAAACAAAGACAAATTAGGGATGATGAAAATTTAAGTATAACCACAAGGATTGAAGCTAACACTAAACTTGGTGAAATACTTGAAAAGGAACAGGAATTATTATTAAAAAATGCTGATCTTACGGTTAGTTCAGCACAACTTGCTTTTCAAGCAAATGCTACCGTAGAAAATAGAATCAATTTAATCAACGCACAAAGTGAAAAAAGTGCTGTACTTGCTAAGATTGAAGGACTTCGTAGTGAACAAATAGTTAATAGAATTGCTCTTGAAAAAGAACAAATCGCTATTAATCAAACAATTATTAATGGTGAAGTTGAAAGAGGTAAGATTCAACGTGATTTTGATGCTGAACAAATTGATAATGAAACTAAACGTTTAGAATTTCAAAGAGCTAATTTAGAAATTGAAAAAGAAATTGAATTACAAAGACTTGATAATAAAAAAAATTTATATAAAGAAGGTACTCAAGCTAGGGTTGATGCTGATAATGAGTATTTATTAAAAAAACAAGAATTTGATAATAAAATAGTTGAGACTGAGAAAGAATTAAAAAGAAAAATATCTGAAGACGTATTAAATGCTAGACTTACAGCGGCTGAATTAGAAGTTGCTAATAATGAACAAGATTTTGAAGCTAAGATTAATGTGTTAAATGCACAAAAAGACATTCAATTAGCTAATGTTAATTTAACATCTGAAGAAAGACTTTTAATAGAAAAAAAGACGGCGAATGAAATTGCTAAAATTGAAAAACAATTAACTGATTTAAAGGTACAAGGTGTTAAAAATGGGTTCTCAACTATAGCTAATTTAGCTGAATTATTTGCCGGTCAATCTAAAAAATCCCAAGAAAGAGCATTTAAAGTTCAACAAGCAGCAAATATTGCTAACGCAACGATAGATACTTATACTTCTGCTGTTGCTGCATATAAATCATTAGCTGGTATACCTGTTGTGGGTCCAGCGTTAGGTGCTGTTGCTTCTGCGGTGGCGATAACCGCTGGTCTACTTAATATTAAAAAAATAAAGGAACAAAAGTTTGATTCTGGTGGTGGTGGAGCTGGAGGTGGTTCTTCAACACCACCAAATTTATCAGGTGGTAATTTACCTACACCTAATCAACCTACACCTAATCAACCCACGCCTTCACCACAATTATTAGGTTTTGGTGATACTGGACAAAATAATTTGGGAACACCTACTTCAGTTGTTAGAGCAGTAGTTTTAGAAAGTGATATTACCAACGCTCAAATTAGAATTAAAAATTATCAAACTGAATCTGAACTTGGTGGTTAGTATTAAAGCTACTATTTATTAAATAAAAAAATATATGAAATTATTAAACCTAAAAGGAAAAGAAGTTTTTATTAAAGATAGTTTACAAAATGTAACTATTGCTGACTTTGAAAGATTGTTAGCTATTACCAATATCAATAAATATGAAGATGAGGTTGATAAACAGGTAGAAATATTATCTTTATTAACTAATTTAAATATTGATGAATTAGAGTCTTTAGAATTAACAGAATTTTTAGAACTAAATGATTACATTGGTAAATTAACTTTAAATAGTTTTAAATTAAATGAAAATCAGGTGATAAATGATTTTATTTTTGAAAACAAAATTTATAAAGCGAAATCATTGCCTAAGGACTTTAAGTTGAATGTTAAAGAAATGAAGATAATGAAAAATGAGGTTAAAATATCTGAACTTGGGTATCTTTCAAAATTAGCCGCAATTATTTATCGAGATGTCTTAAACGATGATTCTTTAAATAATGATTTAAGTGATGAAACCATATTATACAGGTCAAGTCATTTTAAAGAAAATATGACAATGGATTATATAACACCGTTTCTATTAACCATTACCGATTATTTACTTGAAAATGATAAACATACCAAAATCTTGGGCTAATATTACAGTCACACAATTTAAAGAAATTTTTATCTATAAAAAAGATGAGTTTGAAACCATCGAAGATTATTATAGTCAAATTTTATCCGTTGTCACTGATTTATCGATAGACGAAATTGATGGGATAGATCACAGTCAATTCATTGAATATATTGAAAATATTGATTTTATTTATAAAATGCCAAATAAAATACCAAAACCTTATATTGAAACAAAGGCTGGTAAATTATATTTAAAGGATAATTTTAATGAATTAACAATAGGTGAATTTATTGATATTGAAAATTTATTAACTCAAAACTATATTCAAAACATAAATTTATTATTAAGTATTTTTTATAGACAAAAAACTGATAACAGTAGTTTATTATTTTTAGATGCTTTCGAAAAATACGGTAATTGGATATATCATAGAGCACCGTTATTTAATAACGTTTCAATTTTAGATGTTTACGGTGTTATCAATAAATACTTAATTTTTAGAAAAGATTTTTTCGAAAGATATGCTGGTCTTTTTGACGACTCTGTTGTTGATGAAGAAGATATTGATGAAACTGATAGTATATCAAAAAGTGAAAAAATGAAAGATGAGGAAAAACAAAAAAATATTAAAAAGTGGAGTTGGGATTTATTGATTTATAAATTATCAAAAAACGACCCCATAAAATTCGAAGAGGCAACCACGATGTCAGTTATCCAAGCATTCAACATATTTTCAATGAAAAAGGAACTTGGTTTAGAATGAACAATTTTTTAAAAAAAATAATTATTTATATAAATTTAAACTATGCTTCCACGCTATAAAATATCGATTAACCCTGAAGACCAAAAAGGTGATGAAAAATTAGGTATGACTCAAATAGCATACACTGCTAACCCAGCGATAATTACCAAAGGAGTTTATCTTAATAAAATAGA
>Ga0334722_10006874_pt1 | contig 11147 bp, 7 predicted proteins | sample C3_bottom_MG_FD_207210 | JGI IMG/M metagenome (GOLD analysis project Ga0334722, IMG submission 207210) | Sediment microbial communities from Yellowstone Lake, YNP, Wyoming, USA - C3_bottom | ecosystem: Environmental > Aquatic > Freshwater > Lake > Sediment | place: USA: Wyoming | collected...
CCGCCGCGCATCTGATCTTCGATGAGCCATCGCACTGAAAACGCGCTCTCGAACGCGTAGGGCTCGGGATTGAGCGAGGACGTGGCGTAGCCTGCGTAGATCCGACTGGAGAGATACGCCATTCGCAGCTTCGAAAACCGCGCCGCCAGCAGGCTCAGCATGGTTGCCATCTCGTTCTTGAGCATCTGAGCGTGGACCGGCCATCCCATGGTTGGATTCGCGTCGGCCTCCTTGATCCAGACCACGCTCACCTGCTTCGCGCTGATGCCGGCGGCGGCCAGGCGCGTGTCGAGCGTATTCCAGCACGGACACGCCGGAGAGGACCAGAGTGCGGCGGTCTGTCCACCCTGCGCGCCGTCGACGATCGCGAGATGTGGGTCCTTTGAAGAGTCCGCGTCGGCCTGCTGTTTGAATGCGCTGAACTCCATCGTCGTGTTCGACATCCCGATGGATACCAGGGCGTACTTGCCACGATTGTCGGGCACGCCTGCCGCGTCGACCGGCACGATGGCCCGGGCGCGGGACAGTCCTTCGGCCTCTTGCATGCCGCTCCGTCCGTTGACTCCGCCAGGGTAGAGGCCTCCATGCTCGCCCTTGTAGGTGCCGCCGCTGAGGTCCTCCAGCGGGGTCTGGCCTACCGAGGTCCGCGAGCAACCGGTGGCAGCGGCGCCGGTCGGTGACGGCGAGACGGGCGACGGGTGCTTCTCACCGCATGCGATTGCGGCGGCAAGGGCTGCGGCGATGCAGGTCGACACCAGCAGGAAGCTTCGGGTCATTGGTCTGTGAACAAGACGCCAGAACGTCAGTCTACCCGGCGTCGCTATCATAGTGTCCCGAATTGAACCCCTTCGTTGTTCGGCGAGCCGCGCCGTCGGGGGTGGAAAGGTGGTCATACAATATGATAATCTGATTATATGAAAGAGATGACCATTACGGTGACCGAGGCGGCCCGCAACTTTGCCGACTGCGTCAACCGTGCCCACTACCAGAACGTGACGTTCGTGCTGCTCAAGAACGGCAGGCCTGTCGCCCGGCTCACACCGGAGAGCGAGAAACGGTGCACCGGGCGGGAACTTGCTGACGTCTTGGACACGACCGACCTTGCGCCTCGCGAGGCCCGCGACTGGGACCGCGACCTCCGAGTCGCGCGGAAAGCACTCAGGACGCCGAGCGACAAATGGCTATAATCCTGGACGCAGACGTCATCATCCGTGGCGAAAAGGGGACCTTCGATCTCGAGGCATGGTTGAGGAGCCGGCCGGACGACACATTCGAAGTGGCCGCCATCACGGTTGCTGAACTCTGGCACGGTGTTGAACGGGCGACCGGCCCGCATAGAACCAGGCGACTGCGCTACCTGCGGACGTTCCTCGCGCCGCTCCCCATCATGCCCTACACGGAGCACACCGCTTACGAACACGCTCGACTCTGGGCGCAACTCGAGGCCGCTGGCAAGATGATCGGCGCATACGACATCATCGTGGCCGCCACCGCCATTGAGCGCGCCAGCCACGTGGCGACATTCAACACTCGCCACTTCGAGGTCGTGCCTGGTCTGACCATCATTACGCCGTCACCCAGTCCTTGAGCTTTGACTAGCGCTCCACGAGTGCGAAAGAGGCATGACATTCCGCCCGGGTCTGAGGTCAAATGCCCATGCATATGAAGACGCCACTTGCGACAACGGCTATCGCTCTCACGCTGCTCCTCGCGGCGACGCAGCGACCAGCTGGTCAGACGGCGACTGGGATCGAGCCTCCCGGCACGTTCTCGATCCTTGGTTATGACCCGGAGACGCAGGAGATTGGCGGCGCCGTCCAGTCGAGGGTGTTTTCGGTCGGCAACGGCGTCCTCTGGGCTGAGGCCGGCGTGGGTGCCGTCGCGACGCAGGCGATCGTGGACGTCGGGTACGGGCCGAAGGGCCTCGCCCTCCTGCGCGCGGGGATGACGCCGAAGGCCATCATCACGGCGGTGCTCGACAGCGATCCTGACCCGGGGTATGGCCGGCAGCCGTGGCCGAAAGCCGGTCGCCAGTTTGCCGTGATCAACGCGAAAGGCGAAGTCGCCGCGTACTCCGGACCTGGTGCGCCGGCGGAGTTCGGCGACGCCCAGGGGAAGTTCTGCACGGCGCAGGGCAACACGCTCGGGCGCCCGGACGGAAAGTGGCCGCCGGCTGACGGCATCAAACCCAGCAGCGTGCCGGCCGCAATGGTCGCGGGATTCGAGACGAGCGAAAAGGACGCGAGCGGCAACCGCCGTCACATTTCATTGCGACTGGTCGCCGCGCTCGAAGCGGGACAGGCGGCCGGCGGCGACAATCGCGGCCAGCAATCCGCCGCGCTCATCGTCGTCAAGAAAGACGCGGGTGTGTGGTTGCACAACGACGTCGTGCTGCATCTGCAGGTGGACGACAACCCCGAGCCGATCAAGGAACTGCGGCGGCTGGTTGAGAAGTCACCTGCTGGTCGCGGTGGACGCGGGCGCGGCGGTTCGCCGCGGTAGCTACAGGCTCCAGGGATTGATTGTCCGGGCACCGGCGCGAGAGATGTGTGTGTCGTCTCGGGTGACGACCGTGGCGTCAATGTCTATCGCCGTTGCCGCGATCAGCGCGTCAACCACGGGAATCGGTGAACCGCGGCGTTGCAACTCGCCGGCGACTCGCCCCCACGCCACCGCAATCTCCTCGGAGACAGGAAGAATTCTGTCTTGGAACCTCTCTCGAAGGTCGCGGTCCAGCCACGATTGCAGGGACTTCTTCTTGCGTCCGTCTGACAACTGCGAGACGCCCTTCTGAATCTCGCCTAGCGTCAGAACGCTGAGATAGAGATCGCCCTCATGTTGCTCCGCAAGCCACTCGCGAATGGCCGCGGCAGGATGGGGCTTCTGGAACTCCGAGATGAAGCACGTGTCGAGAAGGTACCTCACAGGCTGACACCACGCCCCATGTCGGCGTCGCGCGTGAGGTTGAGTCGCGCACCGCGGAGCGGAGAATCCGCAAAGAACTGCACAAGACTCCCTTTGGGCAGCGTGAGACTCCGATAGGTGGCCGCCGGGATGATGACGACGGCGTCTACCCCCCTTCGGGTCACGACCTGCGGGCCGTCTTCGAGAACCGTGTCGACGAGTTGACTGAATCGGTTCTTGGCGTCCTGTAGTGGCCAGCGTTCCAGCATGGGTTATCTCCTGGCTAGACTGTCTAGATTTAGAGTAGCCTGATGAGGCGCGCCTGTCAACGAGACACCGGCGCCAGCCAATCCTTCAGCTTCGACCAGCGCTTCACGGTCCGCGTGCCCTTCACCGCTATCGCGAGGGCCTTGCGCTGGCCGACCAGCACGACCAGCTTCCTGCCCCGCGTGAGCCCGGTGTAGATCAAGTTCCTCTGCAGCAATGGGTAGTGCTGTGTGGTCACGGGAATCACGACCGCCGGATACTCGCAGCCCTGGGCCTTGTGCACGGTGGTGGCGTAGGCGAGCATCACCTGGTCGAGGTCGTGTGTGGCATAGATGACGCGCCTGCCGTCGAAATCAATCGTCAGATCGCTGGTCGCCTCGTCTATGGCGTGCACGAACCCGATGTCGCCGTTGTAGACGTCCTTGTCGTAGTCGTTCTCGACCTGCATCACCTTGTCGCCCACCGAGAACGTCGAACCGAAGCGCTCCACCGTCACGCCCCTGGCTGGATTCAGTACGCGCTGCAGTTCCAGGTTGAGCGACCGGGCGCCCGCTGCTCCACGGTTCATCGGGCAGAGCACCTGCACATCGCGGACGGGGTGCAGCCCGAACCGCTGCGGGATCCGCTCGGAGACGATGTGGATGATCCTTGACGCGCAGTCCTCTGGCGTCTCGGCCTCGACGAAATAGAAGTCCGATACGACATCGGGGCTGCTGTCCAGCTCAGGCATCTCGCCGTGATTGACACGGTGGGCATTGACGATGATTCGGCTCTGTGCGGCCTGGCGAAACACCTCATCGAGGCGAACGACGGGAACCGCGCCTGACGAAATGATGTCGCCGAGCACGTTGCCCGGACCGACCGACGGCAGTTGATCGATGTCGCCCACCAGCACGAGCGACGCCCGATCCGGGACGGCGCGCACCAGCGCGTGCATCAGCGGCACGTCAACCATGGAGGTCTCGTCGACGACCATGACGTCGCAGGCCACCGGGCTCTGCGGACCGCGGCGGAACTGGCCATCCGCCGGGTTGACTTCGAGCATGCGATGAATCGTCTTGGCTTCGATGCCCGTGACCTCCGTCAGGCGCTTGGCGGCTCGCCCAGTCGGCGCGCACAACGCGACGTGCAGGCGTCTGGCTTTCAGGATTTCGACCATGGCGCGCACGATGGTCGTCTTGCCAACACCCGGACCACCGGTCACAACCAGCACGCTGGTGCTGACGGCCTGGCTGACCGCCTCCCGCTGACGATCGGCGAGCGTCAGCGCGAGTTTCTTTTCCACCCACTCGAGTGCCTTCGCGGTGTCGATGGCCGGCCATGGCGGACGCTGCGACGCCAGTGTTCGCAATCGCGCGGCGATCTGGCGCTCGAGCGTGTGCAGCCAGGCGAGGAAGACACAATCGCGGCCTTCTGCCGTGTCCGAAACGAGCGTGCCGTCGGCCACTTCGGCCTCGAGCGCCTGCTGCACGAGTTCGGCGGGCACCTCGAGCAGCTTCTGCGCGCGCTCGAGCAGATCCTCACGCGGAAGGCCGCACTGCCCCTCATCGAGCGCCTGAGCCAGAGCATGACTGATTCCCGCCCGCACGCGGATCATGGCGGTCAGCTCGATGCCGAGTCTTCGCGCCAGCGCATCGGCGGTCATAAAGCCGATGCCGCGAACGTCGCGCGCCAGCCGGTAGGGATTCTCGGTGATGCGCGCAATCGCGTCGGCACCATACGTCTTGTAGATGCGGACAGCCCGCGAGGTGCCCACGCCGTTCGCGTAGAGAAACACCATGATGTCGCGGATGATCTTCTGCCCCGTCCACGCGTCGATGATCTGGGCGGCGCGCGCTGGTCCAATGCCCTCGACGTCCCTGAGTCTGCGCGGCTCGTGGTCGATGACGTCGAAGACGTGCGCGCCGAACGTCTCGACCAGCCTCCGCGCGAAGTGCGGACCGACACCGCGGATCATGCCCGACCCGAGGTAGCGCTCGATGCCATCGAGGCTGGTCGGCGGCTCGGTGTGCAGCGACGTGGCCTTGAACTGGAGCCCGTGAATCAGATCGTTGGTCCACTCGCCGACCGCTCGAATCTGCTCGCCGGCCGAGATTGACGCGACGTTACCGACCACGGTCAGCAACTCGCGCCGGCTGGGTACTGTGATCCGCAGGACGCAGAAACCGTTGTCGGGGTTGTGAAAGGTGACGCGCTCAACCGTGCCCGCGACGCTGGTCGGATCGAGGCCCTGCGTATCGCGCGGGCCCGTGCGCCGTTGCGAACCAAACGGGAGTCGGCCGCGATGCGGTGGGCTCGTCATATCGGAATGTCTGGCAACAGAAGCGTACCCCGAATCAGAGCGCATTATGCGGTGATGGGGCGATTCGCGAAGCGGCCCCTCGAACCGAGCCGACAGCCAGCCCTGAGCTTGTCGAAGGGCGTCAGTTCGCAAAATGCGCCGAGAGGGCCAAAGACAGGCTGCGCGAATAGCGTCAACGTTAGACCGGCGACGAGTCCCGGTAGGCGCGTTTTGCCGGCGAGTGTGAGCGGGGACGCGGAGTGAAGCGCCCCGTCACCTTCTGCGCCACTGCCAATCGAGCTCGGGGTCTCATCGCCGCGGTGCCGGGCCTTCTGTGTCAGAATCGCTGGCATGATGCACCCGCGCCGCAGCCTCGTGGTGGTCCTCCTGGTCCTCTCCGCGGCGTTCTCGACATCTCGGCCACTGGTCGCCCAACAGAGTTACCGGACGGTACAGCTGCCGCCGAAGTGGTCGCAAGGCTTCGTCAAAGCGGTGTCGGGCGAGTCCATCGTCTATCCATGGGCGTATCCCGGCCAGGTGGACACCCTGTTGAGCCGTGCGACCGACGGCAACATGGCCGTCGAATGGGAGGGAGAAGCGCTCCCCGCCGAGCCGAGCAACGAACTGGTCACGTATCTCTGGAACGCGGGCACAGCCTCCGGCTACGGCGCGCATCGCTTCAGCCTGTTCGTCAATGGTCGCCTCTGCGCCACGTTCATGTCGGGGCAGACCACTGCCGATCGAGACTGGGTCACGCGGGGAGACGGCGCCTCGCTGTTGTGGTTCACCACCACGCGCGTCGGGACCTTCAACGAACTGTTTGGATTCATGTGGGTGACGGCGCCCCGGTCGTTTTTCGGCTCCGGCGCTCCGCGCTTCCGCATCGTCGGCGAGGCCGCCAACAGCCAGGACTACTACCTTGGGCCGAAGGAGCCCGTCAGGTCGTGGATTCGAGCGCGGCCGGAGGAGGCCGTACTCACCGGGGGACAGCGTGCCGTGCGTTTCGAGATCAGTCTGGTGGGCGCCCCGGCAACCGTCGCGCTCAAGACCGGCGCGCAAACGCTGTGGACCGGAACCGCCCAACCCGGGTTCACCAGCACCCTTGTGCCCGCCGGGCCAAATCAGCAGATGTCGCTGCCCGTCGTGGCGGAGTTGGACGGACGGCCCGTTTTCGACGACACGCTTGTGCTCCTGCCTGTCCGCCACCGCGACATTCATTTGTTGCCGCATTCTCATGTCGACATCGGCTATTCGGATCCTCAGCCGGCTGTGGAGCGCAAGCAGTGGAAGAATCTGCGGGATGCCGTCGAGCTGGTGCGCAAGACGGCGGCCTATCCGCCGGAAGCGCGGTTCAAATGGAATGTGGAGGGCCTCTGGTCGGTCGAGAGCTACCTGAAGCAGGCGAGCCCGGACGATCGCGATGCGTTCGTCGCGGCCGTCAAACAAGGCAGCATCAGTCTGCAGGCCAACTACACGAACATTCTGACCGGCCTGGCCACGCCGGAAGAGCTGCGGCACTGGACAGACGCGGCCCGGCAGTTGAGAAGCGCGTACGGGTTTGCCCCGATGCGCTCCGCCATGCACAGCGACATTCCGGGCCTCAGCTGGACGGTGGTGTCGGCGCTCGCCGAATCCGGCGTGCGGTATTTCAGCAGCGGACCCAATTACGTGCCGGGGTTTCCTGACGGAGGCGACCGCATCGGCGCGACGCTCGCCGCGCTCGGCGACAAACCCCTCTGGTGGGTGTCGCCATCCGGTGAGCAGCGTCTGCTGTTCTGGATGGCAGGGCGGGGATATTCGTGGTTCCACGGTATGAACAGCGGCCAGATGAGCGACAACAGTCGCGACACGATTCTGGATTACGTGCGTGAACTGTCGAGCGCCGGTTATCAATGGGATTTGATCCAGGCCCGCTACACCATCGGCGGCGACAACGGGCCGACTGATCCGAATCTGCCAGACGCCGTCAAGCGCTGGAACGAACAGTTCGACACGCCACGCCTGGTGATTAGCACCGCCGAGGCCACGTTCGCAGAGCTCGAGAAGCGACATGGAACGGCGCTACCCGTCATGTCCGGCGACATGACGCCGTACTGGGAGGACGGCGCCATCTCGACGGCGAAGGAGGAGGCGCTGACCCGGGCGAGCGCAAGACGCCTGGCACAGGCTCAGACGCTCTGGGCGCTGCGCAGTCCTGAGACTTTTCCCGCCGCGCAGGTGGCCGACGCATGGCGCAACGTCCTTCTCTGGCACGAACACACCTGGGGCGCGGCCGACAGCGTCAGCCAGCCGGATCGGCGCGACGTCGTGGATCAGTGGGAGTACAAACGCGCCTTCGCGGTTCGCGCCGATGAGCAGTCACGCGCGGCGCTGGACGGGGCATCGCCGCGAACGGGCGACGGCCTCGACGTGATCAACACACTGGCGTGGGACCGGACGGGGCTCGTCATGCTCTCGGCCGAACAATCGCGCGCCGGAGATCGCGTCGTCACCGCCAACAACCGGGTCCTGGCGAGTCAGCGACTCCTCGATGGCCGGCTCGCCGTGTGGCTCGAGGGGGTGCCGGCGCTGGGATCGCTGCGTCTGCGTGTCGAATCCGGGTCCGGCGCTTCTCCCAAGCAGCCGGTGAGAGCGGGAAAGTCGGCTGTCGACAACGGTCGCGTCAAACTGGTCATCGATCAGGCTACTGGGATGATCGACCAGTTGTTCTGGCATGATCCCGCAGCGGCTGAGGGTGGGGGCCGCGGTCGGGCCCAGGCCGGCGAGCCGGCCGATGTCCTGATCGGCAAGGGCTTGTTCAACTATCTGTACGTACCGGGCCGCGATCCGACACAGGCGAAAGGGGTCGGCGAAGCCACCATCTGGATAGACGACAGAGGGCCGCTGGTGGCGACGGTCCGTGTGGAGAGTGACGCGCCAGGCGGAACGAAGCTTGTCCGCGTGATGCAGGTGGTCGCCGGATCAGACACCGTCCTCGTGTCAGCCGTCCTCGACAAGCTGCGTGTGCGAACCAAGGAGAGCGCGCACCTCGCGCTTCCGATTTCGATTCCCGGCGGCGTCGTCCGTCTCGACGAAGGCGAGGCGCTCGTGGTGCCCGATGGCAATCAGCTGCCCGGATCCTGCCGGGACTTCGCTGGCGTGCATAGCACAGTGGATGTCTCGGGTCGCAGCTACGGCGTGGCGGTGGCGACGCTCGATGCGCCGCTCATCGAACTCGGCGCGATCACCGACGAACGGCCGAAGGCGCGCAGCTTGAGGGGATGGCCGTCCCGTGTGGTTCCAGGAACGACGCTCTACGCGTATCTGCTGAACAACTACTGGCACACCAACTACAAGGCTGATCAGGAAGGCCCGCTTGGATTCCGATTTGCGCTGCAGATGCACGGCGCATTCGACGCCGTGTCGTTGCGCCGATTCAGCGACGAGCAGGATTCGCCTCTCCTGGTCGTAGCGGCCGCGCCGGCGACCCGTCCGATCAGTGTGCCGTTTACAGTGGAGGGCGGTCGCGTCATCGCCACGCTGGTCGCTCCGGTCGACGCGGGTAAGGGCCTGCTCATCAGGCTCTATAACCCGACGGCCGTGGAAACAGCGGCAACGATTCGTCCGTTGGCCCGTGGCGCGAAACTCGTCGCCGCCGACAGTCAGGGAAACCGGTTGGGGCCTCTCGCGTCGCCCATCCGGCTTCCGCCGTTTGCGACGCGCACGGTCAGACTCGAATAACCACTCCCGGAGTGGTTTTTGTGACTCGGGCAAAACCACTCCGGGAGTGGTTATTCGATTGTTACACAGAGACTGTCGCGGGGCTCGTGTAACAATCAGTCCGGGAGTGGTTATTCAGCAGCCGGCGGCGGCTGGTCCTTGGTGTCTTCCTGGGGCGCGACAGCGCGCCCCGCCAGGTGCTTCCCGACCAGTGTCATGGCCCGCTCGCGCGCGGCGCCCGACATGTCGCCCGCCAGATCCTCGAGCGCCGTCCGCACGACATCCCGATGATGAACATCCAGGCCGTACTTGGCCACGGCCTCCAGCCATAACGAGTGAATCAGCTCGACATCCTCTGGCGTCAGCGGTGGCGCATGGGGACCCAGCTGGAACGTCTCAATCGATCGGTCACGTTTGCACACGACCAGCCGAGCCCTGAAGTTCTGGTCCTTGTCGACGCGATCCCACGCCTCGCCCAGCATCTGCGCAAGTTGCGCCGCGTTGAACTTGCCCGATTCGCCCACGACGATCTCCGTCGACTGGAGTCGCACGGCGGTCTGGATCATGGCGTCGCCCGCGTTCGTGGATGGCACCACGAGCAGCTTGACCGGCCGGCCTTCGCGCTCGGCGACGGCGACCACCCTGGTGAAGAGCGTCTGTTCGTAGTCCTTGAACAGTCGTGCGCTGTCGAAATCTCTGAACCCGGTGTTGGGTCCCTGCAGCAGTCGCACCGTCATCACTACGATGTCGCGACTGGCGACATCGGTGCCATCCATCACCCATTTCAGATGCGTCAGCGTGTTGGGATCGCGCACGGGTACCAGGACGCTCCCTGGCCGCACGGCCAGATCCTCCTGGCTCACGTCAGCCGAAGGCTGTAACTGGAACTGATCCAGCTTGTGGTCCTCGCTCGCGCGCCGCCTGGCCGTGGCGCGCTCGGACACCACGAAGGCGACGTACAGCGTGAGCGTAAAGGCAATGCCGGAAATGGTCGCGACCTCTTTGGTAAACAGGTTGACCATCGCGATTGAGAACAACGCCAGCGTAATCGCGGCCAGGCCAATCGGCAGCTCGATCGACCCGATCTTGAGATTGACCGGCACCCGCCACTCGCGCACGCCGGGCGACGTGTACCGGAGCACGACCAGCGCGACCGCCTGCAGGGTGAAGCTCCAGATGACGCCGAACGCGTACGCCTCACCCAGGATGTAGATGTGTCCACCGCTCAGGATGACCGTGAGCAATTGAAGAATGAGGATGAGATTCAGGAACCGGTGCGTGGTGCCGTACCGCTGGTGCGGATGTCGGAACCACTGAGGCAGCACCCCGTCTTCCGACACACGATTGAGGACCGCGTTCGAACCGACTATCGACGTGTTGACGCCGCCTGAGAGAATCAGGAAACCGACGATCACGACGAACGCCTGGAAGGCCAGCCGCAGAGCGGGGGGCCCGACCAGGTTCATCGCGATGCCGGAAATCATGTTGTCGTAGTAGTTGTGCCGGTCCGCATCCGGAATGAGCGCCGTGGCGAGGAAGCTGACCGACACGGTGAGGACGACGCTATAGACAAAGACGACCAGCGCGGTTTTGCGGAGGTTCAGCGCCTTGGGCGATTCGATCTCGCGGTACACCTGAGCCAGCGATTCGTAGCCGCTCATCGCGAGGAAGGAGTGCCCGAAGCCAATCAGCAGGGCGATGGCGGTTATGGCGGGAAACCGCGTGTCCTTGAGCCAGCCGAGCGCCTCGTGGGTGAAATTGAAGTTCTCCGGCACCGGCGGCGGCGGCAGATGCCCCCCGCGCATCAACAGCGTCACGACCGACCACAGCAGCAGAATGACAACCATGACGGTCGTGATCTGGATGATCTTGAGCGCGTCGCCGCTCGACTCGTGGAGGCCGTGTGTGTTGCGCCACCAGAAGTACAGAATCACTAGCATCGCGAATGCGGCCGCGAGCAGATCCTTGGGAAGGGGCAGGGATACGCCGAACCACA
>Ga0334722_10006875_pt1 | contig 11146 bp, 8 predicted proteins | sample C3_bottom_MG_FD_207210 | JGI IMG/M metagenome (GOLD analysis project Ga0334722, IMG submission 207210) | Sediment microbial communities from Yellowstone Lake, YNP, Wyoming, USA - C3_bottom | ecosystem: Environmental > Aquatic > Freshwater > Lake > Sediment | place: USA: Wyoming | collected...
GTGCCGCCGGGCGCGTCCGTCCTGGAGATCGGATGCGGGACCGGCGACCTGCTGAACGCCCTCGCTCCCGGGCGCGGAGTCGGCATGGACATAAGCCCGAAGATGGCGGAACGGGCGCGCGCAAGGTATCCCGGCCTCACTTTTATCGCGGGCGACGCGGAGGAGCTCCGGTTATCCGAAAAATTCGACTACATCGTTCTCTCGGATGTCGTCGGATACATGGAGGATGTCCAGCGGGCCTTCGAAAAACTTCACAAGGTGTGCCACTCCCGGACGCGGGTGATCGTCACGTACTACAACTTCCTCTGGGAGCCGGTCCTGCGCCTCGGCGAGCGGCTTGGGATGAAGCGTCCGCAGCCTGAGCAGAACTGGCTTGCGCCGGGGGACATCCGGAACCTCCTCTCCCTCTCCGGTTTTCAGGCCATATCCAAATGGTATAAGCTGCTTCTTCCCGTCCGGATACCTTTGCTGAGCGCATTCTGCAACCGCGTCCTTTCCGGCCTGCCGCTACTGCGGAAATTGTGCCTGGTCCAGGTTGTCGTCGCCCGCCCGGCGCCGGTCCCGGTCCCGGAGGATTCGATTTCCTGTTCGGTTATCGTCCCCGCCCGTAACGAACGGGGAAACATCGAGGGGGCGGTCGCAAGGACGCCGCGGATGGGTCGGCGCACCGAGCTGATTTTCGTGGAAGGAAATTCCTCCGACGGGACTGCGGAGGAGATCGAGCGTGTCATCGCGGCGAACCCGGGCCTGGATATAAAGCTCGTGCGCCAGGGGACCGGCGTGGGAAAAGGGGACGCGATGCGAAAGGGCTTCGCCGCGGCAACCGGCGACGTCCTGGTGATCCTGGACGGCGACCTGACCGTGCCGCCTGAGGACCTGCCGAAATTTTTCAGCGCGCTTGCTTCGGGAAGCGGCGAGTTCATCAACGGCTCCCGCCTGGTCTACCCGATGGAGGAGCAGGCGATGCGTTTCCTGAACACCCTGGGGAACAAGTTCTTCAGCCTTGCGTTCACCTGGCTGCTGGACCAGTCGTTCAAGGACACGCTTTGCGGCACCAAGGCGCTCTACCGGAAGGACTACGAGCGGATAGCGGCAGGCAGGAGCTACTTCGGGGATTTCGACCCTTTCGGCGACTTCGACCTGATCTTCGGCGCCGCGAAGCTGGACTTGAAGATCGTCGAGGTGCCTATCCGCTACCGGGAACGGAAGTACGGCTCGACGCAGATCTCCCGGTTCCGCCATGGGTGGCTGCTCCTGCGGATGTGCCTCTTCGCGCTACGGCGGATCAAGTTCGTCTGACGGCGCCCATGCCCAAGGAAGATATCCGAAAACATTTCGAGAATGTCGCCGGCGACTACGACCGTTGGAAGGAGAAGTCCGCCTACTATTACGACATGCTGTCGGAGATCTACTGGGAACTGGTTCCGCCGGGACGCTCGGTGCTCGAGATCGGGTGCGGCACCGGCACGCTTCTGGCCCGGCTCTCGCCAAGGAGAGGCATGGGGATCGACTTTTCCCAGCGGATGGTGGAGATCGCCGCCGCCAAATTCCCGGACTTGATTTTCGTCGTCGCGGACGCGGAAGAGTTCGACCCCGACGAGACGTTCGATTACGTCATCATCCCCGACGTCATCGAGCATGTTTCTGACCTGGGCGCGATGTTCCGCTCCGTGCGCAGGTGCTGCCGGCCGGACACCCGCGTTATCGTGACCTGCGTCAATCCGCTCTGGGCACCCATTCTACATCTTGCGGAACGACTGGGAATGAAGATGCCGGAAGGGGAGCACCGGTGGCTTTCGGATTGGGAACTCGCGGAGATCGCAGGCAACGCCGGGTTCAGGCTGAAGGCCGCGAAAGGCAGGATTCTCTTCCCGAAGAAGGTCCCACTCCTTGCGGGTCTTCTCAACGCGGCAGCTAAGCTTCAGTTGCTCAAGCCCCTTTGCCTTACCCAGGTGCTCGTGTTCATCTCCAGCTGAGCGGCTCCAACCCATTGCGCCAATTGCGGCCAAGCGGCGCAATCATGGCGACCAGCGCCGGGTACACCGCCAGCCCGAAACGCGGGTCCCCCCACAGCAGAGCGTGCTCGATCCAGTACGTCCAGTAGAGAAGGACGACGAAGCCGTATGCGGGCGTGGCATCCCCTCTCCCCCACTGCCATGTCCTGTAGACGAGGAAAATGAAAAGGGGAATGTGGAAAAGGGCCGACAGGATCCAGAAAACGATACGATGCTCGCCCGGCCGGAAATGACCCCGGTGAATCCACCAGTCCCTCGGAGGGGCGCCGAAGTAGACTGCGTTCCGCACGACCCGGTGGACAAGGAAATAGTACGGGTGGTCCTTGACGTATTTCCAAAGCAGCGCCTCGCGTTCCTTCTCGTCCGCATTTTTCCCGTACACTTCCTTGACGTACTCCGCGCCGGGCGCTTTTCCGGGGATCTCGGCCTGCATCACGTTCCACATGAGCATTCCCTCCCCCTGGGCGTTGACGGGAATGAGCCGGTGGATGTGGATGTAATTCCGGATCGTCCACGGAGTGACGGCGGCAGCGAAGAAGAACAGGAGCGCAAGCGCCTCCTTCCCGCGCAACTCGACGCGCAGCCGCTTGGGTAAAAACCGCATCCCGATAATTAGCAAAGGGACGTACCACGAGACGACCTTGGCAAGGGTGCAGACCCCCCAGGCGAGGCCCGCCAGCGCCGCTTTCGGCGTCGATGGAGACTTGACAAGGCGTACCGTCGCCCACGCGGCCAGGACGGTGAACAGCAGGATCGTCGTCTCCTGTAAGACGAAGACCACGCGGGTTACCAGAAGCGGGTTCACCGCGAGGAACAGGGCGGCGCCGAAGGCCCACGCAAGGGAAGGGAGAATCTCAAGGAACAGGAAAAACACCGCGACGGCCGTTGCCGCGTGGAGAAGCGACTGGAACACGGCGGCGGAGAGGATGGATGACGTCCCCGTCGCCTTGAACCAGCCGCCCAGCAGCGCCGGGAAGAGCGGCGGACGGTACACCATGGGGGTGACCCCGTCCTGCGTGAAGCCGGTTCCTTGCGCCACGTTCCGGGCCAGAGCCATGTACCCGATGTCGTCGCTGGTCAGCCCCGGCAGAGGAAAGGAATGGATGAATATCAGGCACGCCGCGACAGAGATGGCCGCCAGCAACGCCGCAGCGCCGGTCCTGGAGGGATGGTTGCGGATCAACGCCTCTTCCCCACCGAGAAGGCAAACGACCGGATGTTCCCTCCTCCGCCCCCCGTCGCCGAGGCTCCCGTGTCTCCGGGGATCAACAGGGAAAGGAGAGCCGGGTATACCGGAACGCCGAAACGCGGCCCGCCGACGAGCAGCGCATACTGCCCCCAATAGGCAAGGCAGAAAAGCGCGATGAACGCGGAAGGAGCATGTAGCCTCCCCCGGGCAACCTGGAACACCCTGAACAGGAGGAACAGGAAAAGAAACCGATGGAAGTAATCGTGAAGCGTCCAGTACCATGGACGGCTCTCCCCGGGTCCATACCGTCCTATCGCCCACCACCATTCACGGGCCGGGCTCGCAAAAGAAACCGCATTCCGATAAACCCGGACGACGAGGAAGTGTCGGAGGTGATCCCCGATGTACCGCCAGAGCAATTCCTTGCGCTGTTCCCCCGTTATCCCGCGACGGTCGAGATCCGCAACGTATGATTCCCCGTCCGGACCACCCGCCGGCGAGGCGTTGACGACGTTCCATTCCAGCATTCCGGTACCCTGGTCGTTCACGGGGACCACCCGATGCAGCACGAGGTAATTCCTTATCGTCCAGGGGGCAAGGGCAACCAGGAAGAACAGGGTGAATAGCGCCGCCTGAACGGAAGCGTTCCGCCGATCCGCCCCCCCTCGCGCGAACCAGTAGACCATCGCCAGCGGCAGTGCGATCAGCGTCACCGATTTACCGAGGGTTGCGACCCCCCAGGATATTCCGGCGATGGAAGCCCATTTCCCGGATCGCTCGTTGAGCCAGATTACCGTGGCCAGCAGCGCCGCCGTCGTGAAGAACAGAAGCGTGGGCTCCTGCAGAATGAAGGCGGCTTTCGACACCAGCGTCGGCTGAAGCGCGACCGCGAGGGAAAGGACCGTCGCCCACTTCGGCGTGCAACGAAGCGCGCGGAACAGCAGGTACGACGCAGCCGCGGAAAGCCCGTGCAACAGACATTGGTAGACGGCCGCGGACAGGGCCGAGGCCCCGGCCAGGCGAAACCACATTCCCAGGAGAAGCGGGAACAGCGGCGGCCGATAGGTATACGGGTGCGCTCCGTCGAACGAGAACCCATTCCCGGCGGCGAGGTTCCGGGCGATGCGGTAATACTCGAGCGCGTCGCTTTCCGGAGGGATCAGTTGGCAGGCGGAAATGAACACAAGGGAAGCGGACAGCCCGACGGCGAACACCGCGGCCGCGCGGGTCAGATCCTGCCGCGACGGGCCAGGCCTTTCGTAGACGACGTTCACTCCCGTCCCCATGCCGGGTTCACCGGGAAGCAACCGCGGGAACCCCGCCCGGAGGGGGAAGCGTCCCGTCGATGAACATGAGGTGCCAAAGTTCCAGCATGAACAGGTTCCAGATGAGGTACTGCCAGTTCTCCCCGCGCTGGTGGCGATCCAGCATGGACTCGATGTAATCCCTGCGGAAATACCCCCGCTCTACGGCCTTTCGGGAGAGCAGCACGTCGCGAACCGTCTCCTTGAGTTCGTTCCGGAACCAGTGGTCCACCGGAACGCCGAATCCCATCTTCGGCCTGCGGATCACCTCGGAAGGAAGAAGCGGTTCGGCCGCTTTTTTCAGAATGAATTTTCCTTCACCGTCCGCGAGTTTCAGTTCCGGCGGGATCCTTGCGGCGAATTCCATGAACTTGTGGTCGAGAAACGGAGCGCGCACCTCCAGCGAATGGGCCATCGAGGCCACGTCCACCTTCGTCATCAGCGTGTCCGGCAGGTACAGTTCGAGGTCGAGGCCCAGCGTGGCGTCGAGGAAGTCCTTCGCATCCGAGCGGTCGTACTTGTCGGTCATGATGTCGACGGAGAAAAGGCCATCGGTCCTCCGCCGCATTTCGGGAGTGTAAAGATCCGCCTTGTAGAATTCGCTGAAGTGGGTGATCCGGCGGTAATACAGGAGACGGCGTTGGGAAAGGGAGAGCAGCCTGCGGACAGCCTCCCCCGGCCGGCTCAAGGGACCGGCGAACGTCGCGATATTACCGCCGCGCCCCAGCCATCGCTTCAGGAATGGTCCGACTCCTTTTCGCACGGCGTACTCTTTTTCGTTCGTGTAGCGCGGATACCCCGCGAAGTTTTCGTCCCCGCCGTCCCCGGACAGGGCGACAGTGACGTGCCGTCTCGCCATCTCGCACACATACCATGTGGGGATGGCCGAGAGGTCGGCGAAAGGCTCGTTGTAATGCCACACCAGCGCCGGGAAGATAGCCCGGGCGTCCGGGGTGACGACGAACTCGTGATGGTCGGTGCCGTATCGGTTCGCAACCATCCGGGCATACGGCAGTTCGTCGTATTCGGACTCATGGAAGCCGATGGAGAAAGTCTTGACGGGCTGATCCATGCTCCCCGCCATCAGGGCGGTCACGATGGAGGAATCGATCCCGCCGGAAAGAAACGCTCCCAGCGGCACGTCGCTCATGAGCCTGATTTTCACGGCCTCTCGCAGTTTTTCGACCAGCTCCTCCTGAAGGGCGGCGGCCTGCCGCTCCCCTTCGACCTTCATCTTGTCGCGATAGGAGAGTTTCCAGTAGCGGGTGGGCTCGCCCGCCCCGCCGCGGACCAGGAGGGAGTGCGCGGGCGGCAGCTTCCGTATCCCACGGAACGCGCTGAAAGGAGAAGGGACGCTCTGGTAGGAAAGGTAGTGGTGGATCGCCTCGATGTCAGGCTCCGCACGGAATTCCGGGTCTTGAAGGATCGCCTTGATCTCCGAAGCGAAGAGAAAGCGGTCGGGCAAGGCGGCGTAATAGAGCGGTTTCTTCCCTACGCGGTCACGGGCCAGGAACAGGACCTTCTCCCGGTCGTCCCAGACCGCGAACGCGAACATGCCGCGAAGGCCGTCGACGCAACGGGGGCCCTGCTCCTCCCAGAGATGCACGAGGACTTCCGTGTCCGTATTCGACCGGAAGAGATGCCCGCGGGCTTCGAGACCCTTCCTCAATTCGGGAAAGTTATAGATCTCCCCGTTGAATGTGACGAGGACGGAGCCGTCCTCGTTCGCCATCGGCTGGGTCCCAGCCTTGCTCAGGTCGATGATGGAGAGACGCGCGTGCCCCAGCCCCGCGTTCCCCCGGACCCAGGTCCCGAAGTCGTCGGGGCCCCGGTGGCGCAAGACCGCTCCCATGCGATCGAGCAGACTCGGATCGACTTCCCGGCTCCGGTCCCTGTAGACGATTCCGAAGATCCCGCACATCGCGCTTAGCCGGCCCCTTTGGCGAACAGGTATTCCACGTTGGCCTCTCCCGTCTTCACCTTGATGGTGCGCAGTCCAAGCGTCCCGGCGCAGAAATCGGTCACTTCCTTGGGAGTCGCCGGCTCGTACGGCCACCCTCCCAACCAGTCCCGCACGTCGGTCCAGAACGCCATCCCCCGGCTTTGCCGGTAATTTCTGATGTAACGAAGGGAGTCGGCTAAATCGCGGATCCCCCGGCCCCGGAAAAACGTGCGATACACGTACGCCAGCTCCATCCCCCGCTTGCCCGCGCGGGAGGACCGGTTGTACTTCTTCTTCACGGCGATCCAGTAGTCCGAGTCGGCGGTCTTTTCGTACAGAGCGACGTAGAACAGCCCTCCGGGACGGATGCGCCCCGCGGCGTTCCGCACCGCGGTCCACAGATCCCCGGTGTGGTGGAGGACGCCCCAGGAGTAGACGATATCCGCCGGCTCGATGCGCGCGACGAACCCGGCGTCCAGGATCGAGCCCTGAAGCGCCTCCCAGTGCGGCGGGCTTCCGGCCATCTCCCGGATCCGTCCCGTCGTCCTGACCGAATCCGGGTCGATGTCCACGCTCACGATCCGGGATGCGCCGGAGCGGCAGGCGGCCAGCGAATGGATCCCGCTGCCGCACCCTATATCCAGGAAATACTTCCCCGCAAGATCGGACGTCTCAAGGAAATCCAGGAGATGCTTACGCGAGATCGCAACACGTTCCTCGCTGAATTTCGTCCGGACGAACTCTTCCCAGTTTCTCCCGAAGGAGAACGCGGCCGCGGCCTGTCGTTCCTTCCCGGATACGGCCGCCGTCATGGTCTTCCTTCCTTCCTTGCACCCGCACGGCCCATCACGCTCCTATAGAATTCCAGCAGCTGCTCGACCACTATTTCCGGCCGGAGAGCGTGGATACGTTCCGCCGCCTTCTCCCCCATCGCTAGCCGCTCCGCCTCGGTGAGATGAATGGCTTTCCCCACCGCATCGACCAGTCCGGCCGGACTCCCCGGCTCGCAAAGCAACCCGCTCACGCCGTCAACCAGCAGTTGCTCGAAGGCGGTGCCGCGTGTCCCGATGACCACACGTCGGTGCGCCATCGCCTCGAGGCAGACGTTGGGAAAATTCTCGACGAGAGACGGAATGACGACAGCCCGCGCGTTCGCCATGACGGGGTAGAGAAGGTCGTGCCGCATGTCCCCGAGATAAAGTATCCGGCCCCGATGTCTCCCCGCTTTTTCCCGGAGGTATTCCAGCGCCGGCGCCCCCTTGTATCCACCCTGCTCCCGGCCGACGACCACCAGGAACAATCGGGGAAACGCTTCGAAGAGAGCGGATGCCGCGTCCGCAAGGGTGACGAACCCCTTCGCCGGACTGAACCGTCCCACGAAAAGGATGTATTCCTTATCCTGGAGCAACTCCCGGTAGACCGTATCGTCGAGGACCGGGGCATCCATGAGGAAAGGGGTCTCGATGACCGCGACCGGTTTCCCGATGTCCTTTTCCACCGCCGCCGCCACGGCTTCGGAGGGGCCGAACACGGCGTCCGCCAGCCGTAATCCCCTGTCCTCCAGCCGCTCCTGATCGCGCAGCACGCGCGGATCCATGGCGTCGTATTCCCCGTGGAGTTTCCACAGCGGGGTGTAGCTCGAGAGGCGAACGACGGATGGAATGAGGCGCGGCCGGAAGATGCCCAACCCGCCCAGGTGGGGGAACTGGACGATGGCGATCGGCTCTCTCTCGTGAAGTTCTCCGACTTTGGCGTTCAGCCTCCGACTGCGCCGCAGGAGAAAGAGAGCGCTGTAGTATCTTCCCAAGGTCAACCGGCTAAGGATGCCGACCCACGGTATTCGGCCATCCTCGCGCACCCGGTGTACCTCAACGCCGTCGCTGACGAACGATTCGTTCCTGTCGGAGACGACAACGACGATCGGTCGATGGCCCAACCGGATCAAGGAGAGCGACAGGCGGTGTATGTAGTTGGCGAGTCCCCCCGAGAAGTTTTTCTCGGTTACATACTCGGCGGTGACGAAGGCGATGCGCATGGGGCTTCAGGTCAAAGGGACGCCGCGGGAGATGCCGTCCGGGATCACCGGAGCGGTTCCATGTCCCACCGGAGGCTGGGCCGCACCACCCCCGGCACATCCCCGATGAAATGGCCCGCCTCCTTTTCCGTGTCGAAGACCTCGAAAACGAGGGGGCTTTCCATCTTGTAAAGGACGACGTTCCCGTCCCGCATGAAATACAGGTCCAGCGTGTATTTTCCGTTGTTGAGCAAGTTTCCCGGGACGTGGCACACGCTCCGGTAGGCCCCCTCCGGGGCCGCCGCGGGGGAGGCCGCCGATCGGAAAACGATGTTGCCGTTGACGGAGCGGAAATGGATCCCGACGAAAAACACGGCCCTGGGAGCCAGAACCCGGAACGTGAACTCCATCAGAAAAGGCGATTCAACGGTGATAGGTTCTTCCGGTTTTTCGGTGTCAGGCACGACCCTGACGCTTCGCAGCCGGATGTCCTCGTTTCCCGGCGCCTCGTCGGAATCGGGCCAGGCTTGTTCGGAGACGCTTTTCGAATAGCTCCTCGAATACGCCACCACGGCCGAGTTCGGCCCCCCGTCGTATTCCATTTTTCCGTCGTTCAACCAGATCGCCCTGGCGCACAGCGACTGGATCACCTGCATGTTGTGGCTCACTACGATTACGGTCCTCCCCTCCCGCCCGATCTCTCCCATCCGGCCGAGGCATTTTTTCTGGAACTGGGCGTCTCCCACGGCCAGCACTTCGTCCACAAACAGGATCTCCGGCTCAAGGTGGGCCGCCACGGCGAAAGCGAGGCGGACGTACATTCCGGAGGAGTAATGCTTGACCGGGGTATCGAGGAATTTCTCCACCTCGGCGAAGTCGACGATCGCGTCGAATTTTTTCCGGATCTCCTCCTTCCCCATCCCGAGGATGGAACCGTTCAGGTAGATGTTCTCGCGGCCGGTGAGCTCCGGGTGGAAGCCGGTCCCCACCTCGAGGAGGCTGCCCGTGCGGCCTGCGATCTCCGCGCGCCCCGAAGTCGGTTCGGTGATCCGGGAGAGGATCTTGAGGAGCGTCGACTTCCCCGCGCCGTTCCTGCCGATGATGCCAACCACTTCTCCGGGAGCCACCTCGAAACTTATGTCGTCCAATGCGAGGAACCGATCTTCCTTCAACGCATCCCCCGCAAGCCGCCGATACCTCCGGTACGGCGACAGGAGAGCATCGGCGAGCATTCCCCTGAAGGTATCCTGCGGTCTCCGGCGTCCGCCGAGGATGTACTCCTTCGAGAGGTTCTGCACTCTTATTGCGGGCATCGCGTCCCCGTCGTCCGGGCGTTCTCCTTCAGTTATCAGATGATATCGGCAAAACGGCGCTCGACCTTTCCGAAATAGGCCACTCCGGCAATGAAAAGGACCGCGGAGATCGCAAGAGAAACGCCGATCGACGGAACCTGGAACGGTTTTCCGAGAAAGGCGGAGCGGAACCCCTCCACCAGCGGGGCCATCGGGTTGATAAGGAGAAGGAAGCGCCACCGATCGGGGACCAAGCTTTCCGGGTAAACGATCGGAGTCGCATACATCCATACTTGCAGGGCGTACCCGGCGATGCCGCCGAAGTCCCGGTAGGCGACGTTGAGGGCGGAAACGAGCGTTCCGACGCCCAGCGCAGCCACGGCCACTCCCAGGACAAGGACTGGGACAGCCAGCAGCTTCGCGGTCCACGCCGCACCGAAGAGGGGCATGAGGAGAAATAGGAACCCCATGGAGACGAACAGGTCGATGAGGCCCCCCGCCACCGGCGCCATGGGGATTATGAGGCGGGGAAAATATACCTTGCCGATGAGCCCGGAAGAGTCGACAAGCGAGTTGCCGGAGGATAGGACCGAGGTCGAAAAGTAGATCCAGGGAAGCAGGCCGGCGAAAACGAACAGCGGGTAGGGATATCCGTCCGACGGAATTCGGGCGAATACGCCGAACACGAGCGTGAAGATAGCCATTGATAGCACCGGGCGCAGAATGACCCAGGCGACCCCGAAAACGCTCTGCTGGTAACGAACCTTGATGTCTCGCCGAATGAGGACCATCAGAAGATCCCTGTACGCCCAGAGCTCCTTCAGGTCGAGCATCCGCCATCCGCGGGACGGCTCAATGACTATTTTCGGAACGGAGAGGACGCCGGGGCTTCGGCTCGGGGGAAACGGGGATCGATCGGAAGGCGCGCTATTCATCGATGCGTACATTCTACGGGACTGGACGCCGATTCTCAATGCCGGTTGACGGCCGCGAACCGGATGGGAGAAACTCCAATCAGTGAAGATAAAGATCGCCTACCTTCTCCCGAACATCGAATCGGGAGGGACGGAGAGGCACCTGCTTTCGCTCGCCCGTTCCCTCGACCGGTCCCGTTATTCCCTTTCTCTTGTGACGACCGCAGGCGGCGGGAGCCTGTACAAGGAGTTCTCCGCGATCATGCCGGTCAAGGTGATGGGCGAGCCGGAAGCCCACAGGCGGATCCGGGTGGGCCCGCTGGTGCACGTGGGCGCCATCGGCGCGCTGGCGGGGATGTATAGAAGAGAAAAGCCCGACATCGTTCACGCATATCTGCCCGCGGCCTGCGTCATCGGGCCGGTCGCCGCGCGCCTTGCGGGCGTGCGCGGGGTGATCGTCAGCCGGAGGTCGCTTT
>Ga0334722_10006876_pt1 | contig 11146 bp, 9 predicted proteins | sample C3_bottom_MG_FD_207210 | JGI IMG/M metagenome (GOLD analysis project Ga0334722, IMG submission 207210) | Sediment microbial communities from Yellowstone Lake, YNP, Wyoming, USA - C3_bottom | ecosystem: Environmental > Aquatic > Freshwater > Lake > Sediment | place: USA: Wyoming | collected...
GGGAGGCGAAGCATGAACAGCCACGCGGGCCACATCGGGCAGTCCAAGTGGGAGCTGGACACCCCAGCGCTACTGATCGACCTGCCGGCGATGGAACGGAACATCGCTCGGATGGCCGCGTTCTTCGCCGACAAGAAGGCCAAGCTGCGGCCACACGCCAAGACCCACAAGTGTCCGATCATATCGCACAAGCAGCTGGAGGCCGGGAACGCGGTGGGGGTCACCTGCGCCAAGCTGGGCGAGGCCGAGGTGCTCGCGGCGGCGGGCATCAAGGACATCCTCATCGCGAACCAGATCGTCGGGCCGCAGAAGATCGCCCGGCTCGTGAGCCTTGCTCATCACGCCGACGTGATGGTTGCCGTGGACGATCCCATAAACGTGCAGCAGCTCTCGGCGGCCGCCGTCGATTCAGGGGTGCAGCTTAGGGTGCTGGTGGAGGTCAATATCGGCATGAACCGGTGCGGCGTGGAGCCGGGCGAGCCAGCGCTGAGGCTGGCGCGCATGGTTGCCGAGGCCAGGGGACTCAGGTTCATGGGGCTTCAGGGCTACGAGGGCCATCTAGTGATGCACCCGGACCTGGACGAGCGCTGCCGCCGCACCCTGGACGCCATGAAGAGCCTGGTGGACACGCGGCGCCTCATCGAAGACTCTGGGCTCGAGGTGGAGATCGTTAGCGGAGGTGGCACCGGGACCTACGACATCACTGGCATGGTGGAGGGTGTAGACGAGGTACAGGCCGGCTCCTACGTTTTCAACGACGTGCGATATAGATCCGTGGGCGCGCCGTTCGAGTGTGCGCTGACGGTGCTGGCCACGGTGATCAGCCGCCCCACACCGACGGTGGCGATCACCGATGCGGGGCACAAGGTGCTGACAAGCGAGTTCGGCCTGCCGGAACTGGTCCGGGTGGATGGTGCGAGGCTGGTCCGCCTATCTGAAGAGCATGGCAAGCTGGAGTTCGAGGCGCCAAACCACGACCTCCGTCCGGGGGACAAGGTGGAGCTGATCCCGAGCCACGGCTGCACGACGGTAAACCTGTTCGACTGCTACCATGTGATCCGCGATGGCCGGCTGGAGGCGGTGTGGGAGATCAGCGGTCGCGGCAGATCACGGTGAGCGGACCTCGAGCGGTGGGCCCAAATCGTCGGCAGGGTTGCGACATTCCAGAAGCTCATGAGGGAGAATAATGGGGAAGGCGCTTCGTATGGGTGATCTCACTCGCGAGGAAGTGGAACGGCTGGCGCCTCACGCGACCGTTGTTCTGCCTACCGCTTCAACAGAGCAGCACGGGCCCCACCTTCCGTTGAACACTGACGCCCTAATCGGGGAGGCGATAGCCCTGAGGGCAGCCGAGCTGGCCTCGGAACAGGTGCCCGTTGTGGTGGGTCCGGTGCTGGGTATCGGCGTGTCTGGCCATCACCTTTTCTCCTGCGCCCTTTCGGTGAGGAGCAGCACCTACCTTGCGGTGCTGAACGATCTGGCCGACAGCCTTGTGGCCAGCGGTTTCAAGCGCCTCTTCATCCTCAACTCTCATGGGGGAAACGACGAGTGCGTCAAGCTCCTGGTGAGGGAGGTGGTGCTTCGCCACGAGGTGTCCGTGGGGGCCGGCTCCTACTGGGACGTGGCCGCTTCGGCTATTCGGGATGCGGGTGTGGATCGCATCGGCCGATTTCCGGGTCACTCGGGTGGATTTGAGACCTCACTAATGATGGCTCTGGCACCGGAGTTGGTTCGCAAGGGCCGATTACCAGTCACAGATCCGCACCCGCCCGCGATTTTCGCGCGGCGGATTGCAGAAGGTTTGATGGTGCAGAGCCACGGGGAATGGGCTCGGATAGGTGGCTACACCGACGCGCCCGTGAATGCGTCATCCGAGGCGGGGAGGATCTTGCTGGAGGCGATCTGCAACGCCGTGGCTGGGGCAATCGTGGCGTTTCATAGGGCATGTGGCTAGGCCCTGCTGCCTGGCACGCGGGCAGGGATCGCGAGGGCTACTGGGAGGTTGCGAGATGGGTTTTGACCTGGTGTTCCGAGGGGCGATGGTCTGCGACGGTTCCGGTGGACCCGCGTCCCAGATGGACGTCGCCGTCAAGAACGATCGGATCGCGGCGGTCGGTGACCAGGTGGCCGGCGAGATCGCCAGCCGGGTGGTGGATGCCGGCGGTCTCGTCCTGGCGCCGGGCTTCATCGATATGCACTCCCATTCCGATCTCACCCTTCCCTCCTTTCCCACCGCCCCCAATTCGGTGACGCGCGGCGTCACCAGCGAGGTGGTCGGGAACTGTGGATTCTCCGCGGCGCCGGTTCCGGAGGACCCCGGCCTGGCCGCGCAGTTGCGCTACTTCGTCAGCGGGTTTGGGCCCGATCTCGACTGGAGCTGGAGCGATTTTGGCTCCTATCTGAGGCGGCTGGATTCGGTGCGCCCCGCCGTGAACGTCATTCCGTTGGTGGGGCACGGGGCGCTTCGGATCGCGGTGATGGGGATGGAGGATCGCGAGGCGAGCGAGGCGGAGCTGGACGCCATGGGGGCCGAGCTGTCGAAGGCTCTCGAGGCAGGCGCGTGGGGGATGAGCAGCGGACTAGCCTATGTGCCCGGAGTCTTCGCCGATGGGGACGAGCTGATGCGCGTGGGTGCCGCGCTGGGGCTGGTGGACGGACTGTATGCCACGCACCTGCGGGACGAGGGCGATGCGATCCTGCCTGCTCTGGACGAGGCGCTGGAGGTGGGTCAGCGGCTTGGGGTGCGCGTCGAGATATCACACTTGAAGGTGGTGGGGCGTCGGAACAGAGGCAGGGTGAGAGATGTACTGCAGAGGATCCGCGAAGCCAGGGAGAGTGGGCTGCGGATCTGGTTCGATGCGTATCCCTACACCGCCGGGAGCACCTACCTGAGCCAACTTCTGCCTCCATGGGCACTGGAGGGAGGAGTGGAGGCGATGGTGGCACGCCTCCGCTTGTCCAACACCAGGGCGCGCATCCGTGCCGAGATGGAGGCTGGGCTGCCGGGATGGGAGGGTCGCCTGAGGGTGGCGGGCGGCTGGCACAACATAATGGTGGCCAACGTGGCAAATCCGGATCTGCGGTGGGCCGAAGGACGCAGGGTGGATGAGCTAGCCAGGTCGCGTGGGGTAGAGCCTGCCGACCTCGTGTTCGACCTACTGGTTCGGGACCGAGGTGCCACGGTGATGGTCCTCTTCCAGCTGGAGGAAGAGGACGTTCGCACGGTTCTCGAGGACCCCGCATGCGCCGTCGGCTCCGACCAGCTGGGGGTCACCAGCGCTGAGAAGCGGGTGCACCCTCGAGCCTACGGGACATCGGCTCGCATCCTTGGGTGGGCCGTGCGCGATGCTGGGATCATGACGCTGGAGGAGGCCGTGCGGAGAATGTCGGGCCTGCCGGCTGAGATCCTTGGGATTGCGGATCGCGGGCGGATCGCTCCCGGCATGGTGGCGGACCTGGTCACCTTCGACCCAAGCACTGTGCGTGACGAAGCCACCTACGAGCAGCCGACGCGACCTGCGCGGGGGTTCGAGCATGTCCTGTTGCGCGGGAGATTCGCCATCGACCGAGGCGACCAGGTCGACCTGCGGCTGGGCTGCGTTCTCCGCCGACATGAGCACCGGGTCCATCCTGGATAGCCCGCGACCGCTACCGTCGCTTGTCCACCGAGGGGCTGGCGGCGGCCTCCGAGCGACCTGGGGCGCCGAGAAAAGTCGGTAGCCAAGTGGTCTTCGAACGGCTCCTCTCCGACTTGCCCGTATCGTGCCCCGCTCACGGGCTTCAAGATCGATCATCACTCTCAACTGGATGAGGGTATGTCGATAGCACCGAAAGTGCGCGATCGTGGTAGAGGCTCACCCCCTCTCCTGATGAGAGGGGGTGAGCACTCGGTTCTGCCCCTGGCAGGACTACTGCAGTTTCACGACGGCGATTCCTCCATCACCATATAGGTAGAGATTACCACCCTGATAGAGTAGTCTGGTGGCCTCCAGGTTGGTGTCATATCTCTTGACGAGCTTGGGCGACGATGGCACGGTCACATCCAGGATCCGAACAATGCCACCCAGTTCCAGAGAGTAGAGCTGGTTCCCCACCTTCTGGATATCGATGACGTCCCCTGTGTCCGTATAGGCACCCGCATGGGTGGTCGCGTCGGCCTTGCTGCCCAGTCGGTACACGTGCACGCCCTGGGTGCCACCGGCCAGGTAGATGTAGTTCTCATCGGCTATCAGGCGGTGCATGTTGTCCGCCGATACATCCTTTACTTCCATCGTATAGGGCGACACCAGATTGAAGGTGATGATTGGGAAGGTGGGGCTCACGAAGAATGTCCCCGAGCCCTTGATGGCCGTCACATACTTGGAGTTCACTGCCAGGCTGTGAGCCCCCGACAGGTCCATATTCAGCGATCGCAGGGTCTTGGTTGCGCCGACATAGCCCACCAGGGAGATCAATATCCCATCACGATCGGCCAGCAGGTACGATACTTTCACGTTGACGGGTCCGCTCCGAAGCAAGCTGGATCGCGACCCTTCCAGCCCCAGCCACATCACCAACGTCAGGGGACTTGGCTACCTGTTGGAGCGACGTTCTCGTTGATCCAGGGGATGCCCCTAGCGCCAACCACGCCGCTGAGGTAGACTGCGGGCATGCTGGATCGGGAGGAGACGCGTTCATGCGCTACGGGTACAACGGCAGGGTGCTGAGGGTGGATCTATCCAGCTTGAGGATAGAGGTCGATGAGCTCGACGAAGCGATCTACCGCACCTATCTCGGCGGAAGCGCTCTTGTTGCCCACTACCTTATGAGGGAGCAGGGGCCGGGGGTGGACCCGTTAGGGCCAGAGAACCACCTGATCTTCGCTGGCGGACCCATCACGGGTGTTCCGGTCGCTGGTGCCGGGCGCAATAGCGTGGGCGCCAGATCCCCACTGACAGGTGCCATCGGGGATGCCCAGGCGGGCGGCTATTTCGGTGCCGAGATGAGGCAGGCGGGATACGATGCCATCGTCATCGAGGGGCAGGCCGAGAGGCCGGTGTATTTGCTGGTCGTCGACGGTGAGGCCTGGCTGAAGGATGCCTCCAATCTCTGGGGGAAGAGCACGGCCGAGACGGAGGAGGCGATCCGGGCCGAAGTGGGCGATAGGCGGCTGCGTCTTGCCACCATCGGGCCGGGAGGGGAGAGGCTGGTCCGCTATGCCTCTATCCTGAACGATGTCACCCACGCGGCTGGTCGGACCGGCATGGGGGCAGTAATGGGGTCCAAGAAGCTGAAGGCTATCGCCATTCGCGGACGAAGCAAGCTGCCCCTGGCCGACCCCGCCAGGGTGCGAGAGTTGGGCAGGTGGATGGTCGATAACTGGCGTCGCTACGCCTTCGCCCTGAACGATCTTGGGACGTCCAACATCGTCATGGGGCTAAACGCCGCTGGCGGCCTGCCGACGCGGAACTTCCGCGAGGGCTCCTTCGAGGGGGCCGAGGCCATAAGCGGCGAGGCCATGAAGAGGACCATCCTGGTGGGACGCGGAAGCTGCTTCGCATGCCCCATCCAGTGCAAGCGCGAGGTGAGGGTGGGCGCTCCCTGGAATGTGGAGCCCATCTGGGGCGGCCCGGAATACGAGACCGTCGCCGCCATGGGATCCTGCTGTGGAGTGGACGATCTGGGAGCTGTGGCGAAGGCGAACGCCATATGCAACGCCAATGGGGTGGACACCATCTCCGCAGGGGCCGCGGTCGCCTTTGCCATGGAGTGCTTCGAGGCCGGGCTGATCTCGGAGAAGGATACCGGTGGCGTTAGGCTGACCTTTGGGAACGCCGAGGCGATGGTGCGTATGGTGGAGATGATCGTGGACCGAAGGGGACTGGGCAACCTTCTGGCGGAGGGTGTGGGGCGGGCGGCCGAGGCCATCGGCGGGAAAGCCCGGGAGTACGCCATGCACATCAAAGGGCAGGAGCTGCCCATGCACGAGCCTCGATTCAAGCGTGGCCTGGGGCTCGGCTATGCCCTTTCGGCAACAGGGGCCGACCACGTTCACAACATCCACGACCAGATGTACTCGGGACCCGGGGTGGCACTGGATCGGATCCGCTCCATGGGCATCCTGGAGCCGGTGCCCGTGGACGATCTGGGGGAGCGGAAGCTTCGGGTCTTCTACTACGATGGGGTGTGGCGATACCTGGTCAACAGCCTCGTGACCTGCATCCTGGTTCCGTGGAGCCCGTCGAAGATCACGGAGCTGGTGAACGCCATCACCGGCTGGGACAGCACGTACCTTGAGATCCACAAGGTTGGAGAGCGCTCCATCGCGCTGCAGCGTCTCTTCAACCTGAGGGAGGGGTTCTCCAGCGCCGACGATGTCATGCCGAGGCGACTCCACCAGCCCTTCACAGAGGGGCCGCTGGCGGGAAGGGCGGTGGATGAGGCCACCCACCGCCGTGCCATGGAGGCCCTGTATCAGATGTTCGGGTGGAGTCCGGAGGGCGTTCCCACTTCAGCGAAGCTGGCGGAACTGAACCTGAGCTGGGCGGCGCAGCGATGAAGGTCGTTCGATTCTCCTCTTGCGGAGTGTCCCCGCTGATGTAGAATGGTCTTGGTTGATACCGCGCGCTTCCGCGGTCCGAGCGGGGCCATCGGCTCATGATGTCTCGGGCTGTTGACGAAAGGGGGCGGCAATGGACTTGGCACTGCTGATGGCGGCGGTGTACGGGATGGGTGTTGTCTCGATCCTGGCCCTGACGGTGACGGGGCTGGATATCGCCATGAAGGAGGGAGGTTGGGTGACGGCGGGCTACCTGACAGCGCTCGCCGCGATCCTGGCCGAGATAGCGAGATTGAGCCTGAGGGCGTGAGCGCCGAGTGGCCAGCATTCCTTGACACCCTCGGCCAGGGTTCGGTAGAATCTGGCTGTCAGCGGTGAGCCGAGGTAGCTCAGTTGGTAGAGCACGCGACTGAAAATCGCGGTGTCATCAGTTCGATTCTGATCCTCGGCACCTGCTCATGCGGAAGTGGCTCAGTGGTAGAGCATCTCCTTGCCAAGGAGAGGGTCGCGAGTTCGAATCTCGTCTTCCGCTCCAGCGGTGTCCAAGGGTCGCCGAGGTAGGGGTCGAGCTGAGGCGGCGTTCTGGTGTTCGACCGCTGTTCGGCGACGTGGCCAAGTGGCAAGGCGGAGGTCTGCAAAACCTCTATCAGCGGTTCGAATCCGCTCGTCGCCTCCGAGTATATCGAGAACCCATGGTGCATGCGGGCCGCCTTGCAGCGGCCCGCGCTTTGTTCTCGTCCCCGCTTCCATACAGGTCGTTGGAGGGTTGGAATGGCGCTTCCGGTCGATCTGGTGGTCTTCGACCTCATGGGTACCGTGGTGAAGGATGTCGGCGTCATGGAAGAGGCCCTCACACGTGTCCTGACCATGTATGGCATCCCGTTCTCCGACGCCGACCAAAGGGCGATGCGGGGCGCGGGGAAGCGCTCCGCCTTCGCGGAGATCCTCCAGCGGACCTTCGGCGCCGAAAAGGATGCCGACTGGTGCCGTGCCAGGGCGGAGGAGATGTACTCTACCTTCAAGTCCCTGCTGCGGGAGGGGTACAGCGGCAGAGCCACCGAGGAGATCCCTGGCTCCACCGCTACGATAGGCTGGCTTCGGGAGCGAGGAGCCAAGGTGGCTGCCACTAGCGCTCTGGATGTGGATCTGGCGTTGCCTCTGCTCGAGAGACTCGGGTGGGCCGAAGGCGTTTTCGACTGTCTTGTCTCGACGGAGGAGGTGCCTGAGGGCCGTCCAGCACCCTACATGATCTTCGCGGCTATGATGCGCACGGGGACGAGGGACGTTCGTCGGGTCGCCGTAGTGGGGGACACGGCGCTGGATCTGCTGGCCGGTGCCAACGCGGGCGTTGGCTGGATCATCGGAGTGCTGAGCGGGGTCGGCACGCTGGAGACCCTGGGGATGACCAGGCACACCCACATTCTGGGTAGTGTGGCCGGCCTGCCGCAGCTCTGGCCGGCATAGCCATATCATCTGGCACCCTTGCGTCTGCTTGCTCCTTTGGCGCGGTCGGCCCTGACGATGATGGGTCGGTCATTTGCCTGAAGCGCGGACGGGAGTGGCCGTGATCCCTCCATCGTGTGGTAGACTGCTCGCTCGCTAGGTCGTGATCCCCCATTGGTGCTCCGAAAGCCGGTGGCAAGAGCTGGCGCTGCGCCTTCCCTCTACGTGCTGAGCAGAAACGTCGAGGGGGGAAGCCGATCCTTGAGACAGCCGGAGGTTGCCTTGGGTCCTGGTTCAGAGCCTTCTACCGGCAAGGGTGCCGGTTCCCACCCGGTCTCGCCCGCCTGCACCATGACGCGGGTCGAACGCGATGGGTGGCCAGCCCAACGCATGAGGACGGTTCGCTGGTGGCTATGGGCGATCCTGGCAACATGCTATCTCATGGTCTACTTCCAGCGCATAGCCCCCGGGGTCGTGGCAGATCGCTTGATGGCGGACTTCGCCGTGGGTGGCGCGGCGGTCGGCCTGCTGACATCCATCTACTTCTACCTGTACGCGGCCATGCAGGTGCCATCCGGGGTGCTGGCCGACAGCCTCGGTGTGCGTTATACGGCCGCCATCGGCATCTTCCTGGCGGGCATCGGATCGATGGTCTTCGGCCTGGCGCCAGGCCTTGAATGGGCGTATCTGGGCCGCTTCCTAGTGGGGCTCGGGGTATCGGTGGTCTTCGTGACCGTGTTGAAGTTCCAGTCCAACTGGTTCCTCGATCGTGAGTTCGGCACCATCTCCGGACTGCTGATGCTTGTGGGCAATTTGGGGGCTGTGACGGCCACGACCCCGGTAGCGGCCATGGCCCAGCTCATGGGATGGCGGCTCTCCTTCCTGGTGATCGGGCTGGTCACCTGCGCTGTCGGGGTCGCCACCTGGTGGTGGGTGCGCGACCGCCCATCCGACATGGGCCTCCCCTCACCTAACGGCTTGGCGGCGGAGGCGGCTTCGATGGACAGCCGATCGATCCGCACCACCAGGGGTGGCCTTCTGCACGACATCGCCACCGTGTGGGGATCGAGTCAGACTTGGGCGGGTTTCCTGGCCCACTTCGGCCTGTTGGGCAGCTATCTCACCTTCAATGGGCTGTGGGCCGTCCCCTATCTGATGCACGTCTACGACATGGACCGGGTCCAGGCTGCCAACTATCTGCTAGCGGCCTCGCTGGGGATGGTGGTCTCAGCGCCGCTTCTCGGCCACATCTCGGATCGCTCCCTGCTGAGCCGGCGACAGCCCATCATGGCGATGGGGGTGCTGGCGTGCGGTGTATGGCTGGCGTTCACGCTGTGGGATGGTGGTCGACCGCCGCTTTGGGCCCTCTATCCGCTCTTCGTGGCCATGGGCTTTGCCGGCGGCACGGTTGGTCTCATCCTGACCTCCGTGAAAGAGGCGAACCCGCCGGACCTATCAGGACTTGCCACCGGGACCGCCAACAGCGGCTTCCTCTGCGCGGCCATCCTGCAGCCAGTGGTGGGGTGGCTGCTGGACAGCCGCTGGCATGGGCAGATGGCGGATGGAGCTCGGGTCTATCCGGTGGAAGGTTACCAGGCAATGCTGGTGCTGCTGACGTGCGTCGCGGTCATGGGGCTGGCGGGGGCATGGCGGATGCGGGAGACCCATCAGGCGAGGCTTGCAGTGCGGGTTCAGGAGCAGCAGAGGTGAGCCGGGACAAGGCGCCAGCGAGCCGTTGGTGGACCCATTCGACAACATCTCCTTCCGGCTACCGCCTGATCTGGTGGCGAGCGCATCCGGTTCGGTTTGTGCTGGTGATGGGGTCGGTACCATGGTGCGGTTGTGGAGATCAGGAACGAGGAGGTGGACCCCATGGCCGTGCATGAGCGAAGACCGGCCTACAAGCGAGGCTGGAAGGTGGGCTACGCCGCTCGGCGGTCCATGAACGCCAGGGCAGGGGAGCGCCGCCTGGCGCGCCCTCGACATGATGCCTTCGGGCAGACGATCAAGGAGAGTCGCTTCGGTGGGGTGGGGTTCGGCGGGATCCGCCCTTAGACGTCCCTCGCCGGGCTTGCCGAGATCAGAGGGAGCTGAGTAGCACTTTCCACGGGCAGTGGAAAGTGCTATAAGAGTGGTCGCGCCGCTTGCGGATTGTTGGGTAGGGAAATGGCTCCGAGCTGGCTCGATCTGGGAATAGCGCTCCTGGTCGCTGCAGGGACCTTCAGAGGGTACAGGCGTGGCCTGATTCGCGAGGGGATGGCCTTTGGCGGGCTCGCCGTCGGCTTGGTCATGGCTTCTCAGTGGAGTTCGACGGTGTCCGACCTGCTGCGACCATTCATCGGCGGCGGTCGGCTGGTCGACGCGTTGGCCTATGTACTGGTCGTCCTCTCGGTTCTGAGTGCAGCCACCCTGCTGACGGTGATCATCCAGCGACTGATGCGGGTTCTGCTGGTGGGCTGGCTGGACCGTCTGGGAGGCGCGCTGTTCGGCGCGGCGCAGGGGGCTGTCCTCGCCGCGCTGCTGCTGGTCCTGATCCTGAGGTTTCCCATCATGGGCCTGGACAGGGCTGTGAAGGGTTCGGACGTGGCCGTTAGGCTGCTGGAGGCGGTGCCGGCGGTCCTTGCATACCTTCCCCCGGAGCTGGCGTCGGTGGCCGACTTCTTCGACCCCGGACAGCTGAGATAGGGAGGTGACGGGGGCGCGCCGATGAGGCTGCTTGCGGGTCGCGCGGGAGGTTGGCCGTGGAAGAAGACGAGAAGAAGAGGATAGAGGAGCTGCTGCGTGGCGCGGCAGAGGCAGGCGGGGGATACGACCTAGCTAGTCTGCTGCATGAGCTGTCAAGGCTGGAGCAAGCCGATGCCCGCGCGGCCTTGGAGAGGGTTGCCCGCCTCGATATGGCCATCCCCCTGATGCTGAAACTGGCCGCCGCTGGGGATGGCTGGCCGTCGGCGTTGGCGGCGGAGGTGCTTGGGACTGTGCGGACGACTGCCGCTGCCTCGGCGCTTCAAACCCTGGTCGCCGGTCCAGTGGGCGATGGTGTTCGCAAGGCTGCACGCCGCGCTCTGCACCGCCTTGCTAGCCAGGGGATTCGGCCATCACCCGCTGCCCCGGCCGCAGGGGAGGGATCTCGTGCGGCGGGCGCGAGGGAGGATTGTCTCGCGAGCC
>Ga0334722_10006878_pt1 | contig 11146 bp, 9 predicted proteins | sample C3_bottom_MG_FD_207210 | JGI IMG/M metagenome (GOLD analysis project Ga0334722, IMG submission 207210) | Sediment microbial communities from Yellowstone Lake, YNP, Wyoming, USA - C3_bottom | ecosystem: Environmental > Aquatic > Freshwater > Lake > Sediment | place: USA: Wyoming | collected...
AACGCCTCGCGCGCCACTCGCGCGTCGGTGGTCGGACGGGTCGGCAGCAGGCACCGCGAGACCGCGCGCCAATCGTGTGGCAGCGCGACCCCATCGGCGTCAAGCACGTTGGCCCACGACATGAGCTCGGCGAGTTGGAGCGGGATGGGGGCACCGTCGCCCAGCGCGAGCTCGATGAGGTGAGCGTAATCTTTGAGACCCCGTTTGGTCAGCGTGCCCGATATGAACGCATAGCGGGTCTCTGGAAACTGCCGCGCAAACCGCATGAAACGTTTGGTGCGCGTCGAGGTCAGGTGCCGCAGGTTGTGCGCCTCGTCGCAGATTATCAGGTCGGGCCGGTACTTCATCAAAAAGTCGGCACCGGAGTTCACCGACAACGCGGAGTACGTCATAATCTTTAGGTTTGCGGCGACCTTAAAGTGCTGCCGGAACTTCCGGTATTCCATATGGAATGTGTCCTGCAAGTTTGCCGGCAGCAGCAGCAGCGGACGTTCGGCGCGCAGCGCCACCGGGGCCAACATCGAGAACAGCCCCTTGCCACCGCCAACGCCAACGGGCCCGCAGAGACCTCCCGTCTGCTCGAGGTTCCAGAGCATGGCGTTCTGGACGGGGCGCAGCGACATCGTGCCGCCAGGCGTCCGGTATCGTTCCGTTAGGTCGGGTACGTCGGCGGGCGACCAGCGAGGTAAGGCAGCGATGCGCCCTGCCTCGGTCTGCTCGGTCGCGGCCTGCGGCGGCAGCGATGCCCGGTAGGCGTCGCGCCGTGCGACCGCCGCCCGTATGTCGATGCCGCCGCTGCCCATCACTACGCCCGCACGACGACGGAGGCCATCGGCAGCAGCACCGCGAGCACTGCGTTGGCGTAGGGGGCGGACGGGTCCACCACCACGACGCCGGTGGGCGCGTGCAAGAGGCACGACGCCGCAAGCAGCTTGCTTCCCTCGTTGTACGGCAGCAGGTCCCAGTAGGTGACACGCTTAAGTCCCTCAATCTCACGCATCGCGGGCTCGAGCAGCTCGCCCAGCTCGCGATATTCCATGCCCTTGCTGGGGCGGCATCCGATGAGCAGGGTGAGGGTGGGGGGCGCGACGGGCGCGGCAACCGCCACAACGTGCTCAGCCAACGCAGCAGTCAACGCGGCACCCAGCACGGGGGCCTCGACGACGGGCTCAACAGGCCGGTCGCCGGGACCGGGCTCAAACAGCACCTGCTCGAGCTCTACAAACGCCTGTTTGATCTCGGTTTGCGTGGGGGTCTTGCGGCTGACGTCAAAGCCGTCGCCGTCGATGTCCCACTCGTCGGCGCGCAAACCCTCGCACAAAATGCGCGCGAAAATCTCATCGCTCATAAACAGCAGCTGAGTGTGGTCCCACCCCAACCGCAGGCCCTCGTTGAGCGCGGCTTCGCTGTTGAGATCCCAGTCAACAAACTCGGTAGGCGCTGCGGGCAGGTCACGATCCGTGACCTCGGCGACGACGGCGACAACCGGCGGGGGCTTGAGGCCACCGTCGAGCACTTCGTGCTTGCGCTCGCAGCTCATGCGGGCGACGTCGGCCTCCGTCCACCCCAGCGCAACGAGGCGCGGAGTACCGTTGCGGGGTTGCCGCTTGGCGGTGGCGACCTCGGCGACGACGACCGGCGCGACGACGACCGGCGCGAGCTCGACGACGGGCGCGACGGGCGCGAACACGACGGGCGTGGGAACGGCGGCGACGACGGGGCGCACGGCACCGGGTTTGAGCGCGGCAGCGATGCCCGCCAGGCTGGCGGAGGTCGGCGCGTCGGCGGGTGTGATCTGCCCCGGCTGAGCGAGGCTGGCAGCGATGCGCGCGGCGAGACCCACGGTAGGTGCGGCGGGCGCGGTAGGTACGGGGAGGGAAGTGCCGGCAACGGCGGCGGCACGTTTGGCCGCGAGTGTGGAGAGTAGAGACATGGTGGTGTATCCTTCGTTTGACGTGGACGTTGAGAGTGTTTTTATGGACTTGCATGTGTCACGAAACGCACATCCGCCAAAGGCAGAACACGCGCTCCATGTGGGGGTAACTCTATCCGGGTTTGGTGCGAGTGCAACCTCGCGCATAGCGCGCACCGTCGTTGCAATCTCCTGCCACTGGTGCTCGATGTGCTCGACGTCGAGGAACACCGGCCCGACGACAATGCCTTCGGCGGCTTTGGGCGGTTTGAGCAGCGCAATGTGCGCCACGCCGACCGCTTCCGGCGCGCACCCGTAGACCGTCTGGTGCCGCAGCACGGTGGCTTGAGCGTACAGCGTCATTTGGACGTCGGTGCGGAGCTGGTCAGGTTCTTTAATGTACTGCTTGTCCTTTGTAGTTTTTTGGTCCCATACGACAGGCAAGCCCGATTTGAGATCCAGCAAGTCTATGTACCCCTCGGCGGGCAAGCCATCGACGGCAAGCAACGCCACGCCCGATGCGTTCGTCGCGCGGCGGTCCACCCCGATGGGGTGCTCGACGTGCAGCGTGCTGCCGGGGCGGGTGCGCGGTCCAGGGATGCGCCCCGACGCCGCAAGGGCGATGAGCGGACGGGTGACGTTTGACAGCCCATCGGTCTCGCCGGTCAGAAAAAACTGCTCGGCTTCGGCGGCGTACCGCTTGCCGTCCGCAAGCGCGGCGGTCACCGGCAGCTCGAGCCCCACGATTTTGTTTAGGTACCACTTCCGGGCACAGAGTCTGAACGTGGTTACCTGCGTTGCGGACCAGTGCGAAAACGGCTTCACTTTGCCACCTCGTCGGCGTAGGTTTCAAGCGCGTGCTTGGCAGCAAGGCCGGGGCGACCGTACGGCAGCGATGCGGAGCACCCGGCGAGCGTGCTCGCGGCCAGCATAATCGCCAGCCCAACGAGGACTACGGCGGCAACCAAACCGACGTCGTCGCGGGTCATTCTTGCACCACTGCGGCATAGCCCAGGTCTTCGGGCGTCGGCGGGGTAAACGCCTCGGTGCTGCCAAACGCAACCCGCAGCGCGCGGCGGGCGTGGTATGCGCGCTCGTCGGCGAGCTCGACCAGCATCGCGGTGTGGTCGTTGCCGACGCCACCGGGAAGCGCAGTCAACCGCTCGTAGTCGGTTTGGGCGTTGTCGCGCTCGAGCTCAAGCGCGCGTTGGAGGTGGTGCATGGCGAGCTGGAGCTGCGCGAGGATGATAAGGATGGGGGTAGGTGCTTGCATGGTAGGTGCCTGTGAGTGTGAGGGTAGGTAAAACTACGAATCGTGCTTGCAAGTCCAGCAGTCGCTGGGCTTGCTGTATTCTTCGACGCTGCCGCACCGGCACCCGGTGCGGGTGGCGCTGGTGGGGCGCGCGTGGGGGCGCGAGATCGTAAAGCCGTTAGCATAAACAGGCGGGGAACCCGTGCTCGACGTGATGCAAACGCCGCTATCGGTGATGTTGACGACGCGCGCCTGCCATTCTTTGCCGGCAGCGGTGCGGATGGTAAGCACGTCGCCCACCTTAGCGGCGGCGCAGTACGCGCCCCACTGGCCGTTGGGGAGCTTGCGGGGAGAGGCGATAAGGGAAGTAGCCATGATGTTGTGATCCTGCGGTGGTGGTGGTGGACCCGACCGACGTTGGTGATGTCGTTCGGGGTGCATCCATACTACTTGACTATGAGTTACTACGCAACCCTATGCACATTTATATTTAGTATGGGACGCCATCGGCGTCGGGCACATAAGCGGGGAGCACGTCCACCACGGGCTCAAGTGGGGGTGGCGCATATTTTGGCGGGTCGGTGATCCGCGCCCCTCGCGGACCCACGGCGTGCTTCCGCTTGCCTGCTTCGGGTAGCCACACCCAGCAGCGCCTCGCGCCGGTTGTCCGTTTGATCCACCCGAATCGGATCATGGCGAGGCCGATGTTGGTGCCGTTCGGGCGAGCCGCGCCGAAGCAAAGAGCGGCAACCTTTTCGAGCAAATCGCTCGCGCTCCACTCCGTTTGGCTGTGCTTGACGATCACCTGGTACACGGCGTCCTCCACGGAGTCGTCGGCGAGGTACTGCTGGTTGCGTACTCCTATCTCCGTCTGCTGCTCCGCAGTCGGCCACCACGCCACGCCTGCCGTTTGCTTGGCGTCGGCCTCTGCCCAGAGCTGCGGCGCAACGGCCTTGACCCGTGCGAGGTCAATGCGCCCTGACCGCACCTCCAACGTCCAAAACCGGCGGTTTTCGCTCGAGCGGTCAACGAGGTAGAGCTTCACGTTGGTATTGCCAAAAAACACGCATTGCCGCGGGATGTCCTCCAACTCGGTGCCGTGCATCCGCACGCCGGTGTCGCGGCGTCGGTCGATAAACGTCATGTACTCGACGTGGTTTTTCCACGTCGGCATCTCGGCCATTTCATGGATAAGGTAGTTCGGCAGTACCATAATGCTCCGCTTTTCGTCTTGTGGCACCGGGGCGGGGTTAAACCACGACTCGTCAGGGCAAAGACTGCGGAGCAGCTCCGTTTTACCCTCGCCACCATCGGCGGCGTACAGCACCAGCATCGAGTCCGCTTTGCTGCCCGGGCGGCGAGCGCGGACCACCGCGCTCATCATCCACCACATCAAGCACCGTGCGTTGTAGGCGTCCTCCCCGGCATCGGGCGCAGGCCCAAACAGAGCGCGGGCCTCGTCGGCGAACCGCTCGGTGCCGTCCCATACGAGCGTGTCAAACCAGTCGGTGATGGGGTTGCGCTGGTCTTCGGCAGCGCGGGCATAAATGGCCTCGCGGGTGTCACCTGCTGTCGGGTGGACGTCCTGGGCGTCGAGCGCAACTCGGATCTCTCTCGACAGCGCGTCGGTGAGCGGGCTGGACTTGCCGTCGTCGTCGCACACCATCACCCGGCGCTTAAAGCTGTCGGTCCAGAACATGGTGTCGAACGGCGGCATTGACAGCGCGCGCACGACGTTGCCGAATGTGGACTCGGGCCTGTTGTTGCTGTTCGTCCGCAGGCCACCCTGCTGGGTCGCTGCGGCCTGCTGGGTACGCGCAGCAGCTTGAGCAACGGCGTCCGCTGCTCGAGCTGCTGCGCGGGTGTGCTGTGTCATTGCCGCGACGACGGCGCGGCGGGCGTTGGTGGCGTTGGTCGGCGTGCCGATAGTCGCCGCGTGTCGCATAGCGAGGGCGACGAGCTCGCCGACGTCGAGCACGCCCGACGCCAGCAGCGCCGCAAGGTAAGCGCGCGCGTCCGACCCTCGCGACAGCGCGTCAAGGTTGGGGTCTCCGTTGTGCGCGGCGACGGTCGCGCCGTCGTCGGCCTCGACGTCGCTATGCGGGGCGTCGGCGGCAAGCGTCGGCGTCCTCTTGCGGAAAGCGCCGGCGATAGACGCGCCGACGTCTTCGGAAGCACCGGCCTGCAAGCCACGATGAAACGCGCCGGTGTGGTCTTTGCTGCCTTGCTCGCTCCACTGCGACTGGACGTGAGCGAACACCGCCAGCGCCACCGCAGGGGCCAGAGAGCGCGCGCCGACCCGCAGGCCCACCCGGTAGCCCTGTGCGTTGGCGACGTCGTTCCGTTTGCCCCTGGGTGTGGTGAGCAACAGCGCGGCGACCTCGTCGAGCGCGTCGAGCGACTCCGACGAGGTGACAACGTCGGCGTAGTCGTCGAGCTCCACCGGGTGCGCGGCGTGTTGGTGCGTGGCGTTGTATTTTGGCAGCAGCGCGTGGTAGTGCATCGGCAGCTCGGCGAGCTGCGCGCGCGGTGGCGGCACGGCGTCGAAGTGGATGCAGGCGTACCCGCCGTTGCTGCGGACGTCGAACCCGTCGATGCCTATTACCCGCGTGCCGATGCCCAGCTCGTAGCCCTCGCCGTCTGGATACTGAAACCAAAGGTGGAAACCCCCACCACTGGTCTCGTCGCGGTAGGTGTCGGGCAGGGTCCACCCGGCGCGCGCGAACACCTCGCTGGCCAGCAGGCCCTGCTCGGGCTTGGTGTCGTAGTCGAGCATTACCACCCCATCACAAACCGCGATGGAAGGGTAAGCATTAGGCCACGTCGCCCACCAGTCGCGGATCACTTGTGGATTTTGTGCGGCGTTTTTCCACCCGTTTGGCGTTAGCGGCTTTTTGTTGGGACCGCAGGGAAACACCCAGTAGCCGTTGCTTGCGGCCTCGAGGGCGACGTCGAGGCGTGGACGGTTGCGAGTCTGTAGGGTAGTAGAGGGCATCAGGGCCTTGGTTGTGCGAGGTGTCTGTAGTGGCCGGTGGCAGCGTGGTGGCTGTCCCGGCCACGCCCCTTTTTGGGGCTACGGAAGGGGAAGGGGAAGAGTAAGGTGTCCGCGCAACACCAGCTCGAGCACGCGCGAGAACGATTGACCGCTGGACGCGACCAACGCTTGGAGCTGCTCGCGGATGCGCGGATCAAGAGTAACTGCGACGACAGGGCGGTTTCGTTTGGGTGTGGTGGGCATGGTGAGAGTATGACACCGCGAGCCGGAACGGTCAAGGTCGCGCCCGAAGTGTTTATTCTGACGGCCCCATCACTTTCCACGCCTTACGGGTTTGATACGGGTTTGGTTGGAGGTTTGGCAGGTTGGAGCGCGATGTTTACGGGTTACGGGTTTTTTGCTCACTTCCCCTTGGAGAGCCCCCTTACACCACCCCACCCCCCCTACGCACACATATAGAATATAGAATATAGAATATAGATATAGGTATAGGGGGGTGTAGGGGGTGGGGGGTGGGGTGGTGGTACCCCCCTCACATTCAAGCTCTAAGGCAAAAAACCCGTAACCCGTAAAGGTTGCGGTCAAACCTCGGTTACCCCGTTTCAAACCCGTATCAAACCCGTAAGGCGCTGGAACGCCGCGCGGCGGGTTAGGGGACTGGAATGACCACCACTCTGAGCATTGACGCGGGGCTTCACGGCTTAGGCTGTGGGTTATTCGACGGTGCGGAACTTATAGCAGCTTGGTACGCTTCACCCGGGGGTTATGGGCGCGGACCGGCCCGTTGGCGCGCAGTTATAGCGGCGGGCCTTGCTCCACTGGAAACTATGGCCATAGTCCCGGACACCGTCGCCATAGAAACGATGCAGATTTATAATCGGGCCTCATCGCGGGGTGATCCCGCCGATATTCTGGAGGTCCAAGGGGTCGTCGGCGCTATATCTGGGTGGGGTCTGTTCGCGCGCTCGGAGCTGGTCGGGTACGCGCCTCGCGAATGGAAAGGGGCGGTCCCCCAGGCCGTGTACGCCGCGAGGGTGGACGCCTACCTCGCGAGGCGCGGGTGGAGCTCGCGGCTCGCGCCCCATCCGGCCTCGCGGCACCACGACGTCTGCCACGGCATCGGGGTAGGGCTCCATCACCTGGGACTTGTCGTCGCAGGAAAAAGCTGCTACCCTGCCTCCCGGCCTGTCGTTGTAGCGCCTCCACCTTTGAGTGCCCGCTGAACGTACCCCGCACACAACTCACCACCCTCCAGCTCGCGTGCATCCAGCATCTCGTAGCGGACGGGTGGAGTGTGCAGCGGTGCCTCGACCACTACCACATCCCAAAGGCGACATGGTACAACCAGTGGCGCAACGACGGGCGGTTCCTTCCCGCCATCGACGAGGCCAAGCGCGTGCAGCGCGAGGGCGTGTGGGCCTCCATCGCCGCCAGCGGTGTACGCGCTGCACAGGTGCTTGACGACATCATGATGGACCCGATGAGCAAGGAGAGCGTGCGCGTCCAAGCCGCGACCACGCTGTTGGACCGCGCCAACTACCTTAAGGCCGAAGCGGCGGCGGCAGAGGTCGTGCCCTACGCAACCCGCGACGAGATGGTAGCGGCACTGGCCTCCATCCCTGTCGATGTGCTCGAGGCCGCGCTGGCCTCGCGGGTCAAGGTATGATCCTCCGGGTCCTTGCCACACTGCGCGACCGGCAGCTCATGCTGTTCCAGCCCTCGCCGGCGCTGGTTGGTTTCATGGGGAGCACATCGCGCCGGCTGTTGGTGCGCGCTGCCAACCGCGTTGGCAAAACCAAGCACGCCGCCGCCAAGCTCGCGGGGCTCATGCTCGAGCGCGCCGGTGGTCGGTTTCGCGCCGTCGCGGTCAACTACCAGCAGTCCATCGCCGTCGTCGGGCAATACCTGTCCAACTTTCTGCCTGCCGACCAACTCGCGGCTAACTGCCGGTTTTCGTTGGAGAACGGGTGGACCCATCAGCTTATAGTTTTGCGGAACGGCACGACGTGTGAGATCCGAAGCTGTGAGCAGGCCGCTATCTCGCACGCAGGCTCCGACCTCGACGGCGTGTGGCTCGACGAGGTGCCCCCATCGTTCATCCTCCAAGAAAACCTGTACCGCGTCAAGGCACGCGACGGTTGGGTTTGGATCACGGCGACCCCCATCGGTCGGCCTGTCGAGTACCTCCGCAAAGTTATAGCCGACGAGGACACCACCTGGGTGGAGCACGTCGCGCCGTTGTCGGCGGCGAACTGCCCGTGGTATTCGGAGGCGCAGGTCGAAGCGTGGGTAACGGAAGCGCGGCTGTTCCCCGACAGCTACGAGCAGCGGATCAACGGCGCTTGGGAAGGCACCACCAGCGAGCGGACGTTCAGCGGGTTCGACAGTACCTGCCTCATTAACGCGGAACACCCGCTACCCAAGGCGTGCCGCATCGGTGTGGGCCTCGACCACGGCGAGCACGCGGGCAGTCAGGTCGCCGTGCTCATCGCCTGGAACAGCGACGGCGTGTGGGCGCTCGACGAGGAGGTGTCTACCAAGGCCACAACGCCCGCCGACGACGCCAAGGCGGTGCGGCGGATGCTCCAGCGCAATGGAATGGACGTCCACCAAGTGGACGTTTGGATCGGCGACATCAATAGCGCGGGCAAAGCACAGGCCGGGTTCCGCGTCAACGACGTCCTCGCCTACGAGCTCGCCAAAGACGCCGGTCACCATCGGCAAGGGTTTAGCATCGGGACGCCCGTTAAGGGTAAGGGCAGCGTTGACTACGGCGAGAAGCTCCTCAACTCCGCGTTCCTGCTGCATAAGTTATGGGTTGCGCCTCGGTGTGTTGCCATCATCAAAGGCTTAAAACACAGTAAAGGCGCGAAGTCCGATGAGGACCTCAAACACGCACTCGACGCACTCCGATACATCGCCTACGCCCCCCTCTCTGCTATGACGGGCCAACGCAACGCCGCAACCCGCTATCAACTGTCCCTTTAGGAGCCACCATGCTGCAACCTGAGAACCCCAACGACGCCGCCCGATGGCAGCACACCCGCTTGCGCCGCAACATGTTGCAGGGGACGTGGGAACAAGAGATCCAAGAGCGTATGCGCGAGCAGATGGGCCTGACCAACGTCGGCAACCTCGGTCGCCCATCCACCAGCGTCAACCTGCTCGAGAACACAACGGACCAAACGGCGATCATATACGATGCCGCCCCAACGGTGACCAACCCCGCGTTCGACGAGGCGCAGGCCAAGGCGTGGAGCGACACCGTCGACGGCGCTCACCTTTGGGGCATCATGCAAGACGTCTGCGCCAAGACCGTGGGTCTCCGCGAGTGTTTCCTTTGGGTGGTCCCGACCGCCTCGGGTGTGCAGCTCGAGATTGTGACCCCCGACGAAATCGTAGTCACCGCGACCACGGGTGACGCGAGCTCGCCCACGGCGTTGAAACGCGCGGTCACCTTTGCCGTCACCTCGCCGTTCACCGGTCGCACGAAGCACATTGACTGTTGGGAGTGTTGGGATGTGTCGGACCCTGCCAACCCGACCCATACCGTGATGGACGGCGAGGGCCACGACGTCACCGCCGACGTGTACCCCGACGACACCGGCACCTATATCTACACCGACGAGCAGGGCCCCTACCTGCCCTGCGTGCTGTACCGGGCGCGATACACCGGCGATACATTTGACCCATACTGGGGCTCGGGGCTGGTCCACGGCACGCTCGACATCGGCATCGCCTGGACGGTGTGGAGCGTCTGCCTGCGGAACAATAGCTGGCCCCAGTGGTACCTCGTCGATGGGGTGGTGCCCGGCCAGAGCATCGGCGACACCGCCGGTATGCTCGACGGCATCAACCCCCCGCCGGGCACCATCGAGCTCGCGCCCAACAGCATCATCCGATTTAAAAGCGAGGGTGGACCGGGTAGCGCGAAAGTGGGGCAGTTGACCCCGTGTGACGCAAAGTTGATGGCAGAGGCCATCATGATTAAGCAGAACACCATCCTAAACAATGTCGGCATCCACCCTGACGACCTGTCCAACGCAGGCCAGCCGATGAGCGGCGTGGCCATCCAGCTCAAGAAGTCGAGCTCACGCAAGATCGCAACGGCGATGGTTCCGATGTTCCGCGATGCGGACAGCAAGCTCTACAACATCATGTCCCGCGTTCACAACGTGTTCTACGCCGACTCGGAGCAGGGCATCCCCTCGTTGCCAACGGAGGGTTGGCAAATCCAGTACAACCTGCCCGAAATGAGCACCGACGAGTTCTTGGCCGACTTGACTAAGGACGAGACTCTGATCGAGCTGGGTCTGCTGTCCAAGGTAGACGTCGCGATGAAGTACTACTCGCTGACCGACCCCGCCGCCGCCGTCCGCAAGCTGCAAGAGGTCGCGCAGTACAACCTTATGTTTCCCTTCACCCCCCCTGTCACCAAACCTAAGTTCTAAGGAGTCTCATTATGGCCACTGAAACCAACGAAGCGGAAAGCCGCATCCAGCAGCTCATCACGGAGCGCAACGCCGCGCGCTCGGACCTCCAAGAGGCGCGAGCGGAGATCGCAACGCTGACCGAAGCCGGCGCGGCCACCAAGGGCGCGACGGAGACCGCAGTCAACGCAGCTCGCGCCGAAATGCAGGGGCGCATCACGGAGCTGGAGGGCAGTCTCCGGCGCACCACCAACCGCTCCTTGCTGCTCGCGGACAAAATCCCGGAGGACGGCATGGACGACTTGCTTGAGTACCTGGACTACCAGTACTCCAAGCTCGAGGCAGGCGCGGACGGCGCGGGCAAACCAGAGTTCGGCGACTGGTACAAGACGGCGCGGCGCGACAACAAGGTGTTGCGTGCCGCGATGAAACCTTCGGTAGCAGCTCGAGCAGCAGAGACCGACGACGGCGAGACCGCGCCCGTCGAGCTCGCGCTCAAGGCCGCACCAGCAGCGCGCGCCCCCATCCCGGCCAAACCCGCCGTAGTGCCGGTCAAG
>Ga0334722_10006879_pt1 | contig 11146 bp, 8 predicted proteins | sample C3_bottom_MG_FD_207210 | JGI IMG/M metagenome (GOLD analysis project Ga0334722, IMG submission 207210) | Sediment microbial communities from Yellowstone Lake, YNP, Wyoming, USA - C3_bottom | ecosystem: Environmental > Aquatic > Freshwater > Lake > Sediment | place: USA: Wyoming | collected...
TACTCTGAATTCTCTTAACAATTCATTATCTAATTTTGTATCCGTAAGTTCTACTTTATCTGCCATTTATGTAATTTAAATTAATAAAAATTAAACATTTTTTAATCCTGCAAAACACTTTTTTCCTTTGTCTCGCCGTAGCTGGCGAAGGCGGATTTCTTTTTTCTTTTTTCCCCACCCGGGGGATGACCAGGAATTGCTTCCCGGTCATCCCTGTTATTATTCGAGTGTGGTCGACCCTGTATCAGCCGCGTGCTGACAATCCTGAAAATGCATTAGCATCGCCAGATCCTTGACAACCGCGACTGGTCGACTTTGATTGTTCGCAGAATGGGCTGTTGACCTCTTAACGCGCTGACCGTCTATGACTTCCTTGGTTTGATCCAAGAAGACCTCATTAAAAGGTTGCGGAGTAGGACAAAAACCGGGTGTTTCACACCTTAATTTCTTTCTCATCTTTGTCCTCCGCGAACCGCATTGGGATTGTGCCTGATCGTTTGTTTATCAGGTTGAGCCGCAGGGCCAGGTTTATCACCATTATTATGATTTTTTTGTTGCTTTTTTGAACCTTTTCGACTGCTTCTTGAATGACTACACAATTCACTACCCTCCAGTTGTATTCATGATATGAAGTTACCCGATTTTTTAAACAAAAAAATTTATATTATTTCTTCCTTTTTCTCCTTTCTGTTATTCCTTTCTCCCGAATTGGAGTGGAATTCGAACAATCTCCCGGCCGCAGATCCCGAGGAACTCTTCAAATTCCACTCCTTAGTGTTTTGCAGGATGTTAATGTACGTTCCTCAAACCTTTTAAAGATGCCTTTATCTCACAAAGTTCGAGAAAGTAACCTAGATTATATGTACTTCCTACTCAAATATCAAGTCCCATAATATATATTCGTTACACACCAAAACCGATCCTCCCCCAGACCATCTACCAACCTAAAACCTTTACAATCAACACTCTTTGTATTACAATACCCACATGCGTACAATTATGAACATTTCATTACCCAGCCAAATGGCCTCCGTTGTTACTGACGCTGTCAAAACCGGAAACTATAGCTCCAAAAGCGAATTTTTTCGTGATCTTTTACGTCAATATTTTGAAAACCGACTCCACTCCCAATTAACCCAAAGTCAAGATGAAATTCGTCAAGGCAAGGGAAAAATGCTCACTTCTCTTCGGGATTTGCGATAATAAATTTGTGGATATATTCTTTTCGTCAAAATTCGCCAAAGAATACAAACGGCTCCCTCCGGAAATTAAAATATTAGCTGAAAAAAAGGAAAAAATATTTCGGTCTAATCCTTACGATCCCCGGCTAAAAACTCACGCTTTGCAAAACAAGCTGAAAGGTTTTTGGTCCTTTTCAATTGACCGTCAAACAAGAATCATTTTTGAATTTATTGACCAAAATACTATTTGGTTCCATTCGATCGGCTCACACGATATCTACAAGCAATTTTAAAGTCTCCCTTGTCAAAGGGAGATTTAGAGGGATTTAATATATAATCATTCTATGCCCGACACGACCGACCTTAGCTTCATGGAGATCCGCCTGCCTCAGGATAACGAGACCACTCTGGAATCGATGTCCTCTCTTTTTAGCAATTTCACCCAATTTTCCAAGCTTTCTCTTTTCAAACGTCTTCTCCGTCACCACTCTACCATTGCCTCTCTGGAGATCGTTCTTCATGAGGGTCAAATTCATTTTTATGTTGTCGTCCCCACCGCCAATGCTGATTTTTTCCGCTCCCAAATACTAGCCCAATATCCGACTGCCATCATCAAAGAACCCAAAGATTATTTAGCCCCCTTTCTTCAAGCCCCACAGCCGCCGGGTTTCGTTTACTCCCAACTGGCTTTATCCCGATCCTACAGCTATCCTCTTAAAACCGCCAAAGATTTCCGCGACACCGATCCTCTTTCTTCTGTTCTCGCCCCCCTGTCCCGTTCACCTCAAAGCACCGATTTTTTCCTCTACCAGATCATTATCAGTAGTGCCCCTAAAAATTGGCAGACTAGCATTGTCTCCGTCATTCAAAACGGTGTTGTGGTTGATATCCAAAAAGGTTTCCGTCAGGCCCACCCCGACAAGGCGGTCTTTGAGACCAAAATCCAATATCCCGGTCTTCTAGCCCAAATCAATCTTTTATCCAACAACTCTACTCTTCTGACCTCCGTCGCCTCCTCGTTCGGCATTTATACCAGTCCCAGAGGTAATTATATCCGTTCTGTTCCTCCGGGAATGTTTACCAAAACCAAAGTATTGAAATCTATTTTTAATCGGCAAATTAATGTCAATTCCCAAATCTTAAATACGGAAGAATTGGCTGTGCTTTGGCATTTTCCCAATCAACTTACTAAACTGCCCAACATCGCCTGGGGCAAAAAGCTTTATGCCGACCCTCCCGAGAATTTACCGGTCGCCGAAGGTCTGACTGATGATCAAAAACAACAACACACTTTTTTTGCCAAAACTGAATTCCGTAATCAGGAAACCATTTTTGGTATCAAAGAGGGCGAGGACCGCCGCCGCCATACCTATATCATCGGTAAATCCGGTACCGGCAAAACCACCCTGATCGCCAATATGGCCATCGACGATATCCGTAAAGGCAAAGGTGTGGCCATTATCGATCCCCACGGCGACTTATGTCAGACCATTCTTGATTATATTCCCGCCTCCCGTATCAACGATTGTTGTTATTTCAATCCGGCCGATCCCGATTATGTCTATCCTCTCAATGTTCTTGAAGCCCAGAATGACTCCCAAAAAGAATTGGTTGCCTCCGGAGTTATCTCTATTTTTAAAAAGCTCTACGGCCAGGTTTCCTGGGGCCCACGGCTTGAACACATTCTAAGAAATGCCGTACTTACCCTGGTAAATACTCCCGGCTCCGATCTGACCCACATTGTCGAGATCCTCACTCACAAGCAATACCGGGACACCGTTGTTGCTCAACTAAAAAATCCCACCCTTAAAAACTTCTGGCTCAATGAATTCAATAAAATGGATGACAAATTCCAGCAGGAAGCCATTGCTCCAATCCTCAATAAGGTCGGTCAATTCATTTCTTCTTCCAATATTAGAAATACCGTGGCCCACGCCAAATCCAAGATCAACATTCAGGAAATTATGGATCAAAAAAAGATCTTAATCGCTGATCTGTCCACCGGCAAGCTGGGCGAGGACAATTCCGCCCTCCTCGGTGCCATGCTTATCACTCAAATTCAATTATCGGCTATGAATCGGGTATTCCAAACAGCCGAGGACCGTTCCGATTTTTACCTCTATGTTGACGAATTCCAGAATTTTGCTACCGAGGCCTTTATCAAGATCCTTTCCGAGGCCCGCAAATTCAAGCTTAATCTGATCGTCGCCAACCAATATATGAACCAGCTTGACCGCACTATTCAGGATGCCATTTTTGGCAATGTCGGTTCCATTATTTCCTTTGTTGTCGGCAACCAGGATGCTTTTATTCTTCAAAAAGAATTTGGTGCCAAATTCCCCGCTGAAGATCTGGTTAAGATCGGCAAATACCAGGTTATTTGCAAACTAAGCATTGATTCCGAAACCACCCAACCTTTTTATGCCACTACTCTGCCGCCTCTAAGCTGCAAGAATCAGCAACGCGACAAATTGATTCGAATTTCCCAGGAACGTTGGGGTAAAAAGAAATAAACTAACCTATATATTGTTTTTGACCTATATTTTCTATACAATACCTGAATTATTTGAATATTCCCATTAATGCGATCCTTAGACACTTCTAAAACTTATTCGGACCTTAGACCGGTCAAATATTTTGAAGACCTTAGCCCTGCCCAAATCCTTAGATTAATGACTGACAAAAACGACACTGTTGAAAAGATCATCGGCGGCCGAATTTCCCCGGAAAGCCGTGCAAATAGGATTAATCTCGATCACGGTCCCCGCAGCCACCGGAAACGCATCTGCTAACCCTAATATATATGGAAAATAAACGTCAAAACGGTAAAACCATGCTCTGTGCTTTAAAAGGCCTCCCTATTCTGGAGATCATTCCTGAAGATGCCAATTGCAAGTATTGCTCCCGAATCACATTCCAAAGTTGTGTCAGTATTAGCCCAAATACTGAAACCACTCCTGATTCGAACCTTTGCCGAAGAAAACGACTATTAGAATACTTCAACAGCCAAAGTAAAAATAACTAATTTATATTTGCCCCCTTGACAATATATTATAAGACGGCCTATATTTAATTATTACTAATTTATATTAAATATATGAACGAACGATTTTTACCTCCGGAAAGCGTCGCTATCACTTCCCCTATCAGACCGGAATTACCCGAATCAAGACAGATTAGAGAAGAAAACGCCGATACTGTCGAAATAAAATTAACCACCTTGAGTCCGGAAGATCAGCAATTAGCCGCTCTTCCCGATGAATTGGCTGAAATTATTTTTGCCAAACTAGCTGAAAAAGGTCTCTCCGCTTAATACTATTATTAATTAACCTATATAAAAATGATAAATAACGAAAAAGCCCCTATAAAATTTTATGGTATCAATCCTGATGCCCAAATTAGAGTTAATTTCGAGTCGTCACCTACCCCCCGAATTAACTTTGCCGAAGAAATCCAGATCCGCCTTCCTTCCAAAGAAAAATAAGTTCCTATTCTATGGTTTTTTCCATCCGGCCCATTTACATTTCGGATAATCCGAACAGCCGTAGAATTTTCGGCCTGTTTTTGATTTTCTAACCACTCCCTCCGCCCCACAAAGTGGGCACTTAAACCCGGCGTTTTCCTTATACTGTCGGGTATATTTACAATCAGGAAACCGGTTGCAGGAGATGAATTTCCCAAATCTCCCTACCCTGATCACCAGATCCCCCTCTTTACAGTCCGGACATTTTTCCCCGATCTTTTCCACCTCGATTTTTACTCTTTCCGCCGTTTTTTCCACATTTTTTACATTCTTCCCAAATATTTTCCAAAAATCCCCCATCATCGTTTTCCATTTTAGTTTTCCCAAAGCCACCTGGTCTAAGTCCTCTTCCATTTTAGCCGTAAATGGCAGAGATAAAATATCCGGAAAATTCTTAGTCAGAAATTCATTTACTGCCTGTCCTAAGGATGTCGGTTTAAACTTACCCTCATCTTTTTCTACATATTGGCGAAATTGAATAATGGAAATCGTCGGCGCATAAGTCGATGGCCGGCCGATCCCCTGTTTTTCCATACTGGCCACCAATGACGCGTCAGTGTATCGCGGCGGCGCCTGGGTCTCCGACTCCTCGATTTTAATAAAATTAGACTTTATTTTTTCACCCGGTGACATTTTTGGCAGCATTTCTTCTTCAAATTTTTCTCCGGATATTTTTAGAAAACCATCGAATAACATTCTTACTCCAACTGAACGAAAGGTCCCGGTTCCATTGGCAAAATATATAGTCGTATTTTCCATTTTTGCCACCGCCGCTTGGGTCGCCACTGCCCGTTTCCAGATGACTTGGTAAAGTTTTAACTCTTTGGCATCGATTCCCTCCGGCTCCCTGTTTGATACACTCGTCGGTCGGATCGCCTCGTGGGCCTCCTGAGCATTTTTGGAAGTATTTTTATAAACTCTCACTTTTGGGGTCAGATAATCTGCTCCGTATTGTCCCCCAATATATTTTCTAAACTCCTCGATCGCCTTATCGCTTAGATAGACCGAATCGGTCCGGTGATAGGTTATTAGTCCTTTTTCGTACAATCGTTGCGCCAGAGTCATTGTCTGCTTCCCCGACCAGCCAAACCTCCTGGCTCCGGCCTGTTGCAGCTTGGAAGTAGTGTAAGGCGGTAATGGGGTGCGGGAAGTTTCTTTCTCGTTCACTTTTTCCACCACAAATTCTTTACTAAGCCCGGCCACGAATTTTTCCACTTTTTCCTTATTTTCAAATACTGATTTAGTAAAACTATATTCTCCGTCAAATAATTTAATTTTTGAAGTTGTGTACACCTGTTTTCCGTCCACTTTGACCAACTCTGTCCCAAACGTCATTTCTTTTTCTAATTCTGCCAATACTTTAAAATATTTTTCTTTTTTAAACGCCTCAATCTCCTTTTCCCTTTCTACTATCAATCTCACTGCCACGCTCTGCACCCGGCCTGCCGACAAACCTTTTCTTACTTTTCGCCATAAAACCGGACTAAGTGAATAGCCAACCACCCGGTCGAGAACCCGTCTGCCCTGCTGGGCGTTGACCAGATCCATATCCACTTCCCGCTGACTTTTTAAAGCTTCTTCTACCGCTGCTTTAGTGATCTCATGAAAAGTGATCCGGGAAATATTATCGTTTTTTATCGGTTTACTATGATTGGTCAGGATCCATTGCACATGCCAGGAGATCGCCTCCCCTTCCCGGTCCGGGTCCGTTGCCAGATAAATGTTTTTTGACTTAGCTGCCGCCTTAATTAACTGGTCAACGATTTTCTTTTTTTCCGGATCGATCACGTAATCCACTTTAAAATCATTGTCCACTTCCACTCCCATCTTACTTTTTGGCAGGTCCCGTAGGTGCCCCACCGTCGCCACTACCTCATAATCCTTTCCCAAATATTTTCCGATCGTCCTTGCTTTTGTCGGCGATTCCACCACTAATAGATTTTGCATATTAGCCATTGTCATCTATTGTAAACTGCCTGTCAAGTCAGCCAAGTCTGTCAGAGGTATCGCCCCCTGTTCTATCAACCAATTGGTAGCATAACTTCCTTCATCGTTAATTCTTCCCGGAATACAATAAACATTTTTATTTTTTTCTACAAATTTTGATGCCAATAAAATCGTCCCGCTGTTCTTTCCCCCTTCAATTATTACCAATATATCGGCATAATTAGCCAACTCTTCATTTAATATCTGAAAATTTTCCCCTTTAAAAACTTTTTTAGCTCCCAATTTAATTACCTCTTTGTTACACCCGCTAACTTCTATCGTCACGATTTCTGCTTTATCTTTTAATTCTTTCATTAATAATCCAATCACCTCCCTACCATAAGAACTCATCCGTCTACTACCGATTATCGCCACCTTTTTCATCATTATTCTCCCACTTGTGTGGTTGTATACCTTGGCACCACCGTATTCGGCTCATTAAACCACTCTTTTAATATATCCCCGACTATCGGCGCCGCCGTATCGCTACCCTCGCCTCCCCGCTCCACCATTACCGTGATCGATATTTCCGGATTATCCGCCGGCGCGAATGCCGTCAGCCAGGCATGAGTTTCCCCACTGCCGTCTCCGACTTCCGCCGTTCCGGTTTTGCAGGCGATCTTGGTTTTAAAATTAAACAGCGGCCAGGCCGTGCCCCCGGGCTGGCAGGCCGCCAACATCCCTTCTTTTATCATTGAGACTGTTTGTAAATTGGCTCCGACGCTCTGACACACCGATTTACTGTCGTTTAATATACTCATTTGGCACTTCACTCCGTTATTAGCAATGACATTGGTCGATTGATTCACCTGCAATGGGGTTACATCCAAAAAACCCTGGCCGATCGACAGATGATAGGTATCCCCCAAATACCACCGCTCGCCTTTATTGGTTCGTTTCCACTGATCGTCGGGGACTAGCCCCGCGGTTTCATTGGGTAATTCAATTCCCGTCTTCAGACCATAACCGTATTTATTAGCCCAATCCCTGATCCTATCAACCCCCAATTTTTCCCCCAATCTATAGAAAAAAATATCATTTGATTTTTGGATTGCCGTCACAATATTCACCATCCCATTGGTCGTATGACTTTTAGTCCACAACCAATTGGAATAACTATAATCACCTATTTTTATCACCCCGGTATCCTCAATTAAAGTACTTCTGTCTATAACTCCCGATTCCAAACCGGCTGTCGCCATCACAATTTTAAAGACGCTTCCCGGATGATATTTCACCGTCATTGCCCGATTAAGAAGCGGTAGGTTTTTTGTATCATCTAAATAAGATTTCACTTTAACATTGTCTTGATTGAAGGAAAAAGCGTTGGCATCGATCGCCGGTGATGACACCATAGTAATGATTTTCCCGGTCTTTGGATCACTCATGATCACCACTGCTTTTTTACCACCCAAAATCTCATATATCTTTTCCTGCCAATAAGCATCTAAACTTAATTTGATATTCCGTCCCTCTACCGGCTCCTGACGCCCCAACTCCCGAACATAAGTTCCTTTAGCATCCATTTCCGTCAACCTCCGGCCATCCTCTCCTCTCAATTCACAGTCAAAATTCTTTTCAATCCCGCCTCTACCAACAACCTCATTTGTATCCAATTTCACCCCGCATTTATTATTGTTCATCTCCTCGGCCGTCACTAAACCTACATACCCGGTTACCAAACCTAAACTTTCTTTATAAGTGTATTGTCTTTTCAGATCGTAGGCCAGATCCTGACCTTCAAATTTGTATCCCTGAAAATCACCGCTGCTTTGATAGATCTTATTACCATTTTCAATTTTGTAATATTGATAGATACTTTTGACCATCACCCGTCCTTTTTTATCCAATATCTCTCCTCTGGCTGCCGGGATTCTCGTTTCCACTACCTTATTTTCCCTGGCCAAATTCTGATAATAGTTGCCTTTAACCACTGTCAAGCTCATCACTCCCGCCATCAGCAACCCCAAACTAAAATATAGTCCCCACATCAGCAACCAATATTTTGCCGGCCACGATCTGACATTATTCATCTTCCCCACCCGGAGACTATTCTGATTTTTTCAAACAGATCCGGATTTTCCATCAGTTCTCCACATCCTTTAATAACACATAATCCCGGCTCATCGGCACACCTGGTGCTGATCTTGGTTTCCTTTTCTACCAGCCGGTCTAAGCCCCTAAGCTTGGCACCATTTCCCACCAGCACAATTCCCCTTTTCAACAGATCTTCCATTAATTCCGGCGGCGTTTCATCTAATTCTTCCTTAATTAACTTAACGATCTTTTGGGCTTCCAAAATTATCGCTTCCCGGATCTCGTTCTCGGTGATCTTAACCGTCTTTGGTAAACCATTCTCCAGATCCCGGCCCCTGATTATCATATCTTTATTCTCACCCGCCAATTTTTCCCAAACATTTCCCAAATTTATCTTGGCTCTCTCTGCTGTATTTTGACCTATCAACAGGCCATATTTCATTTTTACATAATTCATTACCGATAGGTCCAGATCGTTACCAGATGTTTTTATCCCCTTTCCTACCACCACTCCACCCATCGACACTACCCCCACTTCGGTTTTCCCTCCGCCCACATCCACTACCATCAATCCTGTTGATCTCTCGGTTGGCATTCCCAAGCCCAATGCTGCCAACACTATCCCTTCGATCAACACCACTTCTCTGGCCCCGGCCTCCATAAACACCGACCTTACTGCTCTTTTTTGAACATCACTGACACTTCCCGGTACCGACACCAACACCCTGGGCTTAAACATTTTTGGATATTTACTGGGAATTTCATAAATTAATTTCAGATAATAGGCCACCAAACTTTCCACTGCCTCCAGATCAGATATTATTCCATTTTTAATGGGACAAACCACTTCAATCTGTTTTGGTTCCCGGTTTTGCATTTCCTTAGCTTTAAATCCGTAAGCTACCGGCATAGTTTCTTTCCATTTCGGAGCGCTCAAACCGGTCCACCGTTTCTTTTTCAGCCGGGACAACATTGTCGGCTCATCGATCACCACTCCCCGGTCTCTCAAATAGAATAAAGTGTTGCTGGTTCCCAGGTCCACCCCGATATCCCAATAAAAATTTGACGTCACTTCGGTAACCCTTTTCTTTATCAAAGACATTATCTTCATCACAAAATTATATAATATAGAATCTATAAAGCTCTTTATGAAATATCTTTACTACCTTTTATTCTTTTTAACTCCTTTCCTTTTTAGCTCCGGCAACTCCGAGCTCTTTGAACTTCCTAAAATGTATTTTGTCTATGGACTCACCTTAATTATCCTAATCATCCATTGTTATCAATATCTCCGGGGTCAAGTTTTATTCTTCCGTCATACTTTTCTTGATTGGCCACTTATCATCTTTATTGCCTCCCAAATTGTTTCCACTGTATTCTCCGTTGACATTCATACTTCCATTTTCGGCTACTATTCCCGCCTCAATGGCGGTCTTTTATCTCTACTGACTTACTCCGTCCTCTATTGGGTCCTGGCAGCTCATCTTGACGAAAAATTCAAAGAAAATATCATTAAATTTTCCCTTATTTCCGGCCTTTTGGTTTCTCTATACGGTATAGCGCAGCATTTTGGTATTGACAAGAACATCTGGGTTCAGGATGTTGTTTCCCGGGTGTTTTCCACCCTGGGTCAACCCAATTGGCTGGCGGCCTATCTTTGCATCCTTCTGCCTTTTTCCCTCGACAAATTGATAAATTCCTCCCGTCCCGTTGATAAAACTTACTCAATATTTATGATCTTATCTTTCTATCTCTGTCTTCTTTTCACCAAATCCAAATCCGGTATAGTCGCCGCCATAGTTTCTATCGTAATTTACCTTTTAATCTCTTTTTTAAAAGATAAAGTCTCATTCGTAAATCGTAAATCATATTTCATATTGCTTTTATTTATTATTCTTTCTTTAACTATCAACAATCCCATAAAAGATATATTTTTTTCTGGTCCCCCTGTCAAGGGGGAATCAAAGGGGGTTTTGCTCAATATCACTCCCTCCGAAGATATCCGTAAACTGGTTTGGACCGGCAGCTTTCAGCTCTGGCAGCAATTCCCGCTTTTTGGCACCGGTCCGGAAACTTTTGCCTATACCTACTATTGGGTCCGTCCCGCCGCCCACAACCTCACCTCCGAATGGAACTTCCTCTATAACAAATCCCACAATGAATATCTTAATTATCTGGCTACCACCGGTTCTTTTGGTTTTGCCGCTTACCTTTTTCTGATTGGCATTATTCTGTATAAAACCAAAAAATACCCGGCTATTTTTGCTTCCTTTGTCTCCATCCTGATCACTAATGCCGTCGGTTTTTCCGTAGTCGTCGTCGCCCTCTGGTTTTATCTCCTTCCGAGTTTTTCCCTATCCCCGGCACCCATTCCGTCCTCACCCAAAAAATATCTCAGGATTATCTCTGTTTTGTTAAT
>Ga0334722_10006880_pt1 | contig 11145 bp, 13 predicted proteins | sample C3_bottom_MG_FD_207210 | JGI IMG/M metagenome (GOLD analysis project Ga0334722, IMG submission 207210) | Sediment microbial communities from Yellowstone Lake, YNP, Wyoming, USA - C3_bottom | ecosystem: Environmental > Aquatic > Freshwater > Lake > Sediment | place: USA: Wyoming | collected...
TTGCAGCGACGGAATTCCTTTCGACTTGCCGGACGCGGGTGAGGATCGGGGCGCCGTAAGCCTTTCCAACTCGGCCTCAAGCGAAGGGTGCCGGCCGAAGAAATAGGTCGTGAGGAAGACCACCGTTGCAGCCGCGGCAAGAGCGAGCAGATACACGACCGTCCTGCGCATCAGCGAACCGCCGCGCCCGGTTTCATTCCGCGGATTCCTCGGCGGTCGCCGGAACCGCGGGCCTGACCCGGACCGTCGCCGACTCGCCGAGCAGCACTTTCCCCGGCGGGCCACCCTTCACCTTGCGCACGTTTTTTCTCCTCGTGTACGCCACATCGACCAGACTCTCGGCGCGGGCGCCGCTGTGCCAGGCCGCAACCGCCCCGGCCGCCCGTATCGCTTCCTCCGGCGGCTGCGCCCCCGCGCCTTTGAGCACCACGTGCGCACCGGGATAGTCCCTGACGTGGAACCAGTAGTCCTCCGGCGCCGCAATCCGCCCCGTGAGGTGCTCGTTGCCCGCGCCGCTCTTCCCGACAAGGATACGCCACCCTTCGGGGGAACGGTACTCCCTGATGCCGGCAGGTGCCTTAAGCGCCGCGTGTGCCGCCGGCTTTCCGGGCCGGCGAGGGGCGGCTGGCAGACGCTCGGCAAGAGCCGCCGCCGGCAGGGTTGCCACCAGCGCCAGTTCTTCCTCGAGCAGTTGGCGGCGGGTGGCAATTGCCGGCAGTTTCTGCGCCGCAAGCACGGCGCGGCGACGGATCTTGCGGGCGCGGCGAAACAGCGCCGCGGCGTTCTCCCGCGGCCCGAGCGCCGGATCGAGGGGAATCTCCCGGCTGTCGCCGCTGTGCGGGTCGGCAAACGTGAAAGCGCGCGCGCCTTTCGGCACGCTGGCGGCTAGGGCCGTGAGTCCCGCGGCCGCGGCCTGGAGAATGGTCACCTCGCGTTCCGCACCGGCTTCTTCCCGCCGCAGCAACTCTTCGGCCACCAGCCGTTTGAGTCCGCGGCGCAGTTCGCGGTTCACCTCCCCACGGCGGCGTTCCGCGCTGCGGCGCCCGAGCAGCTGCGAATAAAATGCCTCGGCGGCCTCGTTCATCGTCGGCGCCTGAATCGGCGACTCGGATTCCCAACCCGGTACCGGCAGCGGCAGCAACACCCCGCGATCGGCATAAAAAACCGGTTGGTACACGCCGCGATCGACCTGCGCCGCGCAATCGCGTAGCGCGGTGAACACGGCGCCCCCCGGATCGGCGGCAAACCCCGGCGCGAGCCGCGCCTGTCCCAATGCCAGGGCCAGCACCCCGGGACCGAGGCCGAGCACGCGGCGGAAGAGGGCTTCGGGGCTCCCGCCGGTCTCGCGCCAGAGAGATGCGAACGCCGGCGGGTCGAAAACATCGAGAGCAACCCTCGCCGAGGCCGGCGGCGCGCTGTAAGGCAGCCCCGGCTGCACGGTTCGCACCCGGCTCATCGGCGGGGCGACATGCTGCAGCGAGTCGACGACCAGTCCGGTGGCAACCTCCAGCAGGATCAGGTTGCTGTGCTTGCCCATCAACTCGGCGATCAGCCGCAGGTCGACTCCCCCACCACGCGGCGTCGCGAACGTCAACACGACGGAACGCTCGACGCCGGGACACTCGATGCCGACCAGCACCCGACCCTCCAACCGCTTGCGCAGAAGTCGACAGAAAGCCGTCGGCGCGGGAAGGACCACGGGACGCGCGCTCAACAGATGCAGACGGGGAACCTCCGGGTCGGTTGAAATCAACAGACGGCGCTCCGCGGTTCCCCGCAGGAGCAACACGATCTCCCGGGGCGAGGGCTGCTGGACGGCCTGGACGCGCGCCGGCAGTTCCTGCGCCAGTTCGCGCGCTACGGCCTTGAGAACGATGGCTTCCATGGCTGCGTATGTTGTGCGCGACATGGTAGGGGATGTGCGGGGACGAGTCAAACGCGTTGCCGGGACCGGGCCAAAATCCGCGCGTAACCGGAATATCCATTGACTTTCGCGTCCACCACCCCTAGCATTCCCTCAATAAGCCGGAGGTGGTCATGGCGGAAAGCATGACCGGCTACGGTCGCGGTGAGTACCGCAGCGAGCGGTACCAGGTCGGGGTCGAGATCAAGAGTGTTAATCACCGGTTTCTCGAGGTCAAGCTCCGTATCCCCCGCGAACTGAATGCCGGGGAGCAGGAAATGCGCGCGGCTCTGCGGGACCGTTTGCGCCGCGGAGCGGTGGACGCGACCGTCCAGCTCGAGCGGCAGGAAGGGACGGCGCGGCGGTTCGTCGTCGATGAAAGCCTGCTCGCGCAAGCCGCGACCGGGTTTGCCGCGGCGGCCGCGAGGCTCGGCGTCGAAAACCGTTTCGACCTCGCGATGCTCTCGCAGTTCCGCGAGATCTTTCGTTTCGAGGCGGCGCCGGACGATCTCGAGGAGCTGCACGCGGGTACGATGGCGGCCTTCGCGACGGCCCTGGACCAGCTGACGGTGTCGCGGCGGCGCGAGGGCGCTGCACTGGCTACGGTTCTGGAGGTCGCGCTTGAGGAATTGCGCACCGTGCATGCACAGATGCTTGCGCTCGCTCCGGCGGTGGCCCGCCAGCTCAAGGATGCAATCACGGTCCGGGCGGCCGAGCTTTTCGGCCCGGGGCGGCTGGCCCCCGAGCGGATCGAGCAGGAGGCGGCGCTGCTGGCCATGAAAAGCGACGTCACCGAGGAGTTGACCCGCTTCGGCGGCCATCTCGAGGCCTGTGCCGCCACACTCGCGGGCAGCGGTCCCGCGGGGAGACAACTGGACTTTTTGCTCCAGGAGATGAATCGCGAGCTGAATACCGCCGCGTCCAAGGCCAACACCGGCGCGCTCGCGCAACTGGCGATCCGGGGGAAACTCGAATTGGAAAAAGTCCGGGAACAAGTTCAGAACCTGGAGTAATCATGCGGCCCCGACGGGCGGCGCGTAAGGAGGAGAGTTATGGGCAGGAAACCGAAAGTGGCCCCGGCACCCAAACAGGCGGAGCCCAGGAAACGCGCGGAGATCACCGTCCTCGTCGTCGACGACGAGATGAACCTCACGCTCGCGATGCGCCGGTTGCTCTCGGCCGAGGGCTACCGCACGGAGACCGCGAATTCCGGTGAAGAGGCGCTGCGCAAGGCGAAGGAATCGCACTACGACATCATCTTCCTGGATGTGAACATGCCCGGGATGAACGGGCTGGAGACCTTCGTCAAGCTGGGCGAGGCCGCTCCCAAAAGCGCCGTGGTCATGATCACCGGGTACGGCAAGACGCTCAAGGCGGTCATCGAGGAGGCCCGCGCGCTCGGCGTGCGTGCGGTCATCGACAAGCCTTTCAAGATCACCCAGATCACCGGGGCCATCCGCGAGATCATCCCCCACGCGGACTGAAAAGCCGACGCCCGTGGCGCTCACGCTCGTCAATATCGGTTTCGGCAACGTCGTCGTCGCCTCGCGGGTCGTGGCGGTGGTTCACCCCGGATCTTCTCCCGCGCGACGACTCAAGGACGATGCGCGCGACGGCGGCCGTCTCGTCGACGCGACCCAGGGCCGGCGCACCCGCTCGATCATCGTCACCGACTCGAACCACGTGATCCTCTCGGCGGTCCAGGGTGAGACCATCTCGCAGCGCCTCGCGGCGCACCTTGCCGCGGACGAGGACGGATAGTACCTCCGCGTGGACGTTTCCAGGGGGAAAAGGGGACAGATTTATTTTTCTGGACCAAACTGCTTCCCCGGCCTTCCGATCATGGTGCGAAAAATAAATCTGTCCCCTTTTCCACTGTCGATACATCTGTCCCTCTTGCCTCGTTTCCTCAACGGCTGATTGCCCGGCCTGACCGGGTACGCGTATAATCTGAAAATGCTCGCGAACCGCTCCATCCTCCTCGGCGTCACTGGCGGGATCGCCGCTTATAAGGCCGTGGAACTGCTGCGCCTGCTCAAGAAGGACGGCGCCGACGTCACGGTCGTCATGACCGAAAACGCCAAGCGTTTTGTCGGCCCGGCAACTTTCCAGGCGCTCTCGGCGCGGCCGGTCGCCGACGATCTCTGGGGCTGGCGACCGGGGATGCCGATCGAGCACCTCGCTCTTGCGCACGACGCCGATCTGGCGATCGTCGCCCCGGCCACGGCGAACGTGCTGGCAAAAATGGCCGCGGGCATTGCCGACGATCTGCTCGGGACGATGTTGCTCGCCGTGACAGCGCCGGTGCTGGTCGCGCCGGCGATGAACACCCAGATGCTGCTCCACCCGGCGACACAAGCCAACCTCGCGACTCTCGCCGCCCGCGGCGTGCACATCGTGCCGTCCGAAAGCGGGGCATTGGCGGCGGAGGCAGCCGGACACGGGCGCCTCGCCGCGGTCGAAACCATTCTCTCGCGCGCGCGGGCGCTGCTCCTCGCGCCCCGAGACCTCGCCGGCCGGCGGCTGCTGATCACCGCGGGACCGACGCGCGAACCGCTCGACCCGGTACGTTTCGTTTCCAATCGCTCCTCGGGAAAGATGGGCCTCGCCCTGGCCGCCGCGGCCAGAAACCGCGGCGCGCAGGTGACCCTCGTCGCCGGACCGATCGCGCTGCCCGGCCCGGCCGGTGTCGAGCTGGTTGCCGTCGTCACGGCCGAGCAGATGCGCGAGGCGGTCCTGCAGCGCCTGGACGAGGCCGACGCGCTCGTCATGGCCGCGGCCGTGGCCGACTACCGCCCGATCTCGGCCTGCACGGAAAAGATCAAGAAGGCCGGGCGCGGACGACTCGTCATGGAAATGGAGCCGACGCCGGACATCCTCGCCGAGATCGGCGCCCGCCGCGGACGGCAGGTGCTCGTCGGCTTCGCCGCCGAGACGGGCGACCCGACCGCCGCGGCGCAGCGCAAGCTCGTGGAGAAAAACGTCGACCTGCTGGTCGCCAACGATGTCACGCTGCCGGGCGCCGGTTTCGACACCGACACCAATCAGGTGGAACTCTTCAGCCGGGACGGCCGCCGCATCGCGGTGCCGCTGACCACGAAAGCCCTGGTCGCAGAGAGGATCCTCGACGAAGTCGCGGCCCTGCTCGCGCGGCGCGACGGCCGATGAACACGCTTGGCGATCCCCGGGGCGAGATCGCCGCCATCGCTCGTCAAGCCCGCGACCTGCTCGGGCGGGTGCGCGAGAGTCGCTGGTCGGGATTCGAGCCTCCGGCGGCGGCAGCCACGCCGAGAGCGGGCGCCGCAGGCCCGGCGGCACCTGCGCGAAAATCGCCCACCACCACCGCAAAGATCGCAGTGCGACAGCACCCCGCCCCCTCAGCCCCGGTCCCGGCCGCGATGACCACGACACCGGCGCCCGCTGAGCCGCTCCTCTGGAATTCGCTGGAACAGATCGCGCTCGCGGTCAGCACCTGCACCAAGTGCCCGCTGCATGCCACGCGCACCAAGACCGCGCCCGGGGAGGGCGACCCGCGGGCCCGGCTGATGTTCGTCGGCGAGGCTCCGGGAGAGGAGGAGGACCGACTGGGCCGTCCGTTCGTCGGCGCGGCCGGGCGATTGCTCGACCAGATGGTCGGCGCGATGGGTCTGGCGCGCGAAAAGGTCTTCATCGCCAACATCCTCAAGTGCCGGCCTCCGGGGAACCGCGATCCGCTGGAACACGAAATCGCGGCCTGTCTTCCCTATCTGCGCGCCCAGATCGCCCTGATCGGTCCGGAGGTCATCTGCACGCTCGGCAGACCCGCGGCGCAGACCCTGTTAGAGCGCAAAGACGCCATCGGGCGGCTGCGCGGGCGGTTCTTCGCATATCGCGGCACCCCGCTGCTGCCGACGTATCATCCCGCCTACCTGCTGCGAACCCCCGCCGACAAGAAACTCGCCTGGGCGGATTTGCAGCAGATCATGCAGCGGCTCGCCCAGCCGCTGCCGGAACAACAGCAGCTGAACGCGACAACGAACTTTTCTGTATAATCTCGGCAATGATGCGTAAAATCGTCGCTTCGGGCTTGAAAGCCCAGTGTCTCCCGATCGCCGCGGCGTTTCTCGCGAGCCTGGCGGCAGCCGCGCTCTGGATCCCGGCCGCTCGTGCCGAAGAATCCCAGCCGCTGCGCCTGACAATCGCTTTCACCGGGGACGTGAGCGGCTACCTCGAGCCCTGCGGCTGAAGCTCCAATCTTCTGGGCGGTCTGCCCAGGCGCGCCACCTGGGTCGAGCGCACCCGCGCCGCGCAGGGACCGCTGCTCGTTTTGGACAGCGGCGCGGTCTTCCTGAAAAATTTCGAGGATGCCGCCAACGCACCGCTGACCGAGCTGGTCGCCACGACGATGGTCGAAGGCCTCGGCGCCATCGGCTATGACGCGATGAATCTCGGCGCCGCCGATCTGCTCCTCGCCCCCGAACTCCTGCGCCGTCTCGCGGCAACGTCGCCGGTGCCGTTTCTTTCGGCCAATGTCGTCGACGGTGCGGGCAAGTCCCCGTTCACCCGGTGGATCATCAAGGATTTCGGCGGCCAGCGGGTCGGCATCCTCGGCCTCGCCGGCAAACAGCAGCTGCCGGTGGCCCCGTTGCCCGGGCGCAATCTCGTGGTTCAAGACCCGATCGAGGCCGCCCGGGGCGCCGTCGAGGAACTGCGCCGGACCTGCCGCCTGGTGATTGTGCTCTCCCAGCTCGGCCTCGAGGCCGACGTGCTTCTTGCCCGGCAGGTGCCGGGGATCGACATCATCTGCGGCGGCTTCGACCATCAGGCCACGTCGCCGCCGCGGATCGAGGGCACGACGTTGATCCTTCATTCGGGCGCCAAGGGCATGCGGCTCGGCGCGCTGCAGATCGAGATTCTGCCGGGCCGCGGCGGCGCCTGGACGGCCCGCACGGCCGCGAAGGGTGGCGAAGCGCGGCTCTACACCTGGCAAATCGTGCCGCTCGACGCGAACCTCCCCGATCACCCCGCGCTCGTCGCGATCCTCGACAGCTATCGAGAAAAGGCCCACGAGCGCCAGATCGTTCAGCAGGTGCTCGCACCGCCGCAGACCCCGGTGGCGAACCCGGCCTATGTCGGCGCGAAGGTTTGCGGGACCTGTCACCCGGCACAGTTCGCGCAGTGGACGGGGAGCAAGCACGCCCAGGCGCTGGCCGCGCTCGCGCGCAAACGGCAGGAGCTCGAACCCGCGTGCCTGAGGTGCCATGTCACCGCATACGGCGAACCCGACGGTTACCGTCCCGGCGCCAAGGACAGCGCCGTTCTCGCGAACGTTCAATGCGAGGCCTGCCACGGTTTCGGACGCGAGCACCGCGGCAAGGGGAAGATCCGCGGGCCGGTCGCCGCAGCCATCTGCCGGCGCTGCCACAGCACCGAGAACAGCCCGACCTTCAAGTACGAGCCGTACCTGAAAATGCTCGGCGAGCATGCCGCGCGGTACTTCACCCGGAAGAATGCCCCGGCGTCTGCAGACCCGCCGCGCTGACGCCCACGTCGTCGCGCTGCTCACCGATTTCGGGTGCGCGGGGCACCACGCGGGGGTGGTGCGCGGGGCGGTCCTCGCCAGCGACCCCCAGGCCCGCGTTGTCGACCTGAGCAACGGCATTCCCGCCGGCGACATCGTGCTCGGCGCCTGGACGCTGCGCTGGAGCTGGCGGCACTTCCCGCCCGGCACCGTCCACCTCGCGGTCGTCGACCCCGGCGTCGGCACTGCGCGGCGGGCGCTCGCGGCCGCGGCCGGCGGGCAGTTTTTCGTCGGGCCGGACAACGGCCTGCTCTCGTATGCGCTGCGTGACGCGGGAGCCGCTGACGTCGCCTCGCTGCACCATCCGGGTGCGGCAAGCGGTTTGTCGGCGACGTTTCACGGTCGCGACCTGTTCGCACCGGCGGCCGGCAGTCTCTCCCGCGGCGAACCGCTCGCCCGTCTCGGCGCACGGATCACCGACTGGGTCCGCTTGCCCGAGCCGCTCGTAAGCTCCACCGGCCCCGGCCGGCTCGCAGGCGAGGTCATCGCGATCGATCACTGGGGCAACCTCGTGACGAACCTGACGGCGCGTGACCTGGCGCGGGCGGGGATCGGCACGGATGCCACCGTACGCGTCGGCCGCCGGGCGATCCACGGCTTGCATTGGACCTACGGCGACGCCAGTCCCGGCGCGCCGGTCGCGCTGATCAATAGCAACGGCCACCTGGAGATCGCGGTCAATGGCGATCGTGCCGGGGAGGTTCTCGGCGCGCGGCGCGGTGGTATCATCCGCATAGCGGCGAGAACGTGCGTGAACAACGCCGGCTGAATCGGGAGGTTACGATGCGCAACGTTTCCCCAAAGATCGTCAAGACCGCACTGGCCCTGCGCGGCCTGCTTTTCCTCGGCGGCGTGCTGACCGGCGCCGTGATGCTGCTGGCGGCAATCGGCGGGAAGAAGAACAAACCGTAGCGTCGCCCAACGCAGCAGATGGGCCCTTTTCAGCGCCCGTCCCTAAAAGTGGTGGGGGCGTTTGGCGACTTGGGTGGAGGCCACCTCCACCGTCTCCCGCACCAGTTTGTCGTGCGCCGCATCCTCCGCCGGGTTATTTTCGTGGAAAGAGTAAACCTGGTAGCGCGGCGTCAGGCGGTTGAGCGTGATCGCGGCGGTGTCGAGGATGCAGTCGCGGCAACGACAGACCGTGGGGTTCGCAGTGAGAAACTCCTCCATGGCCGCCCAGACCTTCTCCTCGTTGCGGTTCTTCAACTCGTCCATGTCGTGGTAATCGATCAGGGCCATCGCTCTCTCCGTGGTGAAAACCGGGCACTCCTCGCCCTGCCCTCTCCCGTGGAGGGGCGAGGGGGCGCCGCGTGGTTGCCGAACAACTGCCGCAGGGTCGGCAGCAGGATCCCGAAGCACTCCGTCACGGCCCGCGGGCTGCCGGGCATGTTCACGATCAGGCAGTCGCCGTGAAACCCGGCGAGCGCCCGCGAGATCATCGCGAAGGGCGTGGTGCGATAACTCCCCCAGCGCATCGCGAGCGTCATCCCGGGAAGCGCCCGATCGATGAGGGGCGCGGTCGCCTCGGGCGTCACGTCCCGCGGAGTCACGCCGGTGCCGCCGGTGGTGAGGATCAGCCTCACCGCGGGGTTCCTCAGCAGAGATCGCAGCGCACCACGGATGGCGCGGACCGTGTCCGGCACCACCAAAAGGGTCTCGAGCCGCGCCGGGATGCCCTCGAGAAGAGCAGCGAGCGCCGGCCCGCTGGCGTCCGCCCGCTCGCCGCGCGCAGAACGATCGCTCGCCGTTATCACCGCCGCGCCCGCCATCTCCACCGCCCGCCCCCCGCGTACCACCGCTCCTTATACACCGTGCTGCCGCAGTCGATCAAGGCACGTACCTTTAAAGTTTCGCCGCCTTGCGCCCGGGCTTTTTCCCTTTGGCTCGCGTTCGCTCGTGACAGCCCGCGCACGGGTCCCCCCCGGCGAGATGCTCCGGCTTCGGCGCCCCGAACTGGAATTTGTGGTCGTGGATGCTGTAGCGGGTGCCGCTCCCGTCAATGGCGGGGACGTGACAGTCGGTGCAACCGGCAACTTCGGGCCGGTGATTGGCATGGGCCTGCTGATTTTTCTTGATCGCACGGTGGCAGGTGCCGCACATCTCGTCGGCGGTCAGCCGGTACTCCGGGTTCTTGCCCTCCATGTCCGCGGCGGCGCGGCGGTCCGCCGAGCAGACGTCGCAGGTGACACCGACGAGAATGTTCACCCGTGAGGCCCAGAAGAGAAATTGCCGGTGGCGGTCCTCGTAGGAGTTGTCGCCCTTGTAGTTCGTGGTGTCCTGGCCCGGTTTGGGGACAAGTCCGCGGTAGGCGCGCTGGAGATCGTCGCCGGGACGGTACCCGACCGGGTAGCGATAATTGCCGCTGCGGTCGTGACCCGCGGTGTGGCAGGCCTCGCAGATCATGTCGCGGCGGCTCTCGACGAGTACGGTGGGGTTGACGATGTCCGTCTGGTCCGTGCTTTCGGCGTGCTTGCGCCCCGGTCCGTGGCAGCCCTCGCAGCCGGTGCCCATCTCGAACGACGACCCGTCGAAGGGATTGAGCGCGGTGACGTGGCAACCGGCGCAGTACTTGAGCCAGGGGCGGTTGAAGGAACCCTCCTTCATCCAGGCGCCCGCCTGGATCGACCAGGTGTCCGGCACGACCATCAGCTCTTTCTTCCCCTGGACGATGTAGCGTTGCGTCCAGTGCTCGCCGACGGTGCGCAGCACGTCGGCCTTGGGGAACGGCTCATCGCCCTTGAACACCCCGCGGATCGCCTGCGGATCGCGCTTCGCGTCGCGGTAGTTGGTGGCGTGCTGGGTCAGCCGCCACTGTCGCCAGATCGCCTCGTGACACTCCTTGCAGCGTTCCGAGCCGACGTAATCCGGGAAACCCGGCGTGCCCGCGGCCTGGGTTTCCCCCTCGGCGGTCACGATCCCGCCGGTGTGGCAGGCCGCGCAGAGTTCTCCGCGCGGATTCGGTCGGCGCAGAAAGCTGGTTCGGAAGAGTCGCTCGCGGCGGAACAACGACCGCAGCCGATCCCAGAACGTTTGCGGGGTGTAGGGCCGGTCGGCTTCGTGCGCATCGTGGGCGTTGTGGCAGGTGGCGCAGGTGATGCTGTAGGCGCTGTCCAGGTGCAGGTCCTCCGGGACGGCGGTGCTCGGACGGATCTCCACCGGGTGCTCTTCGCGCAAGTGGTCGGCGGGGTGGCAGGTCACGCAAAGGTTGACGATCGTGTCCTTGAACGTGACCGTGAGAAAGTCGTCCTTGCCCCGCTGCGGCGTCGCCGCATGGCAATCCGCGCACTTTGCCGGGTCGTTCATGAAGGCATGCGGATTCTCCCGGCCCGCCGCCACGCCGGTGAAGGCGCCGCTGACGAGCAGGGTCAGCAGAACGGCTGCAGCCCCGGCGCGATCAGCCCTCAAACCAGCCGGACGTGCGGGTGAAATCCTTGGAAAGCGCATCGAGCTGTGCGGCAACCGCGCGGAGGTCCTTGAGCGTGACCTCCGTAGTTCCCGCGGAGCGGTAGTTGAGTTCAAGGGAGATCTTCTGGAGATCCCGTGATATTCGCCGGACTTCCTGCACGTGGTCACGCAGGGGCTCGAAGGCGATCGCGAGTTCCTCGTCGACGCCCGCGGCCTTCGCGCCGGGATCCGGCGCGGGAAACCGGCCGGCGCCCAGACCGCGCAGCAAACCGTCGAT
>Ga0334722_10006881_pt1 | contig 11143 bp, 10 predicted proteins | sample C3_bottom_MG_FD_207210 | JGI IMG/M metagenome (GOLD analysis project Ga0334722, IMG submission 207210) | Sediment microbial communities from Yellowstone Lake, YNP, Wyoming, USA - C3_bottom | ecosystem: Environmental > Aquatic > Freshwater > Lake > Sediment | place: USA: Wyoming | collected...
TACAAGGGCAAACTCATAAAGGAAATGCCGAAGGAGCTCTGCATCTTTGATAAATGCGTTCCTGTCTATGAGGAGATGGAGGGGTGGAAGGAAAGTACCCTGGGTGTCAAAAAATTCTCAGGGCTTCCCCGGCAGGCCAGGGCGTATATCAGAAGGATTGAAGAGCTGGTGGGAGTTAAGGCTGATGTGATCTCGACAGGACAGAAGAGGGATGAACTGATAACCGTCAGAGAACAGTTCTAATGTCAAAGCGGCGGCATTCCCGTTTCATCAGACGCCTGGAGACAGAGTTCTCGGCTGAAGGAAAGAACTACCGCGCCATCTCGAGCGACTTTTCCTGCAACGGCCTCTTTATCAGGACAAATCATGCCTTCCCGCCGGGGACAATTCTCTCGATACGGGTTCACCTCCCTGACGGGACCCCTTCCGATCTGAAAGGCAGGGTGCAGAGGGCGCTCAAGACAACAGTCGTCTCTCTGAAAAACGGCATGGGGATCGAATTGATTGAAAAAGATCTGCCGTATGCCAATTTCATGCTCAGCTACACGAGTGAATGCGATGAGAAAAACGGGAAGCCCGAACCAAAATTCAGGCCGGTGGACATCCCTCCTGCAGTTGAAGAAACTGTTTCACCTGCAGCTCCTGACTTCATGATCATGAGCTGCCCCGCGTGCGGAGTCAAGAACAAGGTAAGGACAGAACGATTGTCCCAGGGGCCAAAGTGCGGGAAATGCGGCAGCATGTTGTCAGCGACGTAATCTCGGGCATTCTTAACGCCTTTTACCCATCAACCTGCCCTGCCTGTTCCTGCCGAACCGATAACGCGTCTGTCGCGCCTTTCTGTCGCACCTGCTGGTCAACCATTGCAAAATACTCCGGCGCATCATGCAGGGTCTGCGGTGAACCGTTTATGTCAGAATATTCCGGAATCTGCGCGCACTGCATAGAAAACCCTCCGCCTTTTTCGAAGGCCGTAAGCTTCGGTATATACGACAAGGTACTTGCACAGGCGATTCATGCGTTGAAGTTTCAGAAAATAAGGAGGCTCCATAAACCCTTGGGGCGGCTGATGCTCGGGACGATTATCCCCGGCATGGACGCCGTTGTCCCGGTGCCTTTGCACCAGCGTGGATTGCGGGAGCGCGGGTTTAACCAGTCACTGCTTCTTGCAAAGGTTATCGCGGAGGAGACCAGGGTACCGCTGATCATCGATGGACTCCTCAAGGAAAGGGACACCCCGCCACAAATCGGCCTGACAGCAAAGGAACGTGCAGCAAACCTGTCGGGGGCCTTCTCTGCAGCACGCAGTTTCTCCGGGATGCATATTCTGCTGGTTGATGATGTCATGACCACCGGGGCAACCACTCGAGCATGTGCGAAGCAGTTGCGCCGTGCAGGGGCCAGAGATATAGTCGTCTCCACACTCGCGCGGGCAGCAGGCACCTGATCTTCGTCAAAGCGCTTTACATTTTTCTCCTTCTTCCTGTATCTTTTTAGGATGATCGATTTACACACACATACCATATTCAGCGACGGAGAACTCATACCGTTTGAGCTGATCCGCCGCGCAGAATCAGCAGGATATGCGGCCCTTGCTATAACCGACCATATGGATGCCTCGAATATCGACCTCATCATTCCGCGGGTCATCAGGGCAATTGAGGCGATGAGGCCCTATACATCAGTCGAGGTATTGCCCGGGGCTGAAATAACCCATGCAGCTCCCGAGATCATCCCGGATCTCGTGAGAGAGGCAAGAAAACTCGGGGCGAAGATCATAATCGTCCACGGGGAGACACTCTCTGAGCCGGTAAAAGAGGGGACAAACAGAGCCGCAATTGAAGCTGGTGCTGATATCATCTCCCACCCGGGCCTCATTTCGACCGAGGACCTGCTCTTTGCGAAGGAGAAGAATGTCATGCTCGAAATAACCTCCAGAAAAGGACACTGTCTGGCAAATGGTCATGTTGCTCAGGAGGCGATAAAATTCGGCGTACCACTCTGCATGAATACCGACAGCCATGGCCCGTCTGATCTGATCACCAGGGAGATGGCGAAACGGGTTCTCCTCGGTGCAGGCATCGAGGAAAGCAGGATCAATTCTGTATTTGACAATTCACGACATCTGATAGAAAAAGTATTGAGGAGGGCATAATGCCAAAGGCGATAAAGAGAAGAGTAAAGACAAAGAACGTTGCTGTTGAAACCGAGGTCCAGGACCGGATATCGGATATCAGAGAAATGATGCAGCAGAAACAGAAGGCCGTTATTATGTATGGAGGCGTAGCCGCCCTCGTCATCATAGCCGTTGTCGGGCTGATTTTTTACCGTTATACGAACGACGAAAAATCCCGCCAGCTTGAATATGAGGCTTATAAAATCTATTATAACGAATACCAGAAGACACCTCTCCCCAGAAAGGAGCAGGCCGAGAAGGCCGCTGCCCTCTTCCAGCAGGCATACAACAAGCATAAATCGCCACGAATCCTGCTCTATCTCGCAGACTGTTATTCCGAGGAAGGAAAGGACGCAGATGCCCTGGCAACGCTCAACCTTTTTCTGAAGAACCATACCTCCGAAAAAGATCTGCTCCCGATTGCATACCGCCAATTGGCGAACGTTCAGCTCAAAATGGGCAACCGGGCAGAAGCCTTAAAAACTCTTGACACCCTTTACAAGACAGACGGTGACATCTTCAAGGATGTTGCCCTTATCGAGTCTGGCCGCATCCTGGAGGGCGAGGGGAAGAAGGAAGAGGCCACCGCAAAGTATAAGGAGCTTACGGAAAAATACAAGTCTTCTCCCTTTGCTGATGAGGCAAAGGCAAAGCTCGGCCTTGGAGATAAGAAGGAAGGATAGAACAGAAGTCTTTTTAAAAGCCCCAAGGCACAGGAATATGCTGATTACCGCTCAGCTCTTTTATCGGCTGAGCGGTTTTTTTTTGCAGTTCACCAGTTCCAGATACGCCGCTGCTTTTGCAACGGGGATTGAAATCGCTGCTCGGTGATATCCGTTTCGCGTGAGCGAGGGATTTCAATGGCACCTGCCTGTGAGGTTCCTTTTTGCTCGTCATTCCGGAAGCCTGCTTTCGAAGGTTGTATAGCTGGGTCTTTAATCGGGAATCCAGTGGTTATTCATTATGTACGGGGTCCCCTTCTTCAGGGGGACGAAGTCTGAATCCCTGGGTCAAGCCTGCCGGCAGGCCCGAGGATGACAACTCATTTCTTTATCGACAGTCGCTGGCGAAAATTCGGCAAGTGGCAATGAGAGTTCACAGGGGATTTACAAAACCCGGGGCATGATGTATAAACTCTGCAGCCTCGCCGTGGAACTACCGGTGTCTGGCCGAAGACTTCTTCATTTTCCCCCTGGAGGGAGTCTTGCTGTTTTTGCCGGCCTTACTGCTCCTGCCGGACTTGTTCTTCCTGAACGAGACAGTCTTCTTCAATACATGACGCCGATCATCAGGATCGGCAACATATGCACCCTTTGGCGGAAGATATATCTCGGTGCCAGCCGTAAGCGGCATGATCTTTTCCGTGGGGTTCAGAGAGAGAATCACCTGTTCAGAAATGCCTGTCTTCCTGGCGATCTTCTTGAACGTATCGCCTTTTTTCACAAGGTAGCGCTCTATGGTAAGCCTCTCATCCTCGGGTACTGCCGCCAGTTTTTCTTCGAAAAGATCCTTCTTCCCCTTTGGCACCCGCAGCACATACCGAGTATCATCAGGAGGCGTACACCATCTCCTGAGCTCAGGATTCAGTTTTTTTATAGTGTCGAGGTCCGATTCAGCACACTCGGCAGCAACCGCCAAATCGATCGGGGCCGACAGGACAACTTCATCGTAACTCATCGGCTGATGGTATTCGATATCTTCAAACCCGAAATCCCGGGGATTGGCTGCAATCATGCTGGCTGCTATAAACCTCGGCACGTACTCCTTTGTCTCGTTCCTGATATGACGGGTCCCCAGAAGGTCCCAATAATCGTCAGACTTATTCTTCTTGATAGCCCTCATGATCTTGCCTTCACCGGCATTGTAGGCAGCCATCGCAAGGCTCCATGAGCCGAACATGCCGTGGAGGTCCTTGAGATAGTCGGCAGCAGCCATCGTTGATTTGACCGGGTCTCTCCGTTCATCCTTCCACCAGTCGATTTCGAGTCCGTACCGCTTCGCCGTCGAAGAGATAAACTGCCACGGACCAGCGGCCTTTGCAATCGAATAGGCATACGGATTAAAGCCGCTTTCGATAAGGGACAGAAAAACAATATCCTCCGGAACGTTCTTCGACCTGAGAATACCCTGCATCAGTCCAAGATACTGACCTGACCTGCTCAAATACAGAGCAAACCTTTCCTTTATCCTCCGGCTGAAGAGACCGACATTCTTTTCGACAGCCTGCGATGCAACCGCGTTCGAGTCGATTGAGGGAATAAACGGGGGGGCAGGATTTGCCTGGCTCCCGGCAAGTGGTTCAGCCGCATTAAGCGCAACTCTCGGCGGCACCTGCTCTTCGTTTATCACATGACTGACCGCATCGCGCTGCGGACCTTCGGCAACGGCATCCGGGACAGAAGCAAAACCTGTTGGCGGATTGACGGAAAAAAGGAAAACAACGACACAGAGAGAGAATATGGTTTTTTTCATATGCATTAATTTTCCTTAATTGAGATATTTTTGTCAAGACAAATGTGTTGTTTTTGCCATAGCACTGTATAAATATTAATACAGTACAATCCCATTACATCACCGATTCAGGACAAAGAAAGGAGCATGGTTGGATGTAAAAACCACCGGATCATTCTTCAGGATCAGTGAGACCGCAGAATGTTTCCTGAACTCAGTATCCAGAAAATGTCTCACCTGTTTCCGACCCCACCCGTCGGGGTGCGAGAAATCAGTGTAGAGCGAAAGGTCCCCATCATAAAATTTTCTTGTTTCTAATGCATATGCGTCGGAGCCGCAGACCGGCATATTGAAAACAGCAAGATTCAGGAAATCGATAGACTCATGGTGCACCGCCACAAATTCAAGGGTCTTGCGTGCACTGAGAAGATTTTCTGCAGGCGTTCCGAAAATGAGATAAACGTATGTCGCTATCCCGGCCTTCTTCAGTGTTTTCATGGCCTGAAGAGCCATGTCGACCGAGATGCCTTTTTCCATCCTGTCGAGCACCTCCTGGTCCCCGGATTCAAGGCCGAGCTTGAGCATAACACAGCCCGATCGTTTCAGCTCCAGGCAGAACTCAGGATCAGCAAGCTGAGCGCTTATCCGGGCAAATCCATACCAGGGGACGCGAGGTCCTTTCTCGGCAAGTGCCCCCATCAGCGCAGGGGCAACCGCGCTGTCAAGAAGGTGGATCAGCACGGGAGCATTCTTCCGGGAAAGGTCCCCGAGGTCCTGAAAAACCCTGTCGGCAGGGATGGGGGTATAGGGATTTCCTTCGGCCTTTTCCGGGCAGAAGGTGCACCGGTTCCAGAAACAGCCATCAGAGGCACTATAGGGAAGTATGAAGCCGGGGGCAAGATATTCAGCCGCGGGCATTGCCTGATATGCAGGGGTAAATGTGTCTGTCCGGGGACTAATGCCCAGGAGTCTGAGGAGTGTCGCTTCTCCCGGACCATCTGCAATAAAGTCTGCCAGTCCGAAGAAGGGATTTTTCCATAAAGGACTCCGCATCCATGACGTCACCAGTCCGCCGCCGAGCACCATTTTTACAGAGGGGAATTCTCTCTTGATGAATCCCATCATCGCAAAGGTGCAGAGTGCCTGGCTTAAATAGTTCAGAGAAAAACCGATGAATTCAGGTTCCCGGTCACGGACAAGACCTGTCAGCCTTGGACTAAAATAGGGGAAATAGGTATTCAGCTCCGGCTGCCCGGCCGCAGCAATAAGGTCTCCGGATCTCAGAGGCGACAGGCTCTCATGCTGAAAATTTGCAAGACCGACCGTTGCACGGCTTTCGACCGAGGCAATCTCAAGGACACGGCCCAGATCCATCACGGCCCTTGCATAACGGTCTCTGTTCCTGTATGTCGCAGGGTTCCTCATTGCTGAAATGTTCTTCCTGACGTTACGGAAGGCACGCCTGCTCCAGACATCGTCAATTCTCTGAGGCCGGGGTTGCTCCAGCAGGTGGAGCAGACCTTCAAGGTTCGCATCAAGGACCGTATGACTGACACCATGCGCTGATAACGCCCCGGAGAGCCTGGCAATGCCGGCCGGCGGTTCCCCTGGTTTGGCAACAGGGGGATGAACGAGGATTATCCGGCTTCGGGTGATTTCATTGGAGGTTTTCATTGTGCTCCATATTATAACGTTATCCTGCCTGTTTGACACGAAGGCAGGGATAGATTAAACTCACGGCATGCGGGGATTTGTTGGGATAATACTTGTCGGTATCCTGTTTTTTCCGTCCCTCGTCCTGAGCCATCCGGGGAAGACCGACCGACAAGGCGGACATGCCTGCCGGAAGGACTGCAGCGAGTGGGACCTGTATAGCGGAGAGTACCATCTCCATGATGAGAACTACCAGCCTGTCCGGACTGAAGAAAAAACTCGGCCGAAGACACCGTCGACTCCTGAACAAAAGGCCGGCGGCAACGAGGCAAAATCACGTGAGCTGCCTCCTGAGCCGGAGAGCAATTTGACAAACGTTCCTGCGGAAGAGAAGAGAGAGGTCCTGCCGTTGCCGCGGCCCGTACCGGATGAGAGCTCAGCCGCAGCACCGCTGCTTCCTGAGCCGGAGATATTTCCCCTGTCCAGCCTGTGGCTGCTGCTGTCTGCGCTGGGACTAATATTCCTTCTGGCTGCCCGTATCGCAAGAAGAAAAAGATCGGGAGAATAACGAATTATTGCCATATCGTGTCTGCCGCTGCAGCCATGGGTGCCTCTCCGGCATTTGACAAACAACCACCGGCAATACAAAATAAGACCCATATCATGACGCTCACTATTCCACCAGAAATCAAAAAAGAGATTGAAGAACTCATCAAAGAGCTGAACTATCATGCGTATCTCTATTATGTCCTCGACTCACCGGTTATGTCCGATGCAGATTATGACAGGTCCTACCGCAGGCTGAGAGACCTCGAAGAGAAATACCATTATATCCTGCCGGATTCGCCGACACAGAGAGTCGGGGCTCCTGCACTTGAAAAGTTTGCAAAGGTTAAGCATACCGAGCCCATGCTCTCCCTCGACAACGCCTTCACCCCGGAAGAACTGAAGGAATTCGATAAACGCAACAGAAAGCAGCTCGGCGTTGATGACGCAATCGAATACACCGTTGAGCCAAAATACGACGGTCTGGCAATAGAACTCACCTATATCGATGGCGTCCTGACAACCGCATCCACCAGGGGCGACGGGTATGAGGGAGAGGATGTGACCGGAAATATAAAAACGATCAAGGCGATCCCGTTGAAGATAGAAGGTATCAGCGCTGTCCCCGCTCATATCGATATACGCGGAGAGGTCTTTATGCTCATTGCTGACTTTGAAAAACTGAATCGCCAGCGGGAAAAAGACGGAGAGCCTGCATTTGCAAATCCGCGCAACGCTGCAGCAGGTTCGGTACGTCAGCTCGACCCTTCAATAACCTCATCGCGGAGACTCCTCCTCTCGTGCTACGGGATTGGATCAGTGAAGGGTCTTGCGTTCACCAGCCATGCAGAACTCATCAATTGGCTCAGGAAGGCCCGCTTCCCGGTTCCGTCAGGCTTTACCCTGGCAAAAGGCATCGAAGAAGTGGTCCGCGCCGTAAACAGTATTGAAGCTGAGCGCCGGTCCTTTCCCTTCGAGGCTGATGGAGCGGTCGTAAAGGTAAATGATTTCGCACTGCAGCAGAAACTCGGCATGAAGACACGCGAACCGCGCTGGGCGACTGCATACAAATTCAAGGCCCATCAGGCTGAGACCATAATAAGGGATATTCAGGCCAGTGTCGGCAGAACCGGGGTTATAACGCCGTTTGCTGTCTTTGAGCCGGTACAGATTGGCGGTGTTACGATCTCCCGCTCGACACTCCATAACTGGGACGAGATACAGCGGAAAGATATTAAAATTAATGACACGGTTCTCGTCGAACGTGCGGGGGATGTCATACCGCATGTCGTCATGGTTTTGAAAGAGAAAAGAATCGGAACAGAAAAAGATTTTCCGATCCCTGAGACATGCCCGGCATGCGGCTCGGTTCTTATGCGTGAAGAAGGCGAGGTTGCAGTCAAGTGCGTATCCCTGCACTGCCCTGCACAGGTACAGGAGAAGCTTGCGCATTTTGCCTCACGCGGGGGGATGGAGATCGAAGGCCTGGGAGAAAAAAATGTGGAGCTTCTCTACTCTCAGGGACTCATAAAACATTTTGAGGATATCTATAGACTTACCAAAGAGGACCTCCTCGAGCTCCCCCGCTTTGCCGACAAGTCCGCGCAGAATCTGATTGATGCTATCGAAAAGAGCAGACATGCAGTGCTTTCACGGTTCCTCTTTGCGATCGGGATCCTGCATGTCGGTGAATATGCCGCAAAGGTGCTCTCACGAAACTTCAAAAGACTGGAAGACCTCTACTTCGTATCTCCCGAAAAAATAATCGTCATAAAACAGATGGGTGAAAAAATAGCCGCATCGGTTTCGGCCTTCTTCAATGACCCGAAGAATATCGAGCTTCTGAATTCAATGATAAAGCTTGGCATACGAATAACCAACCCGGACTATGAGATGAAAGAAACCGCCCGTCCGCTGGAGGGCCTGACCTTCGTCATTACCGGTTCGATGTCGAAGCCGCGAAAAGAGGTGGAGGCTCTCATTGAAAGGCATGGGGGGCATGCGGCCTCTGCGGTCTCAAAAAGCACCAGCTATCTTGTGGCGGGCGATGATCCCGGATCAAAACTTAAAAAGGCAAAACAGCTCGGAGTGAAGATACTATCCTATGAAGAGCTGCTCAGGCTGGTAGAAAGAACAACAAAACAACCGAAGTTATTTTAACAAAGCGTGATACAAGAAGATGCTCCTCCAGGAAGTGCCCCGTGAACCCGTCTAGGCAAACGCCTTAAAATCGTGTAAGTTATTATCAACAATCACGTGCGACAAGAAGCCGGATGTGTATATATGCCTCAAATCACGGTCTGGCGTGATTATGGAACCCTCTATTCCGTTAGAGGCGGCCTGCTATCCTGAACTAATTGACACAGGGGGAGATTTTGTCTGCCATGAAGATACATAAACTGCATAAGCCCTTCTCCATGATTCGAGAGTTCCATCTTGCCGACTGGTTCACCCTGGCAAACGCGGTCTGCGGAACGGGGGCATTATTTTCCATGCTGACTTATTTACAAACGACCGACGTCCGGCATGTCTACTTTGCGTGCGGAATGGTCTTTGCCGCTTTAGTCTTCGATGTCCTGGACGGGCGAATTGCCCGGTGGCGACAAAAGACTTCCGGGATGGGTCGTGAACTTGACTCTCTCGCTGACGTAATCTCCTTCGGTGTGGCCCCGGCCGTGATTGGGTACGGTTGCGGCATGCAGGGCTTGTACGACCGTATTGTCCTGACCTATTTTGTTGCATGCGGCGTATCTCGCCTGGCACGTTACAACGTTACGGCCGAGGCGCTGTCTGGAGACGGAGGCAAAGTGAAGTACTTCGAAGGAACTCCGATCCCAACGTCGCTGCTGCTGGTAATGCTGATGTCCGGGGCTGCTTCACAGGGCGCATTGGGCGAGTCCCTCTGGTTCGGACAGGTCGTTTTTGCCGGCTTCACGCTGCATCCCCTGGTTCTGTTTTTCGCGGTTTCCGGCTCACTCATGGTCAGTCGCATACGGTTTCCAAAGCTCTGAGCTGCCCCCGTGCCTGTCCCTGTCACGTTGGAGGCGTATCCCGCTTCATCACGTGACTCCAGGAGGACCCGGATGACTTCGCACCGATCCTTCCTGAAACCGGGCATCGAAAACCTTCCCCCGACAGTACAGATTAGCCTTGGAAATAAACACTCAAATGCAATAAAATAACAGTATACCAAGTGGTAGCGGGGAGAACTGACACTGCCGAAACAGAAGGCAACGGAAGAAGAAAAGTCATTTATTTAATCATGCAGAGTTATGCCTTGTGAATAAGTTGATTTGTCGATCGGAACACCAAAATAGTGATGCAATAAAATTCAATCGTTCTATCGAGCAAGAAGAAATACCTGGAGATAATAATGACGAGCCCGATTAATCAGACATACGACAGTTTCATGGATAATGATGACCTATATCGGACACTCGCCGAATCCTCTCAAGACATCATATTCGTCATAGACAGGCAGGGCTATGTTCCTTATGTTAATACTCGTGCCGCGGCATTTTTTGGCGCGTTGCCCCAGGAAATTCAAGGAAGACACCTCAGGGATCTCTTTGCACCAGACGCATATGAATTGCAGAGTCGCGCACTTCAGTATGTTTTTGAGTCCGGGGAACCATTTTGCAGGGAGGAAGATAAATGTTTTGCTGAACGCAAAATATGGCTTGAAACCAGATTAATACCAATAAGGAGCAAAAGCAATGCAATAAATCATGTCATGGGGGTGACGCGTGATATCACCAATCTCAAACATTCGCAAGAAGAACTGAGGGAAACTACCGATAGGCTTGACGCCATCTTAAAGGCTTCTCCCTCAGCTATCGTGACGTTGAACCCCGATGGAATAGTTACGCATTGGAACAAAGCGGCAGAGCAAATCTTCGGCTGGAGCAGTGAAGAAGTGACCGGAAGACTATACCCCGCAGTGACTGAGGATAAACAGGAGGAACATCGTGCGCTGCTTGAGAGAGCGATGCGGGGCGAATCATTCATCGGGGTCGAGGTCCTGCGACAGAAAAAGGACGGTTCTCCGATAGATATCAACATCTCCGTGGCCCCTTTACATAATCACCGTGGAGAAATCTATGGCATTGTGGCTGTAATCAGCGACATCACCGGGCGAAAGCAATCGGAAGAGGCGCTTCGGGAGAGCAAGGACCAGTTCAGAAAAGTGGTTGAAAACAGTCCGCTGTCTATGGCTTTGGTCAACGCGGACGGGGTAATTGAATATATAAATCTCAAGGCCATCGAGACCTTCGGATATCTGACGGAGGATATACCAACCATGGATCGCTGGTGGGT
>Ga0334722_10006882_pt1 | contig 11142 bp, 13 predicted proteins | sample C3_bottom_MG_FD_207210 | JGI IMG/M metagenome (GOLD analysis project Ga0334722, IMG submission 207210) | Sediment microbial communities from Yellowstone Lake, YNP, Wyoming, USA - C3_bottom | ecosystem: Environmental > Aquatic > Freshwater > Lake > Sediment | place: USA: Wyoming | collected...
GTCAAGGGGGGCCGGTGCGAGGCGTGCGAGGGGGACGGGATACTGAAGATCGAGATGCACTTCATGCCCGACGTCTACGTCACCTGCGAGGAATGCGCGGGGAAGCGCTACAACCGGGAAACGCTGGAGATCGCCTACAAGGGAAAGACGATCGCCGACGTGCTCGACATGACCGTCGACCAGGCGCTCGCGTTCCTCGAGAACATCCCCCCGGTACGCGGCAAGCTTTCCACGCTTTCGCGGGTGGGGCTCGGGTACATACGTCTGGGGCAGCCGGCCACCACGTTATCCGGCGGGGAGGCCCAGCGTGTAAAGCTGGCTCGAGAGCTCTCCAGGCGCGCGACGGGAAAGACGGTCTACCTCCTCGACGAGCCGACCACCGGCCTCCATTTCGACGACATAAAGAAGCTGCTTTCGGTCCTGCAGATGTTCGCCGAGGCGGGCAACACGGTCATCATCATCGAGCACAACCTGGACGTCATCAAGACGGCTGATCACGTGATAGATCTCGGGCCCGAGGGGGGCGACGGCGGAGGAGAGGTGATCGCCTGCGGCACGCCTGAGGAGGTGGCCCGCAACCCGCGCTCCTTTACGGGACGGTACCTGCGCAAGGTTCTCGGAATGTCGTAGCGGGTGTCTTGCCGCGCCTTTAGCGCGCTTGCGGAGAGCGGACGAGGGTCTTGGCCATTTCATTGCCGAACAGGAACTGGACTTCCTTCCGTACGGAATCGGCGATCGGGTGAGTCCGGTTCTTATCCTTCATGCACCAGAGGGATTTCATCTCCTCGTCAACGGTGAGCGTGCCCCCGGAGAGCACCAGTGGGAACATAACGCAGAATCTCGGCTTGAATTTCCACTCGTGCAGGCCCGCTTCAATGGCGCCTTTCTGAAGGGCGCAGCCGTGGCCCGGGTGGAAGAAGGCGCATGCGTCTCCCACCACGAGGGTCTCGATGGCGATTCCGCTGGGGCAGTCGCGGTCGGCCGTCGTGTCTCCGAACCATGTGGAAGGATCGGCGGCCTCGGGGCGGACGTAAGGGAGGAACAGCTCCCGGTTCGAGAGGATCGTCTTCATCTCCGCGGCGTCGGTCCACACGCCGAAGCGGCAGCAGCGGCTGCGGCACTGCTCGGGTCGGCAGGCTTCGGGGAATTTCGCCTGGAATATGAGAGGATCGATTTTCATAAGTTTCTTTGAAGGCAGAAGAAAGGATTATACACAAATACCGTACGCATGCAACAGTCTGCGATCGTCGCATCCGTTTTTATTAACGGGCCCCCGCATCAACCGCCGCGCTTCCGCCGCACCGTGACCGTCTCGCCGCCGATTCCCCAGTTGTCCGTCTCGACCTCGTCGATTGTCACGACCGTGGTCGCCGGGTTCTTTCCCAGGGTCTCCGCAAGCAGCCGGGTAACACCTTCGATGAGCTTCGCCTTCTGCTCCGGCGTCGCCCCTTCCCGCGTGATCCTGATGTTCACGTATGGCATTCGTCTCCCTCCTGGCTCTCCGTTGGATGCCATTGGGGAAAATAGTACCATCAAGCGCTCCACCGATCGATAAGCGGCGAGCGCAGCCATATGCGTCAAACATTTGACATACGGAGCGCTCGGGTTATTTTGCGTTTTACGTTAAAGAATTGCCGTTCATTCGCCGAATAGGTTTGGGCAAGACATACCATCCGGGTTATGCCTGGTAGATGAATAGTGGGAGGGAAGATGAAAAAGCTTTTCGCGGTGCTTTTTGCCGTCGCGCTGCTTGGGGTGGGGGTAGCCGCGTCAGCTGCGGATACCACGACCCTGGCGGTATCGGGCACGGTCGTAGGCACGTGCAAGTTTACGGGGACTTCCGGGATAAGCTTTTCCCTCGATCCCAGCTCGAGCGCAGCCGCCACGGCGGCAGGATCCGTCACGTATTGGTGCACCAGAGGGCAAGTGGGTACGCTGACGGTAGGAAACGGCCAGCACGGCACTTCCCCGATTTATAATCTGCAAAGCACGGGGACACCCGCAGACCAGGTCAGGTATTCGCTGGCCCCCCTCACCGATTCGTATACGGGACAGGGCAAATCCACCCCGAGGGTATTGGCGATCACCGGCACCGTGGCCAATGTCGATTATATTAATGCCGCCGCGCATTCCGACTACACCGATTCCGTGACGGTGACCATCAGCCCGTAGATTATCGTCCGCACCGCCTATTACGAGACCGAAGCATCAAGGGGTGGCCCGACGGGCCACCCCGCCTCTCCTTCCCTCCGAGCGATCTCGCGGCGTGTGATATCCGCTGTTCCTGTTCTCGCGCGCAACACCAATCTCCTCTCCGATAGGCCATTCGCGGCTTGACATGCCAGGGTCCCGGCGTTGGCAGCCTAAATGGTAATTTTTTTCGTGCTCCATCCGATAAAGAAGGGGGGAGCAATCCATTGTTGGAAGGTGTTTGTGGGAAATTCGAAGGGAAATAGCAGCGGATTCGGCCTACTGCCCGCCAAGCGCCTTCTGGGCCAAGTGCTGGTGGATGGCGGTTTCATCACGCAAGCGGACCTTGATCTGGCGCTCGCGGAACAGATTCGCACGAAAGAAAGACTGGGGGAAGTGCTGATCCGGATGGGGAAACTCGGTCCGGAAGAAATCGACGTCGTGGTTTCCATACAGGGCGATCTGGCCTCCTTGAGTGGGGCCGTCAAAGCGGTGGCCGGCGGTCGCCTGAATCTGGGCGATCTGTTGCTGAAGGCGAAACGGATTACCACCGAGCAGCTTGGCCATGCATTGATCGAACAGCAACGGACCGGGGAAAAGCTCGGCAGGGTATTCGTTCGCAAGGGCTTGCTGACGGATGGAGAACTTGACGCCATCCTGGAGTTTCAACATCATCAAGGAGGAGAGGCACCGGCATCGGCGCGGTTGAGGCTGGGGGAAATCCTCGTCGCCACCGGACAGATCACCCGCGAGCAACTCGATGCAGTCCTGGTCCAAAAGAAAGCAACCCAAAAGAAGCTGGGAGAACTGCTGGTGGAAACCGGCGCGGTACATCCGCACCAGGTCGCCCACGGTCTCAAGCTCCAGGAAAAGCTTGTCACCGCGGCGATCCTGGCCGTGCTGTCTCTTGCGACCGTCGGCAGTTCGCAAGAGATCCCTTCCGGGAGTTCCAGGTCCTTCACCGACCGCGCCGAAGTCAGGGTGACCGCCACGGTTGTGTCCCGAGCCGTGTTGAAAGTAATTTACCAACGTCCAGCGGTGGTCATCACGAATGCCGATATCGCACGGGGATTTGTGGATTTCCCCTCCGCCTCCCGGATCGAGGTCCGGAACAACAGCCGGGCGGGGTATCTGCTGGTTTTCACGGGGATCGGAGATCTATTTCCGATGTTCGACCAAGTCAACGTGAAGGGACTGGGAATCGAGACCCAGATCGGCCCGGGTGGCGGCTGGATCCCCCAACCCTATGTCCGGGACACGGTGACGATGGAACTCAGCTACCGCTTTATCCTTTCGAAGAGTATCCAGCCCGGGACCTACGGCTGGCCGCTTTCCCTCTCCGCGCGACCGATGTAAGTCGGCCGATTCTTAACGATCATCTGGAACTATAAAAAGGATCTGTTATATTGATGCCCATGCGATCGCACGGGAGTAGTGTGCCGACGAACCGGACCGTATTCGTCCTCATTGTGATCGCCCTTCTCCTTTTTCCTTTTCCCTCCGTTTCCCGGGCAGGGGAGTGGAGAGTCACACCCATCCGGCTGGACCTGGGCAGGGAAGCAAGGAGCGGGGCGATAACGGTCATCAACGAAGTTGATGGAAGGCTTCAGGTACAGATGAAGGCCTTCGAATGGACCCAGGATGAAGAGGGGAAAGATAAGTATGCCGAGACCGAGGACATCCTCTTTTTCCCGCGGATGATGATCTTTGAAAAGAGCGAAGAGAGAATCATCCGCGCGGGGATCCGGATGCCCCCTGCAGCAAGAGAGAAAACCTATCGATTGTTCATCGAGGAAATACCGGAACCGAGGAAGGCGGAAGGGGCGAATGTAGCCATCGCCATACGGTTCGGCGTCCCCATTTTCGTGAAGCCCCTGAAAGAGGAAGTCAAAGGGGAAATCGAGAAGATCGGGATGTCCAACGGGACGGTTGCGGCGCGTGTGAGAAACGCCGGGAATCGGCATTTCGTCATCCTCTCCGTCGTCGTCAAGGGGAAGAACGGCAGGAACGAGGAGATCTTCTCGAAAGAGCTCTCGGGCTGGTATCTTCTTGCCGGGGCTTCGAGGCTCTACACGACGACAGTTCCGCCGGACGCCTGTCCGGATCTGGCGCGGTTGGATATCGAGGTCAAGACCGATACGGTAACCCTTCCCGGAAGCATGGTTGCGGAAAAATCCATGTGCATGCCGTAACGCGCCGCCTCCCCCCCTGCGAAAGGTGAAAGCAGGCCTCTTCCTCTCTCTTTCCCTGCTGACGGTCCTCATCTCCATTTTCTGTCCCTGCACGGCGGAAGGCACGGAGTTGATATTCGTCCGCATCGTCCTCAACCAGGAACCGAAAGGAGAATTTCTGGTAGACATCGATGGCGGTGGAGACTTTCAGGTCCGCACGGAGGACCTCAAGACGATGGGGTTCCAGGATCCCAAGGGAGAAACATCCGAAATAGATGGCCTACCCTGCATCTCCCTCCGGTCCATGTCTGGGGTCAATCAATCCTTTCATGAAAAGTCCCTATCCCTGGAAATCACCGCCGATCCGGCACTCCTGTCGAAACGGACCGTCGACTATCTTCCGAAACGGCAGGCCAAGGTCGAATATCCGAAGGATCCCAGCGGATTCTTCAACTACGGGGTCAGCTATTCCGCGGGGAATGACTTCCGTTTCGACACCCTGGGAATTACCGACCAACTCGGGGTCCGGCTCGGCGATTTCCTGTTTCTCACGGATTCCTCCTACACGAAAGACCCCAAGGATGAAAAATTCGTGAGGCTGATGAGCAACGTAACCTACGACCGGCGGCAGGAGCTGCAAAGAATGGTGCTGGGGGATTTCTTCGCCTCCTCGGGCAATCTCGGCAGCAACGTGAACCTGGGGGGGATCGGTTTTTCCAAAGCGTACAGCATGGATCCCTACCTTATCCGGTATCCGATGGCGAACGTCTCCGGGATGGCGTCCCTTCCCTCCGAGATGGACGTGTTGATCAACGGGGTGCGGGTCCGGACGGAGAAGATCTCTCCCGGCGGATTCGATTTGAAGAACATCTCCTCCTATGGCGGGGCCGGCGCCGTCACGCTGGTGATCAAAGACGCCTTCGGGAGGGAACAGAAACTGAATTTCCCCTTTTATGTTACGGATATTCTTTTGAAGAAAGGGCTTCACGAATACAGTTACAACGCAGGCTTTGTCAGAAGATATTTCGGGGAGGAGAGCAACCGGTACGGAAGCCTGGCGTTCTCCGCTTTCCATAACTACGGGATCAGCGATTCCCTCACCATGGGGATGCGAGGAGAGGGCATCCAGGGGAGATTTAACCTGGGTCCTGCGGCCTCCTTCCGTCTCCATCAATTGGGAATTTTCTCTCTTTCCCTGTCCGGCAGCACGGACGAACGGGAGGGCACCGGCTCCGCCGGCTTCGCAAGCTACCAGTACCAGGACGGCAGGATCTCCGCGAGTGCTCTTGTAAAGGGTTTCACCCGTGGATATGTGGTCGCGGGAGAGGAAGTCCAGGCGGACAAGATCCGGTACGAAGCAGGTCTCGGCCTGGGATACGGGAGCAGCGGGTTCGGATCCCTGTCGTTGAGCACGGACATCGTCAATAAATACGTCGGGCAAAACCGGCAAGTGGATACGGTGAGCTATTCCAGAATGTTATGGAGTAGATCGACTCTGGTCGCCTCGTTCCGGAAGATCCGGGACGAAATCTCCTCGACGGAGGTCTTCGTCGGCATGACGTTCCATGCGAAGCCGGACCTCTCGCTGTCGGCCAGCTACAAAGGCTCGGACGGGACGAATACGGAAACATTGCAAGCCCAGAAAAACACCCCCGCGGGGGAGGGCTACGGCTACCGGGTATCTCTGGAGAGGTCGGATTCATCGACTGCATCAGCTACTTCCATCAACCCGTTCTTTCAATACAATTCCCGGTACGGCGTCTATACCGGCGAGTACAGGGGTGTCTATAACGATGCCGGGCAAAAAAACGAAATGTACACCCTCGCCGCCTCAGGGGGTATCGCCTATGTCGGGAAGACGATCGGCCTGAGCCGCCCTATAACGGACAGCTTCGGACTGGTGAAGGTCGACGATCTCCAGGGAGTCCGAGTGTATCTTAACAACCAGGAAATCGGCCGGACCGACGCCGGGGGGAAGGTCTTCCTGCCGACCCTGGGGTCTTACGAAGAGAACAAGGTGTCGATCAGCGACAAGGACATCCCGATGGAATATTCCCTGCCCGAAATCGTGAAAAATGTTTCCCCTCCTCTGCGGAGCGGATCGCTGATTTCGTTCGAGGCGAAGAAGTTCCAGGCCGTCACCGGGAAGCTCAATATCCGGACGGTGGAGGGGATCCAGCCCGTCGAATATTCCGAGGTCAGGATGCAGGCACAAGGGAAGGAGGCCGCATTCCCGACGGGAAGAGGGGGGGAATTCTATCTCGAGAACGTGGAGCCCGGAGAGCACAAGGGCACCTTTGTCTTCCAGGGGAAAACGTGTACCATTGGGCTGGTCATCCCGAAGACGGAAGAGATGATCATCGACCTGGGGAGCCTTGTCTGTGAAGACCTTCTTTAGGCTGTGCGCGCTCCTGCTCCTAGCCTATCCCGCCGGGGATGCGCGGGCTATCTGCAACGTCACGGCTACAAGCGTCAGCTTCGGCTCGTACGATGTCTTCGCGGCCGCGCCGCTGGATTCCACGGGCAGCGTGACCGTCTCCTGCGACTATGTCGTTGCGCGCAACGTGACGGTTTCGATCGGCGCCAGCCCGACTTCGGGCGGGTTCAATCCCAGGAGAATGAACCCGCCGACGGGATCCGACCGGCTGGATTACAACCTGTTCACCACTTCTTCCCGGAGCACCATATGGGGGGACGGAACGGCGGGAACGTCAACCGTTCTTCTTTCCAGTGTCAGAAGAAATCAGCCGCGGGTCACCACGATCTACGGGAGAGTCCCCGCCGGGCAGGATATCCAGGTAGGGTCATACACCGACACCGTGACGGTTACAATCTTCTATTAATGGAAAAGGGCCCCTAAAAAGGGGCCCTTTCGAAAAGAAACTTCTCGCCCGGTCGTGAGCTGCTTAGAGCTTGCCCACCAGAATGAAGGCGATGACCAGGGAGTAGATGACCAGGGACTCGATCAGCGCGAGTCCGACGATCATCGGGATGAAGATCTTGTTCTGGGCGGAAGGGTTGCGCGCGATCCCCTCCAGCCCGGCGGCGATGGCCTTGCCCTGGCCAAGCGCTCCGCCGAAGGATGCGATCGCTATGCCGAATCCGGCAGCCAACGCGATGAAGGTCTTGACATTGCTCCCGCCCGCTGCGGCGGCACCTTCTTCAGCGGCGAAGGCCACGGAGGCCGCTGCCACGACGAGCAGGGCCAGCAGGAAAGAAAAGGTGATTCTGCGGAACATCGGGTGGTCCCCCTTTCGGATTATGAGATCCCCCCGGGAAGTTACCCCTCCCGGGGGCGGTGATGCCCTTGCCGGCGCTGATTAATGCTCCTCCGCGTGCGCCACCGCGCCCGAGATGTAGATCATCGAGAGCACCGTGAAGATGAACGCCTGCATGAACGAGACGAATACGCCAAGCCCCATGAAGACGGACGGCACCGCCCACCCCACGAACGCCAGCGCCATGAACCCCCCGACGACCGCGTGGTCGCCGGTGATGTTCCCCATGAGACGGAGGGAGAGCGAGAGCGGCCGCGCGAGGTGGGAGATGATCTCGATCGGCAGCATGATCGGCGCCAGCCACCAGACCGGCCCGAGGAAATGCTTGAAGTAGGGGAGCCCGTTCTCAATCACACCGAAGACGTGCGTGGACAGGAATATGACGACGGCCAGACCGACGGTGATGTTCATCTTCTGGGTCGGCGGGAGAAGGCCGGGGATGAGCCCCATCAGGTTCATGAAGAGTATGAAGACGAAGCAGGTCCCGAGCAGTGGCATATATTTCTTCGCGTGATGGCCCAGGATGTCCTCGCCGATATCCACCAGGAATCCAAGAATAAGCTCGAAGAAGTTGCGCAGCGTCAGGCGCGGCTCCGGAATCACCATCTCGTCCGGCTTCTTCCGGCCGACGACGAGGTAGCTTAAGACGGCGAGAAGCGCGGCGACGAAAAGAGCGGAGTATATGTAGAAGTACTGCTTCCCGCCGGGCAGGGCCATGAAGAAGGAAAAACCGTGCTCCTCTGAAGCCATCGCCGTCGCGGGCGCGAAAAGGATCGCCCCGATCACCACCAGCCATCCATGCATCGCGAAAGACCTCCTCACCGTGTCTTCATCTCCGCCGCCCTCGTCACCCCTTCGAGGAGAATCCCCAGAAAGAGGCAGGACAGGCCCAGCAGGAACCCCAGCGAGTCGAACCACCCGGACCGTATCACGAGATAGACCACAGCAACCAGACCCAGGAACTTTATCACGTACTGGGCGATGAACTCTTTCCGTATCGAGTCGCCTCCCTGGAACGCCTTCTCCAGGATCTTGCGGATCAGGAAGAAGTTCCCCCAAGCGATCACGGCGCCGCACGCGGCGCCGGGCAGCATTCTGAAGCGCCCCGAGACCGCGATCCCGGCCAGGATCAAGCCGGCGGAGAAAAGGATCTTCCTCTCCGCGGACCGAAGGGAAAGGCTTTCCCGTTCGTCCTTGTCCGCGCGGGGACCGCCCGCCTCCGGCTCGGACCCGACGGGCGGCTTACTCCCCACCGGGCTTCCTCTTATTCTCTTCTATCTTTTCCAGGTCCTTTTCCGACTGAACGGCGGACCTGTACAGGCTCCGTACCCCCGCCGCGAAACCCAGCGCGAGCCATACCACCGTAAGCCAGGGGCCGGTTCCGAGCCACTTGTCAAGGTAGTACCCGATCGCCAGCCCGATGACGACCGAAATGGCCATCTCCAGGCCCAGGGCGCTGTATCTGCCCAGTTCCCGGTAGAGCTCCCTGCGATCCTGCTTGTCGGTCACGGCGGTAAAAACCTATGTTTCCTACCACACATTCGAAGAGGCCGTCAACCCGAAAACCCCAGGGCATGTTTCGCTGCCGCGATGGTCCGATCCAGGTCCTTGCGGGAATGCGCAAGCGAGACGAAACCCGCCTCGAACTGCGACGGAGCTATGTAGATTCCTTGGGCGAGCATGCGGTGGAAGTATTTGGCGTACACGGCGGTGTCGCTGCGCTTCGCGGTCGTGTAATCCACGACAGGCCCCCGCTGGAAGAAAGTGGTCCACATCGAACCGACCCGGTTTGTCCACGTGGGAACGCCTGATTTCCCGAATACCCCATGCAGCCCCTCGGCCAGGTAGTCCGCCTTCTCGCCGAGCATCCTGTAGGTTTCCTTCTTGGCCAGCTCCGTGATACATGCGATTCCGGCCGCAACGGCCAGTGGGTTCCCCGACAGCGTGCCCGCCTGGTATACAGGTCCGACCGGAGACAGCGCATCCATTATATCCCCCCGACCTCCGAACGCTCCGACGGGGAGGCCCCCACCGATGATCTTGCCGAGAATAGTAAGGTCCGGTTTGATGCCCAACAGCTCCTGCGCCCCGCCGAAGGCGACGCGGAACCCCGAAATAACCTCGTCGAAAATAAGGAGCGCCTTTTCCTGCCTCGTCAGTTTTCTCAGTGAATCCAGGAACCCGGGCGCCGGTGGGATCACTCCCATGTTGCCTGGGACCGGCTCGACGATGATTGCGGCGATCCCGCCCCGGTTTTTATTGAACAACTTCTGAACGGATGCGAAATCGTTGAAGGTTGCGGTCAGGGTATGCCGCGCGAGGTCCGCAGGGACTCCCGGGGAGTCGGGCTGTCCGAAAGTGAGCGCGCCGGACCCCGCCTTGACCAGCATCGAGTCGGCGTGTCCGTGGTAGCACCCCTCGAACTTCACTATCTTGTCCCGTCCGGTGAATCCGCGGGCCAGCCGCACTGCGCTCATCGCAGCCTCGGTCCCCGAGGATACGAGGCGCACCTTTTCCATCGACGGGAAGGCGTTCCGGATGAGCTTCGCCAGCACTACCTCCCCTTGCGTGGGCGCTCCGTAGCTCGTCCCTTTCCCCAAAGCTCTCCGTATGGCGGAAACCACTTTCGAATTGGCGTGGCCGAGGATCATCGGCCCCCATGAGGAAACGTAGTCGATGAAGGTGTTTCCGTCGACATCGGTGATCGTGGCGCCCTTCGCGCTCGCGATGAAGAGCGGCGTTCCTCCGACCGACTTGAAGGCCCGGACCGGGGAATTCACCCCTCCAGGTATGACTTTTTTCGCCTCGCCGAACAGCTTCCTCGATTTTCCCGTAGCAAGTGGCCCCACGCTGCATCCTCCTCGCAATAAACGTCGACCAAGGCAAGAATTGTATCCGCCTCAGGTAGGGGTGTCAAGGAAACCATCCAACCGAAAATCAAAAGGTTTTCAGCATTACTCAAAACGCAATTATATATTGGCTTGACAGTTCCGGAGAACGGAGTGTACAAGATACATTCCTGCGGCGGAGGCCGTTTTATTTTTTCACCTGCATCGCGGCAGGGAAGGGGGGGGAAGTGGGTATCAAGGACAAGGAGTTGATAGATGAACGGTTCGGCTCGCTCTGGTCCGGGCCTGAGTCGATTTCCATCGGAGACCGGATCTTTACCCTAAACGAGATCAAGCGCGCATTCGACCTGGATACGGGCGACGCGATAGGAATAGACCTGCGGGAATTACCGGACGGAAATTTCGCGTTCCGTTTCTACGACGGGGACGACCGGCGCATCGTCGTGTTCGTGTTCGACCGGACCCTGGACATCCTGGAAGAGCACCGGGCGCATCTCGCGGAGTGGTTAGGAAATGAATATCACGAATCGGGCATGATGGCCTTCGATCCGGAGGAAATGATCAAGTTGCTCCGGAAGAAGATCCTTCCAGGGGGTGGAGACCCGTCCGGCTGAGGGCTTTGTTTCCCTTGCTTTCCTTATACTATATGACCAG
>Ga0334722_10006883_pt1 | contig 11142 bp, 10 predicted proteins | sample C3_bottom_MG_FD_207210 | JGI IMG/M metagenome (GOLD analysis project Ga0334722, IMG submission 207210) | Sediment microbial communities from Yellowstone Lake, YNP, Wyoming, USA - C3_bottom | ecosystem: Environmental > Aquatic > Freshwater > Lake > Sediment | place: USA: Wyoming | collected...
CGACACGTGGCGCACGTTCACGGCGTGGCCGCCGAAGGAAGCGGTGACGAAGTCGCTCTATTTCCAGGCCGACGGCGTGCTGTCATTCGCCGCGCCCACGCGGACGGGCGACGACAGCTTCGTGTCCGACCCCGCGCACCCGGTGCCGTATCGCAATCGTCCCATCGAGCCCACGTACTTTCCCAAGGGCTCAGGATGGCCGGCGTGGCTCACCGAAGACCAGCGGTTCGTGAAGGACCGCCCCGACGTGCTCACGTGGGCCACCGCACCGCTCGCCGAGGACGTGGTGCTCGCCGGCGACGTGACCGCTCGACTGCAGGTCTCCACCACCGGCAGCGACGCCGACTGGATCGTGAAGCTCATCGACGTCTACCCGGAGGACTTCGCGAAGAACCCGAAGATGGGCGGCTATGAACTGATGGTCGCCAATGACGTCTTCCGAGGACGATTCCGCGAGTCGCTCGAGAAGCCAAAGGCGATGGTGCCCAACCGGGTGACCCCCATCACCATCGACCTGCACACGCAGAGCTACCGCTTCCAGAAGGGGCACCGCGTGATGGTGCAGGTGCAGAGCACGTGGTTCCCGTTGATCGACCGCAACCCGCAGGTGTACGTGCCGAACATCTTCGAGGCGAAGGAGAGCGACTTCAGGGCGCAGACGCACCGCGTGTGGCGGTCGCCGGGGCAGGCATCGCGGGTGGACATTCAGGTGGTGCCGTAGGGGTGTCGCAGTCCGAAAGGTGTCGCGGTCCAAGCGGTGTCGCGGTCCGATGCCTACAGCTCGAGGTCGGCCCGGGCGTCGATGTCGCGCAGGATGCCCGCGTCGCTCACCGCTACCTCGTGCACCCGCGCCCCGTACGCGTGCACCACCGCGCGCGCGCCGCCGTCTGCCACCGTCACCAGCTCGCGCCACGTCTCGCGCGCAAACCACACAGGATGTCCGCGCCTGCCGCCGTGCACCGGCACCACGATGGGCGCCGCCGTGCGGCGCGCGGCGTCCACCACGGCCATCGCGCTCGTCGCCAGCACGAAGGGATGATCCACCGGCCAGACGAGCGCGCCGCGCACGTCGGTGTTGGTGAGCTGGGCGAGGCCAAGCCGCAGGCTGGTGACCTGTTCGTCCGTGGCGCGCCCATTGATGACGGCGCGCACGCCATCCGGAACCGCAACGCCCGGTGGCACGACGACAATCACGGGCGCAGCGCCCGTCGTGAGGCACAGTTCCACGACGACATCGAGAAACCGCCGTCCGTCGGGGAGCATGGCGTTCACTTTGGGCTCGCCGAAGCGCGTCCCGGCGCCCGCCGCGAGCACGATGGCGGCAAAGGGGTGCTCCCGGAATTGACTCATGCGGGGTCCAGCCGTCGCAGGGCACGGCGCAGCAGCGCCTGCGCCTGCCACACCTTGTACCCGTTGTGTTCCAGCGGTTTGGCGTCGTACATCGCCCGCTCAGCCAGCGCGTCGATGCTGTCGTCGTCGAGCTTGCCGGTGGTGGCGTCCTCTTCCACCGACGAGTTCACGCGACACGGCCCGAGTGACACGCCGCCCAGCGCCATGCGCACGCCGCCGTCGGTGCGGCGATGCGCGGCCAGCGACACCGTGGCGAAGTCCCACGCGCCGCGCTGCATCAGCTTCTCGTAGAACTGCACGCCACCCGCCGCGGTCGCGGGCAGCAACACGGCGCTGATGAACTCATCGGCGGCCAGCGTCATCTCGCCCTTCGCGTTGCGCGCCGCGCCGTCGAACAACGCGTCGAGTGTCAGCGTGCGTACGCCCGCCACACCCGTGACCTCAACCGTCGCCTCGAGCGCGGTGAGCGCCACCAGTGGATCGCCCGGATGCACCGCATGGCACGGCCCGGGCGTGAACAGCGCGTGGTAGTGGTTCTCGCCGCGCTCGGCGAGGCAGTCGGCGCTGCCGTTCTTGAAGCACGGGAGGCCGCCGCGGAAGTACCAGCAGCGCGGACGCTGCGCGAGGCTGCCGCCGATGGTGCTCATGGCGCGCAGTTGCGGCGTACCCGCCGCCCCGGCCGCCTGCGCGAGCGACGCGTAACACTCCACGATGCCGGCATGCGATGCGAGGTCGCCCAGCCGCACCGCGCAGCCGATACGCGCCGAGCCGTCGTCGTGCAGCACGATGTCCCCTGCACCGGGAATGCGCCGGAGGTCGACGAGCGTCTCGGGACGTGCGATCTCCTCCTTCATCGCCACCAGGAGATCGGTGCCGCCGCCGAGCGGCACGGCGGACGGCGCGCCAAGGGCACGCGTGGCGTCGGCGGCGTCGCTGGCCCGGTGGTATGTGAAGGGATGCATGGCGTGAGGGGGTCGACTGGGAGCGTGCCGGGCGTAGTTTCTACAATCGTGACTCGGCCATTCCTGCACAAGCTCACCGATTGCGCGTGTGCTCGCCACCACCGGGCGGGCATGCTGGCGATTGCCATGGCCGCCGGCCTGGCAGCGTGCAGTGGATCGCAGAAGCCGCCAGCGTCGTCCACAGGTGCGGCCGCATCAGCGCAGCGTGCGGCCGGCGCCGACAGCGCCACGCGCCAGTCCGCCGACTCGGCGCTGGCGATGGCCGCCGTGCGAGACGCCGCGACGGCGCGAAAATTGTCGCCGTCGGCCGATTCCATCGTGCCGTACCTCGTCTTCGTTCCCACCGAGGAACGCGTCCTCGTGGCGGCGGTGCGCAACAAGCAGTGGCTGCTCGACGTGGGGCGCATGGACGTCGACATTCGCAAGGACAGCGCCAGGGCGCGTGCATTCCGTGAGGCAGCGCCGGTGATCAGTCCCGTGCCGCCGCGCACGGCCTTCCGGTTGCAGTGGGCCCGCGGCGCCGAGGACGTGGTGGTCGACAGCTTCGCGGTCTACAACGGGCGCCTCGTCATGCGGGTGCTCGGCTCGCCGGCGCTCGACAGTGCCGCGCGCGGCAAGGGGACGTTCGCGGCGCTCGCCACGCGGGCCGACAGCGCGCTCCCGCCCGTCGCGACGCCATGTGAATTGCGCATCGACCCCGACAGCGCAACGCTGGTGGCGTTCGCCGCGCTCACGAGCGCGGAGCGCAAGGCACAGGCGGTGGCACGCAAGCAGGCCGACAGCGCGTACGACGCACGGGTGATGGCGGTGCGCGACTCCCTCGACGCGGTGCTGCGCGCCGAACGGCCGCCGTACGAGCGGCTGCAGCGTCGCACCAAGGTGGTGTCGAGCCAGGTGCGCGGCTGCTTTGGTGCGGCGCGGCGCGCGCTGGTGGTGAGCGTGCGCGCGGGCGATGCCGAGTGGGTGCGCGAACGGCTGGTGACCATCGCACCCGACGGCACCGTCACGCCGCTGCGCATCGACGACCTCAGGTTCCGTGCGCACGAGCTGCTCACCGCATTCGACGCCGACGGAGATGGTGTTGATGATCTCGCGGTGAAGGGCGCAACCGAGCGCGCCGGCGGCACGGCGATATTGCGCGTCGATCTCGTGAAGAAGCGCGCGGAGCGGCTGGCGGCGGGGTTCGCGTGGGAGACGTTCTAGGCGCCTCCCGCGCGGGTTACTTCCCCACCGCCATCCCCGGGTCGATCACCAGCGCCTGGATGAAGAACTCCATCATCCGCGGCATGTTCAGCGCGCTGTGGCCGGCATCGGGGCCCACCTGCACCTCGAAGCTCTTGCCGGCGCGCTGCAACGCGCGAATGAGCTGCATGGCGTTGTTGGGGTGCACGTTGTCGTCGGCCGTGCCGTAGTAGATCATGAGCCGCCCCTTGAGGTTGGCGGCGTACTCCATGGCGCTCCCCTTCTTGTAGCCGGCGGCGTTCTCCTGCGGCGTGTACATGTACCGCTCGGTGTAGATGGTGTCGTAGTGGTTCCACGCGGTCACCGCCGACTGTGCCGCCGCGGCGGCGAAGACATCGGGGTAGCGGAGCAGGGCCATGGCCGAGGCGAAGCCGCCGTAGGACGTGCCGAAGATGCCGATGCGCCGGGCGTCCACATATGGCAGGGTCCCCAGGTACTTCGCGGCGGCGGCGAGATCGTCGATCTCCACCTCGCCGAGCTTCAGGTAGAGGGCGTCGAGCGCCTTCTTGCCCAGCCCGCCGGCGCTGCGCGTGTCGAGCGTGACGACGAGGAACCCGTACTCGGTTATCGCCGACGGCGCGGCAAAGCGCTCGCTGGCGCCGTTGGTCGCCGGGCCGTCATACACGGAGAAGAGTACCGGGTACTTCTTCGACGGGTCGAAGTTCGACGGCTTGCTGAGCATGCCGATGTGCCTGGTGGTGCCGTCGCCCGCGGTGTAGGTGAACTGCTCCACCGGCTTGAGCCCCGCCGCGGCAAAGCCCGCGAGGTCGCTCTCGGCGATGGTCGCCACAGGGGTGACCGTCTTGCCACTGGCGTCCATCAGGCGCGTGGTCGGCGCCGATGCATGCGTCTGCGCGATGTCGGTGAAGAACTTGCCATCGGGTGACACGCTGACCGTGTGCATGAAGGCCGGATCGGTGAGGCGCCGGTCGCCCTTGCCGTCGAGCCCCACGCGGTGGAGCTGCAGCTTCATGTAGTTGTCGCCGCTGCGCGCGTAATACCAGAGCACCTTCGCCTTCTCGTCGAGCCTCACGATGCCGGCCACCTCGAACGGGTGCTGCGTGAGCGGCGCGACGAGCTTTCCGGAGAGGTCGTACAGGTAGTAGTTCTGGAATCCCGTGCGCTCCGACTCCCAGATGAAGCGCTTGCCGTCGGCGAGCCACTTGATGCCGGGGGAGTTCTCCGTCCAGCTGGCCGGCCACGCCTCGCGCACCACCACGCGGCAGGCGCCGCTGGCGGGGGTACACGCGGCGAGTTCCATGACGTTCTGCCGGCGGTTGGCGCGATGGATCAGCAGTTCGCTGCCGTCCCTCGTCCACTCGATGCCGTAGACGTAGTGCCCCACGACGTCGTCGGTGAGCGGCTTGCCGTCGCGCGCGTCGATGCGCGTGCTCTTGCCGGCGGCGACGTCATAGACGAAGAGGTCGACGATGGGGTTTGGCGTCCCGGCCTTGGGGTACGCTTCCGTCATCTGCGAACCCTGCACCGTCGTCTGGTCGGTCTGCAGGACGAAGTCCTTCACCGGCTTCTCGTCGAAGCGGTAGTAGGCGAGCTTCGTGCCGTCCGGTGACCACCACATGGCCGTCGTCTGGTTGAGTTCCTCGCCGTACACCCAGCTGGCGGTGCCGTACTTGATGCGCTGCGCCTCGCTGCCGTCGGTGGTGAGCTGCTTCTCGCCCGACCCATCCTTGTTGACGACAAAGAGGTTGCGGTCGCGATAGATGGCCTTCTTCGACGAATCAGCGGTCCACGACTCCGTGGCCTGCCGACCGCGGGCCGGGCCGCCAAAGCGGCGCCCTTCGTTGGTGGCCGCGGCGCCGGCGGGCGCGTCGCCCGCCTTCCTGCTCGCCACGTCAAAGCGGAACCGCTTGCCGTCCTTGGAGAAGTCGAACGACTTGCCGTCATCGGCCCACTGCGCCGTCACCGCGCCCGACTTGATGGCCCCCTGCGCCTTGGGGAGCATTGCCATGTAGCGATCGTAGCCCGGCATCGACTTGATGCGATCCTGCGCGTGCAGCACGCGCAGCGGGAGCGCGGCGAGCGCGAGCAGCGCGGGGACGGCGAGGCGGAGCCTGAGGAAGTGCATGGTCACCGGCACACGTCGGAGGGAGGAAACGTGAACGCGGCGCACCCACCAGGAATGCGCCGCGCGCGACTGATTCAGTTGGACGAAGCCGGTGGCTTGGGCATGACTGGCGCTGCGGCGCCCGGCGTTGCCGGAACCGCCGGCGCAACGGCCGGCGTGGCCGGCGTGGCCGGCGTGGCCGGCTTGGGCGGCGTCGGCGGTTTGAGCGTGAACACGATGTAGTCGCCCTGCTTGCGAATCTTCTTGCCGTCCACGGCGTCGAGGTCCGTCGCGGGCACGAAGCTCACGACTGCGATGCGTTGACCGGAGAGCCGCTGTCTGGCCCGATCCGCCGTCCCCATCGCGAAGTCGGAGTGGAACGAACCGTTGACGTGCACGACGATGGCGTCGGGGTACTTCTCCCGCGCACTCGCAATGGCCTCGCCCATCGTCTCGTCCTTCACGCACTGTGCGTCATAGAACCGGCCGATCATCGCCTCGGCTTCCTGCGGCGTGATCTTCTGCCCGTGGCCGCTCATGTCGCCCATGGTCTCCTTGAACCGCGCGTAGTACTTGTCGCGCGGGCAGTTGAGCTGGGCCGCCACGAACGCACGGTCGACGGTCGGCAGCGAGTCGACGCCAACGAGTCCCTTGCGCCCCACCAGCGATGCCAGGCGGCGTGGCACGTTGCCGGCAATCACCGGCCACCCCTTGGCTTTGGCGAACTCGACCATGGGCCGATAGTCGGTGACGTACTTGGGCCACGGGCGCGACGCCTTGAGAAAATCAGCCTCGGCCATCTTGCCGGACAGATAGTCGTTGAGGCTGGGCTGCGCGTCGCGCTCGAACATTTCCATGGCCAGCACCACCGTGCCGCGGCGACGCCCGATGCCCTCGAGCGCGGCGCGCTCGAGCCGGTGCGTGCCCGGATCATCGTGCTCTTCGCCAAGGAAGACGACGTCGGCCTTGGCCACGTCGGCGAGCATCGACTCGAAGTCCTCGAAACGCTTCTTGCCCGACTTGTAGACGCGATGCGGCGTGTACGACGACACGGAGGCGATGTGGCGGGAGATCTCGGAATCCGGTGCGACCGCCGCCTGCGTGACCGGTGCCTGTAGAGACAAAAACAAAATTGATGTCAGAAACATTATTAGTCTTTCTGGTAGGGTTTGTCTGCCTGCACTGGCGAAAAGATCAAAACAAAAATACACTACTAAAGCTTATTTACGGAGTAACTCTGCTCTTCGATATCGGAGTCGTTCGTGCCCTGGAGGATGCCGTCGACGCACTCGCCCGGCTGGACGAGCAGGTGGCGAGCATGCCAGCAGGCACGACAACGCTCCTGATGCTACGCAGCGCTCAAGCTATCGTTGCGGCGAATGATCGGCCACTTGGTGCTGCCCCGGATACACCGGCTGGCGCGGGGCCGTTCGCCGCGCCGTTCGCCGCGTTGCTCGGCTGGTGGTTCGCGCCGGAGGCGCGGGAGTTCATTGCCGACGATCCGAACCTGCGATACACCGCGATGGCGCTCGAAGCGGCCACGGACACCATCCGGGGCGGACGCGCCCTCACGCTCGGTCTGTTGGACGATGCGATGCGCACCGCGGGAACCGCCGACTTCGAGCTTCCCGGAGTGTTCGAGGACCCGTTGCGCCGCGCGGACGACGACTCGTGGCCCGCCGTGCTGCTTGCCGCCGAGTTGTCGTCGGGGGCGTGCGCTCGTGTGCGTAGCGTACCGGCGTCGATTGCCCGGACGGTGGCGCCGCTCGCGGGGGGCGTATGCGCGGGGGCGTGGGTGGTGCCCGCACTCGCGGACCACGTACCGGGTGCGCTGCACGCACTGGCCGACGAGGCGCGCGCCGTACGCCGGCGTGTCGATGGGTATCGCGACGCCTGCGCCATCGCGACCGAGGTGTGCCACGATTTCGGCCGAGGGGGCCCGTCGGCGCTCGCGTTGCTGCACCGGCTGGCCGGCGCCCCGGCCGTGACGATTGCCCATGCGTCGTCGGCGCTCGGGCTCACGGTGCCCACCGCGGGGGCGGCGGTGGAACGCCTGATGGGTGCCGGGCTGCTGCGTGAACTGACCGGCCGCGGTCGCGACCGGGTGTTTGCCTACGAGCCGGCGATCGCGCTAGCGGGCTGAGCGGCCGCCGAGCGCTCGAGCAGCGTTACGATTTCCTCGAGCAGGGTGCGTCCCTTGTCGATGGCGTACCAGCGACGGATTTCCTTGTTGCGCTCGGGCTTCTCCAGCTGCTTCCACTCGGCGGCGACTCGCTGGGCCAGTGGGCCGGGGCGGGGGCCCCACCAGCTGCGTTCTTCGCCGTCGGCGTCGAGGACGATGACGACCGGAATGGAGCGCGAGGTGCCGTTGGTCAGGTGCGTGTCCATCAGCTCGGGGTGCGCGTCGCGGCTGACGACGCGCAGGTCGAGGTTGGACGCCGCGTCGGCGAGCGCGCTGATGATCGGCACGCTGCTCTGCGAGTCGATGCACCAGTCCTCGGAGATGGCGAGGAGGTGCCACTGGCCGCCCAGCGCCTCGGTGCGCGCGAGGAGGTCGGCGGGAATCCTGGCGCGGTCGCGCTGCGCCTTGAACAGGGGGCCGTATTCCGGGGAGGCCGTCGCCATCGCGTCAAAGGACGCGGCGGCTTCGAAATAGTCGTAGGTGGTTTTCATATTGCTATAATACTACATAAGCATATATCGGAGCGCAAGGGGGCTCCCCGTGACGTGTGGCACCGGAATTCGTTAGTCAATTGACATGCGTCTCATTCCGCTCATTCCCGCGCTGGCCCTCCTGACGGCTGCGTGCGGCCCGGCCATTCGGCCGCTGGCGCCCCTGGCGCCGATGCGCGCGCCGGTGGCCGAGCTGCCCGATCCGCCGGCGGAGTCACCTGCGCCCGCCGCGCCGCTCGCGCTCAGCGACGAGGAGTACCTGCTCACGCGGTCGCTGATGGTGCCGGTGGACGGGGTGCGGCCGGAAAAGGTCGCCGACACGTACTGGCAGGACCGGGACGGTGGCGCGCGCACGCACCAGGCGGTGGACATCCTGGCCAGGCGCGGCACGCCGGTGCTCTCGGCGGACAGCGTCACGGTGCTGCGGCTGACCAGGAACACGCTGGGTGGCATCACGATCTACGCCACGGACCCGGAGAAGCGGTTCGTCTTCTACTATGCGCACCTCGATCACTACGCCACGGGCCTGCATGAGGGGCAGGCGGTCGCGCAGGGCGAGGTGCTCGGCTACGTTGGCACGACGGGCAACGCGCCCAAGAACACGCCGCACCTGCACTTCCAGGTGATGCGGTTCGTGGATGCGCGGAGTTGGTGGAACGGCCCGCCCTTTGATCCGCGTCCATTCCTGGCGCAGACGGGCGAGGGCCGGGGGACGGGGCGGTCGACCGCCGCGGCGCCGCAGCAGTGATTGCCAAGGAGCAATGATGACGATGTCGGGGAAGATGCGCGCCGCGCTGCGCGCTGAATGCAATGGCCTGGTGGCCACGGTGCACGTGGGCAAGGAGGGACTGACGCCGTCCCTGCGGAAGTCGCTCGATGACGCGCTGCGCACGCGGGAACTGGTGAAGGTGGCACTCAATCGTTCGGTGGACGTCACGGCGAAAGCCGCGGCCACCGAGCTCGCCATCGCCGTGAATGCCGAGGTGATCCAGACCATCGGCAAGACGGCGACGCTGTATCGCCAGAATCCGGAGATCGAGGGGAAGAAGGGAGACCTGCCGCCGTGGCGGCGGTAGCGCGCCTCAGCGCCGCACAAACACCAGGTCCCACACGCGACTTGCCCCGAGGTGAAGCGCGGTGGCGTTGCCCTTCTTGTCGCGCGTGAACCAGACGGTGCCGTACGAACCACCCTCGAACGCATCGGTGTAGGCGGGGATGAGCGTCACCTGCGTGCCGGGGCGGAGTTCGAGCACGAGCGCGCTCTTTTCAATCCGCGCCGTCCACGTGGCGTCGATCTCCGGCTGATACCAGCGGCCGGTCAGCCCCTGCAACTGCGCGTCGGTGGGCTGCCAGCGCGCGCTCGCGGCCCAGGTCCAGGTGAGCGTGTCGCCGTCGGGAGCGAGAATGCGCACGCCGGTGGGCGAACCATCGGCGGCGGTGTTCACGTGGAGGCGCGAGGCGGCGCCCATCAGGAAGTCGCCGTCGCGTAGCGCGCGCAGTGTCGCGCCGCCGCGAATGCGCAACTGGCCGCGCTCGATGAATAGCTCGGAGATGTCGTGCGTGCGCTCATCGCGATAGATACCGGTGTAGCGCGCGATGCGGTTCGGGTCGGCGGCGGTCGTGTCCCACCCCACGGGCGGGGCGAGCTCGGGGATGAGGGCGTCGGCGAGCTGCCGCACGTAGCTGGTGGCCGGAGCGCCCGCCGAGTTGCAGAGCACGGCGATGGACAGGCCGGCGTTGGGGTAGCGCGCGAGATAGGTGCTGTAGCCGGCGGTGCTGCCGCTGTGCGCCCACTCGGTGGTGCCGCGGTACGTGCCGTTGATGAGGCCCATCGCGTACGGGATCCGGCGTCCGCTCGTCAGCGTGGCCTGGCTGAGCAGCGAGTCGCTGACGGCGCCGAAGGTGCGCTTGCTGAGCGCGTCGTTCCACTTGAGCCAGTCACCGACGGTGGTGAGCAGCCCGCCCGGGCCGTGCACGTTCTCGAACGGCATTTCCAAGTGCCATCCGTCGGCGCGCCGTGAGTACGCCTGCGCACGCCGCGGCACGAGGGCGGTATGGTCGTCACGCCAGCGCGTGTCGGTCATGCCCGCGGGCTTGAAGACGCGCTCCGTGCTGAACTGCGCGAACGGCATGCCGCTCACGCGCTCGACGATGGTCGGGAGCAGGGCAAAGCCGGAGTTGGTGTACGAGTAGAAGTCGCCCACGGGATAGTTGAGCGCCTTCTGACGGACGATGATGTCCACGAGGTCGGCCTGCGTGGTGACGCGCGTGCCGCGCGGATAGCCCTGGTCGGCCACCAGGTTGCTCCACTCGCGCAGGCCGCTGGTGTGCGACAGCAGGTGGCGAATGGTGATGGTGCGTCCGTACTGCGGCAGCTCGGGCACGTACTTTCGCACGTCATCGTCGAGGCGCAGCTTGCCCTCGCCGACGAGCAGCAGCACGGCCGTGGCGGTGAACTGCTTGGCCACCGAGCCGCTCTCGAGGATGGTCTGCGCCGTGATGGGCGTGCCGGTCTCGAGGTCGGCCATGCCGTAGCCGCGCGCGAGAATCGTCGCGCCGTTGCGCGAGACACCCACCGCGCAGCCCGGCGTGTGCGTGCTGTTCCACGGGGCGAAAACCCTGTCGGCCACCGCGGTGAGGTCCTGCGCGCCGAGTGCGGCGGGGAGAACGAGACAGGCGAGGAGTCGCTTCATGGCCGGAGTGTGCTGAGGGTGGGTCGCGGTTTCATCACCGCGCGCGCATTGCATGACCGCATGGTGCGACGGATGCTTGCTAGAGGCGCGGTGGGTCGAGCACCGTGCGCTCGCCGCCGGCGCTGCCGGTGTTGAGCGTGCCCGCGGGTTCGAACAA
>Ga0334722_10006884_pt1 | contig 11140 bp, 4 predicted proteins | sample C3_bottom_MG_FD_207210 | JGI IMG/M metagenome (GOLD analysis project Ga0334722, IMG submission 207210) | Sediment microbial communities from Yellowstone Lake, YNP, Wyoming, USA - C3_bottom | ecosystem: Environmental > Aquatic > Freshwater > Lake > Sediment | place: USA: Wyoming | collected...
CGGCTGGAACGGACTATCAAAGCCGTGGATAAAGCGTTTGATGACTTTCGTCTCTCGGCAGCCTCCAAGACACTTTATAACTTCGTCTGGAACGACTACTGTTCCTGGTATATCGAGTTAATCAAGCCAAACACGCCGCAGGAGCCGATTCGCGAAGGCTCACTGAAAGTAGCTGTATTTGTGCTCGACAAAATCCTGAAGCTGATGCACCCATTTACGCCGTTTGTCACTGAAAAAACATTTCTGGAATTGCAGGGACTCGATGAAGAGAGCGACACCACTATTACGTTTGGTCCCTGGCCCAAAACCGATGGCCGCCACATTGATGACAAACTGGAAAAAAGTCTCGAACAAATTCAGGCGGTGGTAATGGCGGTGCGCTCGATGCGCTCGGAATTGAATGTCCCCCCGGGGAAAACCTCGGACTTATATATCAAAGTGAAAGAAGCCTGGCTGGCCAAACTATTGGAACAGCATATTGAATATTTTCGCTCTCTGGCCAAAGTTAACACGCTTCACACCGGCACGAAAATCAAGAAACCGCCGCTTTCGGCCTCGACTGTTATTTCCGGCGCTGAAATCTTTTTGCCGCTGGAGGGTTTGATTGATGTCGAAGTGGAAAAGAAGCGCTTGGAAAAAGAGCTGGGTAATTTGAAAGACCTACTTGATAAAATTTCCAAGAAACTGGCCAACGCTGATTTTCTGGCCAACGCCCCCGAAGATGTTATTTCCCGCGAAAAGCAGAAAAAAGAAGACTATCAGGAACGCATCGAAAAGCTCAATAAAAACCTCGAGCAGGTTCTAGGGTGGTAGAATATCGTCATTGCAAGTCCCGATTCCATTGGGGCCCGGCCATCTTTTTTTAACACGTCAAGCCTGACTTGCCATTCCCAAGAAATAGGGAAGCCATTTTCAAATCCAACTCATCAGAGTTCGTCATTTCACGCCTGAAGTGGAATACAGTCGGTAGTTTTCGCTGAAATCCGTAATTGTCTGGCATAGGCCTGCTTTATGCAAATGGCTTGACACCCCGAATGCAGAATAATATATATGAATTTAATGCATAGACCCCAAAGAATGCTATCGACAGAAATCTGTTCTGGCAATTGTCAAAGTCATCTAATCAATCGAATGAGGACTCCCGCAATTTCTTCCAATATAAGGAGAGAATCATGGATGCTAATGTAGTAGATCACAAGCAACTTTATCGGCTGCCCTGGACGCTGCCGGATAACGGAATCTCATGGCTTGAGCCGACCTCTATGTGTAATCTGTTCTGTGATGGCTGTTACCGCAAAAACCGGTTGAATGAACACAAATCGTTTGAAGAAATCTGTGCCGATCTGGATGTCTTCGAGCGCCTGCGCAAGTCAGATTGCATTTCGATCGCCGGGGGCGACCCGTTGCTCTACCCACCCATCGTGAAACTGGTGGCTGAAGTCAGACGACGCGGGTTAAAGCCAATCATCAATACCAATGGCAAGGCCTTGACCAGTGAACTATTGCGCGAGCTTCATCAGGCTGGTGTCTTTGGATTTACGTTTCACGTCGACCAGAATCAGGGCCGCGGAGGAAAATGGCATGGCAAAAACGAAATCGAGTTAAACGAGCTGCGCCTCCAGTACGCCCGTATGGTGGCGGCATATCGTGACATCTCCTGTGCGTTCAATGCCACCATTTATTCGGAGAATCGCCGCTACGTCCCCGATCTCATCCACTGGGCACAGCAGCATATCGATTTGGTTCAGAACATGGTATTCATCCTATTTCGTCATGTTATTCCTGAAATGCCGTTTGACTGGTACGCCGGGGGCGACCGGGTCGACTGGGATAAGGTCTGGTATCATTCCGAAAGCAAGCGGGAAATTGAACTGAACTCGCGACAATTAGTCGCTCAAATTCGTGAGCATGACCCCGACTTTTCGCCTTCAGCATATCTCAACGGAACGGAACAGCCGGACGCCCTGAAATGGTTGTTATCGGAGCGCCTAGGCACCAAGGATCGCATTTACGGCTACGTCGGCCCGAAGTTTGTGGAACTTTTGATGTCCTACTATCATTTCAGGCACGATCGCTACTTGTCATACGTCTCTCCGCGCGCTACCCGCACCGGTCGCCTGGCGATGTTCCTCTTATGGCCCTTTGACCGAGGCCTGCGTAAAATCACCGGCCGCTACCTCGGCGCACTACTGCGCAACCCGTTTAGGATTTTCCAGCGGGTGCATTTGCAGAGTATCACTTTCATTCAGCCGGTGGACTGTCTGGCCGATGGCCGGCAGAGTATGTGTGATGGCTGCCCGGATATTACCGTCCATAACGGAGACCTGGTTTGGTCGTGTCGTTTGGAGGAATTAAACCAATTCGGCACATTTCTTCGTACCGTGCCTAAAAAGGAACCAAAACCTGGAGAAACGATTGCCCGGTAAGCGGTACTGATCGGGAATGACATTTTTGCACAAGTGTGTTACATTACCGTCAGCGGCAGATGTCCCCACTTGCCCCTTTATCTTAGAGACAAAAGCGCGAGGACTTGTCTTTCCAGCGTAGGCTGGAATCCATCCTAAAAGTCACCCTGAGCCTGTCGAAGGGTACCCACCAAATTCACCTGAAAACGCAGAAAATTGGGTTCGTTTTGTCATTTTTTTATTTTTCAACTATCAGAAATTGTGGTGATTCCGAATGAGATGTGGCAAAAAAGTGTCGGCGCAATATGTAAATGGTCCGTTGACATATTCGTTTTCATCCTACAATAGGTCGGGAAATCTCAATCTGGGGGAATGTGGTGGGAAAATTGAAAGGGTGACAATCTCTCTTAACAAATCGCCAGATTTGTCATTCCCGAGACGTCGGGAATCCATTCTTCAAAACGAACTCATCAGAGTTCGTCATTCCACGTCCGCCTGTGGCGGATGGAATCCAGTCAGTATATATGTACACTAGACGATTTGTCTAGGATTGTTGGAACCCACAGCAAGCTGTGGGCGACCGGCCTAAAGAGGAAGGGGGAGGAAGAAGTCATTGCGAGGAGCGAAGAGCGACGTGGCAATCTCAATTCAGCCTAAATACACGCCCCCGGCGCTGCTCCACCCCTGAAAATCCTGTCCACCAAAAACGTCAAATCCAAAATATTCGCCGAAGCCCCATCAGAATTAACATCCGCCTCTTTCGGACATCCGGGTATCGGCCCGCCGCGAAAGATTCTGTCAACCAGATAAGTTAAATCAAGAATATTGGCATCAGCGCCGTCATGATTGAGATCACCTCTATTGTTGATGCAGCAACAGGCATCGCCAATTCCGTCATGATTCGTGTCAATCTGATTCGAGTTGGAAACTGTCGGACAATTATCAGTGCTGTCCAGTACATATCCGGGGGGCTGGGCACATTGTACAAGACTTACAGCTCGGTTGCCCAAGGAGTCATTATCAGGGTCAAAAAACCATTTTGTATTGGGATTAAAAAATGCATTCCCATCATTGCAATCGGTGCTGTCTAAAACGTATCCAACTGGAGTACTGCACTGCTGCAATCTGGCCAATCTGTTCCCAAAACCATCTCCATCAGTGTCCTCAAACCACAAAGTATTAGGATTTATTCGCGCATCGCTGTCATTGCAGTCACAGGCTGCCCCATAGCCATCACTGTCAGCGTCAATTTGATTGGTATTTGCAACAGCTGGACAATTATCGACATTGCCGCAAATACTATCGCCGTCAGCATCATTGAATGGGTCAAATGAACAATTATCACAGGCATTTCCGATCCCATCACCGTCAGCGTCTTGTTGCGCGGGATTGGAGACCGAAACACAGTTGTCACAAACATCACCGACACCGTCTATATCTGTATCTTGCTGATTCGGATTATAGACATTCCGACAATTATCCGTTCCTCCACAAATGCTGTCCAAATCCGGGTCATTCAGGGCATCGAATGGGCAGAAGTCGCAGACATTTCCTATGCCATCGTGGTCAGCGTCAAGTTGCGTTGTGTTAAATAGAGTCGGGCAGTTATCGCAGCCATCCGGAAGGGCGTCATGGTCAGTATCCGTGTGGTCGTTAAACCCTTGGCAAATATCACAGCCATTGGGCACGCCGTCTCCATCAGTGTCAATTCTATCATCATGCCCGGGGCAAATATCACATGCGTTCCCAACACCATCGGCATCTGAATCTGCTTGTGAAGAATTGCTTATACTTACGCAGTTGTCACAGGCGTCACCAACTCCGTCAGCGTCTGTATCCGCCTGATTTGAATTTGGAATGTTTATACAGTTATCGCATCCATTCCCTTTTCCGTCACCATCTGAATCTGCTTGTCCGGGATTGCTAAGATTGGGGCAATTGTCAACATTTTCGCAGAAACCATCATGATCGGCGTCGTTTTGGGTATCAAATGGACAAGTGTCACAGACGTCACCAACGCCATCATTATCTAGATCACTTTGAGACGGGTTAAAATCTGTGGGACAATTGTCGCAAGCGTCTGCAATTCCATCATTATCCGAGTCCTCTTGCAATGGATTGTAAACATATGGACAGTTATCCGTCGCACAAGTATTTGTAGGAAACCCCGGATTCCCAAATCCATCGTGGTCAGAATCGAAACAAGAATCGCAAACATCTCCTATTCGATCCAAATCGAAATCTTCCTGCCCGGGATTGAAAATCGTGGGACAGTTATCACCACAAAATGTGATTCCGTCGTTGTCTAAATCGGTTGTATCGGAGCAGCATATTGAGCTTGCTCCAATTAAAGTAAAACACGAATTGTTAGCTGGGGCACAAGGCGATGTTAGCTTTATCTCAAAATTATCTAAAGCTGTGTCGCAGAATAATGGGTCAGTTGACAAGTTGCCATTTGTTCCGTTTTGACTAGCGATGCAGCTGACCCAATCTCCTCCCGCATTTGAATACAAATCGGAGCACCTAATAACTGGACTCGAGCCACCGCATACCAAAGCTCCCCCTTGTTTACCAAATGCTATTATGCTGTTGTCTATTACTGTCCCAGAGTTTGCCCCCCAAATGCTGCCACCATTGCTGGCCCGATTGCCCACAAAATCGCAATTCGTTATTGTGCCCTGAGTATTAAAGATAGTCAACGCGCCCCCAGTCGGCGCAAAATTTGAGATGAACAAACAACGAATCAATGAGAATGAAGAAGTTGAGTTTCGAAAATCTATTGCTCCGCCACCTGAACCAGCCGAATCCTGAACAAATTTGCAATCCGATACATGACAGCTGCTGCTATTGTCAGCAAACAGGGCCCCTCCATTACTCGCTGCATTCAAGCGGAATACGCAATTCTTTATTGTAGAAAACGCCCCTAAATTCGTCATCACAGCGCCGCCGTTGTCGCCTCCGTAATTTCCTCCTCTACCATTTTGTATTGTGAGGCCATCAAGAACTGAGTTGTAGGTTTCTCCATTAACAAACAAGAACCCCCGCCCTAATTTTTCGCAATCGACGATGCATGAGTCTGGTCCATTTTCCGACTTTACAAGAATCGACTTGCCATTGAAATAAATCTCCCTGTTTCCCGTACCCGTATAGGTACCGTTCGCAACAAGCACCGTATCCCCATTTACTGCCGCATTTATTCCAGACTGTATTGTTGTTTGGTCGGCGGGGACGTGGATAACTGTGGCAAAAACAAAATTGTATGAAAGAAGTGAAAAAGTTAGCGCCAGAAATATGTAGAACAAAACTCTCTTAACGACAGCCATGCGCCCTCTTTTGAGTAGAAATCGGATAGTTTGCTCGGTTATAAGTTAGCTAATTAGCCCTATTGCGTCAATGAGAGAGATTGCCACATCCCGATAAGAATCGGGACTCGCAATGACTTGGAATTGCGCCTCTTCCTCCCCCTTCCACTTTGGGGAAGGGGGCCAGGGGGGGTTAGGTTCAGGGGCAGATCCTTCGACAGGCTCAGGACAAGTGAAGGCGTCTGCCGCCCACAGAAGAGATTGCCACGAGCCGACAAGTCGGCTCTCGCAATGACTTGGAAGTTCGCTTCCTGCTCCCCCTTCCTTTTAGGGAAGGACGGGTGGCCCACCCCTTGGGGTGGGTTGTAAATATGCATTACGCGATTTACAATCCAGATTCCCACCGCAAGCGGTGGGGCACCCAAAATCACCACCTAATCCCCCCAAAATACGCCGCGACCCCTATTTGATGGAGGAGTCTATAAATATGTATACAAGTGAAAATCCCGCCTTAAGCGGAACACAACGTCTTGAAATCCACCGACCACGAAAATCGGCACTGCCATTTCGTTTTCACCACAGAACTTGTAACGCCAAAAGTAAATATGACAAAACGAACCCATTTTCCTGCGTTTTTGGGCTAATTTGACCGGTGGAACACCCGGGCGAAAGTTGCCCTTCGACCCCTCGACTCCGCTCGGGACAAGCCCCTCGACTCCGCTGGTTCGACAAAGCTCACCACAAGTCAGGACAGGTGGGCTCAAGGTGACTTTGGGGAAGAGTTGAAAATAGCCGCAATCCAGAAAAAGTAGAAGAATGCCTGTTATGGGCAGTTGGCCGGCAGCGGGCCGAATCTAAACAGGAAACTCACCATGTGAGTCAAATCTAAAATATTGGCGGGCATGCCGTCACCGTTAACGTCACTCTCTTGCAGACACGGGCCGGGATTACCGCTCCCCCTGAAGATATAATCGACCAGAAAAGTCAAATCGAGAATGTTCCCATCGAAATGATCTCCATTGGGATCCCCTCTTATATCCCAGCAGCAATCGCAGGCATCACCTTTGTTATCGCCGTCACTGTCCATTTGATCGGTGTTGGCAACAGTCACGCAATTGTCGCAAGTATCGCCGACACCATCGCCATCGACGTCGCTTTGAGAGGGATTGAACACGGTGGGGCAGTTGTCGCAGACATTGCCGAAGCCATCGGCATCAGTATCCAATTGATTGGAATTGGGAACGGCCGGGCAGTTGTCGCAAACATCTCCGACTCCGTCCGAATCGGCATCAACCTGACTGGCATTGGGAATGATGGGGCAATTATCACAGGCATTTCCCACTCCATCTGAATCTACATCTTCCTGCAGGGGATTATTGGCAAAGGGACAATTGTCATTGGGGCAGGTATTATTTAGGAAACCCTGATTCCCATAGCCGTCGCCGTCTGTGTCGGTACAGCTGTCACAAATATCGCCAATATTATCGAGGTCGAAATCTTCCTGAAGCGGGTTGAAAATGGTCGGGCAGTTATCATTACAACCTAACACACCATCAGCATCGACATCCGATGAGTCCAAACAGAGCTTGTAAGTAACGGTCAAAAATGGTTGGTCGGCCGGAATTGGGTTTTCTTTGGTGTCAAATCGCTTAGCGGTCAGGCTGGCGGCTTCATTTCCCAATAAAATCCAGCCAAAGTTATTGGCCGGTGTATCGAGCCAGCTTTGAACATCGGCTACCATTTGCGCTGTCGAACCAAACGTGTAGGTGCCAATGGCTGCTACCGAAATGCTGGCGCTGTTGGTGCCGGAAAAATCGCCGCCCGGAGTTGTCCACAGCGTTGTAGAGAAAAATCTGTGAATCCAGGTGGCGCTGTTAGTGGTGGATGCGGCACCGCCGCCTTCTTCCAAAGAAGCATCGGAAGTCCCCTCGCCCCAATCAGCTAAGAGCCGCCGTAAGGAAATTGTCTGGGAAGTTAATAATCGAGTTCTGGACAAATGCAGGGTGAGGGACACCGATTGTATGGTTGTACCTGCGGGGACACTATCGGTGATATTGAAAGCCATGACGCCACGTCTGCGAAAATTGGCAGCTTGTGCGGTGCGCCCGACAAAGAAGTATTCTCCGGCGCCGTTACTCAAACTTCCAGTGGCGCTTTCATAAAGAGTATTGTCTTTGGATGGCGGGATTACAACTGTAACAACACTTTCCGCGGCATTTATCCCGACTTCAATAGTCTGTTGGTCAACTGGTACGGGGATAGTAGCTCCGGAGGTGAAGCATTGGGCAGTTAGTGGACAGACTACTGCCAGAACGATATAAAACAAGACTCTTTTAGCAACAGTCATGAACATTTTTTTGAGCAGACAGTGAGGTAGTTAATACTTTGATAATTTAGGAAATTATTGACAATACGTCAAGGGGAAGAAAGTTGGCGGGAACCCGCCCTTTGACATCGTTCAATGCGGGCCTGAAAAGTGGACCACTACTATGGCGTGGAATTAAGATTGTATTCTTTGATTTTGTATAGCAGCGAGCGGTAGCTGATTTCCAGCATGCGGGCGGCTTTGCGGCGGTTCCAATTGGTTTTGTTAAGTACTTCGCCGATGAGTTTCTTTTCTTCGGCAGCCACTATTCGTCCTATTCTATCTTTGAGTGAATGGCTGTTTTTCAAATCGGAAAAATCCACCTCCACTCTGATTGCAGAAGTTGTGGATGAAGATGATGCCGGCATGGGCTGGTTGCCGGCGGCGGTAATTAAGTCATGGACGATTGATTCATCGCCGCGCACTACCACTTGTTTAATCATATTTTCCAGTTGGCGGACATTCCCCGGCCAGAAGAAAGCAGTTAACTGCTCCACAGTCGTGGGCGAAAGTTGAATCGGTTCTTTCTTGTAGGTGCCGGAATATCTTTCAATGAAATGGTCCACCAATAGAGTAATGTCTTGCGGCCGCTCACGAAGCGGCGGCAGAAAGACGGAGATTTCATTTAAGCGATAGAATAAATCATCGCGGAAACCACGCTGGTGAATGGCTTGTTCCAAATCACGATTGGTGGCACAGATAATGCGGACATCGACATGGATATTGTGAATTCCGCCGACTCTTACAAATTCCTGCTGCTCCAGAACCTGCAGAAGTTTGGATTGGAGTTCCATAGGCATATCGCCAATTTCATCGAGGAAAATTGTCCCTTTGTCCGCCGATTCGAACCGACCCTGTTTGGTCTTGTGTGCACCGGTGAATGCCCCTTTTTCATAGCCAAAAAGTTCGGCCTCAAGTAAATCTCTGGGAATGGCCGCACAGTTGACTTTGACAAACGGTTTGCTCTTGCGATTGGATAATTGATGCAGCATCCGGGCGGCAATCTCCTTGCCGGTGCCTGATTCGCCTCTGATAAGAACAGTTAGCTCGGAGTCGGCCACTTCTTCGATAATATCTTTCACTTTCTGCATGGCTTGTGAATCGCCGATAAAATGGCTGTAAGAACTCGAGGCCTGAAGTTCGGCTTTGAGATTGTCAACCTGGCTGCGCAGTTGCTTTTTCTCGAGAACGCCGTTAATGTGAATTTCCACTTCCTGGACATCGAACGGCTTGTTAACGAATTCAGCTGCGCCCAACTTGATGGATTCGACCACGTAGTTAGTCTCGCCGTGGCCGGAAACCATGATCACTTCCGGGCGGTCATCAATCTTATTGAGTTTCTCGAGCACTTCCAGTCCGGTCATGCCGGGCATTTTGATATCGAGCAGTACAATTTCGGGTTTTTCGGTGGAAACCATTTGAATTCCTTCGATGCCGTCACGGGCAGTCAGGAATTCAAACTTTGAGGAGAGACCCTCCGAAAGTATCCAGGATACTTTGGGATCGTCATCGATTACTAATATTTTGGTTCTGGTTTTGGGCATAATGAAACAGTCCGATGTTCTCTTTTATCGGCAGTTCGGCCATTCGGTAAAGACGATTTTTATATTTCGTTGCGGAATTTTGGCAAAAAAATGCAGCCGTTAGTTTTCGAGAGGAAAATATAGGGTGAAAGTTGTCCCGCGGCCTTGGACGGAGTCGACTTTCAGGGTGCCGCCATGGGCTGAAATAATTCTTTCAACAACTGAAAGTCCCAGACCGGTGCCGGTCTCTTTGGTGGTATAATACCGGTCGAAAATACGGGAAATATCTTCCTTCTTGATCCCCGCACCTGTGTCAGAGATTCTTATGGCCAAATATTCAGTCTTCTTGTGTTCGGGCTTTTCGATAAGGCCGTGGACAGAGAGTTCGCCGCCTTCAGGCATGGCCTCTATGGCATTTAGGAAGAGGTTCAAAAAGACTTCTAAAACCTGATTCTTATTAATTATGGTTTCCCAGGCGGCCTTTTCAAATTTTCTGGTGAAATGCACCCGGCCGCGTCTTAAATCAGGGCCGATAAGTTCGGCAGCACGTGATATGACAGAGCGCAGGTCGACTTTTTCAGTCTGGTATTTATTGGGATTAGAAAAATCGACCAATTCCCGGACTAATTCATTCATGCGGTGGATTTCTTCTTCGGCCGACACAAAATATTCTGACTTCTCGAAAATTTCGGGCCATTTTTGGCGAATAATTTGAAGGGTTCCTTTGATTGACGTCAAAGGCTTGCGTAAATCATGTGAAATCTCTGAAATCATGTTCCCCATTGTCACCAATCGCGTGGCATTAAGGAGAGATTTTTCTCTCTCGAAAAGCAGCCCCGCCTGTGAAATCACCAGTCTCGCCAGAGACTCGTCATCGGAATCATAGGAACGTTCCGAATCAGTACCGAATAAAAGTATCACAGCCAATTCGCCTGATTTTAGGACGGGAATTGCCATATTGACTTTTTTGGGCTGCGGCAAGCGCTGGTTTTTCGAGATTTTATTGCAAATAAAGACTGTCAGCAATTTCACTTCATCGAACTGTATGTCTTCCAGCTCCGGCACTTCCAAAATCAGTGAATCCCGGTTGACATTCCCCAGATCGATACCGCCGCTTTCGGTGAGCGGAATATCTTCTACACCGCTGGCCGATTCGGGCGTCAATGTCTTCTTGTCAGGGTCATAACTTAACCAAATGGAATAATCTATCTTAAATACGCGATTGAGTTTTTCGACGAGCAAGCGCCGGAACTGATTCATCGTTTTGATTTTGGGAAGTTCGGCATTTAGCTCGTGCAAAATTTGAAACTCGACCAGACGCCGGCGATTGCGCTCGAATTGATTGGCATCATCGACAGTAACGGCAACTTGCGCTGCAAATGTGGCCAAGAGGCGCAAATCGTCTCGGGAGAATCTATTACCGTCCTTTTTATTGGCCATATTGATGACACCCAGCACCCGGTTTTTAATAGTCAATGGCGCGCATATGAGCGAGGACGCGCCATAACGTTCCCTATTGATGCGCTTAAATTGGTCATCGTTTTC
>Ga0334722_10006886_pt1 | contig 11138 bp, 8 predicted proteins | sample C3_bottom_MG_FD_207210 | JGI IMG/M metagenome (GOLD analysis project Ga0334722, IMG submission 207210) | Sediment microbial communities from Yellowstone Lake, YNP, Wyoming, USA - C3_bottom | ecosystem: Environmental > Aquatic > Freshwater > Lake > Sediment | place: USA: Wyoming | collected...
GTGAAGTGTAGGGCATGGGATATGGAACAAATAGTATTTGCAAATATTTACTATTTAAGAGATCATACCTATATATAAACCTTAGTGCCTGGTGTAAAGGCGAACCAACCTATAACACGGAGAATGGTCCGATGGTGACACGATTCAGTATTCGTTGGAAAGTATTGTTGAGCTCGTTTTCGGTGTTGATCCTGTCGGTGCTGCTGATCACCGTCTTCATCTCGTTTTCATTCAAACGCAATATGGAAATGGAGCTCGTGGCTTTTCGCGAGGCAGAGCTGACGAGCGCCAAAGCCACTTTGCAGGCCTATGTGGATATCGCCTATTCCGTGCTTGACCAAGCCTATGCCGATTTGAGCAAGGCCGGAAAAATTCCTGCGAACGCCGACAACGCCACTTTGCGGGCCGCTATGGCTCCGGCCCTTGGCATCATCGAGAACATGCGCTATCAGCAGGGGACCGGGTATTTTTGGGTGAACGACGCTGCCAAGCCCTTTCCAACCATGATTATGCACCCGACTGCCCCCAAGTTGAACAACACCGTCATGGACGCCGCTAAATATAACTGCGCCCCTGGCAAGCAAAACCTGTTCGCCGCCTTTGTCGAGGTAACGGAGAAAAACGATAGCGGTGTTGTGGAGTACTTGTGGCCCAAACCGACCAAGGACGGCCTGAGCAGCAACCAGCCCAAGGCCTCTTTCGTTAAACGGCACAGGCCCTTGGGCTGGATCATCGGCACCGGTGTCTATATTAACGAAATTGACCAAGCGGTGGAGGCGAAGCGGGCAATTCTTGAGGGTCAACTGAAAAGGATTATCCTCTTCATCTGGTGCTTAACCGGGCTTACCTCAATCGCGGCCTTCTGCGGACTCTGGTTTCTTGCCAAACGTTTGTCAGACCCAATCCAACTGTGCGCTTATTTCGCCAACGAATTGGGTCAGGGCAACCTGGAGGCGACGCTCTCGGTGACCAATCGGGATGAAATTGGCGATCTTGGCGCCTCCTTGACCCAGATGGGCGAAAATCTAAAGCAGATTGTGACAAGCATTTCCACTACCTCCTCGACCCTCAGTGACGGCGCTTCATCCCAGGCCTCAGCCCTTGAGGAGACCTCGTCTTCTTTGGAAGAGATTTCTGCCATGGTCAAGCAGAATGCCGAAAATGCCGATCATGCCGACACCTTGGTTGCCATGGCCCGGGGCAAGGTTAGCGCCGTTTGTGGCGCCATTGGCGATCTTACCCGCTCCATGACCGACATCACCGTGGCTAGCCATGAGATCCAGAAAATTATCGGCACTATTGACCAGATTGCCTTCCAAACCAACCTCTTGGCCTTGAATGCAGCCGTGGAGGCGGCACGCGCCGGTGAAGCCGGGGCCGGTTTTGCCGTGGTGGCGGATGAGGTGAGGAGTCTGGCCAAACGTTCCGCAGACGCCGCGAAGAATACTGCCAATCTGATTGGCACTACGGTGCAAAGGATTGAGACCGGCAACCAGATTACGCAGAGCACCAGCCAACAATTTGCCGAGGTGAGCCAGGATATCGACCGCGCCAGCAAATTGATCAGTGAGATCAGCCAAGGGTCCAAAGAGCAGGCACTCGGCGTTAATCAGGTCAATACCGCTATCTTGGAGATTAATCGCGTTACCCAAGACAATGTCGCAACCTCGGAAGAGCTGGTAACCATCCTCAAGCAATTCACCTTTAGTTAGACCAGAGATGGCAGATCAGCACCGACCCCAACAGGCCGGCGGCATCGGCGCAGAGGGCGGCGGGCAGGGCGTGCCGGGTCCGCTTGATGCCGATACTGCCGAAGTAGACGGCCAGCACATAGAAGGTGGTCTCGGTTGAGCCCTGCATGGTTGAGACGAGAAAGGAGAGAAAGCTGTCCGGGGCCTTGGCGACGATCTCCGACATCAGTCCCATGGCGCCGCTGCCGGATAGAGGTCGCATCAGGGCCATGGATAGGGCTTCCGCTGGCATGCCGATCAGTTCGGTCGCCGGAGACAGGATCTTGACCAGGATCTCCATGGCGCCGCTTGCCCGAAACATACCAATGGCCACGAAAATCGCTACCATGAAGGGGATGATTTTCACCGTGGTGGTGAATCCCTCCTTGGCCCCGTCAGTCATCACTTCGTAGACCTTCACCCCCCGTAAGTATCCATAAAGCAGAAAGCCTGCGATCAACACCGGAATCAGCCAGTTGGAAAGGGTGTCAAAGGCGGCAGTGGACAGGGTCAGCGGACTCGTTTGCAGGCTGAGTTGATAGGCGATGCCGCCGCAGAAGGCCGCGCCGAGGAGCAGGGCAAATATTTTTCCGGCTCGGCTCGGTGGGTAGAGGTCGCTCACTAATTCCGGGGTAGTTTCGGGAGCGGCGTTTTGGGCGGGGTTGTCTTGTTCGACTAAACCGATATCGGGGCCAGCCAAGAGTTTTGAGGCAGTGATGGCCACGGTGGTGGCGAGGATGGTGGCCATGAAGGTGGGGATCAGGATGGCGGCAGGGCTGCTTGCGCCTGCCGCCGCCCGTACCGTGATTACGCTCACCGGCAGGAGGGTGATGCATGAGTTGTTGATGGCCAAAAATAGGCACATGGCGTTGGTGGCCGTACCCTTCTCTAGCGATAGCTGGTCCAGCTCCTGCATGGCCTTGATACCCATGGGGGTGGCGGCGTTGCCTAAGCCCAGCATGTTGGCGGCCATATTCATGATCATGGCCGCCATGGCCGGGTGCTCGGGCGGAACCTCGGGGAAGAGGCGCACCATCACCGGACGGAGGGCGCGGGCCACGGAGTGCATGAGTCCGCCGACCTCCGCGATCTTCATCAGCCCCAGCCATAGGGCCATGGGGCCGATGAGGCCGAGACCTAAGGTGACGGCGCTTTTGGCTGATTCAAACGAGGCCTTGGTCACTGCCTCCATGGTGCCGGTATAGGCGGCGGTGACGGTGGCGATGAGGACCATGGACAGCCAGACGATGTTGATGGCGGAGGGCTTTTGTTGCATGGTTCGGCATTGTACGGGGGAAATGGTGAAGGGTCAAAGGAAAAAACAATACCTGCCCAGGATCTTTGGCGTTGACAGGGAAGAGGCGGGCTCCTACTCTATGTAAGGAACAATTCTACCTTGGCACATTTTCTCTGATGTGAGTACAGACGAATTTTCTTGTCATTCCTGCTAAAACCATGCGGGAATGAGGGAACTTTGTGACTTGGGAAACGGTATCGAAACCAACCAGCATAGTATCGCGCAGAGACGCAGTGGCGCAGAGTAAAAAATCCATTTTTCGACTTCCTCTGCGTCTCTGCGCGATACCAGCCAGTCCGCCATTCGAACTGACATGGATAGGTTACAGTATATCAATAAGTTCTAAGCCGCTGGGGAGAGAGGATGAAAGTGGAAAAAGCACGTTTTGCCGACTACCTGATCAAGGAAGAGCCGTTTTACCTGGTGCAAGGCCAGGAACTAGAAATTGCCCGGGCGGCCTACGCCAACCAGATTCCCATGTTGCTCAAGGGACCAACCGGCTGCGGCAAGACCCGCTTCATGCGGCGGCTGGCCTGGGAGTTGAAACGGCCATTGATCACGGTCTCTTGCCATGACGACCTCTCCACCAGCGATCTGGTGGGCCGTTACCTGCTCAAGGGCGGTGAGGCGGTGTGGATGGATGGGCCGTTGACCACGGCGGTGCGGGCCGGGGCCATCTGCTATCTGGATGAGATCGTCGAGGCCAGAAAGGATACCATGGTGGTGATTCACCCCCTGGCCGACGATCGCCGGGAATTGCCCATCGAGAAGTTGGGCGAGTTGCTGATCGCTCCGCCCGAGTTCGCCCTGGCGGTCTCCTATAATCCAGGCTATCAGAGCGTGTTGAAGGATCTGAAACAATCCACTCGTCAGCGTTTCTTGGCCATGGAGTTCACCTATCCTCCCCCGGACTTGGAGGCAGAGGTCGTCATGACCGAGGCCGGGGTTTCGCTGAAAACTGCCCAGGACTTGGTACGATTGGCCGCTATGACCCGCGAATTGAAGGACGCCGGCCTCCAAGAAGGGGCCAGCACTCGCCTCCTGATCCATGCCGCCAGGCTGATCAAGAGCCAGGTGCCGCCCCGGCAGGCGTGCCGGGCCGCAGTCACCGAGGCCTTGACCGATGACCATGAACTTGGGGCCTCGATAACGGAGATGGTGTCTGCGATTTTCTGATGGCGTCGCAAAAAGACCGATCTCCGGCGATGCGGGGTATTTTTGTTCACTTGGCACACCCATGTGTGCCCTCATTCACAAAAACACACTGCGCCTTTTGTCTCGGCCCTTTTGCTTAGCCATCCCACAATTTTTTACCTGCATTTAACAAAATCACTACGTTGAAAATCATGCCTACCGCACGAATCAATCAACAACTAGCTATGCTCCTGGGCAATGAGGTGGCGGATTGGGAGCGCGAGGAGCTGGCCGAGAAGCTGACCATACTCACGCCGGAAATTCGCCGGTTGGCCCTACAGCAGCTGCCGGTGATCTGGCCGGTGAGTTACGCCCTCTATTACGCCTTTGTCGACCAGGCCGCCAAGGCCTCGACCTGCCTGCATCCCTCTCAGTTTGCCGCCTGGGTCAAGGCCGCGCTTGACGTGTACGAGGCCGATGGTCTGCGTCAGGCCCAACTCTTTCTGGAAGAGGTGGAGCAGAACTTTCTCTGCCAGCTCCGTGGCGAGGCCGGCGTGCGGTTGACTGACGTTGAAGCCTTGCTCCTGCCCTACGCTCGAAGCATCCTGGGCCGGGAGGTGAAACTGGCCCCGGCCGAGAGCGCAAGCTTTGACACCAGCACCGTCTTTTTGCCCCCGGAGATCGATCTCTTCCACTATCAGCGCCACAATTTCTTGTTCTACAAATTTACTGTGACCTTTTTGGTGGCCCTCGACCGTCGCGGGATGTTTCGGGCGCAGGAGGAAGGGGGGGCGGAGCAGACCCACCCCTTGGCCCGTTTCCTTGGCCGTTTTCCGGACCGGGCCTTGGCTATCGATCTATTTTATCTGATCGAGTCCATCCGGATCATGGCTTGGCTCAGACACGATTTTCCCGGATTGATGACTGACTTTGCAGAGCTTGGCGTGGCGCTGCTTACGCAGGAATTCCCGGTGCCGGAGGTGTGCGGTCAAGGCAGCTTCGTCGCGGCTTTGCGGATCTGGCTGCTCCGGCAGGTCGCGGGTCCGGGAGGTATTGACGATGCGAACGGCCCACTGCCGGAGGCGATTGCCGCACTCCTCGCAGAGCACTATGCGCTGGAACGCCAGGCCTGTCAAAGCCTCACCCTGACGGCACACCTCTACCAATTCGCCGAGACGCTTACCGGCCCTTACCACTCCGGCCCGCCCTTGCCCTTCATGGGGAAGTTGACGATTGCCGAGGCCTACGCGGGGATTGACCGGCGTCAGGAAGAGAATCAGGAGAAATTGATCGAGGCCTTGCGCCGGATGATGGCAGGTCCGGACAAGGCCGCCAAGGAAGAGAAAGCCGAGGGCGGAGAAGGGGTGCCGGAAGCCGGGCCGCAGACCCCCGGTCGCCAGCCCGTAAACGACAAACAGGGGTCGATGCTTACGGCAAAACCAAACCAAGACCTTGATGCCGCCGAACTTGAGAAGCAATTGGCGCAGGGTGTTTTGCGGATTGGCGGCATGGAGTTCGAGTTGACCCCCGAGTTGAAGGAGCTGCTGCGGCAGATGATGCAGGAGCAGGGCCGCATCCCCAGTCAGGCCATTGTCAGCGCCGCCGGTCGGCCGGGAGGAGGGTTGGAGCAGGGGGCAAAGTCCGACGACGAGGAGGGGTCACGCGCCGTCGGACTTTTAAGCTATGACGAGTGGGATTTCCGGCGGGCAGGATTTCGCAAGAATTGGTGCCAGGTGCAGGTCAAGGAGATCACTCCGGTGCAGGGCACCTTTGTCGCAAGTACCCTGCAAAAGTACCGGGGCCTCCTGCTCAATCTGCGTCGCCAGTTTGAGATGATGAGCGTCCACGAGGCCTTTGTTAAACGCCAGCGGGACGGAGACGATATCGATCTCGACGCGGTTACTGAAGCCCTGTCGGACGCTAAGGCCGGGTTGTCGCCATCCGAGCGTCTGTACGTCCGCCTCCAGAAGAACGACCGCCAGATCGCCGCACTTTTTCTGCTCGACATGTCGTCCTCCACCGAGGGTTGGGTCAGCACCGCCCTCAAGGAGTCCCTGATCCTGATGTGCGAGGCCTTGAGCGCCCTGGGCGATCCCTACGCCATCTACGGATTTTCCGGCATGCGGCGCCTGCGCAGTGAGATCTTCACGGTGAAGGAGTTCGACGAGCCCTACGACGTCACCATCAAAGGCCGGATTGCCGCCATCACCCCCAAAGAGTATACCCGCATGGGGCCAGCCATCCGTCATGCCACCGGGATCCTGGCCAACACTGAGGCCAGGATCCGGCTGTTGATCACCCTCTCCGACGGCAAGCCCGAAGACTATGACGGCTATAAAGGGGCCTATGCCATTGAGGATACCCGTCATGCCCTAATCGAGGCCAAGATGACCGGCATTCATCCCTTCTGCATCACCGTCGATAAAGAGGCCCACGCCTACATGTCTCACATGTACGGCGAGGTCAACTATATCTTCATCGATCAGGTCAGCAAGCTCCCCCGTCGTATGCCGGAGATCTACCGGAACCTGACAAGCTAATTCTACTTTGTCAGATTAGCGATCAATCAAACCCACACCTTACATCCCGTCACCCCAGCATGTTTTTAGCTGGGACCCAGTGGGTCACAACTGTTTGGATTCCGGCTTAAAACATGCCGGAATGACGAGAAAACATCATGCGTACACACGTCAGAGTATATGTGACAAAGTAGAACTAAGCCGTTGTACAAAAATACACTATTCATTCTGGACAGCTAAAACGGCATCTCCCACAAAGGGGACTGAACTGAGTAAGGAGCCGTAAAGGAAAGAGCAGAATGTACAAGTTGTTTCTTAACGGCTCCTATCCTCCGCTACCCATTATTTCCCATAGGTGAAGATAAATACCCGTTTCTTGGCGTCCGCAAGCTTGGTGCCGACCTCAAGAGTGTATTTGCCGGGGGCGGCAAGAGAGATGTCTGTGCCGAAGCCGTCGCCCATGAGCATCATCATTTTAGGTTCGATCTTGAAACCTGCCGGATCGGTGACCTTGACCGCGACGGTGCCCTCGATAAGGGGCTTGCCAGTTTTGACATCGGTGAACATGACCATCAGGTGGTGGGTCTCTTTCATGCCGTGTTTCGCCATGGCCTCGCGGACGTCAGCCAGGTGGGGGACGGCCATCACACCGTCTTTTTCGACGCTTTCCATCGTGCTGGACTTGTCATTGGCCATATCCATGCCGGTCATCTCGTGTCCGGCCCAAGCCGGAATGACGGAGGCCAAGGGGGAAGAGAGCAGTAGGGCCGTGATGGGGATTATTAGGTGTTTTTTCATGAGTGGGCTCCTGGTGTTGAGGTTTGTACGCCGATTGCATTTCTCTGCCTGGCGAACGGGCGCGATGTTTCATTCATCCTCGTTTTATAAATAGTAACTGTCCAGCAGCACCGCATCTGCTTTGTCATAGGCCTGCTCACATAGAGGGGCTATAGCTCGCAGGCCTATTTCGCGCATCTGGCAGCACTGCTGAACAGTTACGGTTCCGGGTAGTTGCTCGTTTTTCGGCTTGAGCTGGATAGTTACTATAAATATTCACTATTCGTTGGGGAAGCAAGGAATTATTGCCTAGGGCCTTACGTCAGTAGCCGGCCTTGGTTGCCGTCCTGGCTGCCAACCCCTTTGTGCAGGATAATGTTTTTGCCGTCGGCGGCGCCGTGGTCATACGTCGAGAGATTGATTCGAGCCCCATACCGCTGGACCGTTCGCAATCGCGGAAAGCGCTGATTGATGAAGTCAGCTAGGCCCCTATCGGCGGCAACGATCAGGGCGCAGGTTGTGGCTTTGGCCGAATGACGTTCGCTCGGATGGGGCCTGGCGGGCTGCTGGGCCTGTAATTTTTGGTAAAAACCATGCAGCACCCCGAGGTAATAGCTTTTCCGCTCGGTCACGGTACGCCCCGTAAATCGCCCTTTGTTTTGGCCCCACAGATACTCAAGCTCCCTCTCCAGAAAGTGATAGCAGTATTCGGCTACCGCCACATTCTCCGCCAGGCCGAAGAGTTCGATGGATTTATGCCTTTGGTCGGAAAAGGGGTCGTAGAGATCGGACTGCACGATCTTGACGTAGAAAAAATCGCGCAGGATCGTGCAGATGGATCGTTGCCAACCCTCAATGCGTTTTTTGTGGCGGGTGATGATGACGTGGGTGTAGCGGCGCTCCTGTTCTGCCGTCATCTGCTGGAGGTTGTATCTCTCAATAAGATCGTTTGCCTTTTGCATAGCAAGCGCCGCCTCATGTTCGTTGGGGGAACGGGCCAGGGCCAGGAGTTTTTCCACCTTGGCGAAAAATCGGCGTCCCTCCTGGACCATCTGGCTATCGCTCTCCAATTCGGCGAAGATCTCCGGGCTGTCACCTTTGGCGGTCCTGTAAGCCTTCGGCACACCAAGCCGAACGCAGGCTTCTTGGAAGTGCGGACCGTGTCCGGCATCCGAATGCCCGTTTGCGCTACAGAGCTGGTGGGCCATCTCGTGTTTTAAGACATTGATGGTCACCGGCCAGGGGTGATGGAGAATAAGCCGGGTGCTGATGCGGATGGTCTGGGAGGCGTGCAGCCATTCGCCGAGATGACGTGTCGATTCAAAGATGGCGATGACTGGCGTCGGGAGCGTGAGCTGATGGCTCCAGCAGATATCCTCGAACTCCTTCTGGAGTTGGCGAGCCCAGAGCCTGAGGTATTGGTCGTGGTTGAAAGGTGGCATGGCGGTAGTATCGTAGCTAACTAAAAGTAATAGTCATGGTATGGTTTTTCCCGCAGAGGCGCGGAGACGCAGAGAAATCATTAAGGCCTGGCCGAAATTCAACTATCGCCTTTGCTTACCATCTCTGCGTCACTGTGCGAGAGCACCCTCCCATACCAACCGATGAATATGCTGAATAGTTCGAATGGATAAGGAGGATGGGGTAGGGAGAAGCGGTGTCCGTCAATCGTCGGGATCGACCTTGCGGCGGCTCTGCCCTTTGATGTTTGCCCGGTGTCTCTTGGCGTCTAGCCGATTTTGGCGGGAGGCCTTGGGGATTTTGGTGTCGAGACGCGGTCTGTCTTCGATCAGCGCATCGCCCAACAGGTTGGCAAAACGGATGAGCGCCGCCTCACGGTTGGCGTGTTGACTGCGCGAGGCAAAGACGACCAGCCACAGCCTGCCCTCTTTGTTGATTCGGGTGGCGAGGCGTTGGCAGAGAAGGGCTTTTTGGCGGACGGAGAGGCTGGGCGAGGCCTCAAGGTCGAACCAGAGGGTGACTCGACTGTTGACCTTGTTGACGTGCTGACCGCCGGGGCCGGAGCTGCGGGAAAAGGTGAAACTCAGTTCGTGGTCGGGGATGGTGAGGCCTTCCGTGATCCGGGGCATGGCTAAGCCTTTTGCCAGATCGGCAGGTCGGGGTGGAGGCGACAAAAACGCGGGTCGGAGTCGATGCCGTGATCCATCTTGCGGTTAGCGATCAACACCCCGCCGGGTTTTAGCTGGTCTTCGATGAAGCGCTCGAAGCGGCGCTGGAGATTGCCTTCGTGGAAGGGCCGGAAATAGTAGATGACATCGAAGGTGTGGTAGCGGTCGTATTCCCAGATGTCTTGTTGGACCACTTTTTCCTGTCCAATCAGTTTAGCGGCGATGGTGAAGGGGTATTCGTCCTTCTCCAGGCCGCTGACTGTAAACTCCATCAGCTCGGCGATGAGGAGGACATTGCCGATGCCGCAGCCGATGTCGAGAAACGACAGGGGTCTATTTGCGGTCTGCCGCGAGTCGGTCAAGAAGCCATGAGCGAATTTGAGCTGTTCGTAGACCTGGCGGGTGTCCATCGGCACAAAGGGGTATTCCGACTCCGGGTCGTTCTGGCTTTGGCGCTGGGAGTCTCTGGTGAAGTAGCCGATGAAACGGTTGATGATCCCGAAGAAGATGTCTCGTTCGTCATCGCTTAAAGGAGATATTTGTTGGTTGGGGTTTGAGTACGGCATGGTAGGCCAAGGTCGGAGATGGATAATGGCAAAGACATAAAAAAAGCAACCTACGCCAGAGGGTTGCTTTTGGGAAGTAAAAAATAGTGTTGACTGAGCCTCTTGCAAAAAGAGAAATAATCGTCATTCCCGCATGGTTCTAGCGGGAATCCATTCTGTAATTCCTTGAAGAAACTGGATCCCCGATAAAAGCATTCGGGGATGACGGTCATTTTGCAAGAGGCTCGACTAATTAGGCTTTTTTCATAACGTTCCAGCGAACTCTAAATGGCCTCACTGTTCTCGCCCGAGTTTAAAGCCCGTAAACGCCTGTCTTCTGCTGGTGTGTCGCCTCGTTGGCAAGAAAGAACTACTCCCCGATTGTGTTGAGAAAAGATTTGGCCTCGTCTGTTTGGGGGAATTTTGGATCAAGATCAAGCGCCTTTTTTATGTTGATGCGGGCCTGAACTTTTTCTCCGTTGGATGCTTGCGCTCGTCCGAGGTGATAGAGGATCACAGGTACATTAGGGGAAAGTTCCGCAGCTTTCGATAATGTCTTGAGCGCTTCTTTGTTCAGATTCTGTTTGAGCTGTAGCCACCCGAGGGTATCCATGATTCTGCCGTTCTCTGGCAGGGCGGTAGATGCCTTGGCCGCGAGAGCAACGGCCTCGCCTCCATTTCCCTCTTCCGCTAGGAGCTGGGCAAGATTGTTCAACGTCAGGGGATTGTTTGGATCTAGGGATAGTACCTTTTTGTACTCTTTGATGGCTTCACTTTTTTGATTGTCTTCCTGGAGCAGCGAGCCAAGGAGGAACCCATACCCCGGGTCGTCTGGCTTTATCTCCTTCAGCTTTTGCGCTGCGGCGATGGCGGCTTTATGGTCACCCTGTCTCTGGTAGGCAAGTGCGATAGCCCTGATGAAAAGAGGGTTTTTTGGATCTATGGCGATCGCCTTTTGCAGGTTCTGCACCGCATCGCTGTAGTTGGTGACAATTCCATAATGCATC
>Ga0334722_10006887_pt1 | contig 11135 bp, 11 predicted proteins | sample C3_bottom_MG_FD_207210 | JGI IMG/M metagenome (GOLD analysis project Ga0334722, IMG submission 207210) | Sediment microbial communities from Yellowstone Lake, YNP, Wyoming, USA - C3_bottom | ecosystem: Environmental > Aquatic > Freshwater > Lake > Sediment | place: USA: Wyoming | collected...
TGATCTTTGGCGTCTGTAGGTTCAATAATTTCGTTTGTATCGTTATCCATAAATTCCTCAGAAAGGTTTTGGTTCGTCAATTACTTTTTGTGTTACTTTTATTGCTTTATGATTGTTAACAGAGCCGATTCTTCCGGAGAATAAAATTTGGCTTCCTGTTCTAACTTTTTGATCATCACTAATTTTCGTTTCAAGACGGACAATATCTCCGACTTGCATTTCGTACAATTCTTTTATTGAAAGTTTTGAGGTTCCCAATTCGACCCTAATAGGAAGAAGCGTGTTTGAAAGATGATTTGTCAAAACTTCCTTTGCTGTAATGCCGTAATATTTAGTTGCTCTAATTGAGGAAAGTTTTTGCGCTGATAATTTTGCAAGGATATTGTCGAAAGCAAAAGTTGCAAAACAGATATTCATTAAATATGATTGCTCTCCGATCAAAATTTCGAACGAAATCAACAATACAGATTCACTTTGAGATGTTATCTGAGCAAAATCAATATCCGGTTCAAAACGCTCTAGATTGAACTCAAAATTGTCAACTGTCTGCCATGATTTGCGTAAGTCCTGCATAACTCTTTCCGCAACCACACGGAGAACTCTTTGTTCGATTGGAGTGATTACTTTGGTTTGCTTTGTACCAAGTCCGTTTCCGCCTAAAAGTTTGTCAACAAGAGATAACGCTAAATCATTATTTAATTCAAGAATTCCTCTAACGTCTGTGCCTTTTATATCGAAAGTGAAAAGGCATGCAGGATTAGCAACCGATAGTATATACTCAGAATAATAAATTTGATCTACCGATGTTACATTAATATTTACAACGGTTTGAAGTTTCGTAACCAGAAAACCGCTGTAACTTTCTGCAAAATTTTCAAAAATGCTTCTTAGAATTCTAAGCTGATTTTTAGAAATTCTGTTTGGCAGACGAAAATCGAAAAGCACCGCTTCTTTTTCGTGGTTGGTCTCAACCTTCTGCTCTGTACCGCTCTTAATATTATTAAGTAGCTGGTCAATCTCTTGTTGTGATAATATTTCAGGCATATTATTGTAAGATGTATTTACTGAAATAAATTGTGTTTATTTTTACGCCCGGCATTACCTGCGCAAGCCGTTTTATAATTTCTGTTCTAAGCGTATCGCGGTATGCAATGTTGCCCAACTGCGACATCTCTTTACTGCTCATAACAGATATAACCGCATCTTTAAGAAGAACTTCTTTTGCTTTCAATTCTTGATTGTCTTTTTCTGAGGGAACATCGAAGCCCAATGATGACAAGAGATATCTTTTGCCGTCTGTCTTTGCGGGATTAACAAGAATCTCTTCAACCATATAAACAAATTTTCCAAGTTCTTTGCTGTTTGCCTGAGGCGGAGCTGCTTCCTTTTTTGTCTCCGTCGATGCAGGTTCTGCCGCAGAATGATTAACTTGAACTCTGTTCAGCAAAAAATTTGCGGTTATAAAATAGACAGCTATAAGCTGTACGATGAAGATTGGAATCCCAAACAATAAAATTTTAAGATTCAATCCCTTCTTTTCTTTCGGTTGAACTGCTGTTTCGTCAACCTTGGTTTCTTTTATTTCTTCTTTTGTCTGTTCCATAGTGCTGAATAAATTTCAATTGCTGTGCCATTGAAATTTCGTTCAGAAACAGAGATTGATGGGGCAGAAAAAGTAATCTTTGGCTAATATTCGTCAGTTGGATTCATCCCGACAAAATTTAGCACGGATTAATGATTTTAAGTGAAATAAGAAACCGATAGTTACTTATTCATTATTCAGATTTTCAAAAAGAAATGGGGCTGAAGAAAAAGTAATTCTCCGTAGGAATCCTACGGACAAAATTATCTGTATCCTAACTTTTTCCTCAGCCCATTTTGTGATGTGTACTGTAAGGTGAAGAAATATTATCTTACTAATTGTGTTATCTCTTGAAGCAATGCATCTGCCGTTGTAATTACGCGTGCATTTGCTTGAAATCCTCTTTGTGATACAATCATTTTTGTGAACTCTTCGGATAAATCTACGTTTGATTGTTCTAGAGCGCCGGATTGAACCGTGGTGTTTGTTTCTTCACCCAGACTTCCAATTCTTGGCTCGCCGCTGTTTGCGTATGCTGTGTACATATTATCGCCAACGCTAATTAAACCGTTTAGGTTGTTAAACGTTGCAACCAATATCTGCGCAAGACTCTTTGAACTACCATTAGAAAAGATACCAACAACATTTCCGTACTGATCAATATTCATGTTTGAAAGAGATGCAGACGGAGATCCGTTTTGTGATAATGCGCTTACAACTGAACTAGAAGATGTCTGTGTAATACCGCCAAAACCGCTTCCAAAATCGAGGTCAATCACTGTTGAATTAGCGCCGCCTTTGGGGATAAATGTCATTTGCGGATTGTTGGGAGAAATATTTGCAGAATCTAAAGTACCGTCTGCGTTGAACAGAATTGTTCCGTTAGTTGATTCAGATTTGCCCGATGCCGTGCTTGTTCCCGGAACTGATGCTGTCCAAGTCCATGTGTTATCCGCAATCTTTGTGTATTTCAATGTTACCTGATGTGCTGTACCTAATGAATCGAATACTGTTACCGAGCCGCTTACTACGTTTGGAATTCTATTATTATCTGCCGAAACACTAAGTGTAGCCGTGCTTGAATTTGAAGTAACTGTTGTTGCATCGAATGTAAAATCAATGTTATTTGCAGGAAGATTTATACGATTTGCAGTGCCGTCAAATTTTGCAAGTGATGCTACATCAAGAGGAAAATTTCCGGTTCCGTCATCTTCAAATTTTAATCCCGCAATAGTTCCGCTAGCAATTGAAGTATCGGTAGCATCTTTTAAATCATAGTTCAAAGTATAAACATCACTGGCAGCAACAGCCGGAGGACCAACCACAGCATTATTATGTGCGGTTTTTGTATAAGTTATTGCGAGAGTAAAAGGATCGCCATATTCGTTAAATACTGTTACGTTAGATGGAAGAGTGGTGTCAATAGCCGGTGCTACAGCAGGAGCTACACTTATAGCTGACGAGTTTATATTTCCTCTTTGAGTAACTACTTGTGTTCTTGTTAATTCAGAATTACTTTTTAAGTTACCGCCCCATTTGATAGACGTAGTTGAAATAGCAGGCAGTTTTAAGTTGGTATCTATTACAATATCTTCCAAATTATTACCAGGAGGAATTACGCCGTCAGAATTAGCAACTTTACCCTGAACAACAGCACCATTCTGAGGACTTACAAGTTTTCCTTTAGCATCAAAAACAAATGCGCCAGCTCTTGAAAAGAAAGTCTGTCCGTTACTTTTTTGAACAAACATACCCGGACCCTGCAAAGCAAGATCTGTAGTGATGCCTGTTCTTTCGAATGTTCCCTGGTTCCAGTTACGGTCAATAGAATTAACCTTCATACCAAGACCAATTTGAAATGAGTTTGTGCCGCCGGTTGTTTCAGTAGGATTTGTACCGGCTTTTACAAATTGATTAAAAGTATCGCTGAATGTTACGCGCGATCCTTTGAAGCCGATTGTGTTTACGTTAGAAATATTGTTGCCGATTACGTCCATCATAGCTTGATGATTTTTTAAACCGGAAACGCCTGCGAAAAGAGATGTTAAGAGTGCCATTTGTAACCTCCGAGATTTGATTCAGCCTCAGTCAGTCGGCCAAATCTGAGAGCGTCCTTGGAAGGTCCCGCTCAGTTTATAATAAGTTATTTAATTAATATGCAAACACTACACTGTCTATATTAGTAAAAACACTTTCATTTGAATCGGCAACAGCAATTGCCGTTACAACTGTTTTGTTTGGAATGTTGACTATGAATGCCGTCTTATCCATCATAACCAACGAGTCCTTTGAACCTTTTGCTTCAGCTTTTTCAACAGCGTTTTGAATTTTGGAAAGATCATTATCGCTTAATTGAATATTTCTTGATTCAAGCCGCTTCAAAGCGTGATTAGAAAATTTGACCTTCTCGAGTTCCTCTTTAAAAATTGCATCGAAACTAGAAACAGCTTCTTTTCCAACTTTTCTTGAAGCTACTTCTGTGTTTCCAACAATAGGAATAAAAGGAACGGAGATGCCGTTAATTTCTGCCATTACTTTTCACCTCCCTTATTTTGGGTTTGTGTTATTAAGAACTTCAGCAATATCAGCAAGAGAATATTCAGCGCCGCCTACAAGAAGAACAGTTCCTTGATCTGTAAAGCGAACACCGTCTATAGTTCCAATTTTGTAAATATCTAACGTCATATTATCGCCGCTCAAGTTTACCGCATCAACTTCAAATTTATAATTACCATTGGGTAATTTGTTACCATTATTATCGGTTAAATCCCAAGAAAGTTTATTGCTGCCTGAGCTTGTTGAAATTCCGTCTATTGTTTTTATAAGAGCACCGCTTTCATTATAGATTTTTATTTGAGCACTCTTAGCTTCGGTAGGCAAATTATAACCCAATGTTATGCTATCCTGTCCATTAACTTTTATATCCCCGCCGCTTAGTTTAACACCTTTACCAATTAATCCCGTTATAAGAGTGTTATTAATTGATTGGGTTAACGTTGCGTTTGCGTCAATACTCTGTTTCATATAAGTATTTAAATTGGTAAGCTGTTCCAAAGAACTGAACTGAGCAAGTTGCGCAGAGAATGCTGTTCCGTCCATTGGATTAAGCGGATCTTGGTTTTTCAATTGTGAAATCATCAGTTTCATAAAATCGTCTTTACCAAGAGATGATTTGCCTGTTGTCTGCTGCGTAGAACTTGTCGAAGTACTTGTAATTGGATCAACCATAATTCACCTATGCTAAATATTCGTAAGTGTTGTACCCTAATGATTTCTGTGATCGGCGCGTCGTATCATCGCCCTCTTTTATTTTGGAAATTTTTTCGCCCATTTTTTTGCGCGATGTAAATGTCTTTGCAAATTTTTGCTCGGATTCTCCCAAGCTTACATTCACATTACTCAAATGAACTCCCGCAGATTGTAAATTTTGCTTGAGCTGTTCGATATTGGATTGCACGTACTGCTTCACTTGTTCGTTTTCAACTTCAATACGTGTGCTTATTTGATTTCCGACTAGATCTACTATCAGTTTTACTTTTCCTAAATTTTCCGGCGTTAGTTGAAAAGTCATGCTCTGTTTTTCGCCGGCTTGAATGATCTTTGAAAACTCCGGAATAATTTCGGTTGGCTTTATAAACTTTACTGGTTCATTAATCTGTTTAGCTTCCGTCATTATTTTTAATTTTTCGGTATCAACGCCCTTTGTTTGCTCACTGCTTTGCAAAATATTTTTGAAATTATCGTTCGATTTGTTTTGGGATAAATCTTTCCCTTCAGATGAACTGCCATTAGCTTTTTTAATTTCGACTTTATCACTTTTTACACTTTCATCGGTAACCGACTTTATATGATCTGAACTTTTTTCAGTTTTTGTTTTTTCATCACTGGACAAAATTGCTGTGGAGATATTTTCTGTCTCCTTCTGCGATATTGATGCGCTTTGAACGTTGTTTTTAGTTTCTTGATTCTGGGAAGAAAGGTCCGTTTTTATTTGTGAAGCGTCTTTCTTCATTTCTAAAGACTGACCGGACAAATTGATTTTATCTTTTTGAGAAGTAGATTTTGTTATTTCGGAACTCTCTAATGCTCCCTTAAGGTCATCTAACAAAACTTTTACTTCTTTTACAACATTATCTTTTTCGGATGAAATTTTAACTGCATGCTGTGCGGAATTTATAATGTCTGCATTAATAATTTTATTACTTCCGGATTCAACTATTTTTATTACTGGCTCTGATTGCTGAACCGTAAGAGGATTTGTATTTGATGCTGTAGTTTTAGAAGAGGACTCAGCGGTCAGTCCGTTTTGCCCTGCATATTGCAAAGCATTTAGTTGTGCCGCAAAATTATTTCTCAATCTAAAACCGGCATCGAATAATTCGAACTCTTTTGGACTCTGAGAGAAATTAATTGCGCCCGAACTCTTTGCCAAATCTGTCTGATTAATACTTGGCAACTGATAAATTTTAGAAACAGAACTTGTTGAATTCACATTCTTTGATTGAACACTCGGATTAAACGTAATTTCAACCACTTCTGTTTTGTAGACACTATCATTTAATTTTGCGATCATAGCTGAATCAACCGTGCTAAGCGACTCAGCCCGGCTAACGTTTTCATACTGTGCTTCGGCTGCTTTAATATTATTTTGATCGGAAGATGAAGAATTAAAATCGGCTGGATTTTTTTCTAAATCTCTTGAGGCGGCGGTAGTTAATGTTTTTTCTTTCTCTTGCTCTTTTAAGACGCTCGAGAATGCTGCATTTAGTTCTTTACTATTTTTATTAAAGTCTGCCGAAAGTTTTTCTAAATTTAATTCACTCTCTATATTTTCTTCCGGCAAAGCGTGAAAATTGATGTTTAATTTATCTTTGCCGTTCTTAATGGAAAGTGATAATGATTTGTTCTCAGAAAGATATTGAAGAAGCGACTGGGCTATGTTATTACCATTAACGGAAGGAGAATCATCGGTTTTAACTTCGGCATCAGTTTTCTTTTTTGAATTTAGTTTATCTGCCGCATCGGCTTTTACACTAATGTTTTTTAATATGTCTGTTGCGCTTTCATCAGTTGTGTTCTGTGAAAGTACAGTTTTTAAATCATCACTATTGTTTAATCCAAGGTTCTGGATCAATCCATTAATAAAATTTTCTAAACTGCCGGATGATAAAAGGAATTGTTTTTTATTAATTACGACCGATTGAAGATCGTGTTTTACTTCGGTTGCTTTAACGGATAACTGCGGATCTGCCATAAAAGCGTCAATATATTGACCGATCGCTTGTAATTTAGCGCCGTTGCATTCAATATTTACCGGTAACTGCAAAATATCTTGCGAGGACAAATTGGATTTAGCTGCGCTATCGCCGGCTGCTGAATTTTGTTCGCCATCTTGTTCAAAGACTTTAATTATATCTGAGAATAAATAAGTAGGTGACTGCGCTTTTTTTGAGCTAAGAGCAGTTGATTGCTCTCCGGCTAAAAGTTTGTCTAAGAAAAATGTGTTAATGTTCATTGTTCCGCACTTATTATTCTTGACGCCGTCCCTGGCTTAAATTCAGCTAATATTTCAGCCGCTTTTTTCTTTTTCATCGTCATCAGTAAATCTCTGGCTATATTATCGGAGTAACCTTGAATTATTTTAGCGGCTTTTTTTGAATCCATCGTTTCATACAATTTTACAGTGTTTTTTACCCAGGCTTGGTAGATTGAATCTTTTTTAGCTGCGGTTTTATCAATAGCAATTTGTTTCGGAGGTTCAATTTTTGCCGTCGCCGTATTAATAGCCGGCGTTTCTATTTTTTTATTTTTTTCATTAGAAGTTTTTTCACTAACAGCTTTTTTTGCGGCACTGCTGTCTTTAACAGCGGCAACATTCTTATTGATCTTCGTTGAATCAATTTTTTGCGAGGTGGTGTCTTTAGGCGCCGCATTTAACTGTGCCGCCTCTTGTGGCTGAACCGCAGGTGGATTTTGCGGTTCTTGTTTCTTTGCTTCTGCCACGGGTGTTGATTGGCTAATCGGTGTAAAATCGAACGCGAATATATTTTTGAATGAAGAGTTTAAGAAAATCAGCAGCCCGGTTACAAGAACAAACGCAAGAAGGAACGAAACGATATAAATTATTTTCTCTTTCACTTTTGATTTCCGCTATAATTTCTAATAGCTATTTCGTTAAGATCTTTCAATTCTTGCTTTCTCTCTTCTAAAAGAAAAGCCTCCAATTGATTTTCTTTAAGTATCTCGAATGATCTAACTTCTTTTTTCTTTTCAACAAGCTCAATCTGTTTTTGTTCTTTATTCATCTTTAACATTTCAATTTTTCTTTTAATAGAAAGCGTTTGTTTTTCCAAATGAGAGTCGTACATTTTTGCGCTCCGGAACTCTGAAACTTTTAACGGCTGCTCAATCATCTCTCTTTGTATTTTCAGTCTTTCTTCGGTAATAATTTTTAACTGCCATTTTAAGTTGTCTATCTCTTTGTTAATTATTGATATTTCTTCTTTAATTTTTTTTTCAAGAATCTCTTTTGCATTCAATAAGGCAGTGAACCGATAATTAAATTTTGGCATGGTTCATCTACACAATAGATGCTTCTATAATATTGCTCAGCCTTTCCACAGATTCATCATATAAAGCTTTTTCAAAGATTTCCTGTTTAAGAAAACTTCGCAGTTGAGAAATTTTTGAAAGTGCATGATCAATTTGAGGATTGCTTCCCTTAACATAAGCGCCAATGTTTATCATATCTTCGGCTTCTTTATATGTTGCAATAATTTCATTAAATCTCATAGCGCGTTGATAGTGATCGTGATCTATAATATCCGGCATAACTCTGCTAACGCTTTGAAGTGTATCAATAGCCGGAAACTGACCACGGTTTGCAAGCTTGCGAGAAAGTACAATGTGACCGTCAAGAATCGAACGTACCGCGTCTGCAATTGGCTCGGTCATATCATCACCATCAACAAGAACAGTGTAAAGACCTGTTATTGAACCTTTCTCTGTATTACCGGCTCTTTCAAGAAGTTTTGGAAGAAGAGAGAAAACAGATGGTGTGTAACCTTTTGTTGTTGGCGGTTCGCCAATTGTTAAACCAATTTCCCGCTGTGCCATTGCAAAACGAGTAACGGAATCCATCATAAATAGAACATCCATGCCAAGGTCTCGGAAATATTCCGCAATGGTTGTTCCTATGTACGCACCTTTCATTCTAATAAGAGGGGATTTATCGCTTGTAGCAACTATTACAACAGATTTTTGTAAACCTTCTTCGCCAAGATCTCTTTCAATGAATTCACGGACTTCTCTTCCGCGTTCTCCAATTAAAGCTATTATGTTCACGTCTGCGCTTGTGTTTCGGGCAATCATTCCCAGCAGAACGCTTTTGCCGACTCCGCTGCCTGCGAATATTCCGGCGCGCTGTCCCTTGCCGACTGTCAACAAGCCATCAATAGTCCGCACCCCTGTTTGTATTGGTGCAGAAATTCTTTTTCTTTCAAGAGGATTTGGAGGTTCGCGGTAAGATTCTCTGAATGACGAATAATCAATTGGTCCTTTGCCGTCAATGGGATTTCCCAGACCGTCAATTACACGTCCTAGTAATTCTTTGCCAACTCCAACAGAGAAATTTTTTCCGGAAGCTTTTATTTCGCAAGCAGGAGAGATATTGTGAACTTCACCAATTGCTATAGAAAGGACTTTACCATTTTTGAATCCGACAACTTCAGCTTTGCAAACTTCATTTCCCTTTTGATCAACAATGGAACAGATTTCTCCCATCACAGCATTGGGTCCAACCGAAACTATAACTAATCCGATTACGTCAATAACCTTACCATTAACACGCACAGTTTCAGATTTTGAAATTATCTGCCTGTATTTATCGATCAAATGTTCGGCGATGTCCATATCACTTCTTCTTCATCAGAGCGTCTTTAGCTTTCGCTAAACTGCGTAAAAATCTTATTTCGACTATTCTAATTATTTCTGCAATATGAACAATTCTTTAGTTGGCGCGCTTGGGGAAATATGTGATTGATTGTTTTACTAAGTGCATGGCGTAAAGCTCTTGTCCCATAGAATAAGATAATGTTAAAATACCAACAAGCTCTTGTCCTTTAATATTGCCATTAAAAAAACCATCAACTCTTCCCACGTTTGTGTAATCTATAACAAACGCAAAACTAATATCGGAATTGGTATATTGACCGTTAACAATTGTGAATGGCAGCCCATCTTCATACTCACCTTGACCGGTGAGCGTGTTACCCGTTCTAACCAAATGAAGTAGAACATGACGGTACGTATAGTTCTCATTAAATTTATAAGACTGCCATACGCCATCAATTGTAAACTGTTCTTCAACAGGTGATATAGGGTCTGAACTGCAACCAAACACTGATACAATTAGAATCATTGTTAAGACAATTACTCCGCTATGAAATTTGCCGCTTATTTTAGTTTTCATATTAACTCCAGCCAGATCTTTTCTTTCTTACATTGTTATCATTAAATCTCTGACTATATTATCGGAGTTAAGCCGAATTATTTTAGCGACCTTGGTTTATTAATTAATCAGTTAATTATTAATTCTTTTTTATAAGACTATCTTCAAGTTGTCTTTGCATTTCATTTAATTGTGTTGATATTCTAGCGTCAACATTTCCAATCTCAGTTTCAATTAAACACCCGCCCAGCTCAATTCGCGCATCCGGCTCAATCTTAATTTTATTGAATGAACCGCTGTGAATTAAATTTTTTGTTGTCTCGTTCAATTCTTCAATATCCGCTGGATTTAATTTCAGTCTTATTTCGTTTGCACCCATAATTTTATTTATTGCAAAACGTACGTTTTCATTTATAATTGTACTGCTGCTTACTTCTCTCTGAATTACTTTTTTCGCAACTTCAAATGCTGTCTCTATTACCAGTTTTTCAAACGATTTTTCGTAATCCGCAAAGCTTGCATCGAACTGCTCAAGAATTTTATGAACTTCTTCATACTTTCGGAAAAGCTTGTCTGTGTATTCACGTTCAACATCTCTTCTGGTTTTTTCTTGAGCTTCACGGTATCCGAGTGAATAATAATCTTCAAGTTGTTTTTTAAATAGATCCGATTCACTTTCGGTTTCCACAACATTTCCGTAACCAGAAACTTTTACGTTTGTTTTGCTTGAACGGGAATTAAGTTTAATTACATCAGACATATACTTCTTCCGGTCCGCCGCGCAGATTGAGAGAGATTTCTCCCTGCTCTTCTAGCGCTTTTATTGCATCAATGATACGGGCTTGTGCGGCTTCTACTTCTTTTAATTTTACCATTCCCATGTATTGAAGTTCTTCTTTTAGCAGATCGGCGGCACGCTCACTCATATTCTTGAATATTTTTTCTTTTAGCCGCTCTTCCGAAATTTTTAATGCCAAGGCAAGATCTTTCCTGTCAATCTCGCGCATAATCTTCTGAATATCTTTGTCGCTTATGTTAATAATCTCATCAAAGATGAACATCAATCTTTTTACTTCGTATGTTGTTTCCGGATCTAAGTTTTCC
>Ga0334722_10006888_pt1 | contig 11135 bp, 11 predicted proteins | sample C3_bottom_MG_FD_207210 | JGI IMG/M metagenome (GOLD analysis project Ga0334722, IMG submission 207210) | Sediment microbial communities from Yellowstone Lake, YNP, Wyoming, USA - C3_bottom | ecosystem: Environmental > Aquatic > Freshwater > Lake > Sediment | place: USA: Wyoming | collected...
GGTTAGTCAGGTCATGAGGGCGGCGACGTGCTCTCGGAGGTCGACGGCCCAGCTGACGGGGTCGTCGAGCGGCCAGCCGTGGTCGGGGAGGTCGAAGTACTCCACCGAGAGGCAGCCCTGATAGTCGAGGGCGTCGAGTCGCCGGAGCACCGCCGCGAAGTCGACGACCCCTCGCGGGTCGTCGACATGGAGCTGCGCGGATCCGGGGCAGCCCTGACGCAGCTGCACGTGATCGGCGTGCTCGAGCAGCTCCAGCGGGTCCTCGCCCCAGTCGGCCACGTGCCCGGTGTCGACGAGAAGCCGGAGTCCGGGCACCTCGGCCTGGATCGCCCGCACCGTCTCGATCGAGCTCACGACGCCGGCCGTGTGCGGCTCGAGCAGCGCGCCCGGCGACCGACGCCACCAGCGCACCGCCGCGTCCCACATCTCCGCACCACCGCGTGGCGCCGGCGTGGCGCACCACCCGGGCCGCGGCTTCGGATACGACGTGGGACAGCCGACCGGCAGCACGAGCGATCCGGGATCGACGTCGACGAGCACGTCGATGTGCTCGAACCCCATCTCCCGCGCACGACGATCGCGCTCGGACTCGGGCTCGCCCCAGAACGTGACGTCGACGACACCCAGGCGGTACCGCAATCCGGTCCCTCTCCCACTCTCGACCCTACGGGTCGGGCCGCTCGGGCCCCGGCTCACTGTGCCGCAGGGTACCTGCGGCACAAGCGTTCGCCTCGGGCGCTACTTCTTCTCGCCCGCGTACTCCATGCCCGAAGGCATCACCATGCCCACGTGCTGCAGGTGCTGGCCGAGCACGTCGTCGAAGTGCTCGGCAACGCCCTCCGGCGTCCAACCACCGTCGCGCCACATGAAGGCAATCTGCTTGGGGTGCTGGAAGACCGTGTACGCGAAGTCGGTGCGGCCGAGGATCTGGCCGTTGACGTGCGCAGCGCGCTCCGACGCCAGGAACGCGACGAGCGGCGCGTTCAGCGCGGGATCCGATTCGGGGGGTGGGGCCTCACCCGATCGCTCGAACAGGGATGCCGTCATCCGCGTGTTGCCCGCCGGCGCCACGGCGTTCACGGTGATCCCGTACCGACCGAGCTCCAACGCCCAGATGAACGTCATGCCCATCAGCGCGGCCTTGGCGGAGCCGTAGTTCGTCTGCCCGAAGTTGCCGCGCAGCCCGGCGGACGACGTGATGTTGATGATCCGCCCGTAGCCCTGCTCCTTCATCAACGGCGCCGCGTGACGAGCGCAGTTGAACGATCCCTTCATGTGGACACCGACGACGGCATCGAAGTCGCTCTCGTCCATCTTGAGCAGCGTGCGGTCGCGGACGATGCCCGCGTTGTTGACGAGGATGTCGACCCGGCCGAACGCCTCCACGCCCGTGTTGACGATGTTCGCGGCACCCTCGAAGTCGGTCACCGAGTCGTAGCTCGGCGCGGCGCTCCCGCCGGCGGCCTCGATCTCCTTGCAGACCTGCGCCGCCGGGTCCTCCTCGGTCCCGCGACCGTCGAGCGAGACCCCGACGTCGTTGACCACGACGCTGGCCCCTTCACGCGCCATGCACAGCGCGAACTCCCGCCCGATGCCCCGACCCGACCCCGTGATGACGGCGACGCGGCCGTCGAGCAGACCCATCAGCCCCGCTCCTGGCGCTGCGCGCCGGGCCGCTCGGACCCCGGCTCGCTGCGGCGCAGGATACCTGCGCCGCGGCCGCTCGCCTCCGGCCGCACCATCAGGCGCAGACGGCCGTCGCAGTGCCCGTGAGCACCTCGACGCCGTCCTGGTTCGTGGCCGTGCACTCGAGGTCGACCAGCCGCTCGCCATTCTCCTCGCGCTTCCCCGCGACCTTGGCGGCGAAGGTGATCGTGTCGCCGGGCCAGACCTGCTTCGCGAAGCGAACCTGGAACCTCCGCATCGCCTCGGGCCCGAACCAGTCCTTCACGACCCGGGCCATGAGTCCCGCCGTGAGCATGCCGTGGCCGAACACGGACGGGTTGCCGACCTGCGTTGCGATCGTGTCATCGTGGTGCATCGGGTTGAAATCACCCGACGCACCCGCATACCGGACGAAGTTCGTCCGGCTCAGGTTCTCGACGACGAGTGAGGGCGCCTCGGCGCCGAGGTCGAGAGCATCGAAGGCAGGTGCGGGAGCGGTCATGGCGCGGAGAGTATCGCGACCCGCGACGAAGGTGACACGCTCGTCAGCACGCCCGTAGCCTCTCGCCGATGACCCAGGCGGCCCCGCGAGGTGGAACGCCGACGCGGGGCCGCGAGCTCCGCGCGCGCGGGCAGCAGACGCTGGTCCGCCTGGTCGACGCGGGCACGCGTGTGTTCGCCGAGCGCGGGTACCACGCCGCCCGTGTCGACGACATCGTGAAGGCCGCCAAGACGTCACACGGGACCTTCTACCTGTACTTCGCGTCGAAGCAGGATCTCTTCGGTGCGATCGCCGAGGGCGTGGCAGCCGAGATGGTCGACCTCGCACGCGAGCTCCCTTCGCTCGGTGGTGGTACTGGGGGCAGCACCGACGACTTCCGCGACTGGCTGACGCGCTTCCATGCGCTCTACGGGCGCAACGGAGATTTCGTGCGAACCTGGACCGACGCCGAGATCGGCGACGGTGAGCTCGGTCAGATTGCCCAGGACCTCGTCACCGAGTTCTCTCGTCAGCTCGCGATTCGCGTTCGCGCGGCCGCGCCCGACCTCGACCCCCGGATGACCGCGTTCGCGCTCGTCTCGATGATCGAGCGGACGAGCTACTACGTGCAGTCCCGCCAGCTGCGCGTCGCGCCCACCGCGGCACTCGACGTGATCGCGGCGGTGACCCGGGCGGCTCTCCACGGCCCGACCCCTCGGAACCCGACTCCCCCACGCGGACGGGCGGTGCTACGTTCCTGACGCCATCGTCAGTTGGGCCCAGCAGCGCGCTGGCCCGAAATGTAGGGAACTAGGGGGGAACATGCGTCGACGGGCAATCGTCGGAGTCATGGGCGTCCTTGCCGCGAGCGCGCTCGTGGTCGGGATGTCCGTATCGGTCGGAGGGGCCTCGGTCAGCTCGGCCAAGGCGCCGCCGCTGTGCGCCGGCAAGACCAAGGCGGCAGCCATCAAGGCGATCAAGAAGTCGTACGACTACTTCCTGAACGGCTCGTTGGGGTACACGGCCGCCCAGAAGGCGGCGTACGTCCAGTACCTGAGCGGCAAGCACCTGAACCAGTCGCTCCTCGACCAGTTCACGGCGAGCTCCGAGGCGAACGCCGCGCAAGCCGCGACCACCGCTGTCGATGTCGACAAGGTGAAGTGCGTCGGGAAGAAGGGCAAGAACGCCACCGTCAACTTCACCCTCGTGCTCAGCGGCAGCCGCCTCGAAGGCCTGGCGCCTCCCGGCGCCGCGTTGCTCGACGGCAAGACATGGAAGGTGACGGCGCTCACGCTCTGCAACCTGCAGGCCCTGGGCGACCCGAGCATCCTCGAGAAGGCACCCTGCTCCGACATCGTGCTCAAGGGCTGACCGAGCACCAGGAACGAGCGACGGGGCCGCCCTCCGGGGCGGCCCCGCTTCGCGCCGGGAGAACGACTACCGGGCGCCGTTGCCCGACGGCGCCACCTCACCGTGCACGGCGGGGAGGATTCGGTCGGCGACGTCGCCGAGCTCGTCGGTCCGACCCGACAGCGCGACACGCCCCTTCGAGATCACGACGACGTCGTCGGCAAGGCCGAGCGCCTTGTGGAGGTGCTGCTCGACGATGAGCAACGACGTCCCCGCGTCGCGGATCGTCGCGAGCGTCTGGTACACCTCGTCGATGATGACGGGCGCGAGCCCGAGCGAGAGCTCGTCGGTGATGAGGAGCTTGGGCCCGCGCACGAGCACGCGAGCCAGGGACAGCATGCGCTGCTCCCCACCCGAGAGCGTCCCCGCGTCCTGGCGGCGTCGCTCACCGAGGCGTGGGAACAGGTCGTAGGCCCGGCCGAGCGCGACACGGGAACCGCGGCGGCCGAACACCTGCCGAAACGTCAGCGCGAGGTTCTCCTCCACCGTCAGCGACCCGAACACCGATCGCCCTTCAGGAGCGTGCACGATCCCCATCCGCGCGAGCCGGAACGCCCGGCGCCCGGTGATGTCGGTGCCCTGGAAGAGCAGCGAGCCCGCGGTGGGCTTCACGAGCCCGCACGCAACCCGCACGACCGTCGTCTTGCCCGAGCCGTTCGCACCCAGCACGGCGAGCACCGATCCCTCACGCACCGTGAACGACACGCCGAAGAGGGACCGGAACGGTCCGTAGCTCGCCTCGACGTCGCGGAGCTCGAGCAGCGGCGCGCCGTTCGGCGATGCATCCTTGGCCGGGGCCGCGGTCGCCGACGAGCCGGCGTCCGACACGGGGCTCATACGACATCTCCGAGGTAGGCCCGCCGGACGGCAGCGTCACCGAGCACGTCATCGGTCGGACCCGACGCGATGACCGTCCCGAAGTCGAGCACGTAGAGGCGGGTGACGAGGCTCTGCACCATCTCGACGTCGTGCTCGACGAGGAGCACCGCGAACTCGTGCTCCTCCTGCACCTTCGCGAGCCGGTCCGCCAGAGCTGCTGTCTCGCGGACGTCGAGGCCCGAGGAAGGCTCGTCGAGCAGCAGCAGCTTCGGCCGAGTCATGAGCGCACGGCCGAGCTCGACGAGACGGCCGCGCCCGAGGCTGAGCGACTCCACCGGCCGGTCGGCCTCGTCCTGGAGCCGGAGCAGCTCGATCATCCGCTGCACGCGCTCCCGCTCGTCGGCCGTCGGCTTCGAGAGGTTGAGGACGTCCTTCCAGAGGTGGCCGCTGCCATTGCGCTGGCGCTCGGTCACCAGGAAGTGGTCGCGCACGCTCGTGCCACTGAACAGCTCGAGGCGCTGGAACGTGCGTCCGATCCCGAGCCGCGCCCGCTTGTGGACGGGCAGCGCGCTGATGTCGCGACCGTCGAGCTGCACCCGGCCGGAATCGGGTCGCAGCATGCCCAGGAGACAGTTGAAGAAGGTCGTCTTCCCCGCGCCGTTGGGGCCGATGAGGCCGACCATCTCGCCGTGGCGCACGTCGAGATCGACATCGTTGAGCGCGGTGATGCCAGAGAAGCGCTTCGTGATCCCGTTCGCCTCGAGGAGGCTGACGGGAGCACCAGGGGTCGTCGTCGCGGGCGCCTGCGCAACTCCGGTCACGGGCCACCTCCGGCGGGCGCGGCGGCGGCAACCGCGATGTCGGGGGTCGGCGAAACGACGCGGGTCTCGGCCGGAGGCTCGAAGCCCTCACCGCCGATCGCGAGCTCGTTGCACGCTCCCTGGACGCCTGCGATCCACTGGACCCACACGATGACCGTGATCGCCGCGACGATGAACACCGGCCAGCCCCCGGGCGGGAACCCCTTGTCGAAGAAGATCCCGGCCGTGCTGGTGTCGGTGACCGACGTCCGGAAGAAGAGGAACGCCCCGAACAGCAGGAAACCCAGAGGCGCGCGGCCCTCGCGCCAGCTGATCGGCGTGCTGAGCCACCCGCGGGCGCGTCCGATGCGCTGGACGTGCATCGGCAGGAGGAAGAACGCCACGGCGGCGATGCCGGCGGGCAGGCCCACCAGGAGGCAGTCCACCAGCGACGCTCTCGGGACCCACTCGTTCGCCTCGAACCACCATCCCGCGAGGAGTCCGCCCGCGGCGCCGGCGACGAGCGCCAACGGTCCGGACGGATACCCGCCGATCCTCCGAAGGCGCGCGTCGGTGAGCACGATCCACGCGAGCGCGACGAGCAAGCTCGGCACGATGAACACCAACAGGGTCGTGCTGTGGACCGCGACCCAGTGACCCTGGAGCGGGCTGCGCACGAGGATGTACAGGAAGTAGAGCGCCGGTCCCGCGAGCACGGGTGCCACGATGTGCCACACGGGGCGGTACTGCGCCGCGAGCTTGCCCTCCTGGGTGAGCTCGTCCGCTCGCTCCTTGAGCGCCCGCTGCCGGCGCTGAGCGAGGATGCTCTTGCGGGTCTGGAACTCGACGATCCCCTCGGGATGACGCGCGTAGGTGATCGCGCCGAGACCGAACCCGATGATCGCCAGCTGCGGCGGGAACCCGAGCGTCTCGAGGAGCCACTGCGAGACGATCAAGCCGAGTGCGGCATTGACCGCACCGTCGACGGTGCGCGATCCGAGCGTGACGACCAGCACCACCCAGAGCACGCCGAAGATGGCCGGATAGCTGGAGATCGGGTTGATCGTCCCGTCGTCCATCGCGAGCAGACCGCCACCGACGCCGGCGACGCCGGCCGCGAGCGCGAAGAGCATGATCCGGAGGAGCGTGGCATTGATCCCGATCGAGGCCGCAGCCGTCTCGCTGCCGCGCAGAGCGCCGAAGTACCGGCCCGTGGTCCCGCTCCTGACGAGGATGACGAGCAAGCCGGCGACCGCGAACACGCCGAACACGACGAGGAACCACACTCGGTCGTTGTGCGCGAACTCCGGACGGTTGACCGAGACACCGAACTGGCCGTGTGAGACCTCTTCGCGACTGAAGATCACGTGCTCAGCCATGAGCGCGGCCGCGAGCGTGGCGAGTGAGAGGTAGAGGCCACTGAGCCTCGGAACCGGACGACCGCGCGCGCGCCCGATGAGCGTGGGCAGGCCGTCGATGAACAACACGAAGATCGCGCCGGCGGTCGCGGCGACGATGCCGCCGATCACCATCCCCAGGAGCACCGGGATGCCCAGCTCTTCAGCCCCGTTCGCGAGCGCAAAGCCACCAGCCGCGGCGAAGGTCGCCTGCATCAGCGAGATCTGACCGCCAAGGCCGGTGAAGATCGTGATGGAGAGGAAGATCACGGCGAGCACGAACGCGCTGGTGAGGCGCGACACCCACGCCGGGCTGACGATGGTCATCATCGCCAGGACGAAGCCGATCATGAACACGGGGAACGCGATCTTCGAGAGCCGCTGGAGCGCCGCGTCCTTGTACTCGTGCGCCATCGCGGGGGGTGGCGGATCGACACCCGCCAGCGGGTCGGTCACCTCGCGCCGCTCGCGGAGCCGGGGCCAGAACACCAAGAGCAGGAACAGCACCAGGAACGGGAACGACGGCCGGAGGTCGGCGGCGAACTCGCTCGTCGTGCCGAAGATGTCGGGGAGCGCGCGCTCACCGATCCCGATGAGCAGGCCACCCACGAGGGTCATCGGGATGCTCGAGAACCGGCCCACCGCCGCCGCGGCGATCGCCGCGATGATCAGCAGGGTGTAGATGTTCGGATCGAGCGTGAAGTACAGCGGCGCCAGCAACACGCCCGCGAGCCCGGCGAGGAGGCTCGAGAGCATCCACGCGATCAAGCTGACCCGCTCCGAGTCGACGCCTGCGAGCTCCACCATGCGCGGGCTCTCGACGACCGCACGCATCTGGAGACCCAGCGCGGTGTAGCGGAAGAGCAGCCCGAGCCCGAGCACGGCCAGCAGCGTCACGACGACCGTCACCATGCGGTCGGCCGAGATGTAGTAGTCGCCGATGTGGAAGACCCCGAGGGACGGATCGAATCCAAGGTGCTTCCAGAACGACCAGCCGCCGCCGTTCTGCTCCATCCCGAGCATCACCGCGACGCTCGGCGGGGCTTCGCCGTTCTCGTAGCCGAAGAACGCGCGGACGATCTCCGGCATCGCGAGCAGGAGGCCCAACGACGTGACGAGCTTCACCTGCCACGACGCGGTGCGCATGTATCGGAACAGGCAACGATCGAGGATCAACCCGATCAACGGCCCGACGATGAGCACCGCGACGACGAACCCGAGCCACAGCGGGCGCTCGTCGCGAGCGACCATCTGGTAGAAGACCGCCCCCGACGCGAAGGCCTGGGCGCTGAAGGCCAGGTTGAAGACCCCCGATGTCTTGTACGTCAACACCAGCCCGGTGGCGACGAGCGCGTACACGCACCCGATCGGCACGCCGAAGATCAACCACTGGACGACGTCGTCCATCCGTGCGACCTACGTCACCGGGCTCGCGGTTGGGATGTTGCTCGTCCTCTCCTAGCGGCGCGGCTAGCCATTCGCCGCCAGCGGGTCCGGCTCACCGGGCTTGAGCGGGCGGTAGTACGGGGTGTCGAGGTTGGCGGGCTGGGGGTTGTCCGGGTAGCACACGAACGGCTGGCCCGGCTTGCCGAACTCCGGCACGAACTTGGCGTTCTTCACCGCGACGTAGGCGTCGCACGCCTCGTGGCTCGGACCGTGACCGTCCCCACCTGCTGCCCAGTTGATCGGCGGCAGGATCCCGTCGGCGGTGAAGTCGGTGATGCTGTTGATCGCGTCGTTCACCGACGACCAGGTGAAGTCCTTGCCCGCCTTCTTGATCCCCGCGACGAGCAGCGCGGCGTTGATCCAGCCCGTCTGCGACTGCTCGCTCGGCTTGACCCCGGCCTTCTTCATCGCAGCCAGGAACTCCTTGGTGCCCTTCGGCAGGTTCTTCCCCTGCCACGGCGTGAAGCCGATCCGGAAGATCCAGTCGTTGAGGTTGCTCCCGTACTTGTCGAGCGTGTCCTGGCGGTAGCCCTCCGGGGCGTAGAACGTCACGCCGGTCGCACCCGCCTGCTTGAGCTCCTGGGCGATCTTGTACGAGCCACCGAAGTCCATGCACGTGGCGACGTAATCGACGCCGGCGTCCTTCATCGCTTGCGCGTCGGCGCTCGCGTCGGGGAAGCCGAAGTTCAGCGTCTTGTCCTCGAACGCGATGTCGATCCCGTACCTCTTGAAGGACGCCTCGTCACCGTCGCCGCACGCCGTCGAGCTGGGGTGCGTGTACGTGAGGATCGCCGCCTTCTTCGCCCCGATCTGCTTGGCCAGGACCGCCGGCGAGATCGACGGGCAGATGAAGCAGAGGTACGACCCACTCTGGCCGAAGACGTTCTGGCGTGGGCACTGATCGAAGGACCCTGGGGTCGACCGGTTGGGTGAGCCATTCTCGATCGCGAGCACCTCCTCCTGCGTGCCGCAGTACCCCGCGTCGATGTCGTAGCCGAACGACGGGATGCCGGTGTCCGAGAGGTACTTGCCTCCGGCGAACGAGTTGGTCTCGATCGGGAGGACGGCGAAGACCTTCTTCTCCTCCACCAGGGTCCGGACGGCCCGGATGTTCCCCGAGGGTGCGCCCTGGTCGCTGAGCTGCGCGACGAGCTTCAGCTTCTTGCCGAACAGGCCGCCCGCCTTGTTGACCTTGTCGAAGTAGGCCTTCGTGCCGGCGAAGCCGTCCTGATACGGCACGTTCAGCACGCTCGGGGGGCTGGCCAGCCCACCGACGCTGATCTGCGTGCCGCTCACGCCCTGGCGCTCGTTCCCGCCCTGCGCACCGGCCGAGCCCACACCAACGAGCCCGACGAGCGACACCGCCAAGAGCGTCGCAAGGATGACTGAAGCGAACCGGCGCATCGCATCTCCCCCCGTTCCAAGAAGCCCCGTCCGACCGAGGCGCCGCGCACTCTAGCCAGGAATGACACCGGCGTCAGGGTCACCCCCGATTCTCCGGACCACTGGTCGCGCTCGCTCGGCGCCGGGATACCCGGCGCCGCCCGAGGGACACTCGCGCTCCGGACCACGGGTCGCGCGACCATGGACGCCATGACCGGCACGCTCGTCTCCTTCCACGCCCACCCCGACGACGAGGCGATCGCGACGGGTGGTGCACTCGCCCGCGCGGCCGACGAAGGGCACCGTGTCGTCCTCGTCGTTGCCACCAAGGGCGAGCACGGCGAGGTCGACGACGGCGTCCTCGACGACGGCGAGTCGCTCGCCGACCGCCGGGTGCGCGAGACCCACGACGCGGCCCGGATCCTCGGCGTCGCCCGGGTCGCGTTCCTCGGGTACACCGATTCGGGCATGGCGGGAACCACGACCAATGACCAGCCCGGATCGTTCTGGACCGCTGACATCGAGGAGGCAGCCGCGCGGCTCGCCGCGATCCTCCGCGAGGAGGAGGCGGAGGTCCTGACGGTCTACGACGACCACGGCAACTACGACCATCCCGACCACATCCAGGTGCACCGCGTCGGGATCCGCGCGGCCGAGCTCGCGGCGACACCACGCGTCTACGAGGCGACGGTGAATCGCGATGCGATACGCGGCCTCGTCATCGAGATGCGGGCCGACGCCGAAGCGGCCGGCGCCGAGGTTCCCGAGGGCCTCGAGGACCCCGACGCGATCACCATGGGGGTACCGGCCGCGCGCATCACGACGACGGTCGACGTCGCGAGGTACGTCGACACCAAGCGCGCTGCGCTCGCCGCCCACGCGTCACAGGTCGACGAGAGCTCGTTCTTCCTCGCGATGCCTCCCGAGCACTTCCGCGCCGCGTTCGGCCAGGAGTGGTTCATCCGTCGTGGTGCCCCGCTGGGAGCCGACGAGGACTGGCTGTTCCCCGACTGAACGCCCAGCGGCGGAGCTCGCACGGAGCGAAACCCGGGGCGAGCGCCGCGCCCGAGCCTGAACCGGAGGCTGTCCGTCGGCTTCAATGTCTGGCATGCCCTGGGTGCTGCTGGCTGCGGGCGTGCTCCTCGCCCTGATGACGGTGCCGGCCGCGTACGCGGTGCACCACTGGACGTTGCTCTTCCCGGCGTTCGTCGTGTCGTGGCTCGGCACGGGCATGGCCGGATGGTGGATGGCGATCGTGTTCGCCGGCACGGCGGCGCTGGTCGCGCTGGGTGCGCTCTCGGCCTGGCCGGGGTGGCTCGGTCTCGCGCTCGTCGTCGTGTCGATGGCTGTCCTCCTCCGCCAGGCGCGGCTGGCCCGCAAGGGCGCCGCCGAGTTCGACCGCGTGCTCGCCGAACGAGTCGCGCCGCGGTCGACGACGCCGCGATCGCGCCGTTCGATGGTCCTCCCCTGGCTGATGCACGACCGCGAGGTGGAGCGCATCAAGAACGTCCGGTACGCCGACGGCGCGGGGCGCCGTCACCTCCTCGACGTGTACCGCCCGCGGGCGGTACCGCCCACGGGCGCGCCCGTCCTCCTCCAGATCCACGGCGGCGGATGGACGATCGGCACGAAGGACACCCAGGGTCGACCGCTCATGAACCGGCTGGCACGGGCGGGCTGGGTGTGCGTGGCCGCGAACTACCGCCTCAGCCCCCGAGGCCGCTGGCCCGACCA
>Ga0334722_10006889_pt1 | contig 11134 bp, 12 predicted proteins | sample C3_bottom_MG_FD_207210 | JGI IMG/M metagenome (GOLD analysis project Ga0334722, IMG submission 207210) | Sediment microbial communities from Yellowstone Lake, YNP, Wyoming, USA - C3_bottom | ecosystem: Environmental > Aquatic > Freshwater > Lake > Sediment | place: USA: Wyoming | collected...
TTCTTTTTCTCATACATTTGCTGCAAAATATGCGGGGCTCGGAACACTTTCAAAAAGCCATAATATACTAACTCCTGAGTTCGGACCGCGGGTTAGGTTTGTAAGTGTTTTTACCGAGGCTGAACTGAGACCCTCGCCAATGATAGAAAAAACCCTCTGTATAAACTGCGGTATGTGTGCGAAGTGTTGCCCAAAGAAGGTATTGATTCCAGAAGATGATGAGAATACTTATAATATAAGACATGCTGTTTTAAAAGAAAATCTTAAGAGAGACGCGGGTTATTATAAATTTGATGTAATAGGATGCTGTAAATGGGCAGAAGAATTGACGAGAAGAAGAGCTTATCCATGCGGTGTGTGCACAAAGGTCTGTCCGATAGGCAAGGATAGAGAGCTTTATGGAGAAACTAACATGGCGAATAAATATTTAAGGGAAAAGGAACTTTTGGAAAGCCATATAGACCATCCGGACTATAAAGTTTGGAATCATTTCAGAAAATATGGAAGTTTTTCAATAAAGGATGGAAAAATTTTTGAATGAAGGGGGAATGTATGGTGGATTTTAAGAACTTTAGCATTTTATTTAAAAAATTGGTTAAAGAAGAACCTAATTTCGAGAATCTTTTAAAAGAAGGGCGAAAACTTGTATCTGAATTGACTGGGGACCCATCATTTTTAAAGGATTTTTTTGAAAGGGTCATTACGGATGATGATTTTGCCTATAATAGGTGGCCTACTATGGATTATAATGAGATTACTTTATACAGGGATGAAGAAGGACTTTTTTCTGTGAGGTTGTTTTTATGGTATCCCCATGTAACTTATTATCCTCATAGCCACGGCTCTTGGGGTATTGTTGGTTGTATCACGGGTGAAGTTTCTGAAATAAAATATAGAAGGCTTGATGACGGAAAAAATCCTTTTTATGCAGAATTAAAAGAAGATAGCAAATTTATATTAAAACCGGGTGAAACGACTTATGTTTTACCTTTAAATGAAGGTATTCATTCAATGTTTTCGAATATTGATAAACCTTCTCTTACATTACACGTATACGGAAAGCCTGTAAGAAAAGGATATTTTGAAATTTTCGAGCCCTCAAGAAAGACGATATACAGAGTTTACAGTAATAAATATAAGGATAGAGTTCATGTTATAAATATTTTGAAAAATATAAATGCTGATTGGTCTTTGGAGCTTTTAAAGAAAGCCAAAGATAGTAAACTGGAATTTATTTCGGAGGAAGCAAGTTTTATCTACTAAGTTTTAAAGGATTTCCTTTCATAGGGAATCTTTTTCTTTTTAGCAATATGTTTTTTAAATTTATTTTATGTGTGTTAAAATAATTATGTATCAAAAATAATTTTGTAAGGAGGATTGTTATGGATAAAAGAGCGGATATCGGCGTATTCGGAGGTTCTGGTTTTTATTCTTTTTTGGAAAATGTGGAAGAAATAGAGGTTGAAACACCTTATGGGAAGCCTAGTGATAAGATATCCATAGCAGAATTGGATGGGAAAAAGGTAGCCTTTTTGCCGAGACATGGAAAACATCATCAATATCCGCCCCATATGATAAATTATAGAGCAAATGTTTATGCCATGAAAATGCTGGGAGTAAAGGCATTGATCGGACCGAATGCTTCCGGAAGTTTACAGCCCCATATAAAACCAGGTGATTTTGTGGTATGCGACCAGTTTGTTGATAGGACCTGGGGTAGAAAGGATACATATTTTGACGGACCTGAAGTAAGACATATAAGTGCTGCCGATCTATATGATGAAAAATTGAGAAGGATAGCAATTGAAGCATGCAAAAAGGTTGGTGTAACCGTACATGAGAGGGGTACTGTTGTTGTAATCCAGGGTCCGAGATTTTCTTCAAGGGCAGAAAGTAGATGGTTCAGCAGCATGGGATGGGAAGTTATAAATATGACTCAGTATCCGGAAAACATTCTTGCGAAGGAATTAGAAATACCTTATGTAAATATAGCCCTTATAACAGATTATGATGTTGGGCTTGAGGGAAGAGACGATATTCTTCCTGTAACACATGAAGAGGTTTTAAGAGTTTTTAATGAGAACATAGATAAGATTAGAAAAGTTCTTTTCGAAATGATTTGTATGATAGAAGTATAAAAATAAGGGAGTTTTGGTTATGGAAAATATAAAAAAAGACATAATAAGAGTATGTAGAAAACTTCACGAAAGAGGGCTTGTAAGTGCCTTTGGTGGTAATGTAAGCGCAAGGTTTGACGAAGATAAAATAATAATCACGCCGAGCGGTTTTCCCTTAGCCGAAATCAGTGAAAAGGACCTCATGATTATTGATATTAATGATAATATCGTAGAAGGTTATCATAAGCCTTCTTCAGAAAGGCTTATGCATCTTGCGATATACAAGAAAAGATCTGATGTAAAAGCAATAGTACATACCCATTCGGTTATAGCTACTTCCTTTGCTTGCACAGGTAAAAACATAGAATTAATAACGCCCGAAAGTCAGATTTTTTTAAAGAAAATACCTTTGGCTCCTTATAAACCGGCTGGGACTCAGGAGCTGGCGGAAGTAGTTGCTGAAGTTATAGAAGATGGTAATGCTGCTCTTCTTGAAAACCACGGTGTTGTTGTTTTTGGGGAAAATGTGGATAGGGCTTATAACCTGGCCGAATTGGTGGAAGAATTGGCTCAAATAAATCTATATGTGAAAATAATTAGAGGTTAGCGGGGTGTATAAATTGCCTACGATAAGATGGGAAAACGGGAAGGTTATCCTAATAGATCAGACCAGGTTACCTTTGGAATATAGAGAATTGGAATGTTCGAATTACCTCGATATGGCTGATGCCATAAAAAAATTAAAGGTTAGAGGTGCGCCAGCTATAGGTGTTGCGGCAGCTTATGGTATTGTTCTGGGAGCTATGGCTATAAAAACAGATAATAAAGAAGAATTTATAAAAAAGGTTTATGACATTGCAGAGGAAATAAAGTCCACAAGACCTACTGCTGTCAATCTCTTTTGGGCTGTTAATAGAATGCTCAATAAATTAAATATGAACAGAGATAAAAACATAGACGATATAAAGAAATTGTTACTTGATGAGGCACAAAAAATGGCTCAAGAAGACGTAGAGACAAACAGGATGATAGCTGAAAACGGGAAAGATTTGATAAAGGATGGATTTAGTATACTTACCCATTGCAATACCGGGGCTCTTGCTACTGTAGATATAGGAACGGCTTTGGGAATAATAGTAGCCGCACATAAAGAGGGTAAGAAAATACATGTTTTTGTTGACGAGACAAGGCCTTTACTTCAGGGAGCAAGGCTTACAGCATGGGAACTTAATAGAGAAGGAATTTCCATGACATTGATAACAGACAATATGGCAGCATTTTTTATGTCAAAAAAGAAGGTGGATATGGTCATTGTTGGTGCTGATAGGATTGCTTTAAATGGTGATACTGCAAATAAAATCGGGACTTATGGTCTTGCCGTTTTGGCTAAGTATCATAATATACCTTTTTACGTTGCAGCACCGCTCTCTACTGTTGATTTTGGAATTAAGAGTGGCCAGGAAATTCCCATCGAGGAAAGAAATCCTGAAGAAGTGACCAATATAGCCGGAATTAGAGTAGCACCCGAAGGAGTAAAGGTTTCAAATCCTGCCTTCGATGTGACACCGGGTGAATTAATAACTGCAATTATTACAGAAAAGGGTATTGCTTATCCACCTTATTGTCAATCATTGTTAAAATTGAAAAGTAAAATTTGAATTTTCAAAATATAATTTTTGCATTTGAAATTTTAAAATTTTTTATAGACAAAAAAAATTTTTATATTATAATAAATAGTGTGGGGATTTATTAAAATATTTTAATATTAAAAAAATTATGACAAATGAGAGGTGGATTTATGAGAAAGTATATTTTGGCAATAAATCCAGGATCTACTTCAACAAAAGTTGCAATATTTGAGGGTACAATAAATAAACTACAAAAGAATATTAGTCATCCAGCGGATGAGCTTAAGAAATTTGAAAAGATATCCGATCAGTTTAATTACAGAAAAGAAATAATATTGGAGTGGCTTAAGGAGAATGGCATAGAGCTTTCTGAGCTCAGGGCGGTTGTAGGAAGAGGCGGTCTTTTAAGACCCATGCCGGGCGGTACATATTTGGTTACCGAAAAGATGATGGAAGATTTGAAAATTGGAATTCAGGGAGAACATGCCTCAAACCTTGGCGGACTTATAGCACGCGGAATCGCTGATGCGGCTGGTGTAGAAGCTTATATAGTTGATCCGGTGGCAGTAGATGAATTTGAAGATATTGCCAGGATTTCGGGTATGCCCGAGATAGAAAGAAAAAGCTTATCCCATGCTTTAAATATAAAAGCGGTTGCACATAGAATTGCAAAGAAGCTGGAAAAACCCCTTTCTGAATTAAATCTTATAGTTGCACATCTGGGTGGTGGAATTTCTATTGCACCTCTTTACAAAGGAAGAATAATAGATGTAAACAACGCAAATGAAATGGGTCCCTTCTCACCCGAAAGAACCGGAGGTTTGCCAGTTGGAGATGTAGTTACTTTGTGCTTTTCAGGCAAATATACATTGCAGGAGATAAAGAAAAAGATAAGCGGACAGGGTGGTCTTGTTGCTTACTTAGGGACAAATGATGCAAGAGAAGTAGAAAAAATGATTCAAGCAGGTGATAAAAAAGCGGAACTTGTTTTTGAAGCTATGGCATATCAGATAGCTAAAGAAATAGGAGCAATGGCTACTGTACTAAAGGGTAAGGTAGATAGGGTAGTTTTGACAGGTGGTCTTGCTCATTCCAAGAGGTTGGTGGATTCGATTATAAGAAGGGTTTCCTTCATTGCACCTATTGAGATTCATCCCGGCGAAGATGAAATGCAGGCACTGGCGGAAGGAGTTTTGAGGGTATTAAACGGAGAAGAAGTTGCAAAAATTTATGAAGAAGAGGTGAAAATACAGTGATAAGGAATTTTAAAGAGCTAATCGAAAAATGTAAAGAAATAGGGCCGAGGACCATAGCTGTTGCGGTAGCACAGGACGAAGAAGTATTAACGGCTGTAGACGGAGCTTATAAATTGGGCATAGCAAAGGCAATACTTGTAGGTGATAAAGAAAAGATAGAGGGTATTGCTAAGGCATGTGGCATAGATGTTTCTAAATTTGAAGTAATTGATGAAAAGGATAATGTGGAAGCGGCGAAAAAGGCGGTGCAGCTCGTAAGTTCCGGAAAAGCTGATATGGTAATGAAAGGTTTAATCGGAACGGCGGACATACTGAGGGCTGTTTTGGATAAGGATTTTGGTCTCAGAACCGGAAGGGTTTTAAGTCACGTAGCCGTTTTTGAGTACGAAGATAGACTGATGCTTCTAACCGATGCTGCTATGAATATAGCCCCCGATATAAATCAAAAGGCTCAGATAGTACAAAATGCTGTTATTGTTGCTAAAGCACTCGGTATTGATACACCAAAGGTAGCGCCGCTTGCTGCGGTAGAACTTGTAAACCCTGATATGCCTGCTACCATCGATGCTGCAATGCTCTCCAAAATGGCAGAAAGAGGACAGATAAAGGGCGCCATTATTGATGGGCCTTTGGCACTTGACAATGCTGTATCAGTAGAAGCTGCACAGCATAAGGGGATAAAGAGCCCTGTTGCCGGATATGCCGATATACTTCTCGTTCCGGATATCGAAGCAGGCAATGTCTTATATAAATCCATAGTTTATTTTGCAAAAGCTAAAATTTGCGGGATAATAGCGGGTGCAAAAGCTCCGGTAATTTTAACATCAAGGGCTGATTCTCATGAGGCGAAATTAAATTCAATAGCATTGGCTGTTCTGGTTTCATATTTAAACAAATAATTGGTTAAGGAGGCTAAAATATGGAGAAGGTTTTTACAATACTTACGATAAATCCCGGTTCTACCTCCACAAAGATAGCAATCTTTAAAAACAATACCCCTATCTTTGAAAAAACTTTAAGACACTCGGCCTGGGAGATAGCACAATTCAATAAGATAATAGACCAGTATGAGTTCAGAAAAAAGGTGATACTTGAGGCATTACAGGATATAAATTTTGATTTAAATGAATTGGATGCAGTTGTAGGTAGAGGGGGTCTTTTAAAGCCGATTCCAGGAGGTACCTATAAGGTAAATGACAGAATGGTAGAAGATTTAAAAATAGGAGTTCAAGGAGAGCATGCCTCAAACTTAGGAGGTATTTTAGCCAAAGAGATAGCATCTTCTTTAAATATACCGGCTTTTATAGTCGATCCGGTTGTAGTCGATGAAATGGACGATGTAGCAAGGATTTCCGGAATGCCTGAGATAGAAAGAAAAAGCATATTCCACGCCTTAAATCAAAAGGCGGTTGCTCGTAGGGCAGCAAAAGATATGGGTAAACGTTACGATGAAGTAAATCTAATAGTGGCTCATTTAGGAGGAGGCATTTCGGTAGGAGCTCATAGAAAGGGAAGAGTAGTTGATGTTAATAATGCTTTAGATGGAGAAGGGCCTTTTTCACCCGAGAGGTCGGGAGGACTTCCTGTAGGTGATCTTGCAAAGCTCTGTTTTTCAGGTAAATATACCGAAAATGAAATAAGGAAAAAGATAGTAGGTAAAGGCGGATTGGTTGCATATTTGGGTACAAATGATGGAAGAGAAGTCGTAAAAATGATAAAGGAAGGCGACAAGAAGGCCGAGCTTATTTATCAAGCAATGGCTTATCAGGTAGCAAAAGAAATAGGAGCATGCGCAGCGGTATTGGAAGGCAAGATTGATGCCGTAATACTTACAGGTGGCTTGGCATATGATGAACTTTTCACAGGTTGGATAAAGGAAAGGGTATCATTTATAGCACCTGTATTGGTATATCCAGGAGAAGATGAGCTTCTCGCTCTTGCAGAAGGCGCACTCAGGGTATTAAAGGGCGAAGAAGAAGCTAAAGAATATGTGTAGTAGGGATGATGCTTAATGGATTTTAAAAGGATAACGGTAATAACCGGACATTATGGTAGTGGGAAAACAGAGGTATCCATCAATTATGCTATACATTTGGCTCAAAAGGGTTTGAAAACAGCAATTGTGGACCTTGATATAGTAAATCCTTATTTCAGGTCAAGAGAGGCGGGAGATAGACTAAAGGAATACGGTATAAAAGTGGTATGTACCAACCAAAGATATTTATATGCGGATCTCCCGGCACTATCTCCCGAAATCTACGGTGTTCTTCAAAATAAAGAATATTATGCAGTTTTTGATGTCGGCGGCGACGATGTAGGAGCCACAGCTCTTGGGAGGTATAATAAATATTTTAAAGAAGAAGATTATGAGATGCTCTTTGTTGTAAATGTGAATCGCCCTTTTACAAAGGATAAGGAAAGTGTAATAAGATACATGAGGGAAATAGAGGCGGCATCAAGATTAAAGGTAACCCATCTTGTCAATAATACACATCTTTTAAAGGAGACAACCGTAGAAGACCTATTAAAAGGTCAGAAAGTTGTTGAAGAGGTTTCACGTGAGCTCGGAATCCCTGTAAAGCTGATAACCGCTCAAAAGGAGATTCTCGATAAGCTCCCGGAGGGTTTGAAAGGTGAAAAATTTCCTTTAAATTTATTTATGACATTACCATGGAGATAAAGGAGGGATGGATGTATGGCAAAAGGTAGAGTTAGATTTAAAGAAGACTTATGTAAAGGCTGCGAACTATGCACAACGGTATGCCCTGTAAAGATCATAATTATGGATAAGGAAAGAATAAATGTAAAGGGATATACTCCGGCAACCGTTAAGGAAATGGAAAAGTGCATAGCTTGCGGTTCATGTGCAACCATTTGCCCAGATTGTGTTATTGAAGTAGAAAGAATAGATTAGTTTAAAGGAGGGGTAATAATGGGAAAGGTTTTGATGAAGGGTAACGAAGCCCTTGCTGAAGCCGCAATACAGGCGGGTTGTAGGCATTACTTCGGTTATCCAATAACACCTCAAAACGAAGTTGCAGCTTACATGGCAAAGAGAATGCCTGAAGTGGGAGGAGTATTTTTACAGGCAGAAAGTGAAGTTTCGGCTATTAACATGATTTACGGTGCCGCAGGTGCCGGAGCAAGAGTTATGACCTCTTCATCCAGCCCGGGTATTAGCTTAATGATGGAAGGTATATCCTATATTGCTGGCGCAGAGCTTCCATGCCTTATAGTAAACATTATGAGGGGTGGCCCGGGATTGGGAGATATTCAGCCGTCACAGTCAGATTATTTCCAAGCAACGAAAGGTGGCGGACACGGAGATTACAGATTGGTTGTTTTTGCACCGGCTACTTTACAGGAAATGGTAGACCTTGTTCAAGAAGCTTTTGATGTAGCGGATAGATATAGAAATCCGGTAATGATTCTGGGTGACGGTATGCTCGGACAGATGATGGAAGCAGTAGAATTTAAGCAAAAACCATGTACAGAGCTTCCTGTTAAAGATTGGGCAACAACTGGAAAAGGTACAAGGACGAGAAATAATATAATAAATTCTTTGGAATTGGATCCAATAAAACTTGAGGAACACAATAAAAAACTTCAAAAGAAATATGAAGAAATAGCTAAAAATGAGGTAAGATACGAGATGTATAACTGCGAAAATGCAGACATAATAGCTGTTGCTTATGGGACCACGGCAAGAATAGTTAAGAGCGCAATTCAGGAAGCTAAGAAGGAAGGCTTGAATGTGGGCTTGATAAGACCTATAACCCTTTGGCCATTCCCTGTAGAACCTTTTGAAAAAGTTGCGGATAAAGTTAAAGCTTTCATTTCTGTAGAGATGAGCGCAGGTCAAATGGTAGAGGACGTTAAGCTTGCTGTAAACGGAAAGAAGCCGGTTTACTTCTATGGCAGAATAGGCGGAATGGTTCCTGAAGTTAAAGACGTGCTCGGCGAGTTCAGAAAGATAGCGGGGGGTGAAAGATAATGGCAGTGGTATTTCAAAAAACCAAGGGATTGACTGATAAACCTACTCACTATTGTCCGGGCTGTGGACATGGAATAATCCACAGATTGGTTGCTGAATCTTTGGAAGAATTGGGTGTACTGGATAAGGCTATAGGAGTTGCACCTGTAGGATGTGCGGTATTGGCTTATGAATATTTCAACTGTGATATGCAGGAGGCTGCTCACGGTAGAGCACCTGCTGTAGCTACAGGTATAAAAAGGGTTCATCCGGATAAGGTTGTTTTTACCTATCAAGGCGATGGTGACCTCGCTGCTATAGGTACCGCTGAAATAGTTCATGCTGCAGCAAGAGGGGAAAAGATTACCACAATATTTGTTAACAATGCTATTTACGGTATGACAGGCGGTCAAATGGCTCCTACAACTTTAATTGGTCAGGAGACCACAACAACACCTTATGGAAGAAACGCTGAAAGAAACGGTTATCCGATAAGAGTAAGCGAAATGCTTGCGACACTTTCAGGTGCTGCTTATATAGAAAGGGTAGCTATCAATGATATAAGAAATATAAGAAATGCAAAGAAGGCTATAAAGAAGGCCTTTGAAATCCAGCTGGCAGGTAAAGGTTTTACCTTGGTAGAAATATTATCTACATGTCCGACAAACTGGGGTATGTCACCAGTCGAAGCAATGAATTGGCTTAAGGATAACATGATACCCTATTATCCTTTAGGGGTATTCAAAAGCCCTGAGGAGGTGAAGTAAAATGGAACAACGCGTGATTATGGCTGGATTCGGTGGCCAGGGTGTAATGTCCATGGGTCAATTACTTGCATATGCGGGTATGCTGGAAAATAAAAATGTTACATGGCTTCCATCCTATGGTCCTGAGATGCGCGGAGGTACTGCGAACTGCCATGTTATCGTTTCTGATAAGGAGATTGCTGCTCCGGTCATTTCAGAGGCAACTGCTGCTATTATAATGAATAGACCCTCTTTAGATAAATTTGAAAATTCTGTTGTTCCAGGTGGAGTGATTTTTGTAAACAGCTCTCTCATCAATAGAAAGGTGCAGAGAACCGATGTGGAAGTTTATGAAATTCCGGCAAATGAAATAGCATTGGAAATGGGCAATCTGAAAGTTGCAAATATGGTAATGCTCGGAGCTTTTCTTGAAAAGACCAAGATTGTTGACCCTGAATCGGTTCTGGAATCCCTGAAGAAGGTATTGGGTGAAAGCAAAGCCAATCTAATACCTATTAACAGGGAAGCACTGAAGAGAGGTGCTGAAGTTATTAAAAAATAAAAGGAGTATTTTATATACTCCTTTTATTTTAAAATTTATATCTTTTATTATATCTCAAAAAATTGTATAATTATTATATGTGAGGTGATAAAATGATAAAATCCCTGAAGGAATTAGTAGAAGCAGCTAAAAACCAAAAAACCATGAAGCTTTCAGTAGCGGCAGCTCAGGATGACGAAGTACTAATGGCCGTTGATGAAGCAGCAAAAATGGGAATTGTTGAACCAATTCTTGTAGGCGATGCGGAAAAAATAAAAGAGATATCCGAGAAAATAAATATCGATGTAAAAAAGTATGAAATGATAGATGAAAAAGATATAACCCAGGCGGCGAGAAAGGCTGTTGAACTGGTTAGTTCAGGAAAAGCGGATTTTTTGATGAAGGGAATTTTGGGTACGGCGGATTTATTGAAGGCCGTATTGGATAAGGAAATAGGATTGAGAACCGATAGACTTTTAAGCCATGTAATGGTATATGAAGTAAATACATACCCAAAGCTATTATTTTTAACCGATGGAGGAATGAACATAGCGCCTACATTAGAGGAAAAGAAGCAGATTATCCAAAATGCTGTAGATGTATGCAAAGCTTTAGGTATACAGAAGCCGAAGGTAGCGGCTTTAGCGGCAGTAGAGGTAGTAAATCCTAAGATGCAGGCTACTTTGGATGCAAAAGCGTTGGCTGAGATGGCGGAGAAAGGTGAAATAAAGGACGCAATAGTAGAAGGACCTCTGGCTTTCGATCTTGCGGTAAGTAAAGAAGCTGCAACGCATAAGGGCGTAAAGAGTGAAGTTGCGGGAGATACCGATATATTACTCGTACCATACATCGAAGTTGGAAATGGTATAGGAA
>Ga0334722_10006890_pt1 | contig 11133 bp, 9 predicted proteins | sample C3_bottom_MG_FD_207210 | JGI IMG/M metagenome (GOLD analysis project Ga0334722, IMG submission 207210) | Sediment microbial communities from Yellowstone Lake, YNP, Wyoming, USA - C3_bottom | ecosystem: Environmental > Aquatic > Freshwater > Lake > Sediment | place: USA: Wyoming | collected...
GCGTACCGATTGAGGGAGCCAGGATGTACGGAGAGCTCTACTCCCCGGTGGTGTTCTTTGTCGGTTTTGCTGCACACTCGCTGATAGCGAATGACAAATCGACGAGGAAAATCGCTTATGAAATAGGGCAGGCCTCATTGTATACAGGCGCAATTACCCTACTAACGAAAACGGCGATTGGAAGATCAAGACCGTATATGAACGAAGGTAACTCCAGATATCGTCCATTCTCATCATTGCTTGACAAGTATCATGCGCTCCCCGGGGGACATACTGCTACCGCATTTGTCATCTCGACCGTTCTTTCCAGAAATGTTGAGCCAACGTGGTTGAAGGTGCTCTTGTACTTGCCCGCAGTAATTACACCAATTTCCCGAGTGTATCAGGATCAACACTGGACATCAGATAATGTTCTTGGCGGCGCTCTCGGCTTCTTTGTTGCCACCTGGGTCGTAGATCAACATGAGCAAAAGGAATCGCGAGTCCACGTGTCTTCCCTCTTTCCGCTCACGATCAGTGTAGCTCTCAACTAGGGCGGATGATGGGTCAATGCTCTTCATTGCGTAAAATGTCACAACGCATGTTCCTCTTTGGCAGATCGTACTGCTACACCATGCGCCATACAATTCTTCTATCACTCCTCGTTGTGATCGCGTGCGAATGTTCTCTCTTCGCACAAAACAAATACGATTTCTCCCAGTTCGGACACGAGACTGGCGATTTCATTAAACAACCATCGAAATGGGACGGAAAAGACTGGCTCAGGCTCGGTGTGATAGGCGGCGCAACATTTTTAACGATGCAAGTTGATCAACCAATCCGCGACGCGGTTCTCAAAGATAGAAGCTATTTCTACAGCGTGCCGATTGAGGCAGCCAGAATGTACGGAGAACTCTATTCCCCGGTAGTGTTCTTCGGCGGCTTTGCTGTCCATTCTTTGATAACGAACAACAACTCGACAAGAAAAATTGCCTATGAAATCGGACAGGCTTCTCTCTATGCAGGGGCAATTACCCTGCTACTGAAGACTGCGATTGGCAGATCAAGACCGTACATGAATGAAGGGACATCCATGTATCGCCCATTTTCATCCTTACTTGACAGGTATCATGCGCTTCCCGGAGGACACACAGCTACTGCATTTGTCATCTCAACTATTCTTTCCAGAAATGCCGGACCAAAATGGTTGAAAGTGCTCGCATACTTGCCTGCTGTAATCACACCAATTTCACGAGTGTATCAGGATCAACACTGGATGTCTGATAATGTTCTCGGCGGGGCACTCGGCTACTTCGTCGCCACTTGGGTCGTAGATCATCATGAGAAACAGGACAATCAAAATCCAAGTACGTCAAGCACTCCCCTCATCAGTATCAGTATCGTTATTAACTAAGGCGATTTTACGATTGAAATCGGCGGGTTGCTTCCCAAGCGAATGAATTCTTCGACCTTCCGAGTGGAGCCTATTCCGAGAGTGTAAACCCTTGACAATTAGAGGAGGAGATTGTGGGCGAAAAAACGAAGATAGGGATCATCAACTGTCATCGCTATCATACTTGCACCGGTGGAAAGTGCTTCCGTGCGCTGTACCGCAGGGAAGGGGCATTCAGGATGTACCAGAATGACGAGGTCGAGCTCGTTGGATTTACCACGTGTGACGGATGCCCCGGCGGGAACATAGAATCTGCTCCCGAGGAGATGAAGAAGAACGGAGCACAGGTCATACACCTCGCCACGGGAATGCTTGTCGGGTATCCCCCGTGCCCTTATGTCTCTTACTTTCGGGATTTCATCCGGGAAAAGTTCAGTCTGAAGGTGGTCGTCGGCACGCATCCCATCCCTGAAAAATACTACAAGGTCCATAAGGCGCTGGATACCTGGGAGACAACGGAGTGGAGGGATTTGATTCAGCTGACGGTGACCGACGAGAAGACGCGATTGTCTTATGATTGACTGGTGGGCATTCGCATACTGTGGTCGTTTTTGGTGTATATTGGTGCGCTGAGATTTGGCAAAGGAGATTTTTTTTGAACTCTACGGGCCACCGAGCATTGCTCATGGTTATGAGAAGCTCCGCCATCAAGACCAGGATCCTGAGCCTGATTGGCTTGGCGCAATTGGCTCAGTACTAAGGAGGTACTCTAGAATGACACCATCGGATAGCGTGCAGAAGAAAGCCATCAAACGGTTGACGGCCAATAGCGCCATAGTTGTGTCATTTATCGTTGCGCTTGAAATCGTCATCATGATTAGCCCCTTTGCCGCTTTTTTCTACGCGGTTTTCAACCCTTTCTTGCTCGTACTTAATCAGTCGGCGATTACTCGTTGGCTGACGGCGTTTTTTCTTCCCCACATGATTGTTCCGCCAAATCAAGTACTGATCGTCATTCGTGTTTTGGGTTCGGTGTTCTTCATTGCAGGCATGTTGGTATTTCTCGTTTGCGCCGGCCAAGTCTATTTGGGTAAGCTCTTCAAGAAGGGGACAGCTACGAAAGGACTTTACCTCTTCATACGCCATCCACAATACGTCGGCCTTGCATTTGCCGCGCTGGGACTTGCCATCATGTGGCCCAGGTTCCTGACTCTGCTCCTCCTGGCAGTGATGCTTACACTCTATTACATCCTGGCAAAGGATGAGGAAAGACGAATGCTCAATCGTTTTGGAGAAGGCTACGCTGACTACATGAATCGAACGGGCATGTTCGTCCCGCGTTTTGTCGAGGGGTTATTCCTAAAGAACCCAAATCCGCAAAAGGCTCTGAGTTTTACAAAAGTGGGGCTGATCTTCCTGGGGCTTGCGGTCGTCATTGTCGGCGGCGGGTTCATCGTACGGGCTTATACCGTCCGTCATCTTCCTTTTGAAAGACTCGGCACTGTTGATGTCATCAGCATTACGGCTGACGACTCGACTACTGTCCATGAATTGCTTCCCGCAGTGCTTGAAGATAGCCTGGTCGCCTCAAAGCTCAAAGCGTTAGAGGGCACACAACATCATCGTCTCATTGCCTATTTCATACCAATAGACTACGTGATGCAGGGAATGATAGCCAACACAGGTGACGAATGGAAGCTCTTTGAGCAACACAAGACCATCGGGATGATTACCGAGTACATTCTCCATCCGTTTGCACATTTGACCGGTGGGCACGCTCATCATATGGATATGGCAAACATGAAACATAGCCCGGAAATGTATGCCTCGGCGGCGATGAAGCGACGAGTGATCTTCATCGACATTTCTTCCGACGATAACGAACTCAAGTCACCTCTTGATGATTTCGATATCAATATCAATCGCACACCGCTATTTTTTGTCGATGTTCATCTTCATACGGCGGAGATTCTCCAGGTGCGAGATACACCAACAGGAAGCGGATGGGGCACCGTGCCAACGCCAATGTTCTGAAGTGTTCCAACCTCGTGTAGCAGACCTTTGGCTCCTCGCTTGTGTGCTCTAACCAGGGTTTCAGTGAGAAACGATCGCCAGTTGACTTGTCACGATCGCCAACTTTCAAATTGAGGGGTAGTGTGGCTCGAGAGCCGATAGCAAAGCAAATCAATCGTGTTGCGCAGGCGGCTGCGAATCCGATCCAGGAATTTCTGAAGCTTCAATCAGCCTCCGGGATTCTTCTGTTTGCCTTCACAGTAGCAGCGATTGTGTGGTCGAATTCGCCGTGGTCCCGCACCTACACAGAATCGTGGCACACAACCCTTTCGTTCGGGTTTGGCGCTTTCGTTTTATCGAAATCTCTTCTCCATTGGATCAATGATGGCTTGATGAGTGTCTTCTTCTTTGTGGTCGGTCTGGAGATCAAACGTGAAATACTCATTGGTGAGCTGTCATCGTTGCGGAAAGCGATGCTTCCCATCGTTGCCGCAATTGGTGGAATGGCTGTCCCGGCGCTTATCTATGTCGGATTTACGAGGGGCACTCCTGCGTTGTCAGGATGGGGGATCCCGATGGCCACGGACATTGCGTTTTCTCTCGGGGTTCTGACATTGCTCGGTAAGCGAGTTCCAATTCAACTGAAAATATTCCTAACTGCCTTTGCGATCGTTGATGATATCGGAGCGGTGGTCGTAATCGCGTTCTTCTATGCATCGAGCATCGTCTGGGGGCACCTGGCGATCACCGGGTTTGTCCTGATCCTGCTTGTTTGTGCGAACTGGCTCGGAGTGCGACACCTCTTGTTGTATACCGTGCTGGGAGTCATCTTATGGTTGGCGCTTCTTGATTCTGGAATTCACGCCACGGTGGCGGGTGTACTGCTTGCCATGACGATTCCGGCACGATCGAATCTTAACAAGCGGGGACTTCTGAAGAAGGTTCATTCAATACTAGAACAGCTTGAAGGAGATAATCCGAGGCCAATAACTTCGGATTCGCAAGAGCGTGATCAGTCCAGTGTGCGAGACATCGGACAGGTCAATGAAGACTTCAAGTCGCCCCTGCAGCGGTTTGAACATGCACTTCATCCGTGGGTCATCTTCGGTATCATGCCTTTGTTTGCCTTTGCGAATGCCGGGGTGAAATTCGAGGAGGGTCTTGGTTCGCTGATGTTGAATTCAGTGCCGCTTGGTCTCTTCCTCGGATTGGTGCTTGGTAAACAGATCGGAATAACGCTGTTCTCCTGGGTTGCGGTGAAGAGCGGGATTGCTTCCTTGCCGTCATCTGTTACTTGGCGAGACATTTATGGAGTCGCCTGGCTCGGCGGAATTGGTTTCACAATGTCTCTTTTCATTGCAAGCCTCGCATTTGGCGACGGTTCGCTTATGGGCGAGGCCAAACTTGGAATCTATGCCGCTTCCCTGGTAGCTGGTATCGGAGGGCTGTTGATACTAAGCCGTCGGGCTGAGCCATCGGCGAAAGATTGACCCTCACGGACCGCAACTTGTCATATTGCGGAAGCGGAGGAAGACATTGTCGAGAGAGTGTTCCCCCCTTGGTGTCTGGACGCTAATTCCGAGGTTAGAGGGCGTCTATGAAGCCATTAGAATTGATTCAGCGTGTTGTGTCGGTGATAAATTCACTTACTCTCTCTATTGAATTGATCTCGGGAATCGATATCCTCGTGACATTCCCAAAGCTCTCCTTTTCTCTGCAATCAGTTCGCTCACTATACCCCCACCATGGCGGCATCAAGCGCCCGCAAGCGTAATTTCATAGCTTCTTAGACACTTGCGGCTACAACCAGCTCTGTTTGAGCAATCCAACCAGGAGCGCTTCATGCCGCCTCGCCCAAAAGCGTATCCTGAGCAATAACGCCTCACTCAGTCGCTCTCTCCGCTTCGTTCCACATCCCGTCATTCCATCGTATTTGGTTTCGTTTGAGTCACGCCGCTCCTTTCGCGCTTTCGTTTCGGCGTCATTGCCACCTGATCTGAACAACATCGGTTACGCGCATTGACTCTCTTCGGTCACACCAGTTTGCGATAAGTGTTAGTTTTTCTCTTTAACGGGATAAGGAAATGTCTCCTTTTGCATCCTTTCCTAAAGTTGATCCGTCTAACGGGATATGGATGTTTTTTCATTTGCTTCCCGGCCTACGAATAACTAATTGATATTGGAAACCAGATATCGACCTGATCAACAAGGGACACGAAGTCACCCACTAAAATTACTCCATCGAAAATGACAAATTCAGTTGACCCAAAAGGAAAGAGACCGCACCGCATCGATGACGATTCTTCTGCCGAATCAACTAAGGTCGCGGAGATTGCGCCAAGTGAAGACCTGACATTGCGAGTCGAGCAGATTTTCGAAGAAGCAGAAGAATTGTGGCAATGGATGTACAATAATTGAGAATGTTCGGATCACCAAATTGAAGCAAAACAAAGTCTTGCCGCCACAAAACCACTCATCGACTGGAATATCAATCGAACAAGCTCTGCTCGATCGATAAGTTGAATCATCTCGGTTCTTGCCTCCCCTCACGGCGGCATCAAGCGCCCGCACGTGAATATTGTAGCTTTTCTAGACACGTGCGGCTACAACCAGCTCTCGTAGAACTCCTACCCAGAAGCGCTTCATGCCGCCTCGCCAGAAGCGTTTCCTGAGCAATAACGCCTCACTCAGTCGCTCACTCCACTTCGTTCCACATTCCAATCATTCTTAGAATTGTGGTTTCAACTAAGTCACTCCGCTCCGTTCACTCCTTCGTTTCGGCGTAATTGCCACCTGTTCTGAACAACGGCGGCTGTCACAGTTTTTGCATCTCCCGAGATCCGGGCTGACGCAAAAACTGCTGTCGTTGCCCGCTATCTGTGCCAGCTGCTTCATCCCAATCCAGAACCGACAATCTCTTCCGAAGAACATCCCAAATCGACAATCTGAAATCGGCAATCTCCGCCGAAGGCGGATGCGCCTCCGCGCAGAAAATTCCAAAGAACGACCAAGGACACATCGCCCCTCCCTCAGAAAGGGAAAAGAAGCAAAAAAAGCGGGTCAATTTAGAAACGGCAAACGGCTCTTGATGAGCTGATGTGCAAAAAGGCAAGGGTATATAAACCCCTCAAACGCGAAGAAATGGAAATCCATAGCGTTTTCGGGGCCCTTGCCTTTTTGGTTTGCCGTTTCAGATACATCATCCGCTTTTTTTCTTTTCCCTTTCTTTTTTTCGGGGCGATTCGCCGCCGGGGTCAAAATGCCAAGCGAAATCTTCAAGATCCTTCAACCACTTAAAATCAAATCCACAGGCAGAGTCATAGGGTACTTCTATCGGATGAAAGATGATGGAACCCTCCAGTACGTGTCCTTTGCCTCGTCGGTGGATGCGATTGAAGCCTACAAGGTTGAGGCAGCATCGCCGGCCGAACTCGAAGCCACCAAGCAGCGCCAGCGTGAATCCGGAGCCCGTGGATAGCACCTGAAGAAGGGGGAGGGGGAAGGAAACAATCTAACATCATCCACAAAGGAGACCAAACCATGAAATCAACCACACAACCACGGGACGAATTCTTCCCGGAGGTACTGGAAGCGGAAGCCGTGCAATCCGAGCACTTGACCGTGCTCCACCGGGTCGTTCCCAAAGCGGAATTCGCCACCTACGCCGGCACACTGACCGACTCCCTTCTCGAAGAGCAATCAGCCATCGAGGCCTACGTCCGCATCCGGAATGTCTCAGACATTCTTGAGCAAGCGCTCGGAAGAATCAAGGACCGGGCGATTAGGTCGATGCAGGGGACGAGTGCAGATATCTGCGGCGCTCAGGTCCAGCTCAAATCTCTCCCGAAGAGGTACGAGTATCAGGATACAGTCGTCGACGATCTCGAATCCCAGAAGAAGGCGATTGAAGAGAAGCTCAAAGCCCGGAAGAAGTTTCTCGAGAATCTCCCTGCCGACGTCGCCGACACCGGCACCGGCGAAATCATCCACCCAGCTAAATTCGTTTCCGGAGGCTCAACCCTCCAAATCACGTTCTAACAAACAACTATTCACTCTTCACTTTTTACTATTCACCCACTAGCCATACGAGGTCCACCATGAATACCACATCTTCAACCACCCCCTCCTTCCAAAAAGCCCAACGCATCGTGAAGAAGGCACGCATCGGTCTTTGCGGAGCAGCCGGATCCGGCAAAACTCTTTCAGCGCTCAAGATCGCCTGCGGCCTCGGCCCGAGGATCGCATTAGTCGACACTGAAAACAACTCCAGTGTCCTTTACGCCGATCGCATCGATTTCGACGTGCTCAATATTGAGCCACCGTTTGAAATCGACAAGTACATTAAGGCGATTCATCAGGCCGAGGCTGCGGGCTACGATGTGCTCATCCTCGACAGCATCTCACATGCTTGGGCAGGGGAGGGAGGGCTGTTGGACACGCAGGGGAAGCTGGCGGACGGCGGCATGAACAGCTTCACCGCCTGGCGCAAGCTGACACCCCAGCACAATGCCTTCATCGAGGCGATGATTCGCTCAAAGCTCCATCTCATTGCAACGATGCGCTCGAAGATGGACTACGTCGTGGAGACGAACGAGAAGGGAAAGTCAGTTCCGAAGAAGGTCGGGCTTGCACCTATTCAACGTGAAGGCATGGACTTTGAGTTCGACATTGTCCTCGATCTCGACCTCAATCACAACGCTCAATCTTCGAAAGATCGATCAAGCCTGTTTGACGGGCGGCTGGTTTCGAAGCCGGACGAGAAAATCGGCAAGCAGATCCTCGAATGGCTCGACCGGGGCCAACAACCGGCGCTTGCTGCCAACGTCGCGTCCCCTGCACGAACACCAATCTTCAATGAATCAGGATTCTTGACGGGCGAGAAGGAAACGAAGGCGATGCTTGAAGCTATCGAAAAGGCGGATTCAATAGATCGGTTAAATTCGATCGATCAGAGCCGGCTCAAAGGACTCGGCTCCAAGAAGCTCACCGAGGATCAGGCGAAGCGTTTGGCGGAAGCCATCTCAGCCAAGCGCTCCCAATTGCCCCGCAATTCACAAACCAGGGCTGCGTAAACTGTTCGCCAAATCGGGGTGGCACTTTTCGGCCACCCCGATTTCGCATCTTGTGCGACTCATCGTCACACCTCCTTGTGTCTGAGAACAGCTCCTGTTTTAATCCCATATCTCTGCCCAGTCTATCCTTACCGCCTCCACTCTGCGTCCTCCCGTATTTTCCGCTGCACAAAAAATACCGAGTTTTCGGTATTGCGCTTCAAGCGCGATGCTTGTACTCTTTGAATGGCTAAGTCTCGCATTCAATCCCCAACTCACACACAAGAATTCAACCCCATGTTCAGCACGAAACTGAAACGCTTTTGTATTTACTTTCTCCCGCCTCTGTTCGCTCTGATCGGGGGTTGCAGTGACGTGGGCGTCGATCCTTGGCCGGCCGATCCGTCGGGTAATGCCGTCACCATCCTGAGTTCGGGTTTTACCCCCTACGCGATGATGGATCAGGCAACGGGTTTGGTCAAACTGAGCACCCGTGGTTCGATCCGCTGCGTTTCCCACTCAAGCGGAATCGAGGCCGTTTCCTACACTCTCATCTATGAATACTTCATGACCGAGATCAACGCCGGACCACACCCGCTCCGGCAGTATTCTCCTGAAGTGCTCCTGATCAACGAAGATATCGGAACCGCAGCTCCTTTCTCATCTGTACCGTTGAGAGAAGTCCGCGTTAAGTTCCATTCGCAGACGACCTTGAGAGATTCCTCGTTCACCGTGAGCATTCCCGTGACATCGGAATGTATCGTTCAGGATGGATGCGAGCCCGGCATCACGAAGCTCTACGAGGGAACCGATATTACCCTGAGCCAGATCGTCTGGGCGAACGATAGCAAGTCGTTCTTTTTCTCCGTGCGACGTGACTTCAACGAGGAAATCTGCCGATACAACTTCGCGGACAGGACGATCGTCGAGCTGACGCCACGCACCCGCTCCCTGAGCGCACGCGACGTCAGCATGGATGGTCGTATGCTCCTGGTCTCGGATAACAATGCGAAACCATCCGGGATTTATTCTCTGGACCTGCAATCGCAAGCGCTGACGCTCATTGTGCCTCCGCAGGACAGTACCATCGTATCGTCAGCCGTGCTCTCACCAGATGCGAAGAGAATTGCATTCACTGGGGACCGCCCCGTAAATGGCTACTACCAGCAGTTCATGTGGATCTTCAATCGCACAGATTCAACGCTGACGAGGATTAACTCGAATGCCATGCCACGCTGGCCAAGTGTCACCGATTGGACCGCGAACGATGAGATCATCTTCGGCGACGGTGGGAGTTTCATGTCGCTTTCCCCCACAACACTTGTGGTTCGTCCCATCGTGTATCTCAATCGATTCATCCCGTTGCAGTACTTGCCGGACCGCGCAACGCTGGCCGCGTTCGTCACTGGTAATCTTCAGCTGCCAGGAGGAAGGGACAATCATATTGCGCTGTTTAACACTCAGGGACAATTTCTCAGACAGCTGACGTTTGCACGTGAAACGATCTTCCTGTTTGCTCTCTCTCCGGATGGGGCCAACGCGGTATTCATGACGTACAGGGATCACGCAAAGTGGCTGCAGCTCTACATGGTGTCAAATCCGGGCGCCAAGTCTCCAAGCCCCCGACTCACCAATTAACCAGCCGAGCAATCACTCAATTTTGACACCTTCTTTTCGATCAGATCACGAAGTTCAAAGGCTGATAATGACTCTTCATTACTGTGGGGGTTGATGTACCCGATCTCTACCCTGCACCCAGCCAAGCCTACGCAAATCTACTTATGCTCTAATACGCTAAAATACTTACTACTTGGTACTCCCCATTCATCTCTTCCGTTGGTTGCTAAATATTGCCTTTTCCTCTTAGTATTTAGCTTTTGTTCGATATTCCGCTTGTTCATAAATATTGAACAAGACGATTTTTTGAACAATTGGCTTGACAATAGTTCAATATTGATGCATGTTCAATAAGAATGAACATATTGGAATACTGAACATGCAAACACGAAAAGAAGAAATCCTGGATCAGGCAATCGCTGCTTTCAAGCGCAAGACAAACCTCCCAATGGAAAAGCTGGTAATGGACACAAACCAACTTACTCTACCGCTGGATGACGATACCCTGACCGACGCTATTGTCCGCCTCGACGTCGCCCCAAGGCCCATCGAGTTCTGGGTCAAGGTGAAGGCCACTCTCGACAACATTGCGATGGCTCAAACAGCACATCGGGTTGTGGGAGATGCCGGAAAATGGATTGTGGCGACACGCCACGTGCCTCCAAAACTGGTGGGAGCGCTGCGGGACCTCCATATCCAGTTCATCGATACGGCGGGCAATGCGTTCATCGAGACACCACCGCTTTATATACAAATCGAAGGGAACAAGCGACCAGTGACAGATATCCAGGGCAAAGAAGAGGGAATGCTCGGCCGCGCAGGACTCAGGCTTGTGTTTGCTCTTCTGTGCAGGCGCGATCTGTGGAATGCAACATACCGGGATATCGCGAAGGCAGCAAGGGTTGCACTTGGAACGGCAGCAGCAGTCATTGGAGATCTTACGACACAGGGTTACCTGATCGAGTATGGTGGCCAACAGCGAAGACTCGTGCGTAAGAAAGAACTCTTACGCAAATGGATGACAGCATACGCGGAGAAGCTGCGGCCCAAAAACGTTATCGGCAGATACAAAGCAACCCG
>Ga0334722_10006891_pt1 | contig 11133 bp, 11 predicted proteins | sample C3_bottom_MG_FD_207210 | JGI IMG/M metagenome (GOLD analysis project Ga0334722, IMG submission 207210) | Sediment microbial communities from Yellowstone Lake, YNP, Wyoming, USA - C3_bottom | ecosystem: Environmental > Aquatic > Freshwater > Lake > Sediment | place: USA: Wyoming | collected...
CTTCCCTCACTCAAAAGCACATAAAGCGTTTGTGCCGAAGCATCAATCCTGACGCGTCATTCTCTGTCTGAACGCCTCGTATAAGATCACTGCCCCTGCAGTAGCCACATTCAGCGAGTCGATCGAAGGTGCCATGGGAATGCGTACCTGCAGGTCAATATCCGCCATGATTTTTTGAGGAAGTCCTGCGCCTTCCTGTCCGAGAACGATCACCGTCGGTTTCGTGAGGTCGATGTCGAAGTGGGTTGTCCTGCCGGTCAGCACCGTCGCCACGGTTTGAAAGCCCTTTTGTTTGCATGCCGTCATGAATGCCGACGCATCCATACTATGAACGATCGGCACGCGCAGGATGCTGCCCATGGACGCCCGGATGGCTTTAGGGTTAAAAGGGTCAACCGTGTTCGAGGTTACCGCTACACCCGATGCGCCTACGGCTTCTGCTGTCCTGATCATGGTGCCGAGGTTGCCCGGGTCCTGAAGCTGATGGGCCATGACAATGAGGCCGGCGTTGTTTGCAAGCAGGCCTTGCTCAGAGTGTGCCTTCATGGTGACGATTGCCATGACCGGCTGGGGAGTTTTGCTTTCAGCGATCGAGTCCATTAATCGCTCCGAGATCCAGAGAACTTCGACCGACCGGTTCTCGGCAAGTTTCAGCACGCCCTTGCCGTGATGCTGCACCAGTGAAGGGGAGGCAATGACCATCTTGACGCCAAGGTTGTCCCGGAGCGCCTCCTCCACCATTTTGACGCCCTCGATCAGGAAGGCCTGCTCCTTTTTTCTCTGCCGGGATTCCGAAAAAGCGTGCAAATGTTTTATGAAGGCGTTGTCTTTGCTCGTGATGGGATTATGAGGATTGGTCTGTAACATGCTGGGAGTATAGCATAATTAGGAAATCACGAGCAGGAAACAATATACTTGACAGAAATAGTCAAGTTTGATATCTTAAGCATAAAGGTACTGAGGATGGAACTGGTCCTGTATTTGTAACTACTCAGGTGGATAGACTAAAGGTAGAAGGTTTTTAGGCGCACATCCTGCGAGGTTACGCTAACCATCGGGTTGAGGAAGCGGATGGTCGGACCTTCGTTAGCCTTCAGTCTTCAGCCTGATATGGCTGATAGTTGTGTGACCAGCGAGGGTGTCCTATGAAACTGTCCACGAAAGGGAAATATGGCGTCCGGGCAGTATACGAGATAGCCCGACACGGCAAGGGACCGATCACGATCAAGGAAATAGCCGAGCGCCAGGGTATTTCGCTTTCCTACCTCGAGCAGATCCTGCATAAACTCGGTAAGGCAGGGCTGATCGAAAGCGTACGCGGCCCGGCAGGCGGCTATTTGCTCGCGCGGAAGCCCATGGAACTGACGATCGGTGACATCGTACGGGCACTTGAGGGGCCTATCGCCCTGTCGCACTGCCTGGAGCCCGGTGAATCCGACGATTGCATGCAGGCAGACGACTGCGTGGCGCGCATGGTCTGGACAAAAGTCGGCGCCAAAATAGAAGAGGCGCTTGACAGTATCAGCTTTGGGGATCTTCTGCAGGAGAGCAGAAAAAAGGAGCCGGAGATCCTGAAACCGAGAAGGAAGCTCGCCGTAGCAGGAAAGGGGGCATGTTGATCATGAGAAAAGTATATCTGGACCACGCAGCCACGACGCCTACCCATCCCAAAGTGGTAGAAGAAATGATGCCCTATTTCACCGTCAAGTTCGGCAATCCTTCGAATCTGCACGATATCGGACGGGAGGCGAAGAACGCTGTTGAAGAAGCGCGGACAAAAACGGCTGCCCTCATCGGCGCAAAGCCGGAAGAGATATTTTTTACCTCCTCCGGAGCGGAATCAAATAATTTTGCGCTGAAAGGGCTTGCCCAGGCGAACAGCCAGAAGGGCAAGCATATCATCGTTTCCCAGATAGAGCACTTTTCTGTGCTTCATCCGGTCAAGACGCTCGAGAAGGCCGGATTCACGGTAACGGCCCTGCCGACGGACCAGTACGGGATCGTAGACCCCGCTGATGTTGCCAAGGCGATCACCAAGGAGACGGTCCTGGTCTCGATCATGCATGCGAACAACGAGATCGGCAGCATCGAGCCCATTGAGGAAATATCGAAGATCACGAAAGAAAAGGGCGTTCTGTTCCATACGGATGCAGTGGCCACGGTCGGCTGGATCCCGGTGAACGTATCGTCCCTCGGTGTTGATTCGCTTTCACTCTCGGGACATCAGTTCTACGGGCCCAAAGGCGTGGGCGCCCTCTATGTAAGAAAAGGCGTTCGGATCAAGCCGCAGATCGAGGGAGGGATCCAGGAGGACGGCAGGCGTTCCGGTACCGAGAATGTGCCCGGCATCGTGGGGCTCGGGAAGGCTGCCGAGCTCGCCATGGCAGAAATTTCGAACCGGGTGATCACTCTGACCGCGCTTCGCGACCGGCTGCAGAAGGGGCTGGTGGAAAAGATCGACCATGTGGTGATCAACGGTCACCCCACAAAGCGGTTGCCGCAGAACCTGAACATGTCCATGTGGTACGTGGAAGGGGAGTCCATGCTGCTCTTCCTGAACATGCAGGGGATCTCCGTTTCGAGCGGCTCTGCCTGTACTTCACGGTCGCTGAAGTCATCGCATGTGCTTACCTGCATCGGAACCGACGCGGCAGTTGCCAATGGAACGCTGCTCATGTCGCTCGGCATGGGCAATACCGCGGAAGATATCGATTACGTGATAAACGCGCTGCCTCCCATCGTTCAGCGGCTCCGGGAGATGTCGCCACTTTATGAAGATATGATCAAACAAGAAAAGGCTCGCTGAGGAGGAATCTATGGAACAGTACAGTTCGAAAGTTATGGAGCATTTTGCACAACCTCACAACGTGGGGGAGATCGAGAACGCTGATGGCGTGGGAACGGTCGGCAATCCGGTATGCGGCGACGTAATGCGCCTGTACATCAAAGTGGAGAATAATGTTATAACCGACGCCAAGTTCAAGACCTTCGGTTGCGGCGCGGCAATTGCCACGAGCAGCATGGTCACGGACCTGGTGAAGGGCAAGACCATCGATGAGGCGCTCCAGATATCAAATGCGGCGGTCGCAGAGGCTTTGGGCGGCCTGCCCAAGGTGAAAATGCACTGTTCGGTGCTGGCAGAAGAGGCGCTCAAGTCCGCGCTCGATGATTATTATAAGAAGCAGGGCAAGGCCTCGCCCGTGAAACTTTCCGCCGACACCGGGCATGATCATGACATGGGGGAGTGATACAATTTTGGGATTGCGGAATAAGGGCGGGGATGAAGCCCGAGAATAATTAGCCGCTTCTGAAGTAAGGGGGTTTGCTCATGGATACCAAAGATGTCAAACCGGACCTTAGCATCGATTGCGTCGGTCTTGCCTGCCCCATGCCGATTTTCAAGACGTCGAACAAGATCAAGGAAATGCAGCCGGGGCAAATCCTTGAGGTGCTGTCCGATGACGACGGGATCGTAAAGGATATGCCTGCCTGGTGCAAGATGACCGGCAACGGATTTATGGGGATCATCAGCGAGAATGGGGAGTACAAGGCGTATGTCAGAAAGAAATGATCCGTAAGAGGTGTCGCCGCCTGTTGCGAAGAGCATACATCTCAGTTGCCGTTCATCCAGGAAACCGGTCAGATATTTTGGCCGGTTTCTTTTGTTTCAGGAGAAAGGGAACGGAACACTGTTTTCAGCGTTTGTTTCTGCCCCTTTCTGTTTGACTTCGCGAGAGGGATGGTTTATTATCGCCGACAGGAGCAAAGAGAAAGGAATACATGCAGACAATAGCTTCTCTCAAAGAGGGCGACTGGGTAGAGGAAATATATCTGGCAACCTCAAAACAGGTTTCAACCGCCAAAAACGGCGTTACCTATCTTTCTATCAAGCTCTCCGATAAGACCGGCGAGATCGACGGCCGGTTATGGGACAACGCTGATGAGGTCGCCGGCAGGTTCGAGCGCGAGGATTTCGTCCGCATCAAGGGCATTGCTGCGAATTATCAGGGCTCGATGCAGATCAAAATGAAAACCCTGGAAAAGGTAGACGACTCCCGTGTCGATATTGCCAATTTTTTACTGGCCTCAAAACGAAACATCGATGAGATGGTGGAAGAGCTTAAGGCTGCCGCAGCAGGCATCTCCAATCCCCATCTGAAGCAGCTCATGAACGCTTTTCTGAACGACCAGGCTTTTATGGATCTTCTCCGCCGAACGCCTGCGGCAAAGGCACTTCATCATAATTTCATCGGCGGGCTGCTGGAGCATCTCCTTGAGATGATCTCCCTGTCGCGCGACGTGGCAAAGCATTTTCCATCCATTGACATGGATCTGTTGGTAGCGGGCGCTTTTCTGCATGACATCGGCAAGGTGCGCGAACTGGCTGTGCGGAAATCCATCGAGTATACGACCGAAGGAAGGCTTATCGGCCATATTTCGCTGGGCTACGAAATGCTGGTCGAGAAGATCAATATGATCCCCGATTTCCCCACGGAGCTCACGATGCTATTGAAGCATATCATGCTCTCGCACCACGGCGAGTACGAGTTCGGCTCGCCCAAACGCCCCAAGATCCAGGAGGCGGTGGTCATTCATTATCTGGACGACCTTTCGGCCAAGATCAATAATTTTCAGTCCACGCTGCAGAAGGAAAATGTTGTCGAGGGCGGATGGACCGGTTTTAACAAAATGCACGACCGCTACCTGTATCGCAAGGCAGGCTATGGGGCAGCGGATGCTCAGCCGATGGTACAGGACGAGGCACAGGAAGACGGTAAGGCCATTGGTTCCGGAGCGCGGAACGAGCGTGCGGCGCGAAACGGAGCAATGCCATCGGAAAAACTGCCGCTTGACCTGTGACGCTGACATGTTCATTTTCTCCTAAGGGGTTCTTATGCTGGGTGTATTTAAAAGTCTGAGCGAGGGGCTGGCGAAGACCAGAAAGAATATTGCTGATAAGCTCGGCACGCTCATCCTCGGCCAGAAGATCGATGAAGCTTTCCTCGAAGAACTGGAAGAAGCGCTGATCGCATCGGACGTAGGCACGGAGACCTCCGCTTTCGTGCTGAAGGACCTGCATGAACGGTTCAAACGCCAGGAGCTTTCCACGCCGGACCAGATCCGGGCGCGCCTCAAACACCTGCTTTTGGAGATCCTCTCAGCAGGGGCATCGAAGTTCACTGTTGCCGCCCAGCCCTCGGTGGTCCTCGTGATCGGCGTAAACGGCACGGGCAAGACCACCACGATCGGCAAGCTGGCAAACCGGCTGCAATCACAGGGCAAACAGGTGATGCTGGCCGCGGGAGACACCTTTCGGGCAGCAGCGTCGGAGCAGCTTTCCATATGGGGAGAACGGGCAGGCATTCCCGTGATCAAGCATCAGGAGGGCGCCGATCCGAGCGCGGTCGTGTTCGATGCGGTCACGGCTGCCAAGGCCAGGGGTATCGATGTGCTCATTATTGATACCGCCGGCAGGCTGCATACGAAATCGAACCTCATGGAAGAGCTCAAAAAAGTGAGGCGCATCGTATCACGCGAACTGCCGGGCGCGCCCCACGAGACGCTGCTGGTCCTGGACGGCAATACAGGGCAGAACGCCCTGGTACAGGCCAGGATGTTCCATGAAGCCGTCGGCGTCACCGGCATCGTGCTGACGAAGCTCGACGGTACGTCAAAGGGCGGCATCGTCTTTGCCATCAATAAGGAACTGGGCATCCCGGTCAAGTTCGTCGGCATCGGAGAAGCTATTGAAGACCTGCGCGAGTTCGATTCGCAGGAATTTGTGGACGCCTTACTCTGACAGGACCCCAGGCCTTAAAGCGCTTCTCATTGGTTTGTGAAATATGCAAAGCATACAGGTGGAAATACTCGGTCAGGTATACAGTATCAAGGGGATGGATGACCATGTCTACCTGAGAGAGCTGGCCGCCTTTTGCGATTCGAAGATGAGAGAGGTGCAAAAGGGGACTGGCACTGCCGATGCTCATCGGGTCGCGATCCTGACCCTGCTTACCCTCGCGGACGAGTTCTTTCGCCTCCGAAAGCAGCACCGGTCGCTCGAAGAATCGGCTGAACGATCGGCGCACCGCTTGCTGGAAATTACCGAGGCAGAAGAATAAGATCGTTAACCGCTTAATTTCGGGGTAATTTCGGGGTAATCCTTAGTCCTTATTAGCGCATAACTCGTTGAAGAAAAACGTCATTATCCTTCCTGCCGCAAAACCGCATAGTATTTTATCCTTGCCATTTTTTTTCTATTCTGGTATATAACTAGCAGACATAGTAATCCCCTGCGTTGCGCGTGACAGGTAAACTTGTTCCTCGTGAAAAGAATAAAACGGGAGCTTACCTCGGAGCGTGTGTGCATGCCCAGACAAGACTGGGAAGCCTGATCGATCCGACAGGGCGCCCACCTGGTTACGACCAGGAATCAAGTTAATCTGCACGGCAATAGCGGGGGTTTTAAAAAGTTTTCATAGTGTTAATCAGCGCCTGAAAGGACCGGTAAGTAAGGAAGGCTTCGGCGCTTGTGATAGTAACGCATCAGCGGATAAAGCGGAACCAGTATGCCGGTTGAGTTCGGGCAGAGGGGACCGCGATGACATTTCAACACTGCACCAGATCGAATTGCCAGTTCAAGGAAACACTATTAGGAAATATGGGATCACTAATCAATACATATAGTTATGCAAAGGCTGTCCCGACCGGTAGCTTTCCTGGAGGAGCAACAGACTTCCAGTATAAAGGTGCCTGCGGGGGGAGTGTTCACTTCGCTTTTCCTTTGCTAGCTTGTATGTCATATCCATATCCCGAACGATCCTGATTTGGCGCTATCCGGTCTCCGCTGCATGCTATCACTTGCCCGCGTAAGCCCTCCTGAAACAGCACGGTGGGCCTCAAGAACCTCACAAAAAAAATAGAGCCGCGAACGGCTGATGTCGAGCAGTCCGGGGTGCCGCTTGCCTGGAGAATGCGTCCCCGCGACCTTTCGGAGTATGTGGGGCAGGATCATATTCTCGGCCAGGGCAAGCTTCTGCGCAGGGCCATCGAGTCCGACCGTTTCATGTCGCTCATCCTCTATGGACCTCCCGGGGCAGGCAAGACCGCGCTTGCCCATTTGATCGCGGAGCGCAGCCAGGCCCGCTTCGTATCCCTGAATGCCGTCACCGCAGGCGTCGCCGATATCCGGCGCGTGGCGCAGGAGGCGGCGCAGGAACACGGCCAGAGCAGCAGGCGCACGATCCTCTTTATCGATGAGATCCACCGGTTCACGCGTGTCCAGCAGGACGCGCTCCTGCCCGATGTGGAGCGGGGAGTCATCACGCTCATCGGCGCGTCAACGGCAAATCCATTTTTTGCCATCATCCCGGCCCTCTCCTCCCGCTCCCAGATCTTCGAGTTCAAACCCCTGCAGGACGAGGACATCCAGGCAATCATCACGCGCGCCCTTGGCGATGCGGAACGGGGACTGGGGAAACTGTCCGTGAACCTGACGCCTGAAGCCTTGGGTCTGCTCGTTGCCCGGGCGAATGGCGATGCCCGTCGTGCGCTCAATGCGCTGGAACTGGGCGTGCTTTCCACCGCACCGGGCCCTGACGGGACGGTCCTGTATGATCTCGCGATCGCCGAAGAGTCCATCCAGCAAAAAGCGCTCGCCTATGACGAGGACGAGCATTACGATACGATCTCGGCTTTCATTAAAAGCATGCGGGGGAGCGATCCCGACGCAACGCTGTACTGGATGGCAAAGATGCTCTACGCCGGCGAGGACCCGCTGTTCATTGCACGCAGGATCATGATCGCTGCAAGCGAAGACGTCGGGAACGCCGACCCCCGGGCGCTCTTCGTCGCCACATCGGCCTGCCAGGCGCTGGAGCGGATCGGCATGCCCGAAGGCCGGCTGCCGCTGGCCCAGGCGGCGGTCTACGTTGCAACTGCGCCGAAGAGCAATGCCTCCTATCTTGCCATCAATCAGGCGATGAAGGACATCGAGAGCGGCACGCTGCTGCCGGTGCCCGATCACCTCAAGGACGCCCACTACCGGGGAGCCGCACGGCTCGGCAGAGGCAAAGGTTACCAGTATCCCCATGATCACCCAGGCCACTATGTGGCACAGGATTACCTCCCGCAGATGCGGGAATATTACCGGCCCACCGAGCAGGGCGAAGAGAAACGGATCAAGGAACGCCTTGCCGGGCTGAAGAAGAGACACCAGGAGGAACGAGCATGATCGAGTATATTGCCATGTTGATCGCAGGACTTGCCGCAGGATTCGGCATCGGACTGATGATCAAAGGAAAAGTTGCAGCCGGAAAGATCAAGGACGCGGAAGCCGAATCATCCCGCATCATCGCGAATGCGGAACGGGAGGCAGAGACCAAGCGCAAGGAGGCCGTGCTTGAGGTCAAGGACAAGCTGTATCAGGCGCGCGCCGAGTTCGAGAAGGAGAACCGCGACAAGCGTCAGGAGATCCAGACCCAGGAACGGCGCCTGACCCAGAAGGAAGAGAACCTGGAGAAAAAGATCGACCTCGTGGACAAGCGCGAGGCCGAGGCCGTACGGCGCGAACGGGAGATCACGGCGCGGGAAAAGGTCGCAGTCGAGAAGGAAGAGCGTTTTGACAAGGGGCTCCGCGAACAGCGTGAACAGCTCGAAAAGATCGCGAGCATGACGGCGGAAGAAGCGAAGCGCCAGCTCATGATGAACATGGAGGACGAAGCGAAGTACGAGGCGGCCAAGAGCATCAAGCGCATCGAGGACGAGGCCAAGGAAGAGGCCGACAAGAAGTCCAAGAACATCATCAGCCTGGCCATTCAGCGCTATGCCAGCGACTATGTGGCCGAGGCCACCGTGTCGGTGGTGAACCTTCCGAACGACGAAATGAAGGGCAGGATCATCGGACGGGAAGGCCGGAACATCAGGGCGCTGGAGGCAGCCACGGGCATCGACCTTATCATTGACGATACGCCCGAGGCGGTCATCCTTTCCTGTTATGATCCGCTCCGCAGGGAGATCGCGAAGCTCACGATCGAGCGTTTGATCCTGGACGGCCGCATTCACCCGGCGCGCATCGAGGAGATCGCCGAGAAGGTCAAGAAGGACCTGGATATCACCATGAAGGACGAGGGCGAGAAGGCTGCCTTCGACCTCGGACTGCACAACATCCACCCCGAGATCATCAAGCTCCTGGGGAGGCTCCGGTTCCGGACAAGCTACGGCCAGAACGTGCTCATGCATTCGCGCGAAGTCGCCTACTTTGCAGGCATCATGGCGGCAGAGTGCGGCGTGGATCAGAAACTGGCGCGGCGGGCAGGATTGCTCCATGACCTGGGAAAAGCGATCGACCATGAAGTGGAAGGCACCCATCCGCAGATCGGCGGCGACCTGGCCAAAAAGTACGGCGAGAACCCCAAGGTCATCAACGCCATCATGACCCATCACGGCGACGGCGAACCGAACTGTGTCGAATCAGTGCTTGTTGCCGCAGCGGATGCCTTGTCGGCAGGAAGGCCCGGTGTCCGGCGCGAGACCCTCGAAAGCTACCTCAAGCGGCTTGAGCAGCTTGAGACCGCCGCCAATTCCTTCAAAGGCGTGGAAAAATCCTACGCCATCCAGGCCGGCCGCGAGATCCGCATCATCGTGAAACCCGAAGACCTTTCCGATGCCCACTCTGCCCAGCTTTCCCGCGACATTGCCAAGAAGATCGAGGCAGAGATGTCCTACCCCGGCCAGATCAAGGTGACCGTGGTCCGCGAGAGCAGGTATGTGGAGTACGCCAAGTGATTCAATTGCGGATTGCGGATTTCGGATTGCGGATTTAATCTTCTATCCTGCAATCGCTATTCCGCAGTTCGCAGTGTTGTATTTGCCACATCGCATGCCAGGTTCTCAGGAGTTCCAAACGTGAAAGTATTATTCATCGGCGATATCATCGGCGAGCCGGGCCGGAAGATGGTGCGGGCCCAGCTGAAAGGCCTCATGGACGCTCATCGTCCTGACCTGGTGATCGCCAACGGCGAGAACTCGGCAGGCGGGTTCGGCATTACCGCCGATATCGCCGACGAGCTGTTCTTCATGGGGATCGATGTCCTTACCTCGGGCAATCATGTATGGGACAAGAAGGAGATCGAGCCCTATCTTAACAAGCAGGATCGTCTCATCAGGCCTGCCAACTATCCCTCGGGCAACCCCGGCGTAGGGAGCGTTGTGGTTTCAACGCCGGGAGCGGGCAAGGCAGCGGTCCTGAACCTTGAAGGGCGTGTTTTTATGTCGAATCTGGAAGATCCCTTCCGGTACGCCGAGCGCGAGATCGAGCGGTTGAAGAAAGAAACGCCCGTCGTATTCATCGATTTCCATGCGGAGGCCACGTCTGAAAAGATCGCCCTCGCCTGGCATCTTGACGGCAAGGCCAGCGCCCTCGTCGGCACCCATACCCATGTTCAGACCGCTGACGAGCGCATCTTGACCAACGGAACGGCTTTTATTACCGATGTGGGCATGACCGGGCCTACCGACTCGGTCATTGGTGTTCGCAAGGAGCAGGCGATCGCGCGTTTTCTGTACCAGACGCCCCATCGGTTCGAGATCCCCAAGGGGCCGGTCCATCTGAACGCCGTCGTGATCTCTATCGATGAAACAACAGGAAAGTCGACCGCCATCGAAAGGATTCATATAAAGTCATAACTGATCCGAGAACGGATCGTGCAGTGAGCATGCGGTGCTAATCCGCAATGGTCACAGACCACGATGCCCGAAATCCGCAATCCGCAATTATGAAATCCCACATCATTACTGTCACCCAGCTTACTACCCAGATCAAGAACCTTCTGGAAGGCTCCTTTCCCGATGTCTGGGTCGAAGGAGAGATCTCGAACCTCAGCATTCCCCAGTCGGGACACGCCTACTTCACCTTAAAGGACCAGCAAAGCCAGATCCGCGCGGTCCTGTTCCGCTCGTCTCAGCGTTTTCTCAAATTCACGCTTCAGCACGGTATCCAGGTGGTCTGTCGCGGAAGGGTGGGGCTATACGAGCCGCGCGGTGAATACCAGCTCATCCTCGAGTACATCGAGCCAAAGGGGATCGGCGCGCTTCAGCTGGCCTTCGAACAGCTTAAGGCAAAGCTTGAGAGGGAAG
>Ga0334722_10006892_pt1 | contig 11131 bp, 7 predicted proteins | sample C3_bottom_MG_FD_207210 | JGI IMG/M metagenome (GOLD analysis project Ga0334722, IMG submission 207210) | Sediment microbial communities from Yellowstone Lake, YNP, Wyoming, USA - C3_bottom | ecosystem: Environmental > Aquatic > Freshwater > Lake > Sediment | place: USA: Wyoming | collected...
ATCCGCCTCGCCGGCGGGCCCTCGCCCCCGGCGGACCTCTCTGCGGTGAACCTCGCGGCGCCGGTGCAGGACGGGCAGCAGGTGCTCGTCCCCGTCCGCGGCGCCGGCGGGACGGGGGGAGTGGGCGGGGCAGGCGGGCCGGTGAGCCTGTCGTCGGCCACCGCGGAGCAGCTCGACGCACTCGACGGGATCGGCCCCACGCTCGCGGCGCGGATCGTCGCGTGGCGGACGCAGCACGGCGGCTTCTCGTCGGTGGACCAACTGATGGACGTGCCGGGCATCGGGCAGACGCGCCTCGACGCGCTTCGGGGGAGGATCACGCCGTGACGGGCCGGTGAACCGCCCCGAGCCGGGCGCCCGGGCGCTGAGGCTCGCGCCGCACGCGCTGATCGCATCGCTCGGCGCCGGCGCCCTCGGCGCGCTCGCCGCGCCCGCTCCGGCGCTCACGGCGGCGGCGCTCGCGATGGCACTGGTCTCGGCAGCGGCGCTGATCCTTCGGAGCAGCCCTCGTGCCGCCCTGGTCGCGCTCACCGCCGGGCTCCTCCTGACGGGCTGGATCTGGGGGAGCGCACGCATCCGGGCCACTGCGCCCCCGCGGATGGCGCTGCCGGCGCAGGTCACCGGCCGCATTGAGGTCGTGACGCCGCCCCGTGCGGCGGCGCACGGATCGCGCGCCGAGGCCCGGGCGGTGGCCCTGCGCGACGGCCGGGGTGCGTTCGTGCCGGCGGGCGCGCGGTTCGTCGCGGACTTCCCGGACGGCGCCCCGCCGCCGCTGGGCGCCTGCCTCGACATCCGAGGTCGCGCGTCCGCCGCCGCCGGGCCCGACGCACCCGCATGGTGGCGGGCGCACCTGGCACGCCGCGGCATCGCCGCCCGGCTGCGGGTGCGCCGCGCCACCCCCGCCGGGCGGCGCGGCGGGGCGGTGGGGCTGCGGGACCGGTTGCGGAACGCCGCAGTCGCGGCCGCGGGCCGGGGCGCCTCCGGCGAACGAGCGGCGGTGGTGCGGGGGCTCGCCCTCGGCGGCGGCGACGGCCTGTCGCAGGCCACCGCGCAGGCGTTCCGCGACGCCGGGCTTTGGCACCTGCTCGCCGTCTCCGGCCAGAACATCGCGATCGTCGCGTTCGCGGTGCTCGCAGCGCTGCGCGGTGCGGGGGTCGGACGGCGGGCGTCCGTTGCGGCGGCGGGCGTCGTGCTCGTCGCGTACTGCCTGGCCTGCGACGGCGGGGCGTCCGTCGCCCGGGCGGGCATCGTCGGGGCGCTCGGGCTGACAGCCGAGCTCGGGTCGCGGGCGCGGGACCGCTGGCACCTGCTGCTCGCGGGGCTCGTGGCGCTGGTGCTCCACCAGCCGCGCGCGGTCGGCGACCCGGGGCTGCAGCTGTCGTTCGCCGCGGTCGTGGGGATCCTCGCGGTCGCGCCGCCGGTCGCGGCGGTGCTTCGGGGCTGGATGCCGGGCCGCGTCGCGGAGCTCGCAGGGCAGGCCGCCGGCGCGACGCTCGCAACGGCGCCGGTCGTGATCTGGCACTTCGGGACGCTGTCGCTCGCCGGGCTCGTGGTGAACGTGGTCGCCGTGCCGCTCGCGGCGCCCGTCGTGATCCTCGCGCTCTGCGGCATCGGCCTCGCCGTCGTGCTCCCGCCCGCCGCCGTCGCGGCCGGCTGGCTGGCCGGCGTCGGCGCCGGGGCCCTGATCGGCGTCGCCCGGATCGCCGCAGCGGCGCCCGCGGCGACGGTGCCGCTGCCGCGCTGGAGCGTCCCGCTCTCCGCCCTGCCGGCAGTCGCCATCCCGCTCGTCGCTCGGCGTACGTGGACGGTGACCCCCCCGCGTCTTCGGCCCCCACGGTGGGCGGCACCGGCCGCCGGCGCGATGGCCGCCGTGGTGGCGGTGGCGCTCGCCGTGCCGCGCCCCGGCGCCGGCGCGCCGTGGCCCGCGGCGGCCGCCGTGACCGCCCTGGACATCGGCCAGGGCGACGCGATCCTGCTGCGCTCGCCCGACGGCGCCGCCGCGCTGATCGACACCGGCCCGCCCGGTGCCCCGGCCGCGGTCGTCGCGCGGCTGCGCGACGCGGGCGTGCGCCGGCTCGACGCCCTGCTTTTGACCCACCACCAGCTCGACCACGACGGCGCGGCGGCGTCGGTGCTGCGCGCTGTGACCGTGGGGGTCGTCCTCACGGCCTCGGCGTCGCCGGCGGCGGAGGCGGAGGCGGAGGCGCGCGCACGCGGCATCGCGAGCCGACGGGTGTCCGCGGGCGACGCCGTCCGGGTGGGGTCATGGAGCCTCGAGGTGCTGTGGCCGCCGCAGGACCCGCCGCGCGTCGACGACCCGAACGACGCGAGCATGGTGATCCTTGCGCGGAGCGCCGGCATGGACGTGCTGCTGACGGCGGATGCCGAGAGCGGCATCCTGCGCCGGCTGCCGCTGGGGCGCGTGGACGTGCTCAAGGTGTCGCATCACGGCTCCGCCGACCCGGGACTCGGCCCGCTGCTCGATCGGCTACGCCCCGCCGCCGCGCTGATCTCTGTGGGCGCCGGGAACCGCTACGGGCATCCGGACCGCGCGACCCTCGACGCGCTCGACGCCGCCGGGGTGCGCGTCGCACGCACGGACCGGGTCGGGAGCGCCACGGTCACGGTCGCGGGAGGGGGCGCCGCGCTGAGCGCCGAGCGCACCGCGACGGGGGTGTCCGCCCCGTGACGAGACGGACACCCCCGTGGCCGGTGCTACAGGGCCTGAGCCGCGCTCGGCGTGGTCTCCGGCCGTCCCTCCACGGAGATGTGGGGGAGCCAGGACAGCGACTTCGGCAGGTACCAGTTCCAGTCGCCCAGCAGCCGCATCAGCGCCGGCAGGAGCACGCCCCGGACGATGGTCGCGTCGATCAGGACGGCGACCCCGAGGCCGAAGCCCATCTGCTGGAACATCACGAGCTGGCCCGCCGCGAACCCGCCGAACACCGCGACCATGATCAGCGCGGCGCCCGTGATCAGCCGGCCGCTCGAGCTGATGCCGTGGGTGATCGACTCCACGTTGCTGCCCGACGCGACGTAGCGCTCCTTGATGCGCGACAGCAGGAACACGTGGTAGTCCATCGACAGGCCGAACAGCACGGCGAACAGGAAGATCGGAATCCAGGCCTCCACCGTGTCCACCTGCTGGAAGCCGAAGACGTTGGCGCCCCACCCGTCCTGGGTGACCAGCGTGACGATGCCGAAGGCCGCGCCCACCGACAGCAGGTTCAGGAAGATCGCCACCAGCGGAACGACGATCGACCGGAACGCGACCAGCAGGATGATGAACGACAGCGTCAGGACGATCGCGACCACCACCGGCAGGTAGCCGTCTGCGATGTCGAAGTAGTCGATGTTCTGGGACACCGCCCCGCCGACCGGGAGTGACGTCGCGGAGCGAAGGGCGCGGACCGCCGCCGCCGCCTCGTCGCTGGTCGAGTCGGCGTTGACCGGGACCTCGAGCACCGCCCCGGTGCCGCTCGGGCCGGGGTTCAGTTTCGGGTCCCCGAGGGTCGGGTCGCTCACGGCGAGCGTCTTGATCGCGGCGATCTCGGCGGCGTTGTCGGGGCTCGCCGGGTCACCCGTGACCGGGATGAGGGCGGGCGCGACTTCGCCGACCGTGAACTGTTGCTGCAGCGTCTCGTACGCCTGCCGTGCGGTCAGGTCGCTCGGCAGCGCCGACACGCCGGACGCGCCGGTGTTGATGCCCCAGTAGGGCAGCGACGCGACGATCAGCAGGCCCGACGCGATGATGAGGGCCGGCCACGGGCGGCGCATCACCCACGTGACGATGCGGGCCCACATGCCCTCGCCCTTGGCCTCCCGGCGCGCGCGGCTCGGGATGAGCCGCGACAGGCGGCCCGCCTCGATGCGGTCGCCCAGCACCGACAGGACCGCCGGCAGCAGGGTGAGCGCCGCCGCGACCGCCGACAGCACGACGAGGATCGCGCCGAGGCCGAGGCTCACGAACACCGACATCGGGACGATCAGCAGCCCCAACAGCGCGACGACCACCGTCATGCCGGAGAAGAACACCGCCCGGCTGGACGTGTCGCCGGCACGCTCGATCGCGTCGAGCTTCGGGACGCCGTCCATCCGCTCCTCGCGGTAGCGGCTCACGATGAACAGCGCGTAGTCGATGCCGACTGCCAGGCCCATCATCGTGATCATGTTCTGGACGAAGAACGACAGGTCGCCGAACTGGCCGATCAAGGCGGTCAGGGCGAGGGCGATGATGATGGAGGCGACCGCCAGGATGATCGGCAGCAGCGCCGCGACGAGCGTGCCGAACACCATCAGGAGGATGACGAGGGCGATCAGGATGCCGAAGAACTCACCGGTCTTCAGGTCGCTCTCGGCGACCTTGTTCACGCCGTGGTCGATCGACGCGAGGCCCGTGACCTTCGCAGTCAACCCCGCCGTCGAGTTCGCGCCGTCGGCGACCTCCAGCACCTGGTCGACGTTGTCGCGGGCATCGTTCAGGCTGCCCGCCATGACCACCGGGATCACAGCGGTGCGCCCGTCCTGCGACACGAGGCGCGCGTCGGCGGTCGGCGAGATCGCGGTCGTGACCACGTCCGAGCCCAGGCCGCTCAACTCGGCCGTGAGCTTGTCCGCGGCTGCGCGGTTGCCGGCGTCGGTGAACGTGCCGGACGAGGTCTGCAGCACGACCTGCTCGGTCACGCGGTCCGGGGAGCCGGTAATCGCCTCGATCTGCGAGGCGGCGCGCTCGCTTTCCGGGTTGTACACGAACGACTGCTGGGGACTCAAGACGTCGGCGAGCAGCATGCCGATCACCACCATGGCGATCACGAGAGCGGCGCCCCACGCGCCGATGACGCGCTTCGGGTGCGCCGCGGATGCTCGCGCAAGCGATTTCGGAGAGAGTGCGGACATTCGAAGAAAGCTCCTTCTCGGGGCCGGTGTCAGGCGGCCGTCGTGACGTTCATTTTCAGCGACTCGGTGCCGACGCTACGCGAGCTCGGCGGCGATGACTTCTCCAAACGTGTGCTCGTGGCCGGCGCCGCCCATCGGCTGCGCGCCGGCCGGGACGGCGACGTGGATGCCGACCGCCCGGAACGTGAAGGCGAGGAACTGCTCGACGTACTCGGTGACCCCGTCCGGGTCGCCGGAGACGTCGGCGACGTGGTCCATGCCGAGGTAGGCGGTGACCGCGAAATGCGCGGCCTGGTCCGCGTCGGCGGCCGGGTCCATGTCGCCCTCGGCCGCCGCCTGCCGGAAGAGGGCCGCGATGAGGCGGAACCACTCGCCGAACGGGTCCTGCGGCGGGACGTCGGGCTCGGTGCCGAGCTCGATGCACAGCCGACCGAGGGCGGCGCCGGAGGGGGCGTTCGCCTTGTTCGCCGCGACGGCGCGGACGATGGCGGCGATCTGGTCGACCGCCCGCCCGTGCTCGCCAGCCGCGCTCAGGATGTCCTGGCGCATCTCGGTGCGCAGCAGCTCCAGGGCCTCGGCCGCCACCTCGATCTTGCTGGTGAAGTGGAAGTAGAAGCCGCCCTTGGTGAGGCCGCTGGCGCGGATGATGTCGTTCATCGACGTGCCCGCGTAGCCGTGCTCCAGGAAGAGTTCGGCAGCGGTTTCGAGGATTCGCCTGCGCGTCTCCCCGCCCTTCTCTGTCGCAGGAGGTGTCATGGCGCGGCAAGATACCGACCGACCGGTCGGTTTGTCAAGGGCCGTCGCGTAGTCTTGCCGCGTGAGCCGCGAACGTGAGCCGCTGCGCCCGGTGTACGCCATCTGGGGCGAGGACCGCGGCAAGGTCGAGCGGGCGGTGCGGCGTCTGGTGGACAGGGTCGCGTCGGAGGGCGGCATGCCGCCGGAGGTGTTCGACGCGGCGCAGACGCCGGCCGCCGAGGTCGTCGCCGCCTGCGAGACGCTGTCGTTCGGGGGGACACGCCTGATCGTCGTGCGCGGCGCCGACACCTGGCGCGCGGACGACGCGACCCCGCTGGTCGACTACCTCGCCGCCCCGAACGACGCGACGTGCGTCGCGCTCGTCGGCGACGGCGCCGTGACCCCCAAGCTGAAGGCGGCGGTGGAGTCGGCGGGCCAGGTGCTCGCGTTCGGCCCCGACGCGAAGCTGAAGGGGAGGGACCGTGAGAAGTGGTTCGTCGACCATCTCGTCAAGGAGACCGACCGCCACGGCGCCAAGATCACGACCGCCCTCGCGCGCCGCGTCGTGGAGCTCGTCGGCGAGGACGCGCTCGGCCTGTCGCAGGAGGCGGCGAAGCTCGCCGCGGCGGCAGGCGGGGCGCCGGTGGACCGCGCGATGGTGGACGCGCTCGTGGTCGAGAACCCCGAGGCCAAGGCCTATCAACTCGCGGACGCCGTCGTCGCCGGAAACCGCGCGCGCGTCTACGACCTGCTGGGCGAGCTCGGGGCGGGCGACAAGCCCGTCGACCCCGCCGTGATCCACTCCACCCTGACCCGCCACTTCCGCGGCATCGCCGTCGCGCAGGGGCTGGGCGGCGACGCGACCCCGGAGCGGGTTGGGGAGGCCGCCGGGCTCAAGGGGTACCCCGCGCAGAAGGCGCTCGAGCACGCCCGGGCCGTCGCGCCCGGCGCCGGAGACCGGTGCGTGGCGCGCCTCGCGGCGCTCGAGCTCGACCTTCGGGTCTCGTCGTTCGGGGACCTGGGCCGGTCCGGCGACGACGGGCGCCGGTTCGTCATGGAGCTCGCGGCGCGCGACCTGCTGGGGATGGTGCGCGACTCCTGACGGGAGTCGAGGCCGCCACGTCCGGGGCGGCCCCGGGCGTACTGAAGCCGAGGCGGCGCGGGCGACGAGCGTCCGGCGCCCGCGTCATCCCGCCGGGGCGGGAGGTGCGTGCGGAAGGGAAGGCCCCGCTACGCGGTGGCCTGGCGGGCGGCGAGGATGCGCGCGACGCGGCTCTTCTTGCGGGCGGCGTTGTTCGCGTGGATGGCGCCCTTGGCGGCCGCCTTGTCGATCAGCTTCTCGAGGTCGCGAGCGCGTACGGCCGCTTCGTCGTCGGCGTCCGCGGACTCGAGGCCCTTGAACAGCGTCTTGATCGTCGAGCGGTACCGGATGTTCGACTCGCGTTGCTTCTCAGAGCGAAGGATGCGCTTCTTCTGCTGCTTGATGTTCGCCAAACGTCTTCCTTCCAGGTTGGTCCGAGCGACCGCGTATCCTAGCAACGTGCCAGTGCCCCGCGCCAGGAACCTCCTCGCGGACCGGCGGCCGCAGCCTTCCGCCGCGTCCGTGAGCGGCGGGGAAGCCCGTTCCCGGCGGAGCCCGGCGCGCGTGACGCGACGGGGAGGCGTGCGCTGACGGTGACCGAGGCCGCCCCGGAGGAGGCGGTCAGCGCGACCGCCGGCGCCGGGCGCTCGACGGCGATCTTCGCGGCGTGGACCGCCGTCAGCAGGGTCGCCGGGCTCATCCGCGAGATCGCCGCCGCAGCGCTGTACGGCACGAAGGGGCCGATCGCGGCGTTCGTCGTGGCGTTCCAGGTGCCGAACCTCCTTCGCAGCCTCGTCGCGGACGCGGCGCTCTCGGCGGCGTTCGTGCCGATCTTCACTGAGCTCGACGAGCAGGGCCGCAAGGAGGAGGCCGGCCGCCTGGCGGGTGCGTTCTTCGGGCTCATCACCCTCGTGCTCGGGCTGATCTCGCTGCTCGCCGTGGTGACCGCGCCGTGGGTGATGCCGCTGTTCGCGCCCGGCCTCTCGCCGGCGCTGCAGGACGACCTCGTCCGCCTGTCGCAGATCATGTTCCCGATCGTGGTGCTGCTCGGCCTGACCGGGCTCGTGATGGGGATCCTGCAGGCGAACAACCAGTTCACGCCCATCGCGTTCGCGCCGGTCCTGTGGAACGTCGTGATCATCATCGGGCTGGTGGGCGTCACGCCGCTCGTGCCCTCCGACCAGCGGATCTACGTCTACGCCGTCGGGATCCTGCTCGGCACCGTGGTCCAGTTCGTGTACCTCCTGCCGTTCCTGCGCGGCAAGGGGCCGTTCCCGCTTTCGATCGGGCGCCACAACCCGCACGTGCGGCGCGTGCTGGTGCTGATGATCCCCGTCACGATCGGCCTGGGGCTCATCAACTTCACGCTGGTGATCAACACCTATTTCGCGGCGCGCGTGAGCGACGACTCCGTCAGGGCGATCGACGCCGCGTTCCGCCTGTACATCCTCCCGCAGGGCATCTTCAGCGTCGCCGTCTCCACGGTGCTGTTCCCCGCGATCTCGCGGCTGGCCGCGCGCGGGGACGTCCCGGGGATGCGCCGCGCGATCAGCGACGGCACGCGCCTGATCTTCTTCCTGCTGATCCCGGCGACGGTGTTCCTCGCGCTGCTCGCGGAGCCGGTTACCCAGCTGGTGTTCGAGTACGGGCAGTTCGACGCCGCGGCCACCTCGCTCACGTCGACCGCGCTGCTGTTCTTCACGGTCGGGCTGGTCTTCAACGGCGCCAGCCTGCTCCTGATCCGGGCCTTCTTCAGCCTCAAGCAGCCATGGGTGCCGACGAAGGTGGCCGTCCTGACGCTCGCGGTGAACATCGTGCTCGACCTCGTCCTGTCGCAGCTCATGGGGACCGGCGGCATCCCGCTCGCGACGTCGATCGCCAGCTTCGTGGGGTTCGTGGTGCTGGCCTACCTGCTGGAGCAAGAGCTCGGCGGCCTCGAGCGGGGGTGGCTGCTCGACGGGTTCGTGCGCACCGCGATCGCCGCGGTGTGGCTCGGCGCGCTCTCGTGGGCGACGTGGGACCTGATCGACCAGGCGATCGGCCACGAGTCGGTGTTCGCACGGGTCACCGCCGTCGGCGCGGCGATGATCGCCGGCGTCGTGGCCTACCTCACCGCTGCGCAGGGCATGTCGCTCCCCGAGGTGGGGATGATGGCGCGCGTCGCCCGATCGCTACGATAGATCGGCTTTGGACCAGTCCCGAATCCGCAACTTCTGCATCATCGCCCACATCGACCACGGGAAGTCGACGCTGGCGGACCGCATCCTCCAGCTCACGAACGCGATCAGCGAGCGGGACATGCGCTCCCAGGTGCTCGACTCGATGGACCTCGAGCGCGAACGCGGCATCACCATCAAGGCGCAGGCGGTGCGGGTCTTCTACACCGCGAGCGACGGCGAGACCTACCAGCTCAACCTGATCGACACGCCCGGGCACGTCGACTTCTCGTACGAGGTGTCGCGCAGCCTGGCTGCGTGCGAGGGCGCGATCCTCGTCGTGGACGCCAGCCAGGGCATCGAGGCGCAGACCCTCGCGAACACGTACCTCGCGATCGAGGCGGACCTCGAGGTCATCCCGGTGCTCAACAAGATCGACCTGCCGGCGGCCGACCCGGAGCTGCACGCGCGGGCGATCGCCGACCTGATCGGCGACGACCCGGAGCACGTCCTTCGGATCTCCGCGAAGACCGGTCAGGGGGTGCAGGACGTGCTGGAGGCCGTCGTGGCGTCGGTGCCGCCGCCGCGCGGCGACCCCGCGGCGCCGCCCCGGGCCCTGATCTTCGACTCGGTGTACGACCAGTACCGCGGCGTCGTGACGTTCGTGCGCATGGTCGACGGAGCGTTCCAGAAGGGCGACAAGCTGCTCGCGATGCAGACCGGCCTCACCGCAGACGCCGAGGAGATCGGCGTGATGACACCGGCGATGATGCCCACCGGCCGGCTCGGCGCAGGGGAGAGCGGGTACCTGATCACCGGGGTCAAGCAGCTCGGCGACCTGCGCGTCGGCGACACGCTCACGGTGGCGGCCCGCCGCGCCGCCGAGGCCCTGCCCGGCTACCGCGAGGTCAAGCCGATGGTGTTCTGCGGCCTGTTCCCGATCGACGCGGACGAGTACTCCGATCTTCGCGATGCGCTGGAGAAGCTCTCCCTCAACGACGGGTCGCTGCAGTGGGAGCCCGAGACCTCGCAGGCGCTCGGGTTCGGGTTCCGGTGCGGGTTCCTGGGCCTCCTGCACATGGACATCGTCCGGGAGCGCCTGGAGCGCGAGTACGACCTCGAGCTGCTCGCGACCACCCCGAACGTCGCCTACCGCGTCATCTCGACCACCGGCGAGGAGATCGAGGTCAAGAGCCCGGCCGAGCTGCCGAACCCCAGCAACATCGAGACGATCTTCGAGCCGTACGTGCGGTGCTCCGTGCTCGTGCCCAGCGAGTACGTCGGGGCGATCATGGAGCTTTGCCAGGAGCGGCGCGGCTCGTTCGTGACGATGGAGCCGATCGAGCAGCGCCAGCAGATCGTGTACGACCTCCCGCTCGCCGAGATCGTCCTGGACTTCTACGACCAGCTCAAGAGCCGCACGAAGGGGTACGCGTCGCTCGACTACGACGTGATCGGCGACCGCGAGAGCCCGCTCGTGAAGCTCGACATCCTGCTCGCGGGCGACCCGGTGGACGCACTGTCGATGATCGTCCACCGCGACCTCGCCTACCAGCGCGGCAAGGGCATCGTCGAGCGGCTCCAGAAGACGATCCCGCGCCAGCTGTTCGAGGTGCCGATCCAGGCGGCGATCGGCGCGAAGATCATCGCCCGCGAGACGGTGAAAGCGCGCAGGAAGGACGTGCTCGCCAAGTGCTACGGCGGCGACATCTCGCGCAAGCGGAAGCTCCTCGAGCGCCAGAAGGAGGGGAAGAAGAGGATGAAGCAGGTGGGCCGGGTCGAGGTGCCGCAGGAGGCGTTCCTGTCGGTGCTCTCCATCGGGGAGGACAAGGCCGGGAAGAAGTGACCGGCGTCCGCCACCTCTACGTGCACCTGCCGTTCTGCGCCAGCCGCTGCGGCTACTGTGCGTTCGTGGTGGAGGTCGGCGCGCTCGACCGGCGGGACGCATACGTCGACGCCCTCCTCGCGGAGCTGGAGCTCGAGCAGGACGTGCTCGGGGCGCTCGACACCGTGTACTTCGGCGGCGGCACTCCCACGATGGCGGGCGCCGACCGCATCGCCCGCCTGATGACGGCGGTCCGGCCGCGCCTCGCGCCCGGCGCCGAGGTCACGATCGAGGCGAACCCCGAGACCGTCAACGCCGCGTCGCTCGCCGCGCTTCGCGAGGCCGGGGTCACCCGCGTGTCGCTCGGGGCGCAGACGTTCCAGCCCGAGCTCCTCGCAGCCCTGGACCGGGCCGCCTCGCCGGACCAGGTGCGCGCCG
>Ga0334722_10006893_pt1 | contig 11131 bp, 8 predicted proteins | sample C3_bottom_MG_FD_207210 | JGI IMG/M metagenome (GOLD analysis project Ga0334722, IMG submission 207210) | Sediment microbial communities from Yellowstone Lake, YNP, Wyoming, USA - C3_bottom | ecosystem: Environmental > Aquatic > Freshwater > Lake > Sediment | place: USA: Wyoming | collected...
GGTGTCGGCATAGACGGCCACCGCAATCAGATAGAGCACGATCATCGCGACACCGGTCTTGTAGGCCGTTTCGATCTCGATCGCCCCGATCTCACGAAGACCCAGGGCCAGCCCGCGCCACCACAGCAGCGCCGCCAGCAGCGACGCGGCGACCGCAACGTGGACGTTGGGGAAGATATCGTGCACGGCGCGCAGCAGCGAACCCATCCATGCCGGGTGCCAGAGCGGCACGTGCAGGTAATGCCGGTCGTGGACGGCGGCCAGTCCTAAGACGGCGCCCCCAACGATCAACGCCACGCGAGACCAACGCAGCGTGCCCCCGCGCTCGACGACGGGCCGCACCAACGTCTGCGCACCCAGCAGCAGCACGAGAGACCAGACTGAGGACAAAAGGGGGGTACCGTCGGCGCCATAGAGCCCCCCGCCGATGATCACCAGCCATGGGTAGAGCCAGCAAAACTCCATGACGACGCGGATGCTCGGGAGCAGCCGCCGTACGCTGTCCCAAAAGCCCTCCGCGCGCGCGCTTGTCGCGCCGGGCGCCGTCTCAGACGAGGTGGATCTCGTCCATCGCACGCCAGCCGGCCTCCTGACCCACCCGATATGTGGGCACGTTCAGCGGCCCCTCACTCGTCCGGTCACCGATCAGCACGAGGATCACACCGTGCCCCGCCATCCTCAGACGATCGATCCCAATCCGAAGCGACGCGTCGATCACCGCGGTCACGACCACGGCCGTTGTCCCCCACGGCAGATCACCGGCCTCCAAATACATGAGGTCGCCGATGGGCATCACCGGCGTGGGAAACACCTTCGCGAGGGCCTCAAGAATCGACGACAGGTGTGTCTCACCTACGGCGGGTGCGAGCCGGACGCGCCGCAGGCCCTCGGGGAGATACCCGTTCGCGATCAGACCGATCGGATAGTCGTTTTCGTTCGCCCATGCCGCAATCGACGCCGCCACCATCACATTGAGCTCGAGCAGAGGACGGACGAAGCCGCGGTACTCGGCGTATTGACCGAGCGTGTCCATGTTGAGAAACACGGCGACGCGGTGCACCGCCGTGGGTTCGTACTGCCGGGACTGCAGCGTCCCGGTCCGGGCGCTCGCCTTCCAGTGCACACGGCGCAGCGGATCGGTCGTGCGATACTCGCGCACCCCGGCGGTCCGCGCGGGATCCTCCAGGAGGGGGCGCGGGGCGCGCTGGTCCCCGAGCGGGTGCAGGGGCGGGATCCCGAGGGCGTCGAGAGGCACGACCTTGGGATAGACGATGAGATGATCGACGTGCTCGACGTCGCGCCCCCGCGAGGTGATCCCAAAGACGTCGCCGGACCGCACACGCGCGGGACCAAGCGGGAAGTACCCGCGGGCCGTACAGGTCACCGTCACGCGTCGGCGGACCCGCTCGTACCACCGAAGCGAAAACAGATGGACCAGGTGCTGGCGCCGCTGACGCAGGCTGGGGATCACGCGTCCGCGTTTTGGGATCAGCTCCTCCGGCAGCTCGTCGGTGAGCTCGAGCCAGGCCAGGGGAAGTGGCTTGCGGTTGGTCACTTCGAGCGTGAGCGTCACGTCCTCGCCGTAGAAGACCCGCCGCGGGGTGAAAATTCTCCGGAACTCCACACGATCGAGACAGCGCTGGTGCGACACGTACGACGTCCCGGCGCCGAGCAACAACACCATCCCCACGATGAACGGGCCGCCGCCGTGCACGGCGAGCCCCAACCCGATCAGGACGGCGCCGACGACGAGCCAACCCTGCGAGAACATGGCGGCTACGGGTGCGCGTCGAGGAACTGCACGATGCGGTCGGCGACGCGTTCCCCCGCGTCTTCCTGCAGGAAGTGGCTGGCGTCATCGATCTCCAGGCACTCGGCGCTCGGAAAGAGCCGCTGCCACATCCGCAGGACGTCGGGGCCAAGCACCGGGTCACGCATGCCCCAGACGAGCAACGTTGGGACGGCGGCGAGCTGCGCGAGGCCGCGCTCGATGCGCTTCATCTCCCCAAACGACGGGTCGGTCTCGACGACGGGGATGTCGCGGGACCAGCACAACAATGCCCGGCGGGATGCCGGGGTCGGATATGGGGCGCGGTACGCGTTGAGCACAGCGGGGGTCAGAGACTCCGGATGATGCGTCGTGCCGAGCAGCGCGGGTTCGAGATAGCCGTTGCGCTCCAGCACGAACTTCTCGCCTCGATCCGATCGGATGATTTCCAGCAGCCGGGGCAGCGGCCCGCCGGGCCACGGGGCAAACGCCCAGGTATTCGTCAGGACCAGACGTTTGATCCGTTCCGGATGGCGGACCACCCATCCCACACCGACCGGCCCGCCCCAATCGTGGACGACGACGGTGACATCACGGAGGTCGAGCCGGCCCATCAGGCTCTCGAAGTTCGCAATGTGATGTTCGAGACGATACGGATACGGACGATCGGGCACCCCAGACTTGCCCATCCCCATGTGATCGGGAACGATGCAGCGGCGGCCGCGGGCGATCGGGGGGATACACGCGCGCCAGAGATAGCCCCAGGTCGGGTCGCCGTGGAGCAAGATCACCGGCTCGCCGCGCCCCTCATCGACGTAGTGCATCTCGAAACCATTTATTCTGTGGTAGTGGGGCGCGAACGGGAACGAGCCGCCAAACGTCTCGTCCTGGATTCCTATCACGTCGGCCGGATCTCCTCAGGGACGGGCTTCGCGCTCGACCGGTGCTGGGACGCTCCGCAGGACCTCGTCGACGACTTCCACCGCCGTGCGGTCGCGCAGGCGCGCGCCGCTGCTGATCGAGAGACGATGCCCGAGCACCGCCGGGGCGGTCGCCTTGACGTCGTCGGGTAGTACGAACGTCTGCTCGCGGATGGCCGCCAGCGCCTGCGCGGTGCGGCGGAGCGCCAGCGTGCCGCGCGGGCTCAGCCCAAGCTCGACCTCGGGGTGCGCGCGCGTCGCGCGGGCAATGGCCACGACATACGCTTCGACCGCCGGGCTCGTGTAGACGGCGCGGACCGCCCTCTGCATCGCGAGGATGTCCTCGGGCCCCGCTACAGGCTGCAGATCATCCAGCGGCTCGTCCGTCTGATAGCGCTTGAGGATTTCTTGCTCGTCCGCGGCGCTCGGATACCCGAGGGCCAGACGGATCAGGAAGCGGTCGAGCTGCGCTTCGGGGAGCGGGAACGTGCCCTGCAGTTCGACCGGGTTCTGGGTCGCCAGGACGACGAACGGCCGCGGCAGCGCGCGGGTCTGTCCCTCCACCGTCACCTGACGTTCCTCCATGCTTTCGAGCAGTGCCGATTGGGTCCGCGGGGTCGCGCGGTTGATCTCATCGGTCAGCAGGATCTGGGTAAACACCGGACCGGGGCGGAATTCGAACGTCTGCGTCCGCTGGTTGAAAAACTCCAGACCCGTGATGTCGGACGGCAGCAAGTCCGGGGTGCATTGAAGGCGTTTGAACGTGCAGCCGAGCGATCGGGCCAGCGCCTTCGCCAGCTTGGTCTTGCCGATGCCGGGGACGTCTTCGATGAGGATGTGGCCCTCGCAGAGGATGGCCACCAGGGCTTGATCGATCACCTCGGGCTTGCCGACGATCACCCGCTCCACGGCCGCCCGCACGCGGCGGGCCAGCAGCGCGACGGCGCCGAGATCCGGTGTGGCCTGAGGATCCACGACGCGGGCTTCGGCGCCCCCTTTGGCGGCCCCTCCACTCCGAGCGCCCGGCCGCGGAGGCCCAAACACGGCCTGTGCGGAAGGTACAGAGCATGGGGATCAATCTGCAACGACTGCGCACGGCCGGAGCCTTCGGGAGCAAGCTGTGGGTGCTGGTGCGCCCGTTCTGGGTGTCGGAGGAGCGCTGGGCGGCTCGCGGGCTGCTGGCGCTGCTGATCGCGATGAATCTCGGCCTCGTCTATCTGAACGTCAAATTCAATGATTGGTACGGCGTCTTCTACGATGCGTTGCAGAACAAGAACTATGCAGTCTACCAACAACAACTGCTGGTCTTTACGTATCTGGCCGTCGCCTACATCGTCGTAGCCGTCTACCAAATCTACTTCCGGCAGATGCTCGAGATCCGCTGGCGGCGCTGGCTCACGGGGCAGTATCTGGCCGACTGGATGTCGCGGCGCGCCTTCTACCGGATGGAGCTGAAGGACTACGGCACCGACAACCCCGAGCAGCGCATCCAGGAAGACATGCGGCTGCTCACGACCAGCACCTTGCAGCTGTCGCTGGGGCTGCTGAGCTCGATCGTCACCCTCATCTCGTTTCTGATGATCTTGTGGCGCCTCTCGGGGCCATTCGCCACCAAGATCCTGGGGCTGACGCTCACGATCCCCGGGTACATGGTCTGGTTTGCGTTTATTTACGCGCTGTTCGGGTCGCTGCTCACGCAGCGGATCGGGTGGCCGCTGCGGCTGATCAACTTCAACCAGCAGCGGTTTGAGGCCGATTTCCGCTATCGGATGACGCGCATCCGCGAGAACGCGGAGAGCATCGCGCTGTACAGCGGTGAGACCGACGAGCGCCGGAATCTTGACGGGAGCTTCGGCAACATCTGGCAGAACTGGTGGCAGCTCATGCGCCGCCAGAAAAGCTTGACGTGGTTTACCTCATTCTATGGGCAGGCCGCTATCATTTTCCCATTCCTGGTTGGTGCCCCGAGATACTTCTCTGGCGCGATCCAACTCGGCGGGCTCATTCAGATCAGCAGCGCCTTCGGCCAGGTGCAGGGCGCGTTGTCATGGTTTGTGGACGCGTACCCGCAGATCGCCGACTGGCGAGCCACGGTCGATCGGCTTACCTCATTCGGGGCGGCGATTGAACGGTCGAGTGAAGAGGCGGCGGCGAAGGACGCGATCCTCGTCGGGCAGACAGGCGGGCCGGCCTTGGAAGTCAGCGGTCTCGAGCTGGCCGTGCCCACGGGGCGCGTGCTGTTGAAGAACGTGAACGAGCGCATCGAAGCCGGCGAGAAGGTGCTCATTACCGGGCCGTCGGGCAGCGGCAAGACCACGCTGTTCCGCGCGCTTGCTGGGTTGTGGCCGTTTGGCCGGGGCACCGTACGCATCCCGGCCGGCGCCAAGATCCTGTTCTTACCCCAGAAACCCTATCTCCCGCTGGGGGCGCTGAAGGCCGTGGTCTGTTACCCGAGCGCCGCAGAAGGCGTGAGCGACGCCGTGGTCCTCGACGCCCTCAACGCCTGCCGCCTCGGGCATCTTCAGGAGCGGCTCGGCGAGTCGCAGAATTGGTCGCTCGCGCTATCGGCCGGAGAGCAGCAGCGCGTGGCGTTTGCGCGGGTGCTGGTCAATCGTCCGGACTGGCTCTTCCTTGACGAAGCGACGTCCGCGCTCGATGAGGATATTGAGAGACATCTGTATCAGATGCTGCGCGAGCGGCTGCCAAACGCCACGGTGATCAGCATTGCCCACCGGCCGACCGTCGCCGCCTTCCACCAGCGCCGGCTCGAGCTCGAACCCGACCGGCAGACCATCACGGCATCGCCGATCGCCGGCTGACTATTGCCCCCAGGTCTGTCGCAGGACGCGCACCCAGTTGCCGTGCGCGATCTTCTTCAGATCGTCGCGCGAGAATCCGCGGTCGGCCAGCGCCTGCATCAGTTTTGGCAGCCCCGCGGCGTCCTTGAGCTCGGCCGGCATCGTCGCGCCGTCGAAGTCCGACCCCAGCGCCACGCCGTCGATGCCCATGCGGTCCACCATGTAGCGGACATGATCGACCATCCGCGAGATCGGGGTGTTCGCGTCGCGGCCGCCGTCCTCACGGAGAAAGCCCACGTGAAAGTTGAGACCCGCCACACCCTGACTCTTGCGCACGGCGTCCATCTGTGTATCGGTAAGGTTGCGCGGCGTGTGTGAGAGCGCCCACGCATTCGAGTGCGTCGCGACCAGCGGCGCGTCGGAGATGGACGCCACCTCCCAGAACCCCTTTTCGTTGAGGTGCGAGAGATCGATCATGACCTTCCGCGCGTTGAGCTGCCGGACGAGCCTCTTCCCGGCGTCGGTCAGTCCCTCACCAGTGTCGGGTGAGTGCGGGAATTTGAACGGCACGCCCTTCGCAAAACGGTTGCGCCGGCTGTGCGTCAACCCTACCGACCGCAGCCCGGCGGCGTAGAACGTCTCGAGCGCTTCGCCGTCGGCGTCGAGCGGCTCGGCGCCCTCGAAATGCATGAGCATCGCAAAGACGCCCTTGTCCAAGCACTCTTGGAGCTCGGCGGCCGTCCGCACGATCTTGACCGTCCCATTTGACGCCTGCGGGATCCGCAGCAGCCGTCCGAAGTGATCGAGCGCGAGATTTTGCGCATAATCGAGCGCCATCGGCTCGGGCCACGTGCGCTCGTCGCCGTAGATGTTCAGGACGCGCTCCGGTGACAAATCGCCGGGGGCGGACGTCTCGGCCATCACGGGGTCGCGGATATAGATGGCGAAGAACCCGCCACCCAATCCCCCGTCTTTCGACCGGGGCAGATCGATGTGGCCCTCCGCGGATCGATCGAAAAGCGATCGACCCGTTTTGATCATGCTGAGGATTGTATCGTTGTGCCCGTCGAAGATCGGCGGGAAACTCGGCGCGGCTGGCGTCATCTGCAATTCTCCTCCGGACGATCTAGTGACTTAGGCCCACTGCGGGAAAAACGTCTTCCAGTTCTCGTAGATGATCCGGTCCTGGACCTCTTTCGACACCTTGGGCAGGTTCGTGCCTTCCACCGGCGCGTTGACGTTGCGCAGCCCGTTGATGACGTTCGTGATCGTGCCGGACGGAAAGTCCGACGCCAGCAGGATCTTGTGGTCGACGCCGTACTCCATCGCGGTCGCCATGGCCTGCCAGTAGCGCCACGGCCGGTAATGCACGGCGCTGATATCCGTGTAGACGTTGGGACACTTGCGGATCAAGACGACCACGTCTTCCTCCCACGGGTGCCCCAGGTGGGCGATGATCATCTTGAGATCGGGAAACTCCATCGCGACGTCTTCCAACTGCAGCGGCTTCGCCCAGTTCAACTTTGCGCGGCTCGGGAACGTCGTGCCCTGATGCCACATGATCGGCAGACCCAGGTCCTGAGCCTTCTTGAACAGCGGCCAGTGCTTACGGTCCTGCGGGTCGAAGTGCTGATACGTCGGCCCCAGTTTGAGTCCGCGAAGTCCCAGCTGCTTGACGCAGTATTCGAGCTGCTCGACGCAGTCGCGCTCGTTGGGATCGATCGACGCCCACCCTTCGAGCTTCTCGGGGTGCTGACGGACGTAGTCGGCGACCAGCTCGTTTGGCACCCAGATGCCCGTCGCCTTGGCCTGGAGACCGAACACCACCACTCTGTCGGCGGGTTCGGAGACCTTCCAGTGGATCTCCGGCGTCGAGTCGTAGGAGTGCAGGTCGAGCCGGCCGGTGTAGGCCTGCCCGCCCGAGTACTTCAACTTGATCAGCTTCGAGGCGAGCGCTTCCTGCGCGTACTGCTCGGTCACGTGGTCCGGGTACCACATGAGGTGCGTGTGACAGTCGACAATCATGGCCTCAACAACTCCAGATCGATCAGGGTGCGTCTGAGCTCTTCCCGGTCTTCAGGCGCCATCGGCACCAGCGGCAGTCGCACCGCCCCCCCCGGCAGCCCCAGGAGGTTCATCGCCTCTTTGACGACTGCAATCGGATAGCCCGGATGCCGCGCCCGCATCTGCGCGAGCGGCCTGACCTTCCGAGCAATCAGGTCTTGCAACTCGTCGGCGCGGCCGGCCGCCCCCGCATTCCACACCGCGAGCGTGATCCGCGGCGCGAAGTTGACGATGCCCGAGGTGAACGCCTGCGCCCCCGCGGCAAAATAGGCCGGGGCGCGCATCTCCGCCATGCCGTTGATCCATGCCAGACGTGCGCCAAGCGCGCGCTGCATCTCGGTGAACGCGGCCAGATCGCCGTGTTCGTCTTTCAGCGCGATCACTTCGTCGATCTCGGCCAGACGCCTGACCAGGGACGGCCCTGCCGGTGATGCCTTGGTGCTGTAGATCAACATCCCGAGACCTGCGGCGCGCGCCAATGTCTCATAGTGCCGGGCGAGACCGTCATCGGGTGCCTCGACGAAGTATTGCGGGTGGATCATCAACCCATCCACACCGACAGCGGCGGCGTGTTCGGCGAGACGGGCGGCCGCGCGGGTAGCGTACCCGATGCCCGCGACCACGGGCACCCGTCTCCGCGCGGCGTCGGCGGCCGTCTTGATGGCCGTCCGATATTCATCCATCTCCAGGGAGAAAAACTCCCCGGCGCCGCCGCAGACGACGACCACGTGCGCCCCGCTGCGGATCAGATAGTCGACGTGCGCGGCCAGCCCGTCCGCGTCAAGGGCGCCGTCCTGCCGGAACGGTGTCGGGGTAAACGCCATGACACCCCGGAGACGTCCCTGCAAGTCCTTCGGTGTCATTGACTCCCTCGGGTGATGGGGCCGGTTGACGAAAGACATCACCGTTGTGCCGCCGAATAGGTTCTCCACGCACATCCCCGGTCCTCGGAGGAGAGGAGACATCGATGCCGGTCAGACGGCATATCCGCCTGTCGGTCGTCCCCACGGGCGAATCCGTCGTCGCCGAACTGCTCGACGACGAAGCGCCCCGCACGTGCGAGTTGATCTGGAACAGGCTGCCGGTTGAACATGACCTGACCCACGGCCGCTACTCGGGTATGGAAGTGTTCGTCGTCGTCGACAACCCGCAAACGGCGCCGGACGAGACCCGCACGCAGCTGCCGCTGCCTGGAGAGATCCTGTACTGGTCTTCTATGGACACGAGCGTCACCGGCAACGGCAAGCTCGTGGCCGAGATCTGCGTCATCTACGGACGCGGCGTGACCCTCCGCGGAGCCGAAGGGGTGCCGTCGTTTGGAAGCCTGTTCGCCAGGATCCCGGGAGATTGGAAATACGATTGGACGGCCTTTGCCGACACGTGCCGGCGCGTGCGCACCCACGGGCTGCGGGCGCGCTTGCGAATTGAACGCGTCGAAGGAGGAAACCGGTGAAACTGTCATCGGGTGACATCCTCCGGCGGCTCGGTGCCGGAGCGACGATCGCGGCGGTCTGCGCGGACGCCGGTCTCACGCGCCCCGAGTTCGACGCCTGGTGGAAGACGGAGGCCGCCGCCCGGCTGCCGCAGGTCACCGGCGCCACCACGGTCTCGGGGCCGGGCCCCATCGAGATCCTGCGCGACCGCTGGGGCATTCCCCATGTTTACGCAACGTCCGACGACGCGTTATTCTTCGGGTTTGGCTACGCGATGGCGCAGGACCGCCTCTGGCAGATGGACTACCTGCGCCGGCGCGCGCACGGCCGGCTCGCGGAGGTCCTCGGACCCGAGGGTCTCGCTCTCGATGTGGTCGCGCGAACGGTCGGCATTCCGCGAATCGCCCGCGAACACCTGAACCGGTTGCCGGCCGAGACGCGCCGTCTCCTCGAGCAGTTTGCGGCCGGCGTCAACGCCTGCATCGCGCAACGGCGCGACCGGCCGCCGATCGAGTTTACGCTGCTCAACTACACTCCCGAGCCGTGGGCGCCGCTCGATTCCATGGCCATCTGGGCCGAGTTCCGATGGTATCTGACCGGCCGGTTGTTCGTGATCGCGATCCCCGAGCTCGCCAAACGCACGCTGCGCAGCGACGCGCTGTATCGAGAGTTCCTCAGACCCGAAGCCGGTCTTGAGACGATCGTGCCATCGGGATCATATGCGCCTGCGCGCCGCGCTCCGGAGCCGTTTGGTGTGGCCGCCGGCACCGGCGACGAAGGCGGCAGCAACAACTGGGCCGTCGGCGGGAGCCGCAGCACGACGGGTCGGCCCCTGCTGTCAAGTGATCCGCATATCGCCTTCGGGACGACCGGCTGCTGGCACGAGGTGGGTTTGTCAGGAGGATCGTTCGACGTCGTCGGCATGGCGTACGTCGGCGTACCCGCGGTCGTCATGGGGCGCAACACGCGCGTGGCCTGGGGGATCACCAACAACATCTGTTCGCAGCGCGATCTTTTCCAGGAGCGCACGGATCCCGGACATCCGGGGTGCTTCTACTACGATGGGCGGTGGGAACCCGCCGCCGAACGGGTAGAGGAGATCCGCGTCAAAGATCGAGAGACCGTCCGCAAGACGGTGCGATCGTCTCGCAACGGTCCGATCGTCGATGAGCTGCTGCCGGCGCCCGCGCGCGACACCGGCCCGGTCGCCATGCGGTGGATGGGCGCGGAGTTCTGCGACGAAATTACGAGCGCCCTTCGCGCGAATCGCGCGAAGACGAGCGCCGAATTTCGCGAGGCCCTACGGGAGTGGCGGTGCCCCACCTGGAGCTTCGTATTTGCCGACGTCGACGGGCACATCGGCTATCAGTGCGTCGGCCGGCTCCCCATCCGCGAGAACTGGGACCGGGGCTACCGCCCGGGGTGGGATCCCGCGCAGCAATGGACCGCCTGTATCCCTTATGACGAGATGCCGGCAGTTTCTGATCCGACGTCCGGCTGGGTGCGTTCGGCCAACAACCTCACCGCGCCGCCCGACTACCCCTATCCGCTGTCGAACACGTCCGGCAGCGGGCACCGCGCGCTGCGGATTCGCCAGATGCTCGAGGCGCAAGAGCACTTCGGTATCGAGGATTTCCGCCGCATGCAGCTGGACACGCTCTCGCTTCGAGCAGTCGAGGCGCTGCCGCCGCTGCTGGTGCTCCTCGACGATATCGATGACGCGAGACTCCGGCGCGCCGTCGGCGCGCTGCGCACATGGAACCGGCGGATGGACCCCGAGGAGACCGGCGCGGCGATCTTCGAGCTGTTCTTCAACGATTGGTGTCAGGCCGTCGCCCACGAGCGCTTCCCGCATGAGGCGGTGGGCACAATCGCCGGTGCGATAGGGGGGCTGTCTCTCAGCCTGCTGTCCGACGATCCGGCAGGGTGGTTCACGCGCCGCAGCCGGCGGGCGGCGGTGGTCGACGCGTTCCGTCGCACGATCGGCACGCTCGAAACGCGCTTTGGTCCGGATCCATCCACCTGGACTTGGGCGCGCGTGCACGCGATCGCCCTGCGCCACGCATTGTCGGGCCGCGGCGAGCTGGGGGCGCTGTTGGACCGCGGCGGCGTCCCGGTGCGCGGCAGCGGGGTGACGGTCTGCAACAC
>Ga0334722_10006894_pt1 | contig 11128 bp, 8 predicted proteins | sample C3_bottom_MG_FD_207210 | JGI IMG/M metagenome (GOLD analysis project Ga0334722, IMG submission 207210) | Sediment microbial communities from Yellowstone Lake, YNP, Wyoming, USA - C3_bottom | ecosystem: Environmental > Aquatic > Freshwater > Lake > Sediment | place: USA: Wyoming | collected...
GCTTTTGATTCCCAAAAGCCCCGTGGTCCGGCAAGCCTCCACCCTGACCCGGTGGTCGCTGTCGGAGAGGTAGGGCGTCGAGTCAAAGGAGGCTCCCACCAGGCCCAGGGTGCCCAGGGCCCACACCGCGTCCACCCGAAGTTCTGGGTCGGCGAGGGCCGCCGTTATCGCCGGTTTTCCGCGCGGGTCGCGTATTTCCCCGAGTATCCTCACCACATAGCCCCTGACCTCCCGGCGCATTGAACCCATGCGGGCCAGGAGGGCCGGGACCGCCCGTGGACCGAATTTTTCCAGGGCTCTCGCCGCCTCGCGGGCCGTAAGCCCCGGTCCAAAGCGGGTCATGGCGTCCGCCAGGGGTTCGATCCCCGCCGGATTGCCCAGTTCCCCAAGCGCCCAGGCCGCAACGTGCGCCCTCTCGAAGGAAGGGTCAAGGAGAGCCTTGACCGCCGCCTCGTAGGCGCCGTCAAGTTTCAAGTTGGCCGCGAGCGCGAGCGCATGCTCTCTCCTCGCCGGGTCGGCGTCCCCGGTGGCCGCCATCACCGCCTTTGAGGCAGCCCTTCCGGCGTCCAGCAGGGCCTTGTACGCCCTTCCCCTTTCGTCGGGGGAAACCTCCGAGCCCAGATGTCCTATCAGCCCCTCGATTGCGCCAGCGTCTCCGGAGGCCGCAGCCAGGGCGAGATCGGAGACGGTCGCCGGGGGCTTGGGCGCTCCGCACGCAGCCAGGAGCAGGAGGCCCGCCGCCAGGAGGGCAAGGGGCTTTGTCACCAGACCGTGTGGACCACTATGTCCACCTTTTCCAGGGTCTGGCCCTCGCTTAAGATCACGGCGGAGGGCTCCACGGTGCCTTTGTCGAAGCGGCCGTAAAGATCGCCCACCTTCGGGGGGCCGCCGTATTTATCGCGGGCGCACAGGTAATAGGTTCCTCCCTCGGGCAGCGCGAGAAGGTAGCGGCCATCGGGCCCCGTCCGGGGGCTCACCACCTTGGGGCGCTCGGACATCTGCACATGGTCGTAGGCGTGGACCCTTATCCCCTCAAGGGGCTTGCCCTGGGCATCGGTTATCAGCCCCGTGATCATCGTCGGCCACTTGACAGCCTCGCCGAACGCCTCTTTGACATTGCCCGTCTTCAGGTAGGCATTGATGTCCAGGGAAAGGGGCTTGTCAGCCTCCACCCTTACCTTGACCGGGTCCGATTTAACGTCGCCCTCCTTGACCGGGCCGGTGTCCTCCTCCGTCGCCCGCTGCCTCAGCACCAGGATGTAATCCCCCGCTGGCAGGTCTATGGAAAAACCGCCGTCAGGCCCCAGGGGGCCTATGCGGGTGAAGGGGGGGCCCTTAAGGTCCTCGCCGGGGCGATAGAAATATAGGGTGGCTCCGTCCGCCGGTTTTCTGGCGGTGCCCGAAAGGGTGGCGAAACCACCCTTGGAGGTTCCGGGGGCCACCGGCGCCTTTTCACACCCGGCGACCGCCAGGAGCGCAATCAGCATCAAAAAGAGCAGTCTTTTCATCATCCTATTCTCCAACCGCGTACTTATTCGGCTCGATAAGCTTTAATCCAACCGCTTTCCCCACGGCATTGTGGTCCCTGTCCACTCCGTCCAGAATGGCCAGGCCGAAATGATACTCGCCGCCGGGGCGGAAAGGTACGTCGCCCTGTTCAAACGCCATAAGACGCCGTGACAGGGTCAGGGTCCAGAGGCCGTCGGAGCGGGTCGCCGCGCCCTCCACCTCAAGACGACCGGGGGCGGTTGCGGCGACCAGAAAACCCGGCGCCCAGTCACCCGGGGGAGACCCGTAGGTCCTTGCGGGAGAATCGGTCTCGCCGAAAAGCCTCTCCGATTTTTGCCCCTCCGCAGCGGCAATGGTGGAATTGGGAGTTTCAAAAACACCTTCCCCATCGCCCTTTCTGCCTGCGGGGGTGAGGTTCGCATCCTCGACGCTCCCTCCCGGGGCCTGCCTTCCGGCCCGCCAGACCCAGAGGTCCTGTACCGATCCTTCGGGCGCGGCCATGGTGTAGTCGGCGAAGGTGCGCCCGCCCGCCTTACGCCAGTCTCCAAGGTGGCAGGAGCGCATGCAGGAAAAATCCCGGCCCGGCTCTCCCCACAGTATTCCCAGGCCATCCCGCCTGGGGCTGCCCGCCTTCCAGCGCCCTCCGGAGCGCGTCCAGGCGTAGCCCAGATCCTCGGTGGGGTCGCTCCAGGAGATGCGAAGAAAGAGCCTCTCGGGCGTGTAGTAGGCTTTGGCGCGAATCTTCACCGGGGTCGCTCCCGTGCCGTGGTGGCAGGAGGCGGTGGCCTTGTGGACGCTGTCCTTGTCCACCTCCCCCTCCGCCGCGAGGCTCGTAGCGCCCCCCGTCGCGGAAAGGGTGAGGGTCAGCGCCTTTTCCCAGTCGCCCTCGGTGGGCGGCGCATCAAGCTTCATGGCATAGAGACGGTCCGGTTCAACGCCGCAGCCGTGCACGACCGTCAGGAGGAGGCCCAAAATAACCAGTGCGGCAATAACAACAGGATATTTGAGAATTTTTGGCATCCAGGATTACTCATGCAAAAAGCGGCCCACGGCCGGGGGTTCCCGGGAGCTTCCATTTCCACCGTTTCCGGGCCGGACAGGCACCGATATTGACGGTAATCCGTCAATCGCCCTACCTTTTCCGTCAATCGTCCAACAGGCCGAACTTCTCCATCTTGTAGCGAAGGGTGGTCCGGGCGATCCCCAGGGACTCGGAGGCGCGGGTCTGGGAGCCCTGGGCCTGTTCCAGCGCCCTCACTATTATCTGCCGTTCAAGATCGTCAAGCATCTCGGTCAGACCCATGGCCTTGGAGGGTATCTCCAGGACATCCCGCCTCTCGCCTGCGATGCCAACTGGGAGGTCGTCGGGAGTCACCGTTGAGCCCCGGCAGAGCACCACCGCGCGCTCCATGGCGTTTTCAAGCTCCCGAACGTTGCCCGGCCAGCGGTAGTGCTTTAAGACCTCAAGGGCGAGGGGGGAGATGTTTCTCACATCCTTGCCCGTCTCACGCACATAGCGCTTCAAAAAGAACTCGGCGAGCGGCTCGACGTCCTCCACCCGGTCGCGCAGGGGCGGGACGGGTATCTCGACGACGTTCAGCCGATAAAAGAGGTCCTCGCGAAAGCGCCCCCGCTCCACCTCGACCCTCAAATCCTTGTTGGTGGCGGCGATGATGCGGACATCCACCCTTATGGTTTCGTCCCCGCCCACCCTCTCGAATTCCTTTTCCTGGAGGACGCGCAGAAGCCTCACCTGGCTGCCAGCGGAAAGCTCGCCCACCTCGTCGATAAAGAGCGTCCCGCCGTGGGCCAGTTCAAAGCGCCCCTTCCTCTGGCGCACCGCGCCGGTGAAGGCTCCCTTCTCATGGCCGAAAAGCTCGCTTTCCAGAACCCCTTCGCTCATCGCCCCGCAGTTGAGCACCACAAAGGGGCTGTTCTTTCTCGGGCTCGAAAAATGGATGGAACGGGCAATGAGCTCCTTGCCGGTGCCCGATTCCCCGGTTATCAGGACACCAGCATTGGTTAGCGACACCGAGGCCGAGATGTCGAAAACCCTCTGCATGCGGGTCGAGCGGCCCACAATGCCCTGGAAATCGTAGTGGCGGGCCACCTCCTCGCGAAGATAAGCCCTCTCGTCCAAGAGCCGCACCGTCAGAAGGGCCCGGGCCACAACCACCGACAGTTCGTCGGCGGCAAAAGGCTTCGCCAGGTAATCCACCGCACCCCGTTTCATGGCCTCAACCGCGCTTTCCACGGTGCCGTAGGCGGTTATCATGATAACCGGCATTACCCAGTCGCGCTTTCTTATCTCCTCCAGAAGCTGCAGACCGTCCATGGGCTTCATGACGATGTCCGAGATGACAAGGTCGATCTTGCCCCCCTCAAGGATGGCGAGCGCCTCGGCGCCGTCGGCGGCGACCTCTACCCGGTAGCCTTCGGCACCCAGGGCGCGGCTTATCATTCGCCTCATGCCGGGCTCGTCGTCCACGACCAGAAGCCTGCCCTTGGCTGCCTCGATCACGGTTTGGGGCGTGGTTGCGCTCATAGCACCTTCCCTGGGTTCAGTATCCCCTTTGGGTCGAAAACATCCTTTATCCCGCGCATCAGCCGCAACTGGCGAAAACCCAGGAAATCGGCCATGGCCTCCCGTTTGAGCACTCCCACGCCGTGTTCTCCCGAAGGCCTGCCGCCCAGGCGGCGGGTCTCGCCCAGCACGCCTTCAAGAGCCGCGGCCAATTTCTCTTCCCACTGGGAATCCGGCAGGGCTTCCCTGAGAATATTCACATGCACGTTGCCGTCGCCGGCGTGGCCGAAACAGGCTATACGGATGCCAATTTGCAAGGAAAGGGATTTGACTCGCCCGACCAGCTCGCTCACTGAGGCCCTGGGCACGACCACGTCCAGCTTGCCGATCTCGGGACTGAGTTTTTTCATGGCATCCCCCAGGCAGCGGCGGCTTTCCCAGATCCTCGCCTCCTGGCCGGGATCAAGGGCCGCAAGAACCTCCAGCGCCCCGTGGCGTTGAAGCACCGGTTCGGCCCTTATGAGGGTTTCTTCCAGCTGCGCGGGATTTCCTCCCTCGAATGAGAGGAGGACAAACGCCCCGGCCCTTCCGGCCATGGGCAACTCCCTGGCCAGGTAGCCCGTCGCCGCCTCTATCGCCACCTCGTCGAGGAATTCAGCCACGGCGGGATTTAGGCCCAGCCTGATGATCTCGGAAACGGCCCTGGCCGCCTCCACGATGCCGGGGAAGGGGACAAGCATGCTTGCGGCCCCGGCGGGAAGCGGGATAAGCCGCAAAGTAACTTCCACAATGACGCCGAGGGTTCCCTCCGAGCCCACTAAAAGCTCCATTAAATGGTAGCCCGTGGCGTCCTTGACGTTTTTACCACCCAGGTCGACCACCTCCCCATCGGCCAGGGCCACCCTCATGCCGAGGAGATAGTCGCGGGTCGTGCCGTATTTCACCGCCAGGGCCCCTCCCGCCCCCACCGCCGCGTTTCCTCCGATGGTGCAGGACTCGGCGCTGGCCGGGTCGGGGGGATAGAAAAGCCCCCTGGCTCTCGCCTCCCTTTGCAGGTCGGCGGTAATCACCCCGGCCTCGCAGGTGACGGTGAGGTTGTCCTCGTCGAATTCAAGGATTCTGTTCAGCTTTTCGAGGGACAGAACGACCCCGCCGCCCAGGGGAACCGCACCCCCGGCGACACCCGTGCCGCTTCCACGGGTGACGATGGGGAACGAACCAGCAAAGGCCCATTTGAGGCAGGCGACCACATCCTCCAGGGACGCGGCCAGGACCACCGCATCCGGCAGGGCCGAAAGCCTGGTGGACTCATCCTTCCGATAGCGTTCCCTCGCCTCGGTTTCTCTTAAAAGTTTTCCTGTCGGCAAAAGCTCGCCCAGGCGGTCCAGGTCTCCGGGGCCGGGGGTATTGGGTGCCCAAGCGGGATCGAGCGCCATTGGCCCGATCCGCACCGCTATTTAACCGCTTCGACGGTCGTCACCTCGGGCACCTCGGCCTTAAGATAGCGCTCGATGCCCTGCTTTAAGGTCATCTGGCTCATGGGGCAGCCCGCACAGGCGCCCTTAAGGCGCACCTTCACGACTCCGTCGTCTCCCACTTCCACCAGTTCCGCGTCGCCGCCGTCGGCCTGCAAACGCACACGCACCTTGTCCAACGCCACCTGCACCCTGTCCTTCATGGTCGCTTCCCCTTTTGACGCTTACGCGTTTTTCATGTTAATCACGGTCAATGACTCTAATCTTACCAGTGATCGAGGTCAATCTCGTTGCTAAAAATTTCAAAGGTGGTATCAATATCCTTCGTGTCGCCACCTTGACATATTATAACCATCTTGGTAATAATTAGCAAAGAGGTCCCTACCCCCCCATGAACCAGAGGAGAGCATAGATGAGCAAGTCCGTTGAGAATCTGAAAGCGGCGTTCGCCGGGGAATCCCAGGCCAACCGCAAATACACGGCCTTTTCACGCAAGGCCGACGAGCAGGGCCACCCCCAGGTGGCGAAACTTTTCCGGGCGGCGGCGGCGGCCGAGACCGTCCACGCCTTGAGCCACTTCAAAGTGCTGGGCGGCGTCGCTGACACCGGAGCCAATGTGGAGGCGGCAATAGCGGGCGAGGATTTTGAAGTCGAGACCATGTATCCGGAATTCATCCAGACTGCGGTAGCCGAGGGGGACAAGAAGGCGGAGAACACCTTCAAGTGGGCCTTTGAAGTGGAAAAGACCCACCGCGACCTCTTCAGGAAGGCGCTGGCGAACCTGGGCAAGGAAACCGAAAGCTTCGATTACTACGTCTGCCCGGTCTGTGGCCACACCCACGAAAGGGCCGCCCCGGAAAAATGCCCGGTTTGCGGAGTAAAAGGCTCACTTTTCGAAAAGGTAAGCTGATCTTATAACCTTCGGATACAGGGAAAAGGGGCCGATAAAGGCCCTTTTTTTCATGGTGGAAACCTTATCTCAGCTTTTTTCCAATTCCCCGATCAGCTCCTCCAGCACGTCGTAGCCGCCCTGCCAGAAGCTCGGGTCCTCAAGATTAAGCCCCACCTGGGCCGCAAGGATCGAGGGGGGTCTCGACCCTCCCGCCTCCAGAAGCTTCACGAATTTGGGGACGAACGCCCGGCCCTCCTCCTTGTAGCGCCCGTAGAGGGAGAGGACAAAGAGTTCCCCGAAGGTGTAGGCGTAGCAGTAGAAGCGCGTGTGGATGAAATGGGGTATGGCGGCCCAGGTCCAGCGGGAGCCGGGCAGTATCTCTACGCTGTCGCCGTAGAGGCCCTGAAGGTGGCTGTGCCACAGCTCACAGAATTCCTCTTCCGCCATTGTTCCCTGTGCGATATTCAGATGGCACGCCAGCTCGAAGTCGGTGTACATCGCCTGCCGGAAGGTGGTGGCGATGATGTCCTCTACCCTCTCGGCCAGAAGATTCCTCCTTGCGAGGGGGTCCAAATCCTGGCCGAGCATGCGGCGGGTCAGCAGGAGTTCGCCGAAAACGCTTGCCGTCTCGGCCATCGGGAGGACGGGGTCGTATTCCAGAAGGGGCTGCTTTCTAGCCATGGTGAAATGGATGCCGTGGCCCAGTTCATGGGCCAGGGTTGCGGCGTCGCGCATCTTGCCCGTGTAGTTCATGAGGACGTAGACCGGCAGCTGGGGAGCTACCGCCATGCAGAAGGCTCCACCGCTTTTTCCCTGCCTCGGCGCCGCGTCCACCCTGCCTTCGTCGAAGAACCCCTTGGCGATTGCGCCAAAGCCGGGGGAGAAATCGTCAAACGCCTCCAGCACCCAGCCCTTGGCCGTCTCGAAGGGGATGACCGCCGCCTCCACGCCGCCCAGGGGCGCGACCAGGTCGGTGGAGAAAAGCCTGTCGACCCCCATTGTCCTGGCTTTCCAGCGGTAATACCGCGCCGCCAGCCCGTAGTTTTTCCTGGAAACCTCCATGAGCGCGCTCACCGACGCAGGGGAAAGCTCGTTGCCGATGTTGGTCGGCTCCATGGGGTGAGTGTAACCCCGGAGCTGAATCTCCTTCCCATGGTCCAGGGCCAGGGCGTTCCACACCGTAGAGATTACGAGTTTCTCCTTTTCGTACTCCGCGGAAAAAATCTCCATCGCGCGCCTTCTCACCTCCCTTTCGGGGTGCTTTTGAAACGCAAGGATTTCGGCGTTGGTGAGCAAAACCCCCTCCTCCACGGGCGACGGAAAGCGCATGGCGCTGGTCAGCCTGGAATAGAGCTGGACCAGGGCCATCCTTCCCGTAAGGGCTTTTAGCGCAATTATCGATTCCTCCTTTTCGCTGAGCCTGAATCTTTTCTGAAGCCTCGCATGCGTCAGGTAGTGAGCCCAGGGGGCGAGCAGGGAATGGTTTGCAAGGGCGCTGTACCTTGAATCATCCATGGCGTCGGGTTCTGTGTTGAAAAAGAGGGTAAGGCGGTGGGCGTCGTTGGCCTTCTGGCGGATGCTTTCGATAAGGGCGACATTACCCGGATCCATGGAATCCTGCGCGAAGCGCAGATGCGCATAGGCATAGGGGGCCATGGGCGCGAGGGAGGCGCGCTCGTAAGCGGCAAGTGCCTGGGCGAAGCCCGCAGCGTCGAGATTTGCCAGGCGCCCCCTGAAGAGGCTCTCGAACTCGGCGGCGGCTGGGATGATCCCTTCGATTGCGGCCATAAGGGCCGGATCGGAATTCGAAGCAAAAAAGTGTCCCAGATTCCAGGTGGGCAAAATGTCCGCCATATGGAAAACCTCCTTTATAAAACCCCTTTAAGGGTTTTGGCCGGGGCTGCCCCCCGGTCCGGTTGATCGCCTTAAAATGCGCTGTCTGTTGACGATTGGGAAATTCAAGATATCCTTACCTAGGGCAATGGCACCTTAAAACCACGCGGACTTTCGATTGCGCATGGCGACGGGGCGTCCGGTCTCCCGTCACCGGATTCAAAGCGCCCATCGGGCGCAAAAGGGCGATGAATGTCTGACTTTATCGAAGTCGATGCCGGACTGGTAAGCGATTTCGCCGCCGAAGTGGAAGAGATGCTCGGCGAACTTGAACGCAACATCGCCATAATCGAGCCCTTCGCCTATCCGGTCACGCCCTTCGACATGCCTGAATTCACGGCCTTCCTCCGCGAACAGAACATACCCGACCTGCTCGACTCCTTAAAGGCGGTCAACCGCACCGTCCATACCGTCAAGGGCAACTCCTCCTTCATGGGGTTCACGAGGCTGAATCGCTACTGCCACACCCTTGAGGAGCTTACCACAGGTGTATTTTCGGGGAAGATATACCTGTCGACCGACGCCTTCCAGATAATCGCCAGATGCCCCTCCATAGTCAACCGGTTCCTTCAGACCGTTACAGAGACGCTAAAAGACGAAACCGTCGACATCGAAGACGAGCTTACCGAGATAAGAAACTGCCGCGAGGGGCTGCTTTTGCTGCTTTCCGGCGCCAGCCTGGACCTCCAGAAGATCGCCGAATCCGATTTCGGGAAGCTCCGCTCACGGGGCCGCTCCATAAAGATAAACGTCGACCTCGACCAGTACGACAAAATTGTGCAGGACTTTCAATCCTTCGCCCAGGAGACAAACACCCTGCTTGAGGCGAGGGGGATGGATTCGGACACGCTGCACGAAATACGCCAGGGGATGACCGAGCACCTTGACCGTTTAGTCCTGGCCTCGCAATCGACGATCGCGCTGTCCCGCTACCCCAGGATAGTTAAGGACCTTGGCCGCTCCCTGGGTAAAAACGCCATCTTCAGGGTAAACAGGTCAACCGCGAGGGCGAGGCCCGACGTCTGGGACAAGTGCCACAACGCCCTCGTGCACATGGTCAGGAACGCCGCCGACCACGGCATAGAGATGCCCAAAGTGCGAGCCGCCGCAGGCAAGCCCCCCACGGGCGTCATCGAGATGGACGTTTACGAGGACCACAAAAACATCTATATCCGGCTGGCCGACGACGGCAAGGGCATCGACCCGGCGGCGGTGGCCAAAAGCGCCAGGGACAAGGGGGTGGCGACCGCCGATCAGCTTGCCGGGATGTCCGACAAGGAAAAGCAGAAACTGATCTTCAAGGCCGGCTTCTCAACCAAGGAGGAGACGACCACTGTATCCGGGCGCGGCGTCGGGATGGACGCGGTGATTGAGGAGATCGAGGTGAATCTGGGCGGGCGGATCGATCTGGACTCCTCCAGCGGGAAGGGCACCGAGGTTCTTCTTGAAATACCGAAATCGGAAACGCTCTCCGACTGCATCCTGTTTGGCGACGGCGACTACACCTACGCCCTGCCCAGCCTGCCGGGCATTTCCTACCTGGAATGCCAGAGGGAACGCATCCACACCCTGCCCGGCCAGATGCCGGTCTACACCGATGATGGCCCCCCCTTCCCGGTGCTCGACGTCATGGAAAGACTTCACCCCGGCTCCCGCAGGAACGGCGGTCTTCAGACGATCATCCGCATCAGGGAGGGCGGGGAGGCCTACGGGTTGATAGTGCCGACAATTCTGGGCCACCGGAAACTCAAGATCGAAAGAAAGAAGGGCTTGCGCGCGGTGGTTCTGGACAACGGGGTGGTCTTCGGCTACGGGCTTACCGATCCGGTCATAGTCGTGCTTGACCCGGAGCACCTCAAATCCCTCGTTTTTGCCTGACCGGATCAACTGGCGCTGAGGATTTTCTCCACATTCAGGCCCACCACCTCGGGCATCAGCACACTGCTTACGGTTCGGGCGAATTTCTTTTCCTTTTTAGAGTCGGGCTCGCGAAGGTCAATGTCCAGCGGGTGCTTTAAGGGTTCCCCCGACCCGGCCCGGACGACCCTGACCCAGGGGCGCAGCAGATCGCTGTGGTTCTGGCTGTAAACCACTCCCAGCTCCCGCGTGTCCAATTCGACAACAGTGCCTATGGGATAGACCCCCAGGCACTGGATGAATTTCTGCACGTAAACGGGGTAGAAATCGGTCTGGCCCCACTCGTAGATCTTCTGTATCGCCTGATGGGTGGGCATCCCCGTATGGTAGACGCGGTCCGAGGTGATGGCGTCGTAAACATCGACTATGGAACTGATCAGCCCGAACTTGCCGATCCCCATGCCCACGAGCGCCCTCGGGTACCCCTTGCCGCTGTAGCGTTCGTGGTGGTTTAACGCCACCGCCGCGCTCTCCTTTTCCACATCCGGCGCGTTCATCAGGATGGAGGCCCCCTTCAGGGTATGGGCCTTCATGATGTTGAACTCCTCGTCGGTGTAGCGACCCGGCTTGTTGAGAATGTGCTCTGGTATCTGCATCTTGCCGATGTCGTGCAGAACAGCGCCGACGCCCAGCCTTCTGAGTTCATCCTTCACAAGTCCCAGGTTTCGACCCAGGGCAACGCTCAGCACGGCGACGTTCAGACAGTGCTGGAAGGTGTAGTCGTCGTAGTTCTTGAGTCTTGAGAGACTCAGAAGGGCATCCTGGTTTCTGAAGATCGAATCGACCATGTTATTGACCACCAGCTGGGCGCGTTCTCCGTCCACAGATTTTCCAAGCCTCGCCTCGCTGAGCAGATCCTTGACCACCGTCTTGGCCTCGCCGTAGATCTCCTTGGCCTTGTGCATCTCCTCCCTGAAC
>Ga0334722_10006896_pt1 | contig 11126 bp, 12 predicted proteins | sample C3_bottom_MG_FD_207210 | JGI IMG/M metagenome (GOLD analysis project Ga0334722, IMG submission 207210) | Sediment microbial communities from Yellowstone Lake, YNP, Wyoming, USA - C3_bottom | ecosystem: Environmental > Aquatic > Freshwater > Lake > Sediment | place: USA: Wyoming | collected...
CCGCCTGCGGCCACCAGCGCCTTGCCGGCGCCACCGCTGTCGGCGAAGCCCGTCAGCTTCAGCAGCTGGTTCAATTGGACAAACTCGCGATTCAACTGGAATCTTAGTTGTTGCATGTCATCCTGTTGTGTAATGGCGCGCCAAGTTTCAACCTGCACTGTCGCGATTGGGCGGGCTCGACACCAACCATTCCGGCAATTCACGATTGCCCGCGTTGTCGATGATGTATTGACGGATTAGTTTGCGTACCACCTGCGACGGCGTTAGATCTTGCGCTGTGCAGATATCCTCGAAGATTCGCTTCTTGTCCGGATCGATCAGCAAGGTCAGACGGGCAGTTCGGTTTTCCATTAAAGCCGCTTTCATCGGGTTTGGCTCAATTCGATTCGATTGTGCCGGCAGCCGAAAATGTCCTTTCTGCTGCCGATCGCTTGCGGGATCGTGAGCGACTCCGATCGTGGCTGTCTCGGCGCGGGATTATTGCATAAGCTAGGTAGCAATGCCGCAATGCTGCTGTGGATGTTCTGAGCGCTGATTCCGTCAAGTAGCCCCGAGTCAGCAAGAAGCTTTCGGTTCTCGGCAGTCACACCGCACAAGTGAAAGTTTCTGTTCATTGCCGCGCAACCCCGCTTGGCTACGCTGCAGACTGCGATATGCGCTCGACCCAGGGGCTTCAGGTCCTCGATGGTAATGGCTATTGCCTGCTGAATCGCGTGCTCATCCGCCCCTTGTATGCACAGGCGATCGGCAAACGACGGGCTATTGCCGACCACTCGGTACAGATGCAGAACCCATTGCGAGTACTCCGGTTTGGCGCGCTCCTTCGGCGGTTCGAACTCATGGTACTGAAAGGTAATTCTTGCAATGCAGCGCATTAGGCACATGTAAAACATATATAACAGTAATCATATTACCATTTAACGCATATTATATGTTATATTAATCCCGTGGTATCTCCTAAGTGGCATTTTGGCCCTGCGCCAAGGCGCAGGGCCCCTTTTTTCGAGATCAAGATGATTGTGTTACTGGATTCCGGTGAGGCGAAACCGCAATGTACTGAGAGTCGAGTCGCCCGTGCAATAGTCGTTTCCCTCCCCCTGTCGCTAGCCTGTTGCATGCCGTTTTGCGATCCCCTGCTGCACCGATAAGGCGCCTAGTCCCGAGTTGAACCGCACGAGACAGCCCATTGGCGGCGCCGCAACGCCTGACGACCAGGATGCTCCGGAGCTGCTGGATGTGCCCAATCCCTTCATTCCCGGAAATGGACGCGTGCGCCTGCTTGAGCGAATGGACACCCTGGTCGAGGAGGTGAGCGAACGTCTGCTCGACGGGACCTACCGTAAGCCCTTCATTGTGGAGGATGGCCAGTTACGCTACCTGCATTTCAGTCTGGCCTACGTTCAAAGTGCAATGCGGATCGACGAACCGGACGAGCTCGACCTGCGCTATACGCAAAAGATGATGGGATTTCTTCTGTTCAAACCGCAGCCAAGGCATTTGCTGATGCTCGGTCTGGGAGGCGGCTCGCTCGCCAAGTTCTGCTATCGGCAGTTACCTGGAGCCGATATCACCGTTGTCGAAATTGATCCCGGTGTCATATCCCTACGCCAGCACTTCCTGGTGCCGGGGAACGATCGGCGCTTTCGCGTGCTTTGCGCCGACGGTGCCGACTACGTCCCCACGCTAGATGAGAAAATCGACGTACTGCTGGCCGATGCCTTCGACAAGTTCGGATTGGCCACATCAATCGCGGACATCGGTTTCGTGCGTGACGCCTTCAACGCCTTGCGGCCCGACGGCATTCTGGTGATGAACCTTACCGGGGACAAGCGCCAATATGCGCATCTCTTCGACGAGGCGCTGGTTGTGTTCGACCGCCAGGTCCTGCTCGTATCCGTGTACGACCACTGCAACCATATCCTGTTCGCCTTCAAGGAGCGGCGGTTCGCGCCTGACTGGCTTCGCCTGAAGACACAGGCAAGCGAACTAAAGGCGCGCCATGGCCTCGATTTCCCTTTGTTCCGGCAAAAGATGGCGCAGGCCGCGCACCTCGGCATCGAAGACCGTCCTGCGGATTTTGATGCTGCCTGACAATGATCCTGCGGTTGGCGCGCACACCCTATGAACGCCCTCGACCGGATTGCGTCCATGTTGTCGCATTGCGGACACGCAGAAAGCGCCATGCCTGCGACCGCATTGTTCAACAAGAAGTGGATGCTGCGGCTGCTCCTCGACTGGTTCGCGTTGCCATCGCGTCCAGCCCATCCGCTCAGTCCCTCGGGTGGCGCGAAGTGGTTTTCCGACGCGTTGCTCGCCACCCGCTTTGTCGGCGACGGACGAGGCGACAAGCGGGCTGAAGGGTTTACCCGCGCCGATGGTGCAATCGGGCACTTTCGTCTAGGGGCAGGCGGGCATGGTGATTTGTTGCTCGGCGCCAAAGCAACGCAATTTGTCACTATCGCGGCTAAACTCGAGGGCGCTCTTTCAAGCGGCGCCAAGAACGCCCCCTATTTCGACCAGGCGGCGCGCACCGTTGCATGCATGGCGCGCCTCCTGGAACTAAGCAAGATTCGACCGGAGTCGCTGGCCACGCTTTCCTATCACGTCATCGCGCCGGCGAATCGGATCAGCCAGGGAGTCTTCGACAAGCAACTCGACAAGAACAGCATCCGGGACAAGGTGCGCCATCGTGCGGAAGTGTTCGGCGCCGTGCATAGAAGCTGGATCGCAAGTTGGTTCGAGCCCGCGCTCGAGCGGATCACTATTTCTGCGTTGTCGTGGGAAGAATTGATCAGCACGGCACGTGTAGCCGACCAGCCTTCGGGACTGAGGCTGAAGGAGTTTTATAGCCAATGCATCAAATATAATCTACCCCGGTGAAGGCAGTATCATCACCGACTCATCACCGGAATTTGGCACTGTAATTGCACAGCGCAAGCTACATCCGGCGCAATGTGAAGCTACATAGTTGGACCAGCCCTGTTCTACTCCGCGTTTGCGATGAACGCGAGATCGCTGCCGAATGTGGACACTTTGAGTTCCAGTCTCAGGGCAGACCAGGCTTTCTTAGGTTCTGGCTGCAGCAGGCAAAGGCAGACCAGGCACCCTGCCCGGCGGTTTCGGCTCGCCGCGGAAATTCTCAGGGACTTGACTCGGCCAAACCTGGTGCAAACGGCTTCTGTCGCCAGTCTCAGTCTATGTTCATTCAGGAACGGCGGAAAAGCATTCTTTAGCGCATTGCTCATGTTTGAACGGGTGATGCGGATTGACACCGGTCGGTGCACGCTTGAGCAGGAACGGCGCGAGATGAACCGCAGATTCAAACCCGGCGCAGGAGTGCGAGGGCATGCACCAGCTGCGGATCCTGCGGCCTCGATCGGCCAAGCAGCCAATCCAGCAATTCAAGATCCTCGCAATCGAGCAATCGTTCCAATGCTGTGACGGCGGCCTCGTCGCAGGCGGACAAGTCGCCGCCGAAGAACGGTTCAAAACACTGGTCCAGTTCCAGCAGGCCGCGCCGGCTGCGCCAGCGCAACCGTCCGATGCGTGCGCTCAGATTGACCACGGCAGCCCGATTCGCGACATCCTTCAGACTTCGCGCTCCAGCAACTGTTTCTTGATATCCACGATGGCTCGCGCGGGATTCAAGCCCTTGGGGCAAACCCGGGTGCAATTGAGGATGGTGTCGCAACGAAACAGACGGTAGGGATCGTCGAGGTCATCCAGGCGTTCACCCGTCGCCTCATCGCGACTGTCCAACAGCCAGCGCTGGGCCTGCAGCAATATGGCCGGTCCCAAATAGCGTTCACCGTTCCACCAATAGCTGGGGCAGGACGTGGAACAGCAGGCGCACAGTATGCATTCGTAGAGGCCATCGAGTTTCTTCCGGTCTTCGGGAGATTGCAGGCGTTCTTTGTCCGGTGGCGTCGGCGACTGGGTTTGAAGCCAGGGTTTAATGGATTCGTATTGGGCATAGAAGTGAGTCATGTCCGGCACCAGATCCTTGATTACCTGCATATGCGGCAACGGATAGACGGTTACGTCACCGGAAGGCAGATCGCTCATATTCTGGGTGCAGGCGAGCGTGTTGGTGCCGTTGATGTTCATCGCGCAGGAGCCGCAGATTCCTTCCCGGCAGGAGCGCCTGAAAGTAAAGGTCGGGTCGATTTCGTCTTTGATCTTGATCAACGCGTGCAGCAGCATCGGGCCGCATTTGTCCATGTCCACTTCGTAGGTGTCGACCCGCGGCGGATCGTCGGTATCCGGATCCCAGCGATAGATGTGGAACTTGCGCACATTGGTGCTGCCTTCCGCGGCCGCCCAGGTCTTGCCCTTGACGACACGGGAATTCATCGGAAGCGAAAATTTATGCATTGTCTTCTCGTGCCTCTCAATAGACGCGTTCTTTGGGTTTGATGTACTCGATTTCATCCGTGAGGGTGTAGGTATGCACTGGCCGATAGGTGAGCGCCGGCGAGGCATGCTCCCGTGCCCATGACAAGGTGTGCTTCATCCAGTTCGCGTCATCGCGCTTGCTGAAGTCCTCCCGCGCATGGGCACCGCGGCTTTCCTTGCGGTTTGCTGCGCTGGTGATCAGGGCGGAGGCGCACACCAGCAGGTTCTCCAATTCCAAGGTTTCCGCCAGGTCGGAATTCCATACCATGCCTCGATCTCGGATCGAGATATCCCCAAAGTCCTTGATGCACTCGTTGATCAAGCGCTCACCCTCGCGCAGGGTGTCCTCGGTGCGAAACACCGCAGCATGCTTTTGCAGGGTGCGCTGCATGCGCAGGCGCAGCTGCGACGTACTGATGGCGCCCTTGGCGTTGCGAATGCGATCGAAATGCCGCAGCGCCGGTTGCAGAATATTTTCCGGCAGCGGTTTGTGCGGCGTATTGGGTCTTATCAGTTCGCCGCAACGCAAGGCGGCGGCGCGTCCGAATACCACCAGATCCAGCAGCGAATTGCAGCCTAGCCGGTTCGCGCCGTGCACGGACACGCAGCCGGCCTCGCCTATGGCCATCAAGCCGGGGGCGACCGCTTCGGTATTGTCCGTAGTGGGGCGCAGGACCTCCGCCTTGTAATTGGTCGGAATGCCGCCCATGCAGTAATGCGCCGTGGGCAGTACCGGAATGGGGTCACGCGTTACATCCACATCGACGAAAATTTTCGATGTTTCCGCAATGCCCGGCAGGCGCTCATTGATCACATCGGCACCCAGATGCTCCAGATGCAGATGGATGTGGTCCTTTTCAGGGCCGACGCCGCGGCCTTCGTTGATCTCGATGGTCATGGCCCTGCTGACCACATCGCGCGAGGCGAGATCCTTGGCATTGGGCGCATAGCGTTCCATGAAACGCTCGCCTTCCGAGTTGGTCAGATAGCCGCCTTCGCCGCGCACGCCTTCGGTGATCAGCATGCCGGCGCCGTAGACCCCGGTGGGGTGAAACTGCATGAACTCCATGTCCTGCAGCGGCAGTCCGGCACGGGCGATCATCCCGTGTCCGTCGCCCGTGCAGATGTGCGCCGAGGTGCAGGAAAAGTAGGTGCGCCCATAGCCGCCCGTCGCCAGGATCACCATATGGGACTGGAAACGGTGCAGGGTGCCGCTGTTCATGTCCCAGGCGAGCAAGCCGCGGCAGACCCCTTCCTTGTCCATGATCAGGTCCAGGGCGAAATACTCCACATAGAATTCCGCCTGGTACTTCAGCGCCTGCTGGTACATGGTGTGGAGCATGGCGTGTCCGGTGCGATCCGCTGCCGCACAGGCTCTGGGCACGGGCTTTTCACCGTTGTTGCTCATGTGGCCGCCAAAGGGCCGCTGGTAGATATGCCCGTCTTCGGTGCGGGAAAAGGGCAGGCCGGCGTGTTCAAGTTCGTACACGGCCTTGGGCGCTTCCCGGCACATGTATTCGATGGCGTCCTGATCCCCCAGCCAGTCGGCGCCTTTGACCGTGTCATACATATGCCACTGCCAGGTATCCTTGCCCATATTCCCCAGCGATGCGGCGATACCGCCCTGGGCCGCCACCGTGTGGCTGCGGGTGGGGAACACTTTGCTGATGCAGGCGGTGCGCAATCCTTGTTCGGCCATGCCGTAGGTGGCCCGCAGTCCGGCGCCACCGGCGCCCAGCACTACAACGTCGTATTGGTGCTCAACAATCTCGTATGCTTGGCTCATGGTCTTCTCAGCCTCCGAATGCCTGTTTCAGGAGGGCGAAGACTCCTGCAAATCCCAGTAAGACCGCTGCAAAATCAGTCGCAACGCGGGAACTCAATTGCAACCACCGCACCTGTACGTAATCTTCATATATCTTGCGCAGCCCCAGATTGGCGTGATAAATCGAAACGATGAGAAACAGACTGAACATCACACAGTGAAAAGGGGAATGCAGCCAGGTCATGACATGCGCGCGATCCTGTCCGGCCAGAGCGATCATGGACACCACGAACCACAGCACCAGTGGCACCAGGGCAATGGCCGTCACACGCTGCTTCCACCAGTGGCTCAGTCCGTCTTTCGACGAGCCCAGTCCTCTCGCGACAGAAAGTGGGGTCCGATATCTATGTTTCACAATGCACCTCCCGGGAAACCACCACCGAGTATCCATGCCAGCAAGGTCAGAACGATCGTGATCGCGAGCAAAATCTTGCTGCTAGAAAGGATTTGTGCGACATCGAGCAGTCTGGCCGTATCCCAAATCAGGTGGCGAACCCCGCTAGCTGCATGGTAGATGAGCGAAAACGTCCAGCCGAACAGCATCAACTGGCCAAAGAAGCTGCCGAGAAAACGGCTCAATGCCGCGAAGGCATCTGCAGAGTACACGGCGCTCTCGATCCACGCGACCAGCAGGATGCTGCCGACTGCCAGGGCGATACCCGTGATCCGGTGCAGTCCGGAAAGCATCATGGGCAATTCGACTTTGTAAACCTGCAAATGAGGGGACAGCGGTCGCTCACGCATAGTCATAGGCATTTGAATATCTCTAAAAGTGGTTTTGTGAAACTACAGACATAATCCATAAAGATTGATTACACCGCGATTGAAAAGGCGTCAAAAATCGATGCAACGGCCGTTGCGTTCCCAGTCTCCATAGCGCGTAGGCTCGAGACCTTTCGGCCCGTTGATTTCCTTCGTTGCAGGGTTGGCTTGCGGCTGCGGCGGGAGATCGTTGCCGCTGGCAGGAGGATTCGGCAGCCGGTCATTTTCGCTCTTCTTGGTCATCACTTTGTCGGTCGTGTACAACACCTCAGATTCGGATTCCTGCCGAGGTCCATAACAGCGGCTGTCTGTAGCAGAGAAACTCGCGCCCGCCCGCCAGGTCTGTGCCCCCCCCAACCTTTACTGCGCCCGCTTGTAGACAAGGTCGCTGTGCCGGTTCTGCGCCCACGACTGCTCATCGTGCCCTGGTGCCTTGGGCTTCTCCTCGCCGAAACTGACCGCCTCGATCTGGCCGGAGCTGGCTCCCATCAGCACCATCAGCCTTTGCACGCCGTCGGCGCGCCGCTGCCCAAGCGCGAGGTTGTACTCGCGGCTGCCGCGTTCGTCGCAGTTACCTTCGATGGTTACGGTCGCTCCGGGGTGCTGCCGCAGGTAACTGGAATGCGCGTCTAGGAGCGCCCGGAATTCCGGCTTGACGGTGTACTGGTCGTAGTCGTAGTAGATGCTGCGCTTGGACAATATATTTTTCGGGTCGTTTAGCGGACTCGCTGCCGCCGGTCTGGGCGTCACTGGCTGTGCGGCCACTCGCGAAGTAGGCGTAGTGGCCGGCGCCGCTACGGGAACAGGCGACGACGCGGGTGGCGCCTGCTTCGCCGGTTCGCTCGCGCACGCGACAAGCAGCGATAGCATCAATGCAGATATGCCTGCCCTTACAGCGTGATACCGTCCCATCATCCCTCCTCGAAATTGACGAATTGAAAAGCGCGCCGTTGTTCCAATTGCAAGAAAGAGTATCATGCAAAAACCTTTTGTGCAATTATAATGGACTTTTCCTCTGTGCAGCGGAGACGTCCCTTGTTTGCACGCGCCTGGCGGGCTATCCAGGTGGGCGGAGAGCGGGCATTCTCGCTCTACCTACATGCGAGAATCCGTGAACGCAGCTGGTATCCGTGCGACCGAGCTACCCACGGAGCCGCGCCAATGGCACAATGGAAGCGGTGTTGCTAATGTGGCACCCGCAATGGATCGGGCGGGATACCGAATTAGGATTGAAAGCGATGGCAACAAGAATCGGGAGAGAACGAGTAGTCATACGCATCCGAGCCGATGCCGAAGCTTCATCGAAGCGAGACCAGAAAATGCTTGAAGTCCTCGGCCAGTTCCGCATCGTGATCAAGTCGATTCGCCGGCATTACCAGGAGGTCGAGCGTCAGTCGGGCGTCAACGGTGCTCAGCTTTGGGCGCTCGCGCATATCGCCACTCACCCGGGCGCCAAAGTGAATGAACTCGCCCGCGCTCTTTCGATTCACGCGTCCACGACCAGCAACCTGATCCGCCGGCTCGACGCGCTGGGACTGATCACGCGCAGCCGCATTCGCGAGGACCAGCGAACGGTGCGGCTTCATGTAACCAGCAAAGGGGCGAACGCGATAAAGCGTGCCCCGCGCCCACTGATTGGCGTATTGCAGCAGGCGCTCTCCGATGTGTCGGAACGCAGACTCGACACCCTGCATAAGTCTTTGGGCGAGGTGATCAGCGCGATGAAGGTCAAAGACGTTCGTGCCCGTAGCGCGACGCCGCTTTCGGACCTGTAGTCGGAAATGCGCATGGCGGTCGAAAAGACTCGAAGGACCAATGGTGGCCGTGCCGCTGCGTCGACGGACAATCCGCTTACCGATAAACTCACAGGATTGTAGAGCTCTCCGACCGAAACACTGGAAGATGGAAGACTGAGTATGGTGTTGAAATTCCTGTCTTTGGAGCCCCTGCGTTGAGCGCGACGGTCGGGACTCCTCTACTGATTGCCTACACTGGGTTGGCGTGCACCTTGCTGTCGGGGGCGGTATCGCTCCTTGCCGTGCGCCGCCACCCGAACTTCCTGCATTTCGGTTCCTTCCTGTTTCTTTTCTTCTCCGGCGCAGGCAGCATCGCCGCCGGCGGCTGGACGCTGCTCGCCAATCTGACTGTCACCGATCGCTTCGCGCTCGGCCTGCCCTGGCTCGACTGGCATCTGCGTATCGATCCCCTCTCGGGCTTCTTCCTGGTGTTGCTCGGCACGCTGGTGGTCGCGGTTTCGCTCTACGGCCCCAGCTACACGCGCGAGTTCGCGCGCGGTCCGGCGCCTCAGCCCCTGCCGCCGCTCGGCGTGTTCACCGCCCTGTTCATTCTCGGCATGCAGCTGATGTTGCTCGCCGACGACGCCCTGGTGTTCATGATCTTCTGGGAAATGATGTCGCTTTCCGGATATTTTCTGGTGGTGTATCAGCATCAGCATGCCGCCAACCGCCACGCCGCCTTCCTCTACCTGCTGCTCGCCCACGTCGGCGCCCTGGTCATTCTGCTGTCCTTCGGCGTGCTCGCCGCTTTCGGCGGCGGCCTCACCTTCGACCTGATGCGCGCGGCCAAGCTGACGCCGCTGTGGGCGACGATCGCCTTTGGCTGCGCCTTCGCCGGCTTCGGCGTCAAGGCGGGCATGGTGCCGCTGCACGTCTGGCTGCCGGACGCGCACCCGGTCGCGCCGTCGCACATCTCGGCGATGATGAGCGGAGTCATGATCAAAATGGGCATCTACGGCATCGTGCGCGTGAGCTACGACCTGATCGGCGACGTGCAGTGGGAATGGGGCGTGGTGGTACTCATTGTCGGCACCGCCTCGTCCCTGCTCGGCGTGCTATACGCGCTGATGCAGCACGATCTCAAGCGGCTGCTTGCCTACCACTCGATCGAGAACATCGGCATCATCCTGATGGGCCTCGGCTTGTCGATGATATTTCTCGGCAGCGGGCACAAGATGCTGGGCACGCTGGGGCTGGTGGCGGCGCTCTACCACACCATCAACCACGCGCTGTTCAAGGGCTTGCTGTTTCTCGGTGCCGGCGCGGTGCTCTACCGTACGCACGCGCGCGACCTCGATCACATGGGCGGCCTGATTCATCGCATGCCGGTCACGGCCTTCCTGTTTCTGGTCGGCTGTGCCGCGATCTCGGCGCTCCCGCCTTTGAACGGTTTCGTTTCGGAGTGGCTGACGTTCCAGACGGCGCTGCAGGCGCCCAAGCTCGAGAACGGTCTGCTGCGCACGATGCTGCCCATTGCGGCAGCGCTGCTCGCCCTCACCGGGGCGCTCGCGGCCGCCTGCTTTGTCAAGGCCTTCGGCATTGCGTTCCTCGGAAAACCGCGCACGCGCCGCGTTGCCCGCGCGCGCGAGGTGCCGGCCGGCATGCTCGGCGGCATGGGGCTGCTGGCGGCGCTGTGCCTCGCGCTCGGCGTGTTTCCGACCACCATGATCGAGGTAATGGCGCCCGTCACCCAACTGCTGGTGCACGCGGCGCTGCCGTCAGCTGCGGCCGAGGGCTGGTTGTGGCTGACCCCGATATCGCCTCAGGTCGCTTCGTACTCGGCGCCGTTTGTCGTGGCCGCCATCATCGTGGTATTCGGCCTTGGCTACTTGTTCCTCAAGCGCGGCGCCATCCCGGCGCGCAGAGCCTACGCCTGGGACTGCGGCTTCGGCGCGCTCACGCAGCGCATGCAGTACACCTCGACCGCCTTCAGCCAGCCGATCCGGCGCGTTTTCGGCGGGGTCTGGAAGGTGGAGGAGCACATCGACACCCTTGCCAGCGCGGGGCCGATTCCGCGCGTGACCAGCCTGCATTACAGCGTGCATGCTCACGACTGGTCATGGCTCTGGTGCTATGTTCCGATCGGGCGCCTGGTGCTCGCTGCGGCGAATCGCATCGGCTTCATCCAGACCGGCAACATCCACACCTACCTGAAATTCTCCTTCGTGACGCTGCTCGTGTTCCTATGGATCGTCAGCTGATGGATGGCCAGCTTACCGCATGGGCGCTTGCCGCGGGGCAGGCGCTGCTGTTCATCGCCGCCGCGCCGCTGCTCGCCGGCTGGCTGCAGCGCGTCAAGTGCCATATGCAGAACCGCGCCGCGCCGACGGTGTGGCAGCCCTACCGCA
>Ga0334722_10006897_pt1 | contig 11126 bp, 8 predicted proteins | sample C3_bottom_MG_FD_207210 | JGI IMG/M metagenome (GOLD analysis project Ga0334722, IMG submission 207210) | Sediment microbial communities from Yellowstone Lake, YNP, Wyoming, USA - C3_bottom | ecosystem: Environmental > Aquatic > Freshwater > Lake > Sediment | place: USA: Wyoming | collected...
CCGCCTTTGAGCTGCTCCGCAACCTGCACGCCCGCGAGCCGGGTAAAGAAGAGCACGCCCGCTATCTGCAATATATCCGGGAGCGGGAACGGGCGTTTACCTGCAAGGTGGACACCACCGATCTCGCTACGATTCTCGATCTGGAATTTCAGGCTGAGGCCTGGCAGCGCTGGGGTGATAAATGTCTATCCTGCGGGACCTGCGCCAGCGTCTGCCCCACTTGTTACTGCTATGGGGTAACGGAAAATGTGGACCTTGACCTGAAGGGGGCCAGGAAACTCCGCCACCTGCATTCCTGTAACCTGGTTGATTTCGCCGAGGTGGCGGGTGGGCATAATTTCCGGCCGGGATCGCATACCCGGATCAAATATCGCTACTATCACAAACATCGCGGTTTCCTGGAGGCCAATGAGGAGCCAATGTGCGTCGGTTGTGGCCGTTGCGGTGAGGCGTGTCTGGCCGGGATCACCGTGCCGGAGGTGATCGCCAGTGTCAGACAGGGAGGCAATCGTGAATAACCAGGAGTGTGCGGGCAGTATCGGGAGGGAAGAAATGGCGGATGGTGAGCGCTATTATCAGGCCGAGATCACCAGCGTTTATCCCCTTACTGACAACGAAAAACTTTATCAGGTTCAGATTGTCGATCCGGAGGCGCGGCGCCATTTCACCTTTCGGGCCGGGCAGTTTGTGATGTTGGAGCTGCCTGGCATCGGCGAGGCGCCCTTTTCCATCTCTTCTTCGCCGACCCGGCGGGGTGATCTGGAGCTGTGCATACGGGCGGTGGGTAATCTCACCAGATTTCTTGATCGGGTCAAGCGCGGCACCCGGGTTGGGATCAGCGGGCCTTATGGTTCCCACTTTCCGGTGGAGGCGATGGCCGGTGGTGATGTGATCTTTGTGGCTGGCGGCTTGGGCATCGTGCCATTGCGCTCGCCCCTGGCGGTGGTGCTGGAAAATCGCAGCCGTTACGGACAGGTGGATCTGATTTATGGGGCCAAGAGCCCGGCGGAACTACTCTTTAGCTACCAATACCAGGGCTGGCAGCAGTTTGATGTCAACCTGGGAATCAGCGTGGATCACCCGGATGACACCTGGCAGGGGGCAACTGGTCTGATCACTGGTCTGCTGGAAAAACAGCTGGCTGGCCGGAATTTGCAGCACAACACCTCGGCCATCGTCTGCGGGCCACCGGTGATGTTTAAGTTCGTCTGCGACCTCCTGACCCGCGCCGGGTTGCCCATGCAGAAGATGTTCGTCTCCTTGGAGCGGCGCATGCACTGCGGTCGGGGAAAATGCTGCCGCTGCAATATCGGCTCCACCTACACCTGCAAGCAGGGTCCGGTCTTCGACTATTGGACGGTAATGAACCTTAAGGAGGCCATCTGATATGACAACGGAGCCTAGCTATCTCGGCGTGCCGGTGGTGCGGCCGCGGGTGGCATTTTTCGAATTGACCTCCTGTGAGGGTTGCCAGCTCCAGCTCCTCAATAACGAGGCGAACCTGCTGGATTTCCTGGCCCTGATCGAACCGGTCAACTTCCGGGAGGCCATGGACGAGAAGAGCGATGAATATGATATCGCCTTCGTCGAGGGCAGCGTCACCCGCAGTGACGAGGTGGAGCGGCTTAAAAAGATTCGCAGCCGGGCAAAAATATTGGTGGCCCTTGGTTCCTGCGCCTGTTTCGGCGGGGTGAATCAGCTCAAAAATCGCTTTGTCGATCCCGATTGGGCCCGCCGCCAGGTATATGGCGATTTCCCCATAGAGACCGGCCCGGCCTTGCCCCTGGAGGCGGTGGTTCCGGTTGATCTGAGGATCTATGGTTGCCCGATCAAGAAGGAAGAGGTCGAGCGCTTGGTCACCGATCTGGTCTTAGGCAAGAGTCTGGAGGTGCCGAAGTATCCCGTCTGTGTGGAGTGTAAGGCCCGGCATCATCTCTGCCTGTTCGAGCTGGGCGAGGTCTGTCTGGGACCGGTGACTAGAGCTGGCTGCGAGGCCTGGTGTCCGGCCAATCGCATGGGTTGTTGGGGTTGTCGGGGACCGGCCGAGGCGGCCAACCTGGTAGAATTGGCCGAGGTGGCCAAACGTTTTGGAGTGGCCGAAGAGAGTCTGCTGGATCGGCTGGAATGTTTCGGCGGATTTGCCGGAGCGGCGACCGAACTACGCCAACGTTTGCACGATCCCGGCTCTGTTGCCGAAGGAGATAAAACATGAGTAGCACTCGTAAAATTGCGGTTAACCATCTGACCCGGGTGGAAGGTCACGGCAATATCAGCATTAAGATTAAGGATGGCCACCTGGAAGAGGCGCGCTGGGAGGTGGTGGAGACGCCCCGCTTTTTCGAGGCGATCCTGGTGGGCAAAAAGTGGGAGAACGCCCCCTGGCTGTGTGGAAGGATCTGCGGGATCTGCTCCATCGGCCATACCCTCGCCTCCATCCGGGCGGTGGAGCGGGCTTTTGGCTTAGCGGTGACGCCAGAAGTCGATAAATTCCGGCTGTTGCTCAAGCACATGGAAACCATGCAGAGCCATATCCTGCACCTCTGCTTTTTGGTGGCCCCGGATTTTCTCGGCACCGGCAGCGTCTTTCCCCTGATCGGTAGCCATCCCGATACGGTGAAGCTGGCCGCCCGCCTGAAGATGCTGGCCAACCAGGCCTGCGAATTGATCGGCGGTCGCTCTCTGCACCCCACCCGGACGGTGGTCGGTGGTTTTACCATGTTCCCGGAGAGGGCTGAGTTGGCGGCGCTAAAGGTCAAACTGGCCGCCGCCCTGCCCGAGCTGGATGGTTTGGCCGGGCTGATTGCCACCTTTGCCATTCCCGATTTTAGCCGGGAGACGGAATTTGTCTCTCTCAAAGGTGAGGGACGCTATCCCTTCATTGGCGGCGCCTTGGTTTCCACCGATGGGGTGGTGCGGGCTGAGGATGATTATCTGGCCATGAGTAATGAGTACTGTGTGGAACAATCCACCTCCAAGTGGAGTCAGCTGTCGCGGCCCTCTTTTGCGGTGGGGGCCTTGGCCCGGCTCAACAATAACTACCAGTTGCTCACCCCGGGGGCGCGGGCGCTGGCCGAGCGTTTTGGCCTGGCGCCGGTTAACCATAACCCCTTTATGAACAATGTCGCTCAGCTGGTGGAGTGCGTGCAGGTGGTGGAGGATTCACTTCTGCTGATTGATGAGTTATTGGCCGCTCCCTGGGGTAAACCCCGGCAAGAGGTGACGCCCCGGGCTGGCCGCGGGGTGGCGGCGGTGGAGGTGCCACGCGGCATCCTTTACCATTGTTACGAATTCGACGGGGAAGGGCGGATCACCAAGGCCGATTGCGTGATTCCCACCAGCCAGAACCACGCCAACATCCAGCACGATCTGGTGGCTTTGGCCGAGGAGATGGCCGCCGCCGGGAAGAGCGACGCCGAAATCGAAAAGCTGGCTGAAATGCTGGTGCGGGCTTACGATCCTTGTATTTCTTGCTCGGTGCACTAAGGATAGTGGGTATAGTTATGGGAGGAGCAGTCTGCCGTTTGACCTGTCGGACTGGTCAGACAGCAGACCACCACCCACAAAAAAGCCGACATCTGTCGGCTTTTTTTGTCTAGGACTTAAGCAGCTCTTCAGTCGTCAAAATTCCCAGCCGGTCCCTTATCGGTGTTCATTGCCCCGGCCCGTTCGGCGATTTTCGCCCCGGTCCACTGGGAAGGTTTCTCGATCCTTTTCGCCTTGGGGCAGGGCTGGTAGGAATTGGCCTTGAGGATCGCCTCGTAGCCCAGCTGGGCGGTGTCCTCGGCGTTGAAGACATTGACCAGCAGGTTGTAGATGAAATCCTCCACCCTTTTCGCCATCCGCTCCCGGATTGGCTGGGGTTGGCCCATGATCCGGTTTTCGAAGGCCAGGTTGAGGCTCTTGTAATTTCCTCCTTTCCAGCCCTTGCTGTCGGCGAATGCCACCATCTCCTGCCAGAGTGATTCGGTGACCCCGGCATTCTTGACCTTGATGAAGTTGCCGTCCCCATCCAACTGGGCATTGCCGTAGTCGTTGACTTCCAAGCCCCAGGAGATCATCTGCAGGGCAGTGGCGACGTTGGCCTTGGTGGTGCGGGTCTGGCCAGCAATCTCCCGCAGCCGCTCCGAGCTGTTGCCGGAGGTGCCGTGCTGGGCGCCGGAGACGCCGTAGGGGGTGAGTTTTTCGTGGATGGCGGCGGTCAGTTCCACCTGGATGCCCAGGGAACTGGCCTCGATGCCGTGGGTGGTGCCGTTATTCAAGGCGATCCAGTCGGGAAAGATGTCGTGGGCGTTCATGCCCTGGATATGGAAGAGCGCCTCGGCCTCGGTGGAAAGACCCTCCTTGCCCTTGATCTCGCCCACTTCGGTTTCCAGACCGGCCCAAGATGGCACCACCTGGCACAGCGCCAGATTGGCCAGCAGGTTTTTGTCGTCGGGCAGGTGCGAGGCGTCGATGGCGATGGAGGTGATGCCGGCCTCGAACATGGTGGGGATCTCGACCTTGGCGAAGTCCAGGTCGGACTCCTTCTTGATCCCGTAGTGGTCGGCGTGGATGGCCACCGGCACTTTGATGCCCAATTCGTTGCAGAGGGCGTCAACTTGGCGGGCCATGTTCCAGTAGTTCACCGGGCAATAGGACTTGGCGCCGCCCTCGGAGCGGGCAATTTCGATGATGATGGCGGCATTGGCCTTCTGGGCCGCCTGGAGTGCTCCCCGGATTATCAGGTTGCTGCGGCCATTGGCGGCGATGGTCATGGCCTGGCCCTTGGCCAGCAGGGCCCGGTCGATGAACTTGCCGCTGACCAGCAGCGCTTTGGAGTTGGGGAACAGTTTGACCACGTTGGGTGGGCGACCGACCTTCAGGGCCTTTTCGAAATCTGCCGATTTTGCGGACATTTTCTTCTCCTTGACCAATTTTTCAATGGAATTTTCCGGCGTGAAATAATACCTTCGGGGTGCCCGGGCGGCCTGGGTTTTCAGTCGACGGGGCAAAGTGTTGGGCTATCTTACCAAAGCGGTCCGGGAAAATAAAAGTAAATGTCAGCGCCTGGTGGATATTGGGGGCGCCCTTGCGGTTGGGGAGAATGTTATGAATGAAAGTGAGAGCTTTTGCGCCCTGGTGGTGCGGGAAGAGGAAGGATGTTGCGTTCGCAGTCTTGAGGAGCGGCGTATTGCCGATCTTCCGAAGGGCGAGGTCTTGATCCGGGTTGCCTATTCCTCGCTCAATTATAAGGACGGTCTGTCGGCCACCGGCAACCGGGGGGTGACCAGGCGCTATCCCCATACCCCTGGCATTGATGCCGCCGGGGTGGTGGTGGAGAGTTCTGAGCCCCGCTTTCGGCCCGGTGATGAGGTGTTGGCCTGTTGTTATGACTTGGGGATGAATAGCCCGGGTGGCTTTGGCCAGTATATCCGGGTTCCGGCGGCCTGGGTAATGCGGCGGCCCTCCGGGTTGACCCTATGGGAAAGCATGGTCTACGGCACCGGCGGTTTTACTGCCGCCAACTCGGTGGAGCGACTTCTGGCTTGCGGGGTGCGTCCCGAACAGGGCAAGGTGCTGGTCAGCGGGGCCAGCGGTGGGGTGGGCTGCTTCAGCGTCGCCATCCTGGCCCGGGAGGGCTTTAAGGTGACGGCGGTTAGTGGCAAGGAGTCGGCCCGGGAATTGTTGACCAGCCTGGGAGCGACGGAGATTATCAGCCGGGAGCAGGCGGTGGACCACAGCGGGCGCTTGATTCTCAAGGGTAAATGGGCCGGGGTGGTGGATACTGTCGGTGGCGAGATCCTGGCCACCGCCTTAAAGTCCACCCGCTACGGCGGGGCGGTGACCTGCTGCGGTAATGTGGCCGGGCCGGAGTTTGCCGCCAACGTCTTTCCCTTCATCTTGCGGGGCATCGCTCTGCTGGGCATCGACTCGGCCGAATGCCCCATGGCCCGGCGGGAGATGCTTTGGGGGAAGCTGGCCGGGGAGTGGAAGATTCCTGGCCTGGCGGCAATCACCACCGAGATCGGCTTGGCCGAGCTGGACGGGGCAATTACCCGTATCCTCAAAGGGCAGGTTCAGGGGCGGGTGGTGGTGCGGTTGTGGGACTGAGGAACTGCAGAACAGCAGAATATTCAACCGCAGAACCGCAGAAGTGTTTAAGGGCGGGGTCTGCAAATTCACCAGGTTGGGCGTGATAATAATGGTGGACCAGTTCGCTAAGTTTGGGCAGTATCATCGTTCCCACGCTCCCGCGTGGGAACGGGATCAGGTGACGCTCCCGCGTCACCAAAGGACGCTGGAGCGTCCAAGGCTGCGTTCCCACGGAGATCGTGGGAACGATAGAAAACCGCAGAATATCCAACCGCAGAACCGCAGAAGTGTTTAAGGGCGGGGCTGCAAATTCACCAGGCTCGGGCGTGATAATAAGGCCGGACCAGTTCGATAAGTTTGGGCAGTTGGGCGGTTTTGAAATAATCAGGGCTGGACGGATAACCGGTCGTTTTCAGAGAGAGCATTGAATGATCCAAACACCAACCGACCATAATCTGCGCCGTTTGCGCGATCAGCTGGACCTGCGGGAGGCGGGGCTGTTGTCGCCACTGGCGGCCCGGAGTTCCGCGGCCTTGCGGCGCCATCCCGAAGAGCGGGTAGGGCACCGGCAGAACTTCTTTCTGGACAGCGATCGCATCCTTCATTCCCGGGCCTATAGCCGTTATATCGACAAGACCCAGGTCTTCTACATGGTTGCCAACGACCATATCACCCACCGGGTTCTGCACGTGCAGTTGGTGGCCAAGATCGCCCGCAGTGCTGGGCGCTTCCTGGGGCTGAACGAGGATCTGATCGAGGCCATTGCCCTGGGCCACGATATCGGCCACCCGCCTTTCGGCCATGATGGTGAGAAGCTGCTCTCCGCCCTCTGCCTTGAGCACGGTCTGCCGCCTTTTCATCACAATATCCAGTCGGTGCTCTTCCTGGATCGCCTGGAGCGGGGCGGCCGGGGCTGGAACCTGACCCTGCAAACCCTGGACGGCATCCTCTTCCACGATGGGGAAACCCATAGCGAGGCGTTGCGTCCCAGCCGGGACCACGACTTCGCGCTGCTCGACCGGGTGGCGGAGCAGGCGCCCGGCGCGGTGAGCCCGGAAGCGGCCACCCCCATGACCTTGGAGGGTTGCCTGGTCCGGCTCTGCGACACCATTGCCTATATCGGCCGCGATATCGAGGATGCCATCGAATTAAAGCTGATCGCTCGGGCCGATCTCCCCGGCGAATGCGCGGCGGTGCTGGGCGACTCCAACGGCAGCATCGTCTACCGCCTGGTTGCCGACCTGATCGCCAACGGCTGTGCGGCTGACCGGCTGGCCTTCTCGCCCTCGGTGGGCGAGGCGCTGGCTGGTCTGAAGAAGTTCAATTACGAGCGGATTTACCTGAACCCCCAGATCAAGCGCAGCCTCGGCGAAATCAGCGCCTGCTACCGCGCCCTTTTTGAGTCGTATCTGGAGGCACTGGCGACGGGGCGGAGTCGGGCGACGATTTTCCCCGAGGCGGGTGAGCGGGCGGCTGACGCCCCGGTGGATGTGCGGACCCCGGCCGCCATGGTTCGGGACTTTATTGCCGGGATGACCGATGACTATTTTCTCGCCCAGGCCGCCGCCCTGGGTTGCCGGATTCCGACCAAGACCACCGGCCCCCTGGTCGCAATGGGGTAGATATGGTTGCCAGGATCTTTGTCATACCGCTTTGAACCGTTCCGTGCAAATCAGTTAACCGATGAATTCCGGGGCCGGGGCCAAGAGAGCCAGTGAATTAAGCGAGGATTTAGGAGACTGAAGCGTGGGGAGAAGGCGTTATTGCTGGGCGGAGGATTCCTCGCACCAGCTGGCCTTGGCGGCCTCTATCTGGTCCCGGTAAGCTGCCGCCGGGGTTTCTCGTCCGCACACCGTGCAGACCACGTGGGCCTTGGCTCAGCGGCCGCGGAGAATGGCGCGGCCACCGCAGGCGAGGCAGGTCAGAAGTAGTTCGTCGTCATTATTCATTTTTTCGCCAAAAAAAAGGGTTTTCGGAATAATCCGAAAACCCTTGAGGAAAACTGGGGTGAGCGATGGGACTTGAACCCACGACCTCCGAGGCCACAACCCGGTGCTCCAACCAACTGAGCCACGCCCACCATGCAGAACTTTGAAAGGCTATTTAATAGAATTGCGCCGGTTTGGCAAGGCCAAAGTGGCGGGCGGTATGGGACTGGTTATTTGCCGATTTCCCGGTTGCAACTCTTGCAGACCTTGGCCTGGGCCTTGATTATCTCGGCGCAGTGCGGACACTCCTGGCGATTTTGCTTGGCGAGAATTCGACCGATGGCCAGTTCTGCCTGCTGCCCGATCTCGGTGTGCAGAAACTTGTGGGCGCGGATCGGATCAATACAGGCAAGATCGTCGAGTGCTTCCAGAAGATCGCAGGCTCGCTGACGATCGGCCAGGTTGGCCTGCTCGTCGGTGATCAGGCGGAGAACCGGGGCCAGATCCTTTTCAGCCACGCAGCAGTTGAGTCGCGCCACTGCCTCTTTCTCAAGGCGATAACGCTCGTTGCCGGTGGCAACCTCGTCAGGATCGACCACCATGCCGGTGAAGGCATCTTTGCTGCCGACCATCATCGGGCCGCCCTTTTCCTCGTTTGGCAACAACATGTAACGGCAGGCGGCTGCCTTGCCGTAGCGCTCGACAAACTCCCCCCAGCTATTCTCGAAGATCCGGCACTCGTCGTTGAGGCAGACGAAGAAGATCTCGCTGCCCCAACCCAGCCCGTCGCCGACGTGAAAGGGTGGGGTGCGGCAGCAGGAGAGCCTGGTGTTGCAATGGGGGCAGTGGTGGACTTCCCTGGCAACCTCGTAACAGCGTTCGTCGGTGAACATGGTGAAGCTCCTCTTGTGGTGAAAATGACGCTGGAACCCATGTCACGCAGTGGAACCGGCGCGCATGATTCAGGGATTCTCGAAAACTCCAGACATTAACGCATCCTCTCGAGTCGGTCAATGGAACGAAAAAATATTCAGAAAAGTATCTGCGATAATCGCGTTTGGTATGTTATCCTCAGCCGAAATCTTGGTCCAGTTCTTAGAGCTGGTTCGGGGAAAGGCGTTGACATTTGGCGGGTCAGTAGGTTAAAGAATCCGATCCTGATTCCGACCGAACGGTCTGGTAGTTAACATCATAAAATTACAACGAAATATCATGGCTAACGAAAAAAAATCCAGGTACATCGAGGCCGGTGTCGATATCGACAAAGGCAATGAGTTTGTCAAGAGAATCAAGCCGCTGGTTGCGGCCACTTTCCAACGGGGAGTGATCAGCGACATCGGTGGTTTTGGTGGCCTCTTCGCCTTGGGCGGTGACCGTTACAAAGATCCGGTTCTCGTTTCTTCCACCGATGGGGTGGGTACCAAGCTTAGTGTCGCACTGCTCTGCAACCGCCATGACACCATCGGCATTGATCTGGTGGCCATGTGCGTCAACGACACCATAGTATCCGGGGCTAAGCCGCTCTTCTTTCTCGACTATTTTTCCGCCGGTAAGCTTGATCTGCAGGTGGCTGTCGATGTGGTTAAGGGAATCGCCAAAGGGTGCGAGATCTCCAAGTGTTCCTTGATTGGTGGTGAGACCGCTGAAATGCCTGGTTTGTACCAGGCTGGTGAGTACGATCTGGCCGGTTTCGTGGTGGGCATCGTCGAGCGCGACGATATCATCGACGGTTCCGATATCCGGGTGGGCAACAAACTGATCGGCCTGGCCTCCAGCGGGGTGCACAGCAACGGCTACTCACTGGTCCGCAAGATTTTCTTTGAGGAGCAGAAGCTCAAGGTTGATGATTATCTCGAAGAGCTGGGCTGCAAGGTTGGTGAGGAACTGCTCAAGCCAACCCGCATCTACGTCGAGCCGCTGTTGAATGTCATCCGTCATTTCAAGGTTCATGGTCTGGTGCATATCACCGGGGGCGGCTTCACTGAAAACATTCCCCGGATTCTGCCCAATGGTTGCAAGGTGAAAATTGAAACCGGCAGTTGGCCCATCCCGCCGGTCTTTCGCTACCTCTGTAAAACTGGCGAGGTTAGCCCGGAGGAGATGTTTAAGACCTTCAACTGTGGTATCGGCATGATCGCTGTGGTGGCTGAGAATGAGGTCGATGATATTTGCCACCATTTAGTTGGGATGGGCGAGACCCCCTTCGTTATTGGCGAAGTTGTGGCTGCCCGCAAGAAGGACGAGCTGGTGGATATAGATTGTGCGGCCAACTTCGCCTAGAATTTTTGGCGGCGGGTTTTTTGGTTGGCGCATGTTGTAATTTGCTAGCCACTGTGAACCAGGTTTTTAGCGTATGGTCCAGCCGGGAGACCCCTCATTGGCTGAAAATCTCGCCGTTACCAAGCCTTCGTCGGGACTTTCTGTAGTAACTCAGAGGGCTTGAGCGACTGTCTGCTTGCGGCAGGGCAATCTTCACTCTTTATCTATTCTGCCAGGCTTTTACCCCATCGGTAATCAGATCTCTGATAAGTAGAATCTGGCTTAGAGATGGCTCTCGCTCCGATCTTTCCTCATTTCTAACCGCAACTTTTCACGCCATCTTGTCAGGAGCCGTACATCGAGCCGGAGGACAACGTCTGGGAGATAATTTCGGGGAAGCTGAGGTGCTTATTGGTGCAAGCACAGTAGCTGGGTGTTGAATTTGAATCTAATCTTGAAAATCCCAGAGGTTCCTGTTTTTATCGTAGCGACCCGATGACCGTTATCCTTCGCACGGAGTTCCTTCTATGTCCAGTGAACGCACCAAAGTAGTGATCATGGCGGCCGGTAAGGGTACCAGGATGAAGTCTGAGAGTGCTAAAGTTATGCATGAGGTCTTCTTCTCCCCCATGTTGCACCAGGTTATTCTTGCTTTGGAGCCCTTGGCGCTTCTGCCGGATACGGTGGTGGTCACCGGTCATCAGGCCGAGGTGGTGGAGGCGTCGCTGGTGAGTTTTCCAGTATCTTTTGCCCGTCAGGGAGAACAACTGGGCACGGCTCACGCCGTGCTGGCGGCTCAGGAGTTCTATGATAATTTTGCTGGGACGGTGTTGATCCTCTGCGGCGACACGCCCCTGATCCGTTCCG
>Ga0334722_10006898_pt1 | contig 11126 bp, 12 predicted proteins | sample C3_bottom_MG_FD_207210 | JGI IMG/M metagenome (GOLD analysis project Ga0334722, IMG submission 207210) | Sediment microbial communities from Yellowstone Lake, YNP, Wyoming, USA - C3_bottom | ecosystem: Environmental > Aquatic > Freshwater > Lake > Sediment | place: USA: Wyoming | collected...
CGGCCTTTTTAATGTTCCCGGGAATATCTCTGCTCCATTTTTCATAAGCCGCCATGCTGCAATTCAGGTAAAGCTTCTTGTTAACGATCTTCCATACTTCAGGATCGGTCTGGGCTTTCCGCGACTCCGTCATGGCCCAGGCGCAATAACCGTCGTATTGCGGAGCGTATTTTTCCGGATCGGCTGCAAAGAGGTCCCTGTTCTCTTTGTTCAGGAAATGCCAGGTCATACCGTGCCACGGGAAGGTAAATGACTCCTTCCCCTTCAGTGCCTTGTTGGCGTTGAAATAGGCGACGCTGTCGTACCCCTTAATGGCAACAGGGTCCGCAGGCGATTCTCCGAGAGCTGTGCCGCCTGATCCGGCAAATAGAAATACAAAGGTGAAGCTCAGAAGAAGCCCCTCTGCCGCTTTCAGTGATTCCATGGCCATTTCCCTCTCTTTTTTCGTTTCGCCGAATTTCGTTACCATCCCTTTTTCCATCATTAGTCGTCGCTTGCAGCTCCCCGCCGCAGCCTGTTCGTCCATGCCACGAGCGCTTCCAGGAGTTCCCTGATCAGATCGCGCGACGTCTGGTCCGTCAGCTTCCCGTCCTTGATCCTGTCCTGCGCATGGGAGACCATGACCTCCGGTCGGTTCAGCGGGTGCATGTTCAGGAACACGCAGCTTTGGCGAAGATGATACTGGGCCCGCGCCGTTCCGATCATGCCCATGGAGGCGCCCATGATGGCGACGGGTTTGTCGTCAAAGGAGTTCTCTCCGTAGGGGCGGGACCCCCAGTCAATGGCGTTCTTCAGCACGCCCGGGACCGAGTAATTGTATTCCGGCGTGACGATAAGGAGCGCGTCGCTTGCCTTGATCTTGTCCTTGAACTCCCTGACCTTTGCAGGCAGCTTCTGCTCCAGGTCCGTGTTATAGGGCGGGATGCCGTCGAGATCGAATATTTCAAGTTCAACGCTGGCCGGCAGCAGTTCCATCGCAGTCCGCAGCAGCGTTCTGTTGTAGGAGTCTTTTCGCAGGCTGCCGGCGAAACCGAGAACTTTAAATTTCTTTGCCATGGACTGTTCCTCCTTTACGCTCGTTGCTTTTTACTCCGCATTCCGCATTCCGCATTCCGCAATCCGCAATGGTTACGCTACTCCCTTACCTTCAAGATTATCTTGCCCATTGACTGCCGCCCCTGGAGCCGCAGGTGCGCTTTGTCTGCCTCGGCGAGCGGCAGCACGCTGTCTATGTGCAGCTTCAGCCATCCTTCCCTTATTCCCTTCAGGACATCGCCGGACCTGCGGAGAAGTTCTTCCCGCGTGGCCGTAAAGTTTGACAGATGTCCTCCGGAGACGGAGATGGACTTCGGCATAAGGCTGTTCGGAAGAAAAGGGTCGGCAGGGCCGCTTGCCGCACCGTAGACCACCACGTGGCCGCGGATCGCCGCAGCCTCCCGGTCGATTGGAAAGGTGCTTTTCCCCACACCGTCAAGGATAAGCTCGGCGCCCCGCCCGTTTGTCAGGCGCTTGGTCTCAGCTCCGAAATCCTGTTGCGTATAGAGGATGACATGATCGGCTCCCGCTTCCCGGGCGACTGCCGCTTTTTCCTCGGTCCCGACCGTGGCGATGACCGTGGCACCGAGGTGTTTGGCCCATTGCACCAGAAGTCCTCCCACCCCCCCTGCTGCGGCGTGTACCAGGACGGTGTCTCCCGGCTTCAGCGTGCGGAATTCATGGAGCAGGTAGTGCGCCGTCATTCCCTGCAAGGGAAAGGCCGCCCCTTCAATGAACGAGAGGCTGTCCGGCAGCGGGATCAGTTTCGCTGCATCGATGATCGTGTACTCGCTGTAGCTCCCGAGCTGCCCGGTGTAAGCGACCCGGTCATTGACATGGAGCGACCCAACCTTGTCTCCTACGGCCGCAACAACGCCCGACGCCTCCTGACCGGGGACAAAAGGAAGCTTCGTGGGATAGTATCCCTGCCGGAGGTAGATATCGACATAGTTCACTCCTGCTGCGTGGATCTTCACCAAAGCCTGGCCTTCTCCGGGCTTCGGAACTTCCATATCAGTCAGTTTCAGCACGTTTGCATCGCCGTGATCTGAGATCTTGATGGCTTTCATGGTTTGCCTCCGGAGCCGGTCTCCGATCGCTGCTCTGCCGGTCGACCCTCCACCCGGGGCACTCGGGGGGAAGGAGTGCGCTTGCGGAGTCGAGCCGGCTCGTCTGCTCCGGGGAAAGGAGCTCCTTGTTCGAAGCGAGACGGTCCAGAAGCCATGCCAGTATCGCTGATATGGCAGATCTCGCAAAGCCTGCCTTTTTCATCCATGATCAAGTGGAACGTGTTCTGTTTTTTCAGATCATGACAGGATATGCAGGTCACCTTGCCGTGCAAGAACTTGATCCCCTTTGCCCTCACTGCTGCAACAGGGGCATAAGAAGCCCTCTTGCCTTCGGGCGGATACTTCTTCAAGATCGAATGGGACGTGCTGAAGTCGCAGTTTACCGTGCAGTATGATACATTCTTCGCCGCCAGCCCGTCGTGACAGACAATGCAGCGGTCTGGACTGCCTCCTGCTTCGATGGTTTTGCCGTGATGTTCGACCATTTCAGCCTTTGCCGATGATGCTGCGAAAACGAGCATTGACAATAGCACCAGGTGCGGAACAGACGAGATCTTTCTCATGCGAACCTCCGGTGGATTGCTTCTTTCAGCGGTCTCAATTTCTTGTAACTACCCGGGTCAAATCATTATCCGCGTATTACGCAGAAAACCGTCCTCAGGCCGCAATCCGCTTCGCAAGCTCTGCCTTTGCCAGGTTAATGGTTACCGAGGAGAGGGCCGCTGATACGGGACAGCCCTTTTTTGCCAGTTCCGCCTTTTCCCGGAACGTTGCAGCATCCAGACCCTGGACAGCGCCCTCGGTTTCCAGATCGATCTGCGTGATCTTGAAGCCTTCTCCTGCCTTTTCGACATGGACCCTGGCGGTCGTGGAAATGCGCCCCGGCTTGTACCCCGCCTGTTCGAGGATCAGGGACAGGGCCATGGAGAAGCAGCCTGCATGTGCTGCGCCGAGCAGTTCTTCGGGGTTGGTCCCGGCTCCCTGTTCGAAACGGGATGCGAAGCTGTATTGTCCTTCCCATATTCCCTTCCCGACCCTCATCGTTCCCTTGCCGTTTTTAAGGCCGCCTTCCCATACCGCAGTTGATGATCGTACCAGCATGATGCACCTCCCTGAAATGACGTTCTTTTATACAATAAGTGTAGCACTGCGAAAATGGACCCGCACAGAGACCGAAAGTATTACAAAACGCGGGAGGAAACGATCAGACCTGCGCCGCCTGTATACCCTTCTCTTGAACAATTGGGTGTTATACTCGAAGAAGATCGAGACCGTCGGGAGGAGCCTCTCATGATAAGCTTTCCATCCATAGATCCCGAGCTTGTCCGCATCGGACCGGTGACCTTGCGCTGGTATGGCGTGATGTATGCGCTCGGTTTCGCTGCCTCCTATCTGCTCGTCCGTTACCAGGTGAATCATCCCGTGCATGGCTCGTCAAGCGACGGCGCCCGTCGCAGCATACCTGAAGACTTTTTCGACAGCCTGTACGTCTACCTCGTTGCAGGGCTCATCATCGGCGCGCGTCTGGGCTATGTGCTGTTTTACGACCTTCGTGCGTATCTCGCCGATCCCCTCGAACTCTTCGCGGTCTGGCACGGAGGCATGTCCTTTCACGGCGGCCTGATCGGCTGTATTGCCTCAGGCGCCTGGTGCTGCCGTCGCCACGGGGTGGACGTCTTTCGCGTGACAGACCTCGTGACGATCACCGCGCCGATCGGCCTCGGCCTTGGCAGGATCGGCAATTTCATCAATGGCGAGCTGTTCGGACGGGTGACCGACGTGCCCTGGGCCATGGTCTTCCCGAAGGGAGGGCCGTTGCCGCGCCACCCCTCGCAGATCTACGAATTTCTGCTCGAGGGAATCATTCTGTTCGGCATACTCTGGCCGCTTCGGCGCCGCGCCTGGCCCCCGGGAGTTCTTGCGTCGCTGTTTCTTGTCTTGTATGGGGCCGCCCGCTTCTTCGTTGAGTTCTTCCGCGAGCCCGATGCCCAGCTCGGTTTTGTTCTTGCGAATGCGATCACCATGGGCCAGGTCCTGAGCTTTGTTATGATCATCGCAGGCTTTGCCGGTGCGCTTTTCTTTTGGCATCGGAAACAGGGTTGATCCTGAATACGGCAGCTATCGCTCCCGGTGCTATACTTAGAACAGACAGGAGAGACATCATGCATGATATTCTGCTCGGGATCGGGGTGGCTGCCTTCATCGTGTATGCCATCTTCAACATCGCCTACATCATGAGCATGAAGCGGCTGAGCGAGCGCGTTGAGAAGTTCCTGCGGGACACTGAGGGAAACCTGAACGCGACCCTTGGGGAGCTGAAAGGTACGCTCGAGAATGCCCGCAAGGTGACGGACGACGTGAGCGCCGTAACTGCCAATGTTCGGGAGATCGCGGACACGATCGTAAGCGTGGAGCAGCGGGTGGGTAAACTGTACCAACAGGTTCAGAAACGTGTTGCATCGACAGCCGGGGCGAACCTGGCGGGCCTGAAAGCAGGCATCAAGACCGGTGTGGCAACCCTCGGCAGGAGCATGGGGCGGAAAAAAAGAGGGGCAGATCATGGATAAAAAACAGAAAACGAAAGAAACAAAAGGGCGCTCCATCCTGGTCCCGTTCCTGCTGAGCGGGCTCGCTGGTGCGGGAATTGCCCTGCTGCTCGCGCCGAAATCGGGCAAGGAACTGAGAAAGGACGTCAAGCACGCTGCATCGAAGACCGGGGAGAAGGTTGCGTCGACCATCAGGGAAAGCAGGAACGCCGTAACAGAAGCTCTCGTTGCTGGAAAGCAGGCGTTTCTCGAGGAACGGGACCGGCAGATCAAGGCAGCGTAGCAGTTCGCTGTTCGCGAGGGAAAAACAAACTATAGGGTTCCGCATAAGTTAAGCAACGAGCTTTTTTTGATGATGAGCGTCCCTCCCTCTCCTTCAAGGAGAGGGTCGGGTGAGGATGGGTCTATCCAGCGGCTTTTCAATACCCATCCCCACCTTAATCCTCCCCTTGAAGGGGAGGAAACCTGCTTTCAGAGGCCAAAATACCGGTTATTGCATTTCTTATGCGGAAGTCAATTAACGCAAAACCAACAAGCGCGTTCTCATACCCCGAGGTCATGAGCGCGCTTTTCTTTTTTCCACGCGTTTCAGGTTCAACGCTTTTCGGGACGCTTCTTGTTCCCGTCGATCGCTTTACGGACAAAAGGATAGATGGTTTCCGTTATGATGCGGTAGCCTTCCGCCGTCGGATGGATGCCGTCGGCCTGGTTCATGGCGGGATCAACTGCCACGCCTTTTAAGAAGAAGGGGATAAGGATCAGTCCGTGCTTTTTTGCGAGGCCGGGGTAGATGCCGGCGAAATCCCGCGTGAACTTTTGGCCCAGGTTCCTGACCATCTGCATGCCTGCAAGGACCACGATCACCTTTTGCTGCTTCAGGATGCGGATCGTTTCGTCGATATTCTTTTTGGTCAGGCGCGGATCAATGCCGCGTAGCCCGTCGTTGGCGCCGGTCTCGAGAATAACGATGTCCGGATGGAGCTTCATCACCCAGTTGATGCGCGAAAGCGTGCCGCTGCTCGTTTCGCCGCTGATCCCTGCGTTCACGACCTTCCAGTCATATCCTGCCGACCGGAGCCTTCTTTCGAGCTGCGCCGGATAGGCTTCTTCTTCATTCACGCCGAGCCCCGCCGTAAGGCTGTCGCCCACGGCAACGATGACGCCTTTGGATCGCTGCTCTGAAGATGGCGCAGCGCTGCTCTGCGCTGTGCTTCCAAGGAGCATCAGGCACAGGGTGAAGGTAAAACACATCTGCCGGATCAAAGAGCGTTTCATAATTCCCCTCGCAATAAAACCAACAAGGACAAGCGGAAACTAAAAGTCATCTCGCGCAAAGCCGCTAAGCTCGCAAAGAAGAGCAACTCGATCTGGCTAAAATCCAGAATCTAAAGATTTCCTTTGCGCTCTTTGCGGCTTTGCGCGAGACGCTTCGCTTTGACCCGAATCGTATCGTTTCATCTTTTCACTCCTCCGCCTGCTCTCGCAAAAAGGCAGCCGGCTTATGGCGCAGGATCGGGACGGCTGCCCCGAGGCCCACGGCAACGACCAGGAAAAGCGTAACCACGGCCATGAACAGGCTCGTGGCGACGAACGGTTCATAGGCCAGGTCGAGCGCATAGGTGCAGACGATCCAGCCCGTTGTCTGGGCAAGCGCCAGAGCGATGACGGCGCTGGCTGAACCGATCAGCAGGCCTTCCATGGCAAAGACCGTCAGCACGAATCGTCCCCGTGCGCCGAGGATCGTGTAGAAGACCGCCTCCTGAATGCGGGTGTAGCGCGTGGCGAAAACAGAGCTGATGATGATCATGATGCCGGCAAGCACACTAAAGAGCATGAAGAAGTTGACGATGGTCGAGAGCCGGGTCATTATTTTTGAGAAGGCGGCAATGGTTTCGGTAACGTCGATGACGCTCACGTTGGGGAAGGCCGCAACGATGCGGTTCTGGAGCGGCGCGATCCGCTCCTTCTCGAGGTGCAGGGCGGTAAAGAGCGTCTGGGGCGCGTCCTTCAGGACCTCGGCGGGAAATACAAAGTAGAAGAAGGGCTGGAGCGACGCCCGCGTCCTGGTCCTGATGCTCGAGATCCGCGCTTCCACGGGGATGCCCTGGATACGGAAGGTGATGCGGTCGCCCATCTTCATATCCTGCATCTTGACCACCGTGTCGAGGACCGATACCTGCGGCCCGGGCCGATCCTTTTGATAGAGCGGGCCTCCGGAGGTGATGCGCTCGTCATCCAGTAACCGGTCCCGATAGGTGAGATTGAACTCGCGGCCCAGGTTGTCGCCGCGCTTCTGACGCTCCTTTTCGCGGTCGATGGCGATGCCGTTGATCGCCATGACGTCGCCCCGGACCAGGGGATAGAAGATCGCGGGCGTGCCGAGCGCTTCTGCAAATGCCTTTTTCTGCGCTTCCTGGATGTCGATGAAAAAAACGTTGGGAGAGTCGGAAGGATAGGAGCTGACAAAGGTCGCATCCAGGTTCTTCTCGACAAGGGTGATCGAGAAGATCACCGCCAGGGATGCCGAGAGCGTCACCATGATGGCGCGGGTGGCGTTGCCCGGGCGGAACAGGCCCTTCAAGGCCTGCCGCAGCACCAGGTTCTGCGGGCGCAGCCTTCGCAGAAGCCGCAGAACGGCCTCGGCAGCAACAAGGGAGACGACAATGAGCGAAGCCGTGCCGAGCACGAAGAAGAGCCCCGTCTTTACCTCCTGCAGCCGCCAGAGCACCATCAGCGAAAAGAAGACGGCGATGGCGGCGGCGAGCATCACCGTATAGACCTTTTGCCCTTCCCCTTCGGTCTTGCCGAAGATGGCCCGCGGCTTCACGTCCTTCAGCCTCAGCAGAGGGATGATGGTAAAAAGAAGCACGACCACGCCGCCGAGAAGAACGCCTTCGGCAACAGCGGCTCCCGACAGGGAGAGCTCGATGTTGGCGGGAAGCAATCCCTTGAACAGCCCGGGCAGAAGCCGCTCGAGCAGAAAGCTCGCGCCGAGCGCGAGAAGCGTGCCGATCAGGCCGAGGATGGAAACCAGGCCAAAGTAATTCCTGATGATGAAGCGGCTTCCGGCGCCGACCGCCTTCATGACGGCAATGGTCCGCTCCTGTTCGCGCAAGTAGGCGGTGAGCGAGCTCTGGATCCCGATGCCGGCCAGGAGCAGCGTAAAGATGCCGATGAGGTTCAGAAAAAAGAGGAAATTGTCGAAGAAGCGTTTTACTCCCGAGTCGGCGGTCCGGTAGGTCTCGACCCGTTCGCGGTCCGGAAGAGAAACGGACCTGAGCTGAAGGGCTATCTTCTCCAGGTCCCGCTGGTTCATGACCTTGACGAGGACGGTGTAGTTCACGCGGCTGCCTTTGCCCACAAGATCAAGCTTGGCGAGGTCGCTGGTGGGAATGAATACGCGGGGCCCCAGGGAGAAAAAGTTTACCGGCCGGTCCGGCTCCAGGAGCACCACATCGCTGATCGTAAAAGATGCTTTGCCTATCCTGACCCTGTCGTTGATCTTCAGATGAAGCCGGTCGAGCAGAGCCTGCTCCACAACAACGCTGCCCGAGGTCAGAACGTCGGCAAAGGTCCTTCCCGAGGCAAGCTGCAGCGTTCCGTAGAACGGATAGCCCCGGTCAACGACCTTCAGGTTCGACAAAAGCGAGGCGTCTCCCCTCACGGTCCGGACGATGGAGTAAAACTCAGAGATGGCTGCGCTGACTACTGTCCGCTGCTGTTCCTGCCGGGAAAGCTCCTGCGTAAGCGGCTTTGAGAAGGGGGAATGTGCGTGGATGATGATGTCGGCGGCATGGAGCTGCCTTGCATCCTTCAGAAAGGAAGAGTGGACGCTCCGGCTGAACCCGCTGAGCGAGACGAGGGTCACGAGCGAGAGGACTACGCAGAGAACGAAGATCGTCGCCTGGTGCAGGGAGCCGGTGAGCTGGCGGCGAACGAGACGGATCTTACGCATGGTCTTTGCCCGAAGCGATCCTTCCGTCCTTCAGCAGCACGACGCGCCCGGCCTTTGCGGCGATCTCGCTGCTGTGCGTCACCAGGACCAGCGTGGTTCTGCGCTCCTGATGGAGCTCCAGGAGCAGGGCGAGCACGGCCGCGCCGTTCATGGAATCGAGGTTGCCCGTGGGCTCGTCGGCAAAGATGATCCGCGGGTCGTTGACCAGCGCGCGACAGATGGCGCAGCGCTGCTTCTCGCCGCCGGAGAGCTGGTGGGGAAAGCTCGCCCCCCGGTCCGACAGGCCCACGCGGGAAAGGAGCTCCTCCGCCTTTTGGCGCGCCAGCGCGTCTCCCCGCAGTTCGGCAGGGAACATGATGTTCTCCAGGGCCGTGAGCGACGGGATGAGATGGAAGGACTGGAACACGAATCCGAAGAAGCTGTTCCGAAGCGGCGCCAGGTCGTCCTCGGAAAGATCGGTAATGTCCTCGCTGTCGATCAGCACCCTGCCGGAGTCTACGCTGTCGAGGCCCGACAGGATCGAGAGCAGCGTTGATTTGCCGCTGCCGCTCTCGCCCTGGACCACCAGGAACTCGCCGTCGGCCACCGCAAGGGACACGGAATCGAGCACGGCGATCCTCCGTTTGCCTGCAGTGTAGGTCTTGGAAATGCTGCGCGTCTCCAGGATGGGCATGGGAGCAATACTAGCACGCTCACCCTGCTGAGTCAAATTACGCCGGCAGCGGCGTGATGTGATACAACAGCTGCTACAGGTTCGATCGAAGATCAGCAGTGGCAACAGGCCCGCACTAATACTTTATTATTGGGATCTGCCTTGTCTGACGGGAGAGGGTTCCCGACAGGGCTGCTCCCTGGTGATATACTATAAGTAACTTGGAAGCGGCATTTGCACTCCAGAGGGGAGGTTTAACTCGAAGAATCAACCAGACTACCGGGATCGAAAGGAGCATTGCTCATGAAAAGCAGAGAAGAGTATATCGAGCAGATGACGGCCCAGCTTAAGGAGTGGTCGAGAAAGATCGACGAGCTGGAGTTCTCGGCGCGCGCTGCCAAGGCGGACGCCAGGATCACCTATGAGAATCGGATCAGGGACATGAAGGGCAAACGGGAATCGGTTTACAAAAAGCTTCGGGAACTGCAAGGCGCGGGCAGTGAGGCCTGGGATACCATGACGAAAGGAGTCGATGCTGCCTGGGATGAGTTCAAGCATGCCTTTACCGAGGCAAAGGACAAATTCAAAAAAACGGGTTAAAGGAGGAGGGCATCATGAAGCAGAACATGGGAAAGGTCGACCGCATTATAAGGGTTGTGCTCGCGGTGGTGGTAGGGTTCCTGTATCTGGCGGGCCAGATCACCGGAACGGCGGCGATCGTGCTCGGCATTTTTGCCGTTGTATTCCTGCTGACGAGCTCCGTGGGTTTCTGCCCGCTCTATGCAGCGATCGGCGTATCGACCCTGAAGAAGCAGTAGCACCGGCGGGCTGCTTCTTCAAACAGCGCTTCAAAAGACAAAGGGAGCCGGCAGCTCCCTTTCGTCTTTTTCAGGCGATGCGATCGTTACTTCTTATCTTTCTTCGGCTTCTTCACTTCTTTTTTTGCACCCTCACGAGACTTTGCCATCGTTCCTCACCTCTTTCATATAGGAGATTTTTATGTCCGCAACCAAAACGTTCTTCGGCATTGTTCAATTGCCTTCAGAAGACCGGCATTCGCTACTCTTGTTGATACTATATAAGAATCTACGGGAAGTTGGTAGAAAAAAATGAGGTCCTGCAGATTCCTGCGCTGAGGGCGGTCATGCGCCCGCCTATTTACCGGGCTCGGGCAGGCAGATCGGACAGTATGTTTCCCCCTGGTCCAGGGGGCAGACATGGCTTCACCCGCAAAAACAGACGCATTCCTTCTCCGGCAGATCGCATATGACGCAGATGGGTGCTGCTTGCGGCTTCATCCCCCGACCCTCCGACTGAGAAAAGTTCGTTTCCAATCCCACATACGGTGATTATAATAGCGGGTTCCTGCTGCAATTACAAGAGCCGGCAGGTAACAGCATGACGCCTTTGATCGATAACTATTGCTTCTCAGTAAAGCCCTGTTCATTGTAATAACTTCTAACATCGGTTGCGAACGGCTGTCTCGCGCAGAGCCGCAGAAGCGCGGAGAAATCACTGCATGAATAAGGCAATCCTATTATCAATAAGAACAACATGCCTGCTTCCTTTTCAACTTAACGACTTGTCTTGGTACACCCTCTGCGCCTTTGCGTCTCCGCGCGAGAAGCGGTTCTTCTCTGTTCTGAGTCTTCCTTTTGCAAAACAAGCAACCCTACCTCATGTTTTCTCACTCTTGCCAAAGCTCACGCTACCCTGTTTACCGGAAATTCAAGCAGTTATGTTTTGGCACGCGACCTGCGATGTATAGGGCAAGACTGAGCGAAAAGGAGGACAGGAAAATGAAAACCACACTTTCAAGAAAAACAGCATACATCGGGGCAGGCGCAGGAATGGTGCTCTTTGCGATC
>Ga0334722_10006899_pt1 | contig 11125 bp, 12 predicted proteins | sample C3_bottom_MG_FD_207210 | JGI IMG/M metagenome (GOLD analysis project Ga0334722, IMG submission 207210) | Sediment microbial communities from Yellowstone Lake, YNP, Wyoming, USA - C3_bottom | ecosystem: Environmental > Aquatic > Freshwater > Lake > Sediment | place: USA: Wyoming | collected...
GAGTTCGATCTTCGCGAAGGTCTCGATGAGGTTCTCGCCACGATGCACCGCGCGCTTGCCCTCGAGCGTGCCCGTGAGCGAGGTGAGGTGCATGTTCCCGAAGTTGAGCGCGATGCTCACGCTGTCGACGGCGGTGTTCACGCGTGTGGTCGTCGAGGTCGCCTGCAACCAGCAGATCGAGTTGCGCACTGCGAGGGGCGCCGCGAGCGTGTCTTCGCTGCGCGTCACCGCGTAGGAGAGCGACGAGGGCCCGCTGAAGGTCGCGGCCGTGAGGTTCACGTCCATCACAGCCAGGGCGTTGCGCTCGAACTTCAGCGCCGCGGTGCCGGTGCAACCCTGCATCGTGTACTGCCGCGACGTGTTGAGGCTCGACACGCCGACGCTCATCGAGAGGCTGTTCGCGCTCGTCGGGTAGTACGTGTTGAGGTTCGAGATCGCCTGCGACGTGGCGGGCGTGGCCGAGAGGTACGGGTACAGCGTGATGTCGTCGGTGCTGCGCGAGCGCACCTGGGCGACCTCGAAGCCGTAGCTCCCATCGGTCTCGACGGCGATCATCTGCCCGATGGGCATACGCGAACCGTGGCCGCTCGCGACCGTGACCGCGCTCGCGCTGGTGCCCACTGCAACGGTGGAGCCCGCGGCCACCGACTCGCCGCCGAAGAGCGTCTTCAGCACGATGCGCAGCGGGTTCGCCGAGGTGGCGTCGGGCGTTGCGCCCGTGGCGTTCACCGTGGCGGGCGGCTGGAGGTAGTAGGAGAACTTCGCCGTGCCGCCCTTGTTGCCCTGGAGCGGGGTCTCGGCGTCGAAGACGCGCGGCGAGAGGGTCTTCGCGTCGACGCTCTCTTGCGTCGGGACCACCTCGACGGAGTCGGCGACGGGCCACGCGCGATACTCCGTGCCGAGCGTGCCCATGCCCGACTCTTGCGAGACGTAGAAGGCGCCGATGTGGCCGTGGTGAATGTGGTCGAGCGGCGAGATGGTCATGGTGTGCTCAGAGCGGGGGCGCGTAGCTCGTGTGGAGCGTCGCGCGGGTCATGAGTGCGAAGGTCTGCTCGTAGATCACGCGGTCTTCGGCGATCGTCTGCGAGGGCGCGCCGTCGGGGGCGCAATCGATCACGGTGGGGTCGAGGCTCGCCCACGAGGGCTGCCAGCCGACGCAGTCGCGCACAGCCTGGAGGTCCTGCGCGGCGCGGTCTTCGATGGCGCCGAGGGTGCCCGCGCCCGACGACTCGCCCGTCGCGTCGATGCCCTCGTCGCCCTCGCCCGTGAGCAGGTACGCGACGCGCACCGTCAGCGGGTAGGTCGAGAGGTCGCGGCCCGTGAGGGGATTGCGGAAGCCCTCGGTGGGCTCCGCGCTGCCGATGACGACCTGCACCGCGCGCTCGCAGACGTTGGCCTCGACCGCCTCGAGCGGGAGGCTCACGTAGGCGCGATGGAAGCGCCCGACCGCGAGCGTGTGATCGGAGTCGGCGCCGTGGGTGCCCAGCAGGATCGCGTAGGCTCGCGCGCGGTGCGTCGTCGTGAGGGCCACGCTAAGACCTCACCAGCGGGAACCCGCGCCACTGCCCCGAGGCCATCGTCGCCGCGCCGGTCTGCCCTGCGTCGTACGCGAGGCCCGCGAGCGTGACGGTGAGCTCCTGCTCGTAGCGCGCGCGCATGTCGTCGCGGTAGGCCACGGCGTCGGCGCCTGCGGTCTCGGCGAGCAGGGCCCGCACGAGGTAGCCGTGGGCGCGCTTGAGGCTGATCGTGCCCGCGAAGCCGCCGGGTACGCGGTCCTTCGTCGCCAGGTCGTCGCAGATCCGATCCCAGGCCTCGTCGATGAGGTCGGGCAGCCACAGGTCCGCGGGGATGCGCTTCGCAACGGCCGCGTCGAGGGCGCGCACGTCGGCGAGGGTGAGCTCGCTGCGCGGCGTCCAGCGCACCACGTCGAAGTCGATCGTGACCACGTCGAGGCTGTCGGGGTTCGTGAACTCGGCGCGGCACCCGCGCTGCGCCGTCGCGGTGCTGGCGGTGGTGAGCGCGATCGAAAGCAGCGTCGAGGCGAACGTTGCGCCCGACGCCATCGCGCGGCGCAGCGGAGCCGCGAGCGTGACCACGAGCGAGGCGATCGATGACACCGTGACCATCTCGCCGCCCGACGCCTCGGGGCCACCGACGAGGTAGCGCTGCCCCACGGCCACGCCCGTCACGCTGGTGAGCGCGAGCGTGCGTGCACCAGCCAGGGCCGCGGCGGTGGTCGTGGTGTTCGCCGCGCCGAGCGTCGGCGTGACGTTCGCCTGGAGAGAGTCGCCACCAGGGCCGACGACCTGCACCGACGACGCGAGCGAGGCCGAGGGGCGCGTCGCGAGCGTCGTGGTGAGCGTGGCCGTGCGGTTGTAGGTGGCGAAGCGCATCAGGCCGCGCGCGCCTTGCTGTTGGTCTTCGAGGTCGAGGGCGTGTCTTCGGCGGCGCGGCGCGTGGGCACCTCTTCGACGAGCCACGCGAGCTGTCCGTCGCGGCGCACCTCGCGGGTCGCGATGCCCACGCCCCACTGACGGAGGATCGTGATGGCGTCGTCGAGGCTGAACACGTCGCCCGCGTGCGTGACGCGGCCGAGGCGGTAGAGGTCGCGCCCGCGCTGCGCTCGCGCGGTGCGCGCCTCGGCGCCCCACTGCTGCACCTCGCGGGCGTCGGCCTCGGGGCCCAGGTCGCCGCCGAGGGTGCCGAGCTTCACGGAGAGCACCTTGCCCACGTCGCCCGCCACGAGCTTGCGCCCCTGCGGGTCGACGGAGGGCGGGGTGCCGTTCTCAACGAGACGGAGCTTCCATCCGTCGCGGTGCTCGAAGAGCGAGGAGCCCTCCCCGTCGCTGTTGCGCTTCACGAGCGTGAGCGCGATCTGCTGCGTGCGCCCGTCGCTGCACGCAATGATCGCAGTCAACAGCGGCGCGCCGTCGGCCACGAGACGCTTGATCTCGCTCGCGACGTAGGCGCGGCGCTCCGCGTCGGGACGACCTTCGACGCGGAACCATTCGGCGCAGAACTCGGGGAGCATCACGGACACGGTAGACTCCTACGGGTGACGGTGGACGGGTGACAGAGACCGCAGGCTCAGAGGCCCACGACCTCGACGGTGACGGTGACGGCGCTCAGGTCGGTGGAGCCCGAGACTTCGGCGTCGCTCGCGGCGCTCAGGTCGCGGATCTTCACGAGGCCGGTCGACGGCGCGTAGCTCGAGCCTGGCACGAAGCTCAGGCTGTACTTGTCGTTCGCCGCGGCGATCGACAGCACCTGGAGCCCGTGCACCTTCGTGAAGCCGCCGTCGGTGAGCGCGCTCAGGTCGAGCGCGGAGCCGCCCGTGTCGTAGGACGCGGGGAGCGTGAGGAGCAGCACCGCGCGGCGCTGCTTGGGGGAGAGCACGTTGACGTGCTGCGTGGTGACGGTGATGGCGCCCATGTTCGTGTGTCCTTCTGACGGCTCAGGCCGTCACGCCCGTGAGCTTGAGGTGCTTGTTGCGCCGGGCGACCTTGAGGGCGCCAGCCATCGACACGACCCACTGGGTGTTGTCCGTCGTCTTCGCGAGCTGCTCCACACGCAGGTCGCGGATCGTCTCGAAGCCGATGCCGCCGTCGGTGAAGTCGAGCCAGTACATCTCCGTCGAGGTGATCCCGTTGATGCTCACGAGGGGGATGCCGTTGAAGGCGGGCATCGCCTTGAGCATCCCGATGTCCACTGCGCCGGCCGCGGGCACCATGAGGCGCGCGGGCGTCGAGCTCGCGCTCGGACCCATGATGCGCAGGTAGTTGGTGATCTGATTGGGCGCGCAGAGGATCGCCGACGCCATGCCGTTGTAGGGCGCGGCGCGGAGAGTCTCGTGCGCGTCCTCCATGACGGCCGCGGTGAGCGCGCCGCCGACGGCGGTTTCGGCGCTCGCCCAGGTGGTGTACGTCGAGGCCGAGAGGCCCGCGTAGGTGCCGGTGCTGTCGACGATCGACGCGATGCCGCGGTCCTGCGTCGAGCCGAGGAGCGTCGACTCGAGCAGCACGTACAGGTCACGCACGCCGTTGGCGAGCTCGGCCTGCGCGATGTCCTCGAAGGCGCCGCCCGCGGCGACCTGATCGAGCACGTGGCCCGACACGGCGACGGGCACGCGGAGGTAGAACGGCGAGAGCGACGCCTGGGCGAGCGTGCGCGAGGAGTCGGCGCCCATCGCCTGGTTCTCGACGAAGATCTCGGCGCCCGTCGATGTCGCGTACTGCACGGCCCACTTGAGCGGGGTGCCGCCCGTCGGGGGCCGCATGAGGCCCTGCGAGACGAGGAGGTTGACGAAGTCCGTCGGCCTGCTGGTGAGGTCGACAGGGACGCCCATGATGTTCGGGCGAAGGACCGGAGAGACGCCTGCGAGATTCTGAGTCATTGCTGGTGTGTCCAGCGGTGGCCCTCTCGCGCGGCGGTGCCGGGGAGGGCGTGAGGCTTACTGCGCGCGCCGGAAGCCGCGCTCGGCTGCGATGCGACGCGCGAGCGCCGTGGCGCTGTCGTTGCTGGTCATGTCGAGCTTCATGGCCTGCGTCGGCGCGGTGAGCACCGAGGGCGCGCCGCTGCCGCCGCCGGGCACGGCGGGCTTGAGCAGAAAGCTCTTCGACGCGAGGAAGCGCGCGATGTGCTGCTCACCCGTCGTGCGCGGGTCGCCCTTCGCGATCACCTTGCCGTCGTCGGTGACGTCGAGGTCGGCCGCGATGAGCTGCGCCACCACGCCGGGGTCGATCGCGCCAGCCACCAGGGCCACGCGGTCGATCTCGGCGCGGATGAGCGTCGCGCGGTGCTTGGCTTCGAGGGCGTCGAAGCGCTTCGCGAGGTCGTCGTCGGCCTTCGCCGCGGGCTTCTCGTCGGCCTTCGCCGCGGGGGGCGCCGCTGCCGCAGGCTGTGCCACGGGCGCCTCGGCCTGTGCCACGGGCGCGGCGCCCTGCTGCTGGAGCCCTGCCATGCGCAGAAGGTCGGGCGGAAGGTGCACGTTGACGGTGGTGTTGCCGGGAACTGCGGGCGCGGCTGCGGGTGCCGCGGGCTGCGCGGCGACTGCGACGGGGGCGGCGTTAGGTTCGCTCACGACCGCGAGCGTGGCACACGATGGCACACGCTCGCAAGTGTCACGCGGCGGAAAGCGCGCGGTCTGCCTCAGCGCGTGCGCCCTGCGCGAGCCGGGCGGCGTCGCAGGGGAGCGAGTAGACCGACGCCGTCGTGATCGGCTCGCGACCGACGCGCGGGAGCACGATGTCGTAGCGGCGCGTCGAGGCGGCCGCCCTCGTCGAGCCCGGCACGGCCACGGGGGCGAGGGTGACGCGCGCGCCGGGGAGGGCGTAGCGTAGGAGCTGCTCGACCTCGTCGTGCGAGCGCACGAGGCCGTCGTCGGGGGTCGTAATCATCGCGTGTTCCTCACGGTGGCGCCCTTCACGTCGCGGTAGAGGGCGCCGGTGTCTCGGCCGATCTGCGTCGAGCCCTTGCGCTCGATGGTGCTTTTCGCGAGCGGCTTCATCTTGATGTCGCCGCCGCTGTTCGCGAGGCGGTAGACGAGGTGCTTGCGCCACGCCTCGCCCGCCGCGAGCCAGGGCAGCGTGATGGGCGCTTTGCCCTTCATGACCTTGAGCAGCGCGCCCGTGAACGCCTCGTCCATCTTCGAGATGAGCGTGTCGTTGACGGTGCGGAAGTCGCGGCCTCCGCTGGCCATCCACTTGAGCTTGTTGAGCGAGAGTTGTTCGAGCTCGATGCCCACGCCGGGCACCTTCGCGATGCTCTCGCGCGCGAGCTTCGCGGCCTTGCCCACGTCGGCGAGCGACGACAGCCCACGGATCGGGACGAAGGGCATCGGCTATGCTCCTTGCGCGGGCGGCGGCGCGGCGCGCAGCTCGGCGGTGATCGCGTCGAGCTGCGAGGCGTCGAGCGTGATCGCCGCGTTGATGCCCTGCCGCACCACCTCGACGGTGCCCTCGGGGCCCATGCGATCCACGAGGCCCGATTGAAACAGCAGCAGCACCGACGCGAGCGCCTCCGACGGGTCGCGCTGCACGAAGCGCTGGGGATACGTCGTCGTCGCCTCGTCGGGCAGCCCGAGCAGCGTGGAGCACAGCGCGAGCGCTCGCTTCTCGAAGCTCTGGAGGTTCTGCGCGAACTTCATCGCCCGCGCCTCGAAGTCTCGCGAGCGCACGCGCAACGCCTCGCCCGACTGCACCTGGGCGCTCGCGTCGGCCTGCACCTCGAGGCCCGCCACGCGGTAGGCGAGGGCCACCAGAAACGCGATGTGCGCGCGGATGTCCGCGAGGGGCTCCGCGGGGAACGTCACCCACGTGGGGGCGCCGCCGCTCTCGGGCGCGGGGAGCGCCTGGTCGGGGCCGACCTTCGCCGCGGTCTCAGGCTCCAGCCCGCCCTTCGACGCGGTGGGCACCGAGAGGAACGGCGGCGCGCGGCGTTGAACGTCCTCGATCATGCTCATGAGCTGGTAGACCTGCCGCCCGATCGCAGCGGGCGCGGCGGCGAGGCTCTGCCCGCGCGGGACGCGACTGCGGCGCACGCGACGGTGGTAGACGAACACCAGCGGGAGGCGGCCGCCGAGCACCGCGGGCAGGGGGCCCGTGCGCACCGGGTTGCGGGCCATGATCTCGGTGCGCGCGCTGCCCACGTCGACGCCCGCCGCGAGGGTGTGCTCGTAGACCGACCACGTCGCGGTGAGCACGCCCGTCGCGTCGTCGCGCTCGCTGCGCCACACCCACACGCGGACGTGCTGCGCGATGGCCGTCTCGTCGACCGTGGCCTGATCGGCGTAGGCGAACTCGCACACCCGCCCGTCATCCTCGCGCAGCCACGCCCACGAGGCGAGGGGCACCACCGTGGCACGCAGGCCGATGCCAGCCGCTTGCTCCTCGGCCCTGTTCGTCGCGGCGTTCTGCGCGGGCGCGTCGATCACCACCGCGGCGACGCCGTCGAGGGCGGCCGCGAGCGCGGCGTCGCTCACGAGCTCGGGCCACGTCTGCCCGTCGCCGTCGAGGTTCGAGAGGTACGGTTCCAGCGCCCCGAGCGAGCGCGTGACGCACGGTGTGATCGCGTCGAGGTACGCGTCGACGATCGGGCACGCGAGGTTGATGTACGTCGCGAGGCTCCTGCGCCGCGCGAAGTTGGCCTTCGACTCGCCGGGCCACGGCACGAGGTACGTGCGCACTGTGCCGTTGGACACCTCGATGACTTGCTCGCGCCCGGTGTCACTGTTCGTCGTGACGCTGTACCCGTAGAGCGTCGCGGTGCCGAGCGTCGCCGACGACGGGCGTTCCCACGCCTCGCCACCCTCGTAGGCGTCGGCGAGGAAGAGGCTGTAGCCGCGGGACTGATCGAAGACGTGGGCGTGGCTCATTCGGAAAGCTCCATGACTGCGTAGCGAAGCGCGTCGAGCGCGTGGTCGTTCTTCTTCTCCACCTGCTCGGTGAAGGCGCCATCCCTGTCGCGGCGTCGCACGTAGCCCTCGAACTCGCCGATGAGGTGCGGGCACGCATCGCTCACGTAGAGCGCGCCGCGCGGGCCGCGCGCGGGTGCGTCGAGCGAGCGCGCGGCCTTGCGCTCGTTGGCCCACTCGACGCGCGCTTGCACGCGCCTGAGTCCCTCGGCCACGTCGTTGTTGGCCGCGTACACCAGCACGCCAGAGGCGCGCAGGAGGCGGGCTACGAGCGCGATCGCGCCGGGGTTCGAGGGGTCGCAGAACGCGCGCTGCACGCGGTGGCGCTTCGAGGCGTCGCGCATCACGGGCACCCACCCGCTCGGCGTGTCGTCGATGCCCTTCTGCTTGTGGACCTCTTCGCCGATGACGTAGAGGTCGCCGCGTCCGTCGAGCGCCACGACCACGAAGGCGCCGTAGTTTGACCAGCCCCAATCGACGCCCGCCACGACCATGCGCCACGTGCGGTCGGCGAGTGAGGCCGCGGGCACGACGTGAACGTCGCGACTGAAGCCCTCGTAGACCTGCCCGTCGACGCTGCCGAACTCGGCGTCGAGCCATTGCTTGCACCACGACCGCGTCGCGCCGGGGCGCTCGCGCAGGTCGCGCTCGTAGCCCACCGGGAGGTGCGGGTTGTCTCGCGTGCGGGAGCGCACCACGCGGCGGCGGCCGTCGGTCCATGACATCGCGTCACCCGTGCGCGCGGCGTCGACGCCCGCACCGAACATCTGCGCGGTCCAGTGCGTGCGGGTCTGCGGCGGGCCCGCGAAGACGTGGCGACGCTGACGCCCGGGGTAGCCGCGTCGCACGCGCGCGAGGAGCACGTTGATGGGGTCCTGGCGCGTCTCGCGGCTTGCCTCGTCGTACACGAGCCACGCGGCGTTGATGCCCTCGACGCTCTTCGCGTCGACCGTCGAGCGGAGCCAGATGCGCGACACGCCCTGGTCGAGGTGCAGGTCGATGTGCGGCCCGAAGAGCGGGTGCGAGCTCATGCGGTACCACTCGGCGGGCACCCACCGCTGCCACTCCGTCACCCACGACTGAAACAGCAGCGGGAACGTGGGCGCCGCGACGATGCCCTCGTACCCGGGGTGCGTCGTCGCGGCGAGCTGCAGCGCCTCGAAAACCAGCGATGTCGTCTTCCCGACCGCGTAGCCCGCGGCGTTCCACACGAAGCTCTCGGGCGCCTGGTGCACCGCGAGCTGGCGCGGGTGCGGCGCGTACGTGCGCACGATCGTGACGGGCGCGCTCACTCGGGCACCGCGTCGGGGTCGATGCGCGGCGTGCTCATGAAGCTGGGCACCTCGAGCGTCGATCGCGCGCCCGTGCCGTCGGCGCGGTCGGCCTCGCGCTCTGCGACGCGGGCCTTCGCCTTCGCCGCGCGCGCCTCGGCGTTCCGCAGCGCCACGGCGGCGCGCCAGCGCATGACCTCGAAGGCGAGCTTCGGGTCTTGCTCCGCGCCAGCCAGCACCAGCTTCGACAGCTTCGTGTCGATGGCCGCTGACGCGCGGTCGATGGCCGCCGCGAAGTCGGCGTAGGTGCGCGCGCCGATATCGCTTCGGTCGCCCGCGTTCCACGCGCGACCGCGCTCCAGCCAATCCGCGCAGGTGCGCCACGGCACGCCGGCCGCCTCGGCGCAGTGGCGCATCTTGGCTCCGTCCTTTCGCGCGTCGACGATGGCGGCGCCGATGGCCTCGGTGAAGGTCGTGACCCCTCGCGCGATAGGTGCGACGGCCGCGGGCTTCGTGACCGCGGCGGCCTTACCGCGCGCCGCCACGATCCAGCCTCACCGCGCGCGCCGGGATCTTCCCTCGCTGCGCAGCCCTCACGTCGTCGAGCGTCGTGCACACGGCGACGCCGCGGCCGGGGAGTGCGACGCGCACCGCCTCGCCCGCTCGGATCTGACTGGCGGCGTGATCGAGCTCTGCGGCGGGCACGTCGGTCGGAGCCCCGTCTGTGTCAGCGCGTGCCATGGTGTGCCGAATGTGCCACGGGCGCGCTCGCGCCCGCAAGTCTAGATCACGGTCAGAATCCATAGGCTTTCTCCATCGGCGGGACGGTGGGCGCGACGAACCGCAGCGGAGCGCGCTGGGCGGTCGCAGGGGGCGCGGGAGGCGTCGGGGTGGGGTCGCTGGCCGTCCGGGCGGCCCTGAGCGACTCCGCGAGGCGCTGGCGCGCTTCGGCGGGCATCGGGCGGGCGCCGTTGGCCCAGTGGTAGGCCGTGGGGCGGCTGACACCGAGCAGCGCGGCGACGGCGACGGCACCCCCGGCGGCGGCGATCAGGGCCCGATCGTCGAGCCGCGGGGCCGCAGGGGGGGCATTTTCGCTGAAACCGCTTGTGGGAAGGGTGTCACATGCTCCCCCCAGTGTCCCCGATATACTCTTAGACGGGGTTACCGGGGGGAGCGTGTGACTGCCTTCCACGAAGGCGTTTCCGTTGTTTTGGGTGGGTTTCGCGCCGGATTCGCGCGATTCGGCCTTCCGCGCCTCCGTTTGAGCCTCTTCCGCCAGCCTTACGCCCACCCCCGCCGCCACCGATCCGAGGCGCGCCGACCCGTACACGCGCACCGCGTCGAGCACGGCCGAGGCGTCGATCACGTCGGAGGGCCCGCGGGGGATCTCGAGCACCTCTGCGCGGGCGTCCCACGACGCCGGCACGACGGTGCCAACATGGACGTGCAGCGCGGGCGCCGTACGCCACGGGGCCCGCAGTCGCCCCGCCACCTGGGAGACCTCGGCCGCGGTCGCGCGCCGGTATACCTCGGCGTGGTCGTCGGCCAGGCCGAGCACGGCCGCGATGGCCCGGGAGCTCCCGACGTTGGGGCGCGGGTCGCCAACCGACACCAGCGCGTCGCAGGTCGACCAGTCGTTGCGCCCCCTCGCGTGGCCGTAGTGGCCCACGACGAGCTCGACGCCGCGGGCCCGCGCGTCGGCCACGATGGCGCGCGCCGTCGGGTCGGCGCCGTCGACGCCGCGCACGGCCGCGTCGAGCACGTCGGCGAGGGCCTTCCAGGTGAACAGCCCCACGCTGCGCGCGCCCGCGTCGGCCACCTGGGCGAGCGCCGCGCGCACGTACCTCCCGAGGCCCTCAGCCCACCTCACCACCCCGCCGTCGAGCGCGGTTTTCCTCGTCGCGTCGGCCCAATAGAGCACCCGGCGCGTGACGAGCGCGCCGTCGGCCACGCGGACGTCGGTGACGTGGCTGTCGGGCAGGTAGCCCGTGTGCGCCGCCAGGGCCCGCACCACCGCGACGTCGGCCGTCGCATCGAGGAGCACCGTGGGGCCGCCGCGCTGCATCGCCGCCGCCACCGCGGGCGAAGCCATGATGCCGCGGAGCACCCTGCGGGTCGTGTCGGGGAAGGCGACCTCGACGGCCGCGACGCCGCGCTCCGCGTGCCCGTCGACGCCGTCCGGGGCGCTGCGCAGGATGCCCGCCGCGAGCCGCGCCACCTGCGCGTGCGTCGCCGAGGCCGTCACGAAGCGCTCCGACGGGGAGCCCGAGAACACCCGCCCGTGCTCCATCTGCGACGGCCGCGGGGCCCAAGCCGACCGGCGGCGCCACGTCGACACGGGCGCGGGGTTGGCCTTCGTCGGGCGCTCGCGGGACTCGCTCCACGCCGCGCGAATCGCGTAGTCGTGCAGCATGTCCGCGGGGGCCATGACGTCGTCGCCCGG
>Ga0334722_10006900_pt1 | contig 11124 bp, 13 predicted proteins | sample C3_bottom_MG_FD_207210 | JGI IMG/M metagenome (GOLD analysis project Ga0334722, IMG submission 207210) | Sediment microbial communities from Yellowstone Lake, YNP, Wyoming, USA - C3_bottom | ecosystem: Environmental > Aquatic > Freshwater > Lake > Sediment | place: USA: Wyoming | collected...
CCGTCCCCGTCCACGCTGCCGCGAAGGAGACGCGGCGGACGTCCAGCATCCCGTCTGCGCTGATGCCCGCGGTCGAGCGGTCGCGGGTCGGCTCGCTCACGATCGCGCCCTCACGGACGAAGGCGCCGCTCGGTATCCCTGTCTTCAGATTGAAAAGATCCCCGTTGACGCCGGCGTACGTTGCGACGGACGACAGACGGCTCTCGAGCGCCGTGAGTGTCTCACGACCTCCGAGCGTGTCGTTCGAGAGCAGCGGTTCCAGCGTCGTCGTGCCGTCCGGCCGAGGGCCGGTGAGGACGTCGATCACGACCGGGCCGTTGGGCGTCGGCTGGATCGTCTGCTGGAACGTGACGCCGGGCCACAGCTCACGCTCCTGACCGCTGGCGAGGCCCGCCGCGGCGAGCGCGGCGACAAGGACAACCGCGGCTATGGCAAAACGGCGGTGCACGACCGCAGCCGAGGCTAGCGAAGCCTTCGTACGGGACCGGTGGTGCTTTACAGGATCCGAACGGGCAGTTCTAGTTCCAGATCCTGACGTCGCGGTAGAGCGTGTCCCGCTGTACGGGGATCTTCCCCAGTGAGCGGATCAGGTGAACCAGCTCGTCCGTCGAGGTGCGGTGCGTCGTGCCGGCCGCCGAGACCACGTTCTCCTCGATCATCACCGACCCCATGTCGTCGGCGCCGAAGCCGAGTGCGACCTGCCCGACCTTCATCCCCTGAGTGACCCACGACGACTGGATGTGGTCGACGTTGTCGAGGTAGATGCGCGAAACCGCCTGCGTGAGCAGATAGTCGAACGACGTCGGCATGTCCTCGTCGTGGACGTGTGCGGAGAGCCGGTTGCCGTCGCGCTGGAACGTCCACGAGATGAATGCGCGGAAGCCACGCGTCTCGTCCTGAAGCTCGCGGATCCGGCGCATGTGCTCGACCCGCTCCTCGAGCGTCTCGACGTGTCCGTACATCATCGTCGCCGTCGTCGACATCCCCAGTCGATGCGCGTGGCGCATGACGTCGAGCCACTCGTCCGACTTCGTCTTCTTCGGCGCGATGATCGAACGCACGCGGTCGACGAGGATCTCGCCCCCGCCGCCGGGCAGTGAGTCGAGCCCTGAGTCGCGCAGCCGCGACAGCGTCTCCCAGATCGTCAGCTTCGAGCGACGCGCGATGTGCTGCACCTCGGGTGGCGAGAGCGCGTGCAGGTGAACCTTGTAGCGGGCCTTGATCGACCGGAAGAGATCCTCGTAATAGTCGATGCCGAGGTCAGGGTGGTGCCCGCCCTGCATCAGCACGCCGGTGCCGCCGATCGCGAGCGTCTCCTCGATCTTCTTGAAGATCACGGGCTTCGGCAGCAGGTAGCCCTCGCGCGTGTCGCCGGGGCTCCGGTAGAAGGCGCAGAAGTCGCAGTCCGTGTAGCAGATGTTCGTGTAGTTGAGGTTCCGGTCGACGATGAACGTGATCCGGGTCGGGTCGACCTTGCGGTTGCGCAGCTCGTTCGCCACCCGGCCGACGGCGACAAGGTCACGTGACCGTAGAAGCGTCGCAGCGTCGTCGTCGGTGATCCGCTCACCGTCGAGCGCCTGCTCGAGCACCTCGGCGACCGACCCCGAGCCGGGGTCTGACAACGCTTGTGTTACAGAAACACTCTTCATGCGCGCACCTCGGAGCGGGCGAAGCGGAGCTCGGGGATGTGGTCGAGCTCGCCCACGTCGCGGGCCATCTCCAGGAACGTGTAGAAGCCGGCACGCTCACGCGGGCCGAACGAGTACCGGAGCTTCTCGAAGTAGCGGGCGAGAAAACCGGCCGGGTAGCCGTAGCGTTCGCTCGCCTGGTATGCGAGCAGCTCGGGCTCCGACCGCGCCAGCCTGACCGAGGCGACGAGCGCATGCTCGAGCTCGGCGAGGGAGTCCGCGAGGTCGTTGGGCGCTGCCCAGACCGCGAACACCATCGGCAGTCCCGTCCGCTCCAGCCACAGCTTGCCGAGGTCGTAGTGCGGGGTCGGATCCTCGAAGGCGCTCTTCAGCGCGTCGTCGCCGATGAGGAGCTTCGCCTCGGCGGCCTCGCCAAGCGGGACGTGCTCCGCCTGAGGAAGCAACACCTTCGTCAGCACCACCGACGTCGCGCTCTCCGGCGTGATCGCCACCGTGCGGACTCGCCCGAGCGGCGCCTTCGTGACAAGCTGGATCGAGTCGACGGCCCCCTCCGACGAGACGCAGAGGCGAGGCAGCAGACGCAGCTCCTCGGCGTTGCGCGCGTACGCGATCGACGAGATCGGCGCGACGTCGACCTCCCCGTCGAGCAGCATGCGGTTCAGCGCCGTCGGGACGCCGACGATCTCCTCGACGTCGTACTCGAGCCGGTAGAAGACCGGTGCCATGTTCACGTAGCCGATGCGTCCGAGACGGATGCTCATGCCCACCGCCGCAGCTCGTTGTAGAGGGTGTCGCGCTGCACGGGGATCCGGCCGGCGTCGCGCACGAACCGAACGAGCTCTTCGACCTTCTGCTCGGTGCCCGTGCGGCCTCCCGCAGCCTTGAAGATCTCCTCGCGCACGACGGTGCCCTGCACGTCGTTCGCGCCGAAGTGGAGCGCGACGGCTGCGAGCGGCATTCCCATCATGATCCAGTAGGCCTTGACGTTCGGGATGTTGTCGAGCATCAGGCGTGAGACGGCGAGCATCTTGAGGTCGTCGGAGCCGGTCGTGTGGCGCCAACCTCTGCGCTCGAACACGGTGTTCTCCGGATGGAACGCAAGCGGGATGAACGCGAGGAAGCCCCCCGTGCGGTCCTGCTGGTCGCGTAACCGGAGGAAGTGGTCGATCCGCTCTTCGTAGGTCTCGACGTGTCCGTACAGCATCGTGCAGTGCGTCGGGATGCCGAGCCGGTGCGCGGTGTCGTGCACGTGGAACCAGATCTCCGGGTCCTCCTTCCCCGGCGCGACGAGCTGGCGCACCCGATGCGCGAAGACCTCCGCACCTCCTCCGGGAAGCGAGCCGAGCCCGGCCCCCTGCAACTCGCGCAGCACCTGCTCGTGCGTCAGCCCCGAGAGGGTCGTCATGTGGTGGATCTCGGAGGCCGTATAACACTTCAGATGTACGTCGGGCATCGCCTCGTGGAGTGCTGCGATCGTCCCGCGGTAGAACTCGAAGTCGACGTGAGGGTTCTCACCGTTGACCATGTGGATCTCGGTGAACGCTGTGAGCCGTCGCTGCTGGACTGCGTCCTCGACGAGCTCCTCGGTCGTGATCGTGTACGCCTCCTCCTGCTTGCGTGTCGCCGCAAACGCGCAGAACTTGCACTTCACCCGGCAGACGTTCGTCTGGTTCAAGTAGAGGTTCTGGACGAAATAGACCTCGTCCGTGCCGCCGCGGAGACGTCTTGTGAGGTCCGCCAGCTCACCCAGCGCAAGCAGGTCGTCGGACTCGAGCAGCGCGAGCCCGTCTTCGAGGTCGAGCCGCTCACCCGCCTCGACCTTCTCGCGGATCGGCGCCAGTGTGGATGTTGACTGCGTGGATGTCGTCTCGAGAGTCCCCATGGGGTCCCTTCCTCAGCCCGTGCGCATCACGACCGCGTCGGCGAGAGCCTCCAGCTCTTCGCGCCGGCCGGTGCCGTCGAGAGCCTCCCTCGCCCTTCTAGCGTAGTCGAGCGCCATCGCCCGGGAGCGCTCGAGGGCACCACTCGCAGCGACCCGGACGAGAACGCCTTCGAGCGAACCACCGGCGAGGCCCGCGCAAACGACCGGATCGACCTGGGAGGCCAGCAGCAGCGGCAGCGTCGGGGTTCCGTCTCGGAGGTCGGTTCCCGGCACCTTGCCGGTCTCGATCGTGTCTCCGGTGCAGTCGAGAATGTCGTCGGCGATCTGGAACGCGATCCCGAGGAGTAGGCCGTACTCGCCGCGGCCGCTGCCGAGCAGGCACGCTGCCTCGAAGAGTTTCCCGGTCTTGAGAGCGCAGCGCTGGAGGTAAGCCTCCACTGTCGTCTCCGGGTCGTAACGCTGGCGCCGCTGCAGCGCCTCGCCGCGCGCGAGCGCGAGACACGCTTCGGCGAGCACCGCCACGGCAGCGCCGTCTCCGGTCTCCGCGAGCTCGGAGAAGGCGCGCGCGAAAAGGTAGTCCCCGGCTGCCCGCGCAGCGTCGGCACCGTGCGCCGCCCACGCCGCAGCCCGACCTCGGCGTACCCGCGCACCGTCGATCAGATCGTCGTGTACCAGCGTGGCCTGGTGGATCAGCTCGACCGAAACGCCCGCAGCAAGCGGGGGAGGCGTCCCCTCGGGCGCCGAGAGGTAGGCCAGCGCCGGCCGAAGGCGTTTTCCCCCGGCGGCGAGCGCGTCGGTGCCGACCGCAGCGGCAAGGCCGGGATGGCTCTCGATCGTGTGCGCCAACCGCTGCTCGACGGCATCGAGGTAGCCCGCCAGACCCGGCGCGCCGTTCACCATCTCCAGCGTTCCCACGGTCGTCGTCATACGGCGGTCCCCGTGTGCAGCGCCACGATCGTGCCGCCGAGGCGCTCGACCTCGATGTCCGTGAAACCACACGCCTCCAGCACAGTGGTCAGCTCCTCCGCGCCGGGAAAGCGCCGAACGCTCGCAGGCAGGTACGTGTACGCCTTTCCACCCGGCAACAGCCTGCCGAGCAGCGGCACGACGCGGTCGAACCAGAGCGAGAAGAACGGCTTCAGGACTCCTCGCGGCTGCGTGATCTCCAGGATCGCGAGCCTCCCGCCCCGGCACAGCACGCGCCGAAGCTCTCGGAACGCACGCTCGAGCTCCGCGACGTTGCGGACGCCGAAGCCCACCGTCGCTGCATCGAACGACCCGTCCTCGAAAGGAAGGGCGAGCAGGTCGCCGCGCACCCACTCGACCGTCCGGGACTTGCGCGCCGCCCGGTCGAGCATCCGCTGGGAGAAGTCGAGGCCAACGACGCTCGCGGCACCGCGGCGCTCGGCCGCAATCGCGAGATCGCCGGTTCCACAACACGCGTCGAGCACGCGGTCGCCACGGCTCACGACGGCCTTGACCGCACGCCGGCGCCAGCGCTGATCGAGCCCAACGGTCATCACCCGGTTCATCGCGTCGTACACCGGCGCGATGCGATCGAACATCGACTCGACGCCCTCGGGCGCGAGGGTTCCACTGTCGTGGGTCATGAGCCGCCCTGCTCCGCTTCGGTGCCGGCAAAGCCGGCAGCTGCGCTCCCTTGGGGCTCCGGCACGCCTACGCCCCTCTCCTCCGCTCCGGTGCCGGCAAAGCCGGCAGCTGCGCTCCCTTGGGGCTCCGGCACGCCTACGCCCCAACGCCGAACGAGCGTGTTGTCGATGCCCAACTGGTCGAGGCAGCGCGCGACCACGAAGTCGACGAGATCGCCGATCGTCTCGGGCCGGTGGTAGAAGCCGGGAGCCGCGAAGAGGATCACGGCGCCCGCTTCGTGCAGCGTCGCGAGCCCGCGCAGATGAATCGAGGACAACGGCGTCTCCCGTGGGACGAGCACGAGCTTGCGACGCTCCTTGAGCGCGACAGACGCGGCGCGATGAACGAGGTTCGTCATCGCTCCTGCGGCGAGCGTCCCCACCGTCGACATCGAGCACGGGCACACGACGTACGCGTCGACCTTGGCAGAGCCGCTCGCGTACGGGCTCGTCCAATCGTCGATGCCGTAGACGGTCACCCGATCTGCTGCCTCCCCGACGAAGCGGGCGAGCACGTCGTCCCGCTGTAGCGTCCCGTCGCCGTAGAGCTCCGTCGCGAGCACCTCCACGCCCGCTCGCGACGCGCACAGTCCCACCTCGGCACCCGCGTCGACGATCGCGCGCAGGATTCCTGCTGCATACGGCGCGCCCGACGCCCCGGTGACTCCGAGGAAGACCCTCACGCCGGGGAGCGTAGTCCTACGCGAACGCGACGGCGGCGGGTGTGGCTATTTCGGACCCTTGGAGGCGTTGAGGAAGACACCCAGCGCGTGCAGGTTCTGCTCCCCGATGCCAGCAAACGAGGGCATGATGGTGTTTCCGAACTTCGACGGATCGGAGACATAGTCGACGAACCCCTGTACGCCTCGACCGCCCTTGCCGATCGACGAGAGATCGGGGGCGCCGAAGTTCGAGTTGCCGGCACCCAGATAGGTGTGGCAGGTCAAGCAGGTGAGCGATGCGAACACTTTCGCGCCCGCGACGGCCTCAGGGTTGTTCGCGAAGCCCTGCTTCTCGGCCCAGTCGGGAACCAGCGCGGTGTTCTCCGCCGCGACCGACTCCTTCGCGACGGCGCCCTTCCAGGTCAGCGTGGCCATCGAGATGATCACGAGCACCCCCGCGACCATGGCGACCGGCCTGCGCAACGGCCGGCGCTCCGAGCGCCGGTCGTAGAACGGCAGAGCGATCAGGAGGATCAGGAGGATCGTCGGCACGCCGACCGTGCCGAGGACCACCGAGTCCGGCCACTTGAAGATGCGGAGGAGGTAGAAGAGGAAGTAGAAGAACCAGTCCGGCCGCGGCACGAAGCTCGTCGTGCCCGGGTCTGCCTTGTCGGTGACGAGCGGCCCCAGCAGCCCGACGCCGTCGTCGGCGTGCTTCGCCGTGAAGTACCAGACGCACGCGAGCGCGATGATCACGACCACGACGACGAGCGCCATGATCGTGTCGTGCCACATCGCGTAGGGGAAGAACGGCTTCCCCTCGCCCTTGACGTCCTCCTTGTAGCGCGCGAACTGCTCGCGCCGCTCCTTCTGCGCCTTGCTTGCCATGGCCTTAGCGGGGCTCCGAGTCGGTTTGAGAAGCGCGGATGAGACCTTCCTGTCCAACGGCCTCGGGCTCGGGCCGCGGCCGGCCGGCAGCCGTCCTCGACCACGGCGGCGACGTGACCCCGAGGCGCACGACGAGATAGAGGTGCAGCGCGATCAGGGCCATGATTCCACCCGGTAGCACAAGCATGTGGATCGAGTAGAAGCGCGAGATCGTGTCGGGCCCGATCTGGCTCCCGCCTTGTAAGAAGTCACCGAGGAACGGCCCCACGAACGGCCCTGTCGCGTTCAGGTTGATGCCGACGGCGGTCGCCCAGTACGCCGTCTGGTCCCAGGGCAGCAGGTAGCCCGTGAAACCCTCGAGCATCCCGAGGACGAGCAGGAGCACGCCGACGATCCAGTTGAGCTCGCGCGGGTACTTGTACGCGCCGAAGAGGAAGACGCGACCCATGTGCAGGAACATCAGGATGATGAAGACGCTCGCTCCCCACTTGTGCATCCCGCGGACGAGCCAGCCGAGCGTGATCTCGTGGGTGATGCTCTGGATCGACTCGTAGGCGTTCTCGGGATCCGCCTTGTAGTACATGGCCAGGACCACGCCCGTGACCGTCTGGACGAGGAACGCCGTCAGCGTCGCCGCACCGAGCGTCTGCATCCAGTTGATGTCGTGCGGGACGTTGCGGAACAGGAAGTACTTGACGCCGCCGACGAGCCCCGTGCGCTCCTCGATCCAGTCGAGCGGTAGCAGAACCGCCTGCTCGAGCTTCCGCCTGCGTGCCGACTTGGGCATGAGCACTTACCGCCCCGGCACCGGGATCGGATACAGCCAGCGCTCCCAGCCATCGACGTGCACGCCGGGGGCCGCTGACGTGTAGCGCCGGATCTTCGCGTCCGCCCCCGTGCCTTCGACATGTCCGACCGAGTAGAGCGTCCCGAGGACGAGGTTCCCGTTCACGATCGAGTACGCGAACCGGTCGAGCGAGCGTACCGGCGGGCCTGCAGTGCGGTTTCCCTCTGGATCGTAGGCTCCACCGTGGCAGGGACAGCCGAACCCGGCGAGCCCTGCCACCGGGACCAGCCGGATCTGCTCACCCGGCTGCGTCTTGAGCTCCTTAGCCTGGTCTTCGCCGAGTAGCCCGCCTGGCTGCACGGGGCAGCCAAGATGGGCGCAGCGGCTGTAGATGATCGTGAAGCTGGGGACCTGTTGGCCACTGCTCGGATCCTTGGTGAGGCCGTTGTTGCGGATGAACGACGTTCTTCTCGAAACTTCGCCCTGGGCCGGATCCCCGAGGTAGGTGGCAACGACGAACTCACCTTCGGGAAAGTTCGAGAGGGGACCGAGATCGACCTCGGCGTGCCCGTGGTGCTCGAAGGCAGGCAAGACGGCAAAGCCGAGCGACGGCAATATGACGAGGCCACCGATCACGCCGCCGAGACCGAGCGTCCCGAGCTCGAGGAAGACCGAGCGACTGTAGGTGGGGGTCTCGTCTGCATGGGCAGGCGCCGGCTCGTCAGCGACCTCGACGGTCGCGGCGCCCGGCACCGGTACGTGCGCCGGCTCGCGCATATCGCGCGTGAGGTCGTAAACCCAGAGAAAGCCGAACACGACCAGCAGCCCGCCCCCGATGACGACGCCCCACCAGCTGACGACGAGGCCGACGAGCAGGCAGGCGATGCCGATCGCGAAGCCGATCGGCCACAGGCTCGGCGCAGGGACGTGCCGCTTGTCACCGTGCGAGCTCACACGCATCCCTCGCCGGCGCCCGACCGGTGTGTTGACACAAGCCCTCTCACGCTAGAACCCGTGCGCAATTCAATCGCTCCGCTCTTCCGTGTGTCAACGAAGTGCCGACTTCCAGCAAGCCCTGCGGCCCGCGCCATTCTTACCACGCTCTCAGACGTCGCGTCTCGGGATCCCGTATTCCGCCCATCGAGCGTCGACGAGCCCGCGGATCTCGTCACTCATGCGGATCGGATCCGGCCACTCGCGCGCGCCCTCGGCCGGGCCTTTCGCCGTCGCGTCGATGCCGAGCTTGCCGCCGTAGGCCTGAAGCGTCGGCGAGTGGTCGAGCTGGTCGAGCGGCCCTTCGGCGAGCACGACATCGCGCTTCGGGTCGACGTTGGCGCAGACGTGGAAGAAGACCTGCTCGTAGTCGTGGACGTTCACGCCCTCGTCGACCACGACGACCGACTTGGAGAGCGAGAGCAGCCCGAGACCCCAGACTGCGTACATCACCTTCTTGGCATGACCCGGGAAGCGTTTGCGGATCGAGACGATCACGCAGTTGTGGAAGGCACCGGCGGTGGGCAGGTCGTAGTCGACGATCTCGGGGACGCTCATCCGGATCGCAGGCAGGAAGATGCGCTCGGTCGCCTTGGCGAGCCATTCGTCCTCGGCCGGTGGAACGCCGACGACGATCGACGGGTAGATCGCGTCGCGTCGCATCGTGATCGCGCTGATGCGGAACATGGGGAACTGCTCGGCAGGCGTGTAGTAGCCGGTGTGGTCGCCGAACGGGCCCTCCATGCCGACGTCGTCGCGGGAGACCGAGCCCTCGAGCACGATCTCCGCATTCGCCGGCACCTGGAGGTCGACCGTCTGGCACTGGACGAGCTCGACCGGCGAGCCCTTGAGGAAGCCCGCGACCATGAGCTCGCCGATGTGCTTGGGGAGGGGTGCGCTCGCCGAGTAGGCGGTGACCGGGTCGAGGCCGATCGCGACGGCGACAGGGATCGTACCGTCAGGCGATGCGAGCAGATCGGCCCGGCCGTCCTTGTGGATCTGCCAGTGCATGAAGGTCGAGCGCCGGTCGATCTTCTGCATCCGGTACATGCCGACGTTGCGGACGCCCGTGTTCGGGTCGCGCGTGATCACGGCCGGGAGCGTGATGAACGGCGCTGGATCGCCGGGCCAGCAGCGCATGATAGGGAGCGCGTCGAGGTCGACGTCGTCGCCGGTGAGCACGATCTCCTGGCACACCCCTCGCGAGACGTCCTTCGGCATTGAGTCGGCGATCGACTTCAGCTTCCCGAGCGACCGCACCTTGTCGACGAGCCCCTGAGGCGGCTGCATCTCGAGCACGCTCTCGAGGCGGGCCGCGACGTCGTCGAGCCGCTCGACGCCGAAGGCCAGGCACATGCGCCGCTCGGTGCCGAACTGGTTGATCAGGAGCGGGTGCTTGGAGCCTTTGACGTTCTCGAACAGGAGCGCCGGCCCGCCGGATTTGACGACCCGGTCCGTGATCTCGGTGATCTCGAGGTCGGGGTCGACCTCCGTGGCGACGCGAACGAGCTCGCCCTCGCGCTCGAGTAGGCGAATCCACTCGCGCAGGTCGGATGTCGGCGCCGCCATAGCGGCGTCAGTCTAATGGACACAGCTCAAATAGACCTTGATAGTCGGTTGATTCTGACTAGAATGGTCATATGGTCACCGCGTCGATCTCCGAGGCAAAGGCGAAGCTCAGCGCGCTCCTCGACCGCGTCAAAGCCGGCGAGACCGTGACGATCACCGACCGCGGGGTGCCGGTCGCGCAACTCACTCCGCTGCACGCGAACGACGAGGTCGACTGGGACGCGCGGCTCGAGAAGCTCGAGCGGCAGGGTCTGATCCGCCGCCCGAAGAGGAAGCTCGACGTCGAGCGGTTTCTGTCGCGCCCTTTGCCAAAGTTCCGGGAGAGTGTTCTCGAGGCGTTGCTCGAAGAGCGTCGCAAGAGCGATCGGTGAGATTCTGGGACTCGTCCGCGATCGTCCCACTCCTCGTGGACGAGGAGAGCTCCCGCAGAGTCCGTGCGATCGCCGAAGCCGATCGCGACATCAGCGTGTGGTGGGGGACGCCGGTCGAGTGCGCTTCAGCAATCGCACGACGTGAACGAGGTGACCAGGACGGAGCGAGAAAGGCCGCCGAGGTATTCGCAGCACTCGATGTGCTCGCGACCGCATGGGCGGAGATACCACCGACCGAGCAGCTGCGCGAAGGCGCGAGCCGTCTCGTCCGTGTCCACGACCTGCGAGCCGCCGACGCGTTTCAGCTTGCAGCCGCACAGGTTGCAGCTGATGGCAGGCCGGGGACGCTCCCGTTCGTGACGCTCGACGACCGGCTCGCGCTGGCAGCGCGCCGCGAAGGCTTCCCGGTGCTACCCGGCTAGGGGCCGGGGCCTAGAGCGGGCGGCGGCGCTTCGCGGCTTGGCGCTTGTCCCCGAGGTGGTGCGTCAACTGGCCGAGCGCGATCACGCCGACGAAGACGAGACCCGTGACGAGCATCGAGAGCACGACACTGCGTCCTTCGGACGCGGCATCGGCGACGAACGAGAGCGCGGCAAGCATGACGGCGACTCTAGCCGACCGTGCGGTCGCGCGCATCCGGTGCGAGCGCCTCCTCGACCTCGTCGACCCAGAGG